>WNGB01021889.1_pt1 | contig 12194 bp, 14 predicted proteins | sample 5400681 | NCBI WGS metagenome assembly WNGB01 (sample SAMN13153367, study PRJNA577476) | soil metagenome | isolation source: 115 cm soil or saprolite under grassland replicate 2 | place: USA:California | collected 2016-06-15 | reverse complement strand
CCTTCAGTTGAAGTTCTCACTTGTTGCTTTTGGAGATCGGACCTGAAGAACTAACAAAGTTGCTAAAGGTTTTGCTAGATAAGAAGAAAGAGGAGCCCAGACTGTATTCCTTACTGCAACTGGGGGCGGTGCATCGTCGCTGTGGCCTCCTTTGAAGACAGTGACATGGCATTATTTACCTCAGACCTAGTGTGGATGGGGGGTGAGTATGAAGTGGGAGGCAGATAAGCAGGCATTACTGTGTATGCCAAGCATCATTGGGAGGTGTGAAAGCAGGTGAGAGAGGCGGACATCAGGTGGTTGTGGGGGGAAGAAAGAAGCTGAGGGAAGGCTCCCGCAAGCATGTGGGAAATGCTAAGGCCAGTTCATGTGACTCAATCCCAAATTTCTCTCTAAGTCTGAATTTCGCACATATCTCTGTGTGCAACACAATCTAATGTTTTTTGTGCACCTCAAAACATCCCAGATTTTGAATGCCATATTAATATCTATCTCATTTGGTTTGAAAATATTTTAACAGTGTTTCTTTAGTTACTCATTACATGTAGCTCAAATATAACTCAATGTCAATATCTTAAAATATTCTTGTTGATATTTGGTTTATAAATTCTTGAAAGGTTGTCATATATAACCCCATGCCAGTCTATTGAGTTCTACTGGACTACTGCTACCTACTATGAAGTACTACTGAAAGTCACCCATCAGCTCAGTATAACTACTAAGGCTACCAACCTCTACTGAATGGCCTGCCTTGGTTATCATGCCACTGTAGATGTAGCCTATGGTACTGACCAATTTAATGTTTTCTGATGATCCTGCTGCCCTGCTTATTGTTATTGTGTCTAGTGATGCCGAAGTTCAGTTCAGTCTGGTTCTCCAAGGTTTTTTGTGAACTGTGAACTGGACCTACAGTTTGGTTCAGGTGAATGCCTGAACTTTGAACTGGACCTCGGTTCTGGTCCGGTTCAGGTTCAAACGGGTTTGAACCTATAAAATTTCCCACGTATTTTAGCACCCAAAAACAGCTGAAGTTAAGGTCCTGAGCTCTCTTCAAAAGTCTCGAGGCAATTCTAATCACAATCCAATTGTTTTCAAAGCAAGGGGGCACCAATTTTTTAAAAACTACCCAGGGTCGATTTTTTTCATTAAGGCCTTCGGTACCCCCCCCCCCCCTCCAACCTCCCATATTAGGTATGTTTTCGACCCAAAGCGGTATGTTTTTTCCACATTCCCATCGGGGACTTTGGTCGCGCTGACCGCCTTAAGCGAAAATTGAGCAGTAGCACTGTAAATATGTAGAATTATATGTCCATGAGCAAGTAATACTTTTCACAAATATGAAATTGGCCAGCTACTTTATTCTACAACGGGGGGAAGCCCCCTCTGCAGGGGCTCACAGTCCATAGTTATATAATACCCATGTAGTACCTCCAAGTCTGAATCTCTGTTCATGCCCCGTACCTAATAATGATAACTGAGAAGAAAATAAATGAGTGGAACAATGGATATGGGTACAGGTGACCATTCGCTTACCCGCAACCTTCAAATAGAGCTCAAGAACATCTTTTTCGGTGGAGAAATAAATGAGATATACCTAATCTCGTGAAAATCATCGAAATTTGCTGTACCTCAGCCATTTCTCCACGGTTTTTCACAATTCATCACGCGTTTTGACCTATAAATCCACATGGCTCACTGGTAGAGGTCCTGTGGATATCATAGACACTGTGATTAATTTGATATATGCAAAACCGTTCAAATTGGCTGTCAAAAATAAAATAATTTTAAGCCTCCAGCGGCCCACCCCCCCCCTACATCGGGTTCCGGGTTCACATCCCGGTGCCCCCTTGTTTCAAAGTTATTTCACATAGTCTAAGGTCAACATACTGGTGTTATTCTTGGTGTGTCATCACTGTAATGAACATAAACAGACTGGAAGGCAAACCAAGAGTTTTCAGAGACTGTCACACAGCTTCCAACAACACTACATAGCATATCTCACAAATTTTGAGCCTAAAATTGGCCTAAAATTTATGAAAATCCAAGGTTGTTCACCAACTTTGGTCCAGGGTTTGGTTCAGGTTCGAACCTCCATAGCACTGGCTGAACCTTGAACTGAACTTTGAGTTCGGTTCAGCAGGTTCAGGTTCGAACTCAGTTCAGAACCTCACTCCGGCATCACTAATTGTGTCGTGGTGCCAGGTAGGGAGAGGAAATTAGCTGTCGAGGTCAAGGTGGTGGTCACGTTGAGGTGGCAAGGTCGAAGTGGTGGTGGTCGAAGAGGAAGAACCATTGTGCCAATGGCCCAACATGGCAAACCAGATCGCGAAGTGGCATGATTACATAACGGTCATCCATCACGTGGTGTGGGCTAAAAGTCAATCGTTTAGGATTAGTGTTGCGTATAAAACTCCACCTAGGTTTAAAATTATGTAAATTACTAGGGCGATTTTTGGGGAGGGTAAATAAGGTAAATTACGGTGTAAATTACAAAATTTCGCTAGGTCACGTGTAAGATCACGTGCAATTTTTGGCGGGGGAAATGGTGACTACAGTAACGTAGTCAGCGAAAATATATTTCATTTCATTACACCCAATCGTTTAGCTCAAAGACGCCACCATCTTCGCCATCCACCTCGTCCTTCGCAACGCCTGCCTTCTCGGTCACCTTGGACTTCTTCACCGGTGGAATGGGGCCGTCTGCAAGGATCTCAGCGAGCTCATCCGAGCATAAGTCAATCTCATCATCCTCATCAACAGGCAGCACGGCACTTGACGAAGGCGGAGTGGAACCTTGCGGTTTTAAATCGACATCCTCCTCATCCTCTGATTCATCGTAGTTCGCTTTTCCGCCTGCCTCCTCTCGGCCCTCGTCATTATCAATGGGACGAAGCAGCCGCTCGATGTTGAAGAATTTGATAGTCGGGTTGGGGTGGGCACTTTTCCGAAGCTATGAATGGCGGGAATGAGTGAGCTCAATGCCAAAGAAAAGGTGCGCACCCTTGGTTTCTTTTGGACATAATAGAACCCTCTGACCTGAGTCAATGCCATAACCACATTGACCTTCTGGCGATTCCGCTGTGCTGTGTTAATCATGGTGACAGCGGACATCGTGCGTTCGTCAGCCATTGAATGCGGAAGAGCCCCGAAGAGCTTTATAGCGATGGCCTACGAAGGTGTGGATGAGTAGCATGCAAACGCAAATATTTACTGACAAGGAACTCACCGCCAGAATACCTCCATGCTCGGTCCCTTCAAACACCATCCACCACTGAAGCGGAGTCTGGCCAGCTGTGAGTGGGGTAGTAAATGGATAGGCCCCTTGCGCCTAGGCGATGAACTGCGTCTGGTAAGCCTTCCCAAATGCCTTCGGCTTCTCCTTCCATTCGGCCAAAAAAGGGTCGCACCCGTCGCTCATCTCGGCCACGAGCAACATATGGAGGTATCGCCCAACCTCCAGGAAGGTTTTCGGGTTGCGAATACCAGGTGGCACCTTGGGTGGCATTTTGGCGGGGAGGATAATGTTGAAAGTAAGAGGGTTGGGGTTCTTCAGGATTGACGACCGCACATAGTCTGTAGGGATACATAAAAATGTAATTTTATTGGAAACCAACAATTACACACTTGGGTTGAGATAAAAAGCAGAGAGATGGACATTCGAGGGCCCATAGACGAAGAACTCACGCCATCTTGACACCATAATCCCACGAATCTGGCCACAAACCTCATCGGGAAGGCATGCAGTCTCGAGGGTTTGTTTCATCTTCGCCACCACGGCAAGCCAATACAGGTAGACATCAGCGGGGTTGGTCGAGTTCGCTTCAAGACATTCAATGGCGCGTGCAATACCTTCACCGACTGCAACGAACTGCGTTAGATGGATCTGGAATTGGAGGGTGGCTTGGGTGTTTTCGAGGAAGACATTATTATATTTCTAGCGGGGAGTCAATGATCTCAATTCAAACAGGGATAAGTGGAGAGTGACTTACGGGGATCTCAATCCTTCCTGATGTGGACAGTTGGCGAATGGCACTGAGGCATCTCAGGAGTGAGGCTGCTGACCAGACAAGTGTAGCGAATCTGGTCTTCCCGATACTCTCAAGACCGGGCCCAAGTTTGAGTTCCTCCCGCAATGCCCTCAGCAATTCCTTGGCAGCATTGGAATGCTTGAAGTACTTGATGGTTCTGCGAATGGTCTTGATTGTCTGGTCACAGTAGGGGTGTTAGGACACATCAAGTCTCCACAATGATATTATATCTTACCGAGGTGAAGTACTCCAACGAAGCAATGTCTTTCCAGGTATTGTTGAGGTGGTGCTCAGGGTCAGGGAGGTTTAGGACGTGAGGAAGACTTGAGCATATGATATCTCGGGCGACCCGAGTGTTGCCCGTGTTATCTGATGAAACTGATCCAATACGTTCCTTCCCAATCTCGGCTATTGTCTATGCAAGCCCACGGTGAGAAGGATATCCATCGGAATTGGAGAAAAGATGATGACTCACTTGCAGTACAAGCCCTGCAATCCATACACCTGTGTGTGACTCGCGAGTGCCATCCTGTCCTTCAAGGAGCATCACATCTCGAGCGACCGTTGTGGCATGTACCGTGTAGAGCGACTCGCCGCTCCTCAATGCGCCACCATCGAATGAGATACTGATGTGTCGTTGGGCCTTTAGGTGTTCAAGTTGAAGCTGACGGACACGTTCCTGCTCCGACATGATATGATCGTCCATGAGGCGGGTGCGTGACGCTGGGACATAGCTTGGTAAAGATATTCTAAGCATATCTTTCCATACATCGAGATCAGCGACAGTAGGAGGAATCCGAGCAACACAGAAGAACTTGACAATCGCAAGGTCCAAAGCACGATGAGTTTTCTGCCGACCCTGTGGACCAAAGAAACCATCAGCTCGTGGTAGCAGCTGGAGAGTGTCGGAAGCCTTGAGGGGAAGGGGGGAACTGGGTAAGGAGGTGAACGATGACTGAGAGCTTGCGATAGACTGTAAGGAAGGTGTAACTTCAAGGATTCCAGTTTCCTGAGTGTTATCGGCAGCAACCAGTGCCCCAGGAGATTTGTTCGCACTTGCCGAAGATGCGAGGTGACGCTGCTCCTCTGTCAACTTTAAGCATCTCTTCGCATGCGCAAATACCCGCGAAGTCGTCCGTGGTGCCCACCGCTTTGGACAACCAGCACCGGCACATCGATATTTGCGTGCAGTGCCGCGCGGGGTGCACATCTCAACAGTCAATGTGTCCAGAAGATTGAGACGGGGCCGGCCTACAACCCTAACCTCTTCATCCGATTCAACGTCGTCCACCTCTACCTCAACCTTGGCTACAGTTTCTTCGGCCTCAACATGTTCACGCTTCTAGTAACATAAGGTTAGCGTGGATCACATCTACGAAATGTAGGGAAATTTCTCACTCGTTTCTTGTTCTGACCGCTCTTCAAGTTGTCGAACTTCTGGGCTGATGATATCTGGAAGATAGGAGCAATGATGGGTTTTGTGCTGGCTCTAACTTTGCGCTTCTTTGCCTGGGGCTTCTTTGGTGATACGGAGAGTTGTTTCAGTGCCTTCGACAAATCAAGGACCTTCGCATTAGGGGGTGGAGTGACTGGTCGCTTTTGCCACATTGCGGGTGGGGGAGGGAAAGTCAAAGGGAGGGCACGGTCAGTAGGTACATTCTAAGGGAATAGTCAGTTAATGGAGGCAAAGTGTAGAAACCGAAAGGTTCACAATTGCGTTACACCTCTCGATGATTTTCCTCAACGTTGCCATTCGAGCAAGATCCCCAAAAACAGGAGAGGACGTATTTTCAACCAAAGGATATTGTTTGAGGAAGTAATGAGCCAACCCATTGAAACTGTATATGCCACAGCTCCACGTATCGATGCTGAAGCTCTGCTTGGGGCATGGCAGAACTCCATTGTCAAGCTGGTCAGGTGGGAGGGACGGAACATGCTTGGAAAGGAACCACCGTAATGCAGAAACAATGCGAGAATTGATGGGCAGTTGGGCAGGATCCCCATATAACAAATCTTCTAGGGAGACATCAATGGCGATTGCAATCCAGTGGTTGTCGTTTACGTGGAAGATGCCAGCCAGTTCGCTATTTTCGGATAATCCTGCGCCGAAACGGTGCAAGAAGGTGGTGCCTTTTGGATCGTAGATTTTCTCACCTGTCAGATCTGCATCGTAGACTTCAAGAATCTTTCTTGACAATACAGTGTCTACAAAATGAATGTTACGACCGGGAAGAGTCAATTTGACCTCTGCCTCAAGAAGATAAATCATTAAATCAACCTCCTCATCTGATAGCCATCCACGGGAGAGAAAATTGAGAAGTGTCGCCTTTGTGAATTGGGTTCGGTCGGTGGAAAGTGCCGGAAGGTTGCCTGACCAAGACACGGTGGCCAGGGCCTCACAGGTGGTACGGACTTGGTCCTGGAATAGGTTGAGGTCGTCCCTCTGGAGCCAGGTAAGTGCTTGCTCCCATAAAACACGGGCTGGGTAAACTATGAGGAGGAGGTCGCTCCAGAATTGAAGAGCCCAAAGGGGTAGGTTTTGGGAAACGCCCGGAAGGGTGAGAGATTCTGCGCCGTCAAGCCAGCACTGCTTCGCTTGGTCAAGAAGCTTGGCAACAAGGCCTTTGGGCGGAACAATAACCTGTTTAAGAATTTCGATGTCATTGATCGGCTGCGATGGGCTAAAAAAAGAAAATGTCCACGGGATATTGGAATAGGCGTCCTGGCCAGAGGAAATTGGTGGCAGGTCCATGTTGACCAAATCGAGGACAGACATCCGGGGACGAGGGAGAAGGGTTTCCGCGTGGATTGAGGGTAGCTTCAATTGCTCACGGACAAAGCCCTTGACATGCGCAGGAAGGTCGTTGAACTGGTGATCCCGTTGTCGCCATGAGGAAATGTCGGGATTGTCCATCCAGGATACTTAGGTTTCGGTACAAGCTTCAAATGGTAGGTCTGTCCCGACAATCAGGTTTGCAAAAACAAAGTTTATACCTTGTTAAAACTGTACAGGACCCGCAAAATTCCGCACTTGCAGTGTGGCGTTCATGAGCCTGACCTGCTTCCCCCCGGGAATTATTTACATATTTTACATGCCTGATATCTGGTTTGGTAAAAAATTAGTAAATTACTGTAAATTACACATGTAAATTACACTTTGTAAAAATACCCCGACTTTTACACGCAACCCTATTTAGGATCACATGACGGCGAACCTCTTCAGTACCACGATGGACCCGACGAAATCTTTATCTGAAGGCTTCGCTCATTTGTCTGTAGGCGATTTGAATCCCCTACACGAGGCCATATCCCGAGGTACTACCCCATCGCTGACTCGAGTAGCCCGCGAGCGCGATCGCTTCATCGATGAAGATCACAAGCCCCTCGATGCGGAGATCATGGAAACATTCAGCGCCTTTCGGAGGCTTAATGAGGAGCCCGGTTTACCCGCGCTTCTTTCTTTCATCACTATTGGAGACGAGAGACTCGTATCTCTCTCGCCGCGTGAAACAGGAGAACTGCTGACGCGCCAACCGTCCATCACTATGGTCTTACAGAAAGCATGGAAAGAAGCCTCATTCAAAGACGTGCGACAATTGGGTGCGTTTTTTGTGCCACGCAGCCTCTTTTTCAGCCTCTAACCAACATTGAAGGAATCCTTTGGCCTGTGGTGCGAGAAGCTCGTAAGTAGTTCTCCGCGCTCTTTGACTGGGGTTGGTGACGACGGCTATGTGTAGCAAAAAGGCGCCAACGACCGTCCAACGAGGATGTAGAACTGACCAGTGCATGTTCCGGTACAGGAAAATCTCGCATGGTCCACGAGCAAGCGAACGTGGTTTTCACCATCCCGTTTAATCTACGAAAAAGCGTCGAAAAGCAAGGTCTTTGCTTTCTTTTTTCGATTTCCTTGGGCGCTTCTGATGTGCGAACCCAGACCTGGCGTTCCCCGTCCCTGACGATGCTGTTCGCGACTACCTCGTCAAAACATCTCTATCGGATGACCAAGACATCCTGAAGACCAATTACCTAAAGTTCCTCGCTGGTGTGTTCATGCAAGTCAATGACGAGCTGGAGAAATGCCGGGAAGAATTGAGTGTGAAGCAAATTAGAACCTCTGAAGGTTTAGCGAAGTGGTGGTCAAGTCACCTTGAAGGCGTACGCACAGGACTATACAAAGCAGCGATTGACGGTGCCAAGGAGGCCATTCAGGTGCGTATTCGTACAGACGTCAAGGAATATCACAGTCAGTGATTGCATTGGCAGATTCTTCCCGACATCCAGCAGAGGCATGAAGAATTACTCGCGAAACGTCGATCGAAACCCGAGGGCTCCGAAGATTCTGATCATACCGATTACGATTTGAATACGGTTATTGAGTTTGCCGCAGCGGAATCAGCGAGAGTCGCACTAGGACAACTCATTAGGAAGCTGGACGGCTTTGAAGGGCCGCAGCGAATCAAACTCATAATCTACTTCGACGAAGCACACCCTCTCACCGAGGTGGTGCCCAAGAACGACGACGAGAAGACACTTTACGATTTTCTATGCTCATGTCTCAACCAATTTTTGACCTTTCCGATATTTTGCATTTTCCTATCGACAAATTCGAGCTTGGCCCAGTTCGCTGCTCCACGGGCCCTTGCCAAATCCGCTCGCATTCGCGGCGGGAAGGCTGTAACGCACGCACCAATTACTGAAACACCCTTTGACTGCTGCGGGGACCTCATGGTCAAGCCAGGCGAGTTGAGTATCAAAGCTATTAGCACAATTCCATTCATGGCGCAATTTGGGCGACCGTTGTGAGTATTTTTTTAACTGTTTCAATTGGCATGCTTTGACGACTTAACGCGATAGATTTTGGACGCTGTTACGAGGAGCCGGGCTCAAGGCATCACAGCTCCGTACAGAAATCTTGGAATTGGCTCGCGCGAAGCTCGTTGCTTCACGTGAGATCGACAATCGCTACGACACCTTCTCACGTGCTGCAAGACTGGCAGTTCTAGACATCCAATTGTCGCTGGACTTTGAGCCTCGCCGTGAAAAGGTTCAAATCGAAGAGGCTGCTCTGGTCGAGAGCCACATGCGGTTCGCATATTCTGTTCCTGATCACCGAGAGTACCTGCGGTCTGGATACCCTTCCGAACCCCTTCTTGCCGAGGCTGCTGCTCAGCAACTCTGGACATGGAGGACGCAAAATCCATTCATAGTAGTCGAAACGCTTACCAATATCCTCGAAACTGGCTTGCTTGATCGTGGAGAACTGGGGGAGCTTACCGGACGCCAACTTCTCCTCGATGCATACCATCGCGCCGTCGAGCTAGAACAACGTGATCGTCCGGAGAAGACTCCTCCCAATTTCAGTGCTGGCTGTCGTCTAATAACTTTTATCAAGACGTTGTACACCGATGAGTGTTCAGATATGGTTCTTGACAGCACCCCAGATAATTTGGAAGGAATCTCGTTCAGAGAGGCATTCAAAGACGCTCTCATTTGTTTCACACACTTCGGGAAAATGGCGGACGACACCGGCATAACCTCCACCGCCGCATGGGCAGCTTTCATCCGTCACATGGCGATCATGTGTCGGAATGGCCAACGTACCGTCGACTGCATCTTACCTGTCCTCTTGTGGGACACTGAGCTGTGCGAGCATGTCATGACCGGTGTGCTTGTTCAGTTTAAGCGACAGATACAAAGCGGTACTATCGCTGAACTCTCCATCGACCAAGCCAAGATCGGTTTTTTCCCGAAAGCATTAGAGGAATGCACACACGGGTCGATCCCCACGTCCTACCGGCCGTACATCAGCTTAATAATGGAGCTGGGAGTACAAGTAAAAATTCTCGAGAAAGCCAAGACCGCCACTATGTATAAACCAGACCGGTACCCTTCGTCGTCGTCAAAGAAGAAATCCGACAGTCGCCCTCGAACTCCACCACCGATTGAGGGAAGTCCGGATCACGCGACGCCGTCCAAGATGTACATACCTCATTATGGCCAACGACACCACCCCAAACTAGGACATGCCAGATACAATATATTTGCATATGGTTGCTCCCCAACAGTGTACCGCGGTATCGATGCTGGCCATAAAGCTTCGTATGCCCTCCTTTTGAGTTCTTGTGACTTCCTCGGAGAGCATCCGCGGAAAGATGAGCAATCACTCAAAGCGGTGCGGCGGATGAAGCCATTTTGGAATGGGGGTGAAGATTGTTACCACTGGGTTGAACATGACAATATCCTTCATGGCCCTCTTCCACCCAGGAGGGAGGGATTCCTCGTTGGAAATCAAATGTAGCCTTAATGTAGCTTAGTGTACTGTATTTTTAACATTGTGTTTCCAGCTGACATTAAACAATGAATGTTTCCTATTATGTGGACTCGAACTAGGGATACCCAGCGCAGGTGCATCCGAGGCGCGGATCGACCACAATGACTTCGTCGCAAGCAGCGATTCCGAGAACCGCCCCACACTCAGTGCAGTGGGCGTATCGTTTTCTCCGCCCTCTCCTCCCCCTTCCTGCTCCAGGGGTGGGAGGACGACGGCGAGACGAGGTGTAGGTGACACAGAGGATGGCGTGCGCGAGCCGTTACGGGAGCGTCTGTTGTGGGGTGAGCACACGGAGGTGAGTGTGCGTATGGGATTGAGCTGGGTGCGAGCCGAATGTAGGGGGCGGAGATGCAGGCGGGGTGGGCGTCTGCGACGATGATTGTCGTTGCGAGGTGGGCACGATGAGGTGATGTTTCTCAGCAACGTTTTCTGCTTGGTTTGAGGCAGATACGGAGGCGAGGAGGTGCATGGTCATATGTGCTTGAAGCGTCTCTGCGAATACGGACAAAGTTGATGTGAGAGGCTGCTCCGCTGTGGTTGGTGCGTCTTCGAGATGCACAGGGAGGTGATGGAGGTCTGGATCAGGATAAAAGAAGTCTTCATCTTCGTCGTTTCGAGGGGACTTCCTACAGGCTTGTCGTCAGCTTCGGCAAGGAGTTCATACACAAACTCCTCCTCCACGTCCAGGACAAAACCTCAGGCAGCTCAAGGGGAACAGAGACAGGCGTTGGCTTGGGCGTCGTCCCTTCCTCGTCGAATTCTACTTCATCAGTTGTAAATCTCTGACTCTCCGCCTCTTCCCTCCCAGCTTCCAATCCGCCGAGAAGTAACCCTCGCCACTCTCCAAATCGAAAGCCGGAACTCCACATTCGTCCTCAATGACTGTGGGCAACAAGGACCGCAAGGGCTCATCTCCAACACACCTGGCAAGTTAGACTCGAGGATTTCTGGGACCGTACCTCCGAGAGCGGCGTCCTCTGTCGAGGAGAGGCTATCACCAGTAACTGTGATGAGGTCCGATTTAGGGTTTGAGATGGTGGACTCGCTCATAGAAAGGTGGTTGTTCCAAGGGTCCTCGATATCTGCTTCGTCCCAGCTCCGCGAAGCGGAATCTTGCTCACGTTTGGAAGTCGCCGGTTCGACAGACGGGTGCTCAGCATCAACATCGACGTCGACAACCTGCGGTGTCAAGGTTTCCTCGAAGTTTGGAGATTCCTCTACTGGAGGTTGTAGGGCTTGCTTCTCGACCCCGAATAACAATGACACCTCAGGGTCAACAGAGAGGGTGGCCTCCAGAATCACAGACTTCGCTCTGACCTCTACATGAACAGCATCGGCGTCGCTTTCCAATGGGTGCCCGGCTTCAGCTTCGAACACGGTGGATGGATGTGCCAATCCAATGTTTCGTGACTTCGAGAGAGGCACCAAAACAGGGACGTGCTCCTCCTCGATTCGTCGGTTCCGAGGTCGACGAGCTGGGTTTCGCGGTGCGAAGTGGTGTCGTCGTTGTCGATGAGAGGCATGACTTTGGGCTGTATTATGTGAAGAGGACACTTGATGTGTGTGCCGTCGGCAGCCATATGTCGGACGTGAATGGATTGCGGGACCGAAACCAGCTCGGTTCGCGCAGAGGGCTCTGAGCCGAAGCACTCTCGTCCTGCGTAACGTTGTCCTGCTCTCTGAGATCAACGAGGGGAACAACTTGGCCGACCGCTTTCGCCTCAGCGCGCACGGGAGGAACCTGGGATGCCGAGCGTGCGTATCCATATCCCGATGCGAACTGAGGCTGAGGGTGGCTACGATTTTGGAGTGGTAACATGCCAATATCCGATGCA
>WNGB01011380.1_pt1 | contig 12194 bp, 14 predicted proteins | sample 5400681 | NCBI WGS metagenome assembly WNGB01 (sample SAMN13153367, study PRJNA577476) | soil metagenome | isolation source: 115 cm soil or saprolite under grassland replicate 2 | place: USA:California | collected 2016-06-15 | reverse complement strand
TGACGTATGGACGGCAGGGTTAGTGGAGCCGGTCAATCAGGTGATGAACGCGGCCGACGGGTCGGAACCCCAGGCGCTCCAGAGGAGACCGGGACATGGCGCCACCAAACGTGACGAGGGCGGGCGTACCGTGGCGAACGGCCTCCGTCCAGGCCGCCGCCACGAGCTCGCTCAACGCGCCCCGTCGGCGGTGGGACGGGATCGTCGCTCCTCCTCCGAGGTAGATCCCGGACGGGGAGAGCCACCCCTGGCCGGTGGCCACGGGCCGGTCGCCGTCGAGCACCAGCAGCCTGATCGTGTGCCCACCCGCCCGCTCAGCCTCGAACGTATCCGGGGCGCGCCGGCGTTCGTCAGCGGCATCCTTCTCCGGGAAGGCGAAGCCCTCGTTCGCCACATCGATGGCCGCCAGATGCTCCTGCGGGGTCGAGACCCGGCGGGCCTCGAACGTCGTGGACCGAGCTTTGGGCGCGTCGGTCATCACCAGCATCACCGATCCCTCATCGGACTCGGACTCCAAGCCGTTCTCGAGCAGCCGAGGAACCACGTCGAGCGGTGTCGCTGATGGGCCGATGGTCCATGCTGCGGTGCGGCGTCCGCGTCTCTGCACCAACTCGCGAACCTCCCGGACGCCGCCGCGTACATCGCCCTCGTCGAAGCGCACGCGGGCGACGGCGGTCGACCAGAAATGCTCCCCGGGCGTGAAGGTCAGGACGAAGCGCTCCGTCATGATCCGCTCCTGATCCGGGCCGATCGCCACGAACACCTGCGGATCCTCGGCGAACGCAAGGAGGTCCGGCTCGCCCATCACGTGACAGCGACCGTCTTCGACCTTCCGATGAGGCGTGAAGGATGCCAGAACTTTGATTCGCCCCAGGACGGGGCATGTAGCATCCCCGCCCCATGGTGCTGTCGATCCTGTACCTGATGCTCCGCCGCCTCTTGGGGATCGTGCCTGGCTCCCGGTCGGACGATGCGGCGAAGGACGTGGAGATCGCGGTCCTGCGCCATCAGGTCCAGGTTCTGCGCCGACAAGTCGGACGTCCGTCGTTACGTCCACTCGACCGAATGTTCCTCGCAGCGGCAGCTCATCTGTTGCCACGGGACGGTGGACCTCCTTCATGATTACGCCCCAGACCCTGCTTAGGTGGCACCGGGAGCTTGTGCGGCGAAAGTGGACCCACCGGACCGTCCGGATCGGTCGCCCGCCGATGGACCCGGAGCTGCGTGAGACCGTCTTGCGACTGGCCCGGGGGAACCCGCTGGGGCTACGTGCGGATCCAGGGTGAGCTGCGCAGGGTTGGTATCCGCATCGGCGCCACCACGATCCGCCGACTGCTCCGCGCCCATGGGCTGGGTCCTGCTCCCAGGCGTCATGGCCCGACGTGGTCGGAGTTCCTGCGGGCGCAGGCAGAGGGCATCATCGCCTCGGACTTCCTGACCGTGGAGACCATCCGGCTGAAGACGCTCTACATCCTCTTCTTCATCGAGCTTCACACCCGGCGTGTCCATGTGGCCGGCATCACGGCCCATCCCGACTCGGCCTGGGTCAGCCAACAGGCGCGCAACCTCGCCTTCTCCTTCGAGGACCGAACTGCAGGGGCCCGCTTCCTCCTCCGCGACCGCGACGCGAAGTACTCGGGCCCCTTCGATGAGGTGTTCCGTACCGAAGGCATTGAGGTGATCCGTACGCCGATCCGGGCTCCCCGGGCGAACGCGTTCGCCGAACGCTGGGTCCGGACGTTACGCAACGAATGCCTCGACTGGACGCTGGTGCGCGGCAGACGGCATCTCGAACGCGTCGTACGCGTCTACGCCGCCCACTACAACGGCCACCGGCCGCACCGCGGCTTGCAGCTCAAGGCGCCCGAGCGGTCTGATGACGCTCGACCGGAGAACCGCGGAGCTCGCCTCGTCCGCCGCGACGTCTTGGGCGGGCTCATACACGAGTACGAGGCCGCAGCGTAATGGAATCCGGGTTCTGGCACCCTTCACCACTGCGCCCGGGCTTTAGCCAACGCAACAGTGCCATGGAACCTCCTCTCCAACCCCGGCTTCGCCCTGGCGCTCCTACCCCTCCGCCTAGACTCCATCGGGCCTGATGGGATTGTGATGGAGCCAGCGTGGCGCGATTCTAGGTCCTGTGGCCGAGTCAGTTCGAACGCTTCAGTCGCAACCGCAGCCTTTGCCGATGCCGAACCAAGCGTCGGAGGTCTGGTCCGACTCCCCCGGGGGCACGCTTGCTTTGCTGGAAGCGTGTGAAGGCTCGGCACATCTGTCTCACATCGGCTGCTCCACATCCTCTCCGCAACCTCACCACGGCGGGGCGAGCTGCCGCCCACGCCGGCTCCACGAACGGGTACCAGTCCCAAGCCTTCCGACGGTCGGTAGTTATCTGCCCAGGACGTGGCTCTTCCGCGGCACTGGCTCTTGGTGAAATCCGTCAGGATGCCTCAGGGCAGAGGCTCCCCTTCATGCGCTGTTCCCAACGATCCTGGCCGCGGGCGTGGGCGCAGAATGAGCAGGGCAGCGCCGAGGATCAGGAAGACCACGTAGTGAACGAAGGGCGGAAGGACCAGAGGCACGAGGTCAGCGAACATCATGGCGCCGACAATGATCAGCATCCAACCCAGCCATCTTGCATAACCGCTCAGGAGCAGGACAACACCGAAGACGACGAATGCGGCTCGCGTGAAGACCCGATACGTCCCAAACAACCAAGGGCTGATATCCCCGAAGACGACTTCGAAGGGCGAGCGCGCGATGCGGATAGAGCTGATGATGACCCACGACAGTGCGCCTCCGATCGCGAGCGTCGCGGCTCCATAGGCCATGACTCCGAGGATCGGACGATCGGTGACCCTCTGCACTGACCTTGCGAGCGGTACCAGCCCAATGGCTGCAATGAGACCGCCCGAGCCGAGCAACGTCATTGCCAGGTCCCATGTCGCCGGATCCTCCTCGATATACCGGAGCTTCAACAGGGGATCGTCCGTGCTGAAGACACGGGAATTGACCGGCGTCACAGCGCCGACGAAGAAGAGCAATGATCCTGCGATCAAGGTAACTCCTGCGAGACGCTGCATCGTCTCTCTCCTTCGAACGCGTAGCTGTCCTGACGGCTGCGGTCAATTAGGGCGGAGATCCGTGCTCCTCGCGCCGATCGATCGCCACGTCTGGGCTGGCCCACGAGGTACTCCTCGCTTAGAGCGTGCTTGCCTGTCAAGACGAACCCCCTCTCCGGCCTTACCCCCCGCACCACCCCCCGCGGGGGTATGGTTCTCGCTCTCGAGGCCCCGCTCCGCGTGGTGAGCAAGTCCGCCCGCGCGCTCTCACAAGCGGCCCCCCGGCTTCAGACCACCGCGAACAGGCGCCACTCCTCGGGAACACCTTTGAGCCGGTGGGCTCCGCGGTCCTGGAACACGAGGCCTGAGCCAGCGACCAGATCTCTGACCGTGCTCGAGACCAGCACCTCACCGGCGTCGGCGAGGGCAGCCACACGGGCGGCGATGTGAACGGCGATCCCCCGCACGTCCGATCCGACCAGCTCCACCTCACCCGCGTGACATCCGGCCCGGATCTCGATCCCGAGCTCATGCACCGCGCCGCTGATGGCTCGGGCGCAGCGGACGCCGCGGGCCGGTCCGTCGAACATCGCCAGCACGCCGTCTCCGGTGGTGTTGATCCACCTCCCCCGGTGACGCTCGATCTCGACGCGTGCTCGTTCGTCATGCTCGGCCAGCACCTCCTTCCAGCGCACGTCGCCGAGCTGGGCCGCCCTCTCGGTCGAACCGACAATGTCGGTGAACGGCAGGGTGGCCAGGACCCGGTCGGAGTCCGTCGGTCGGCGGATACCGGTGAAAAACTCCTCGATCTCGCCCGCGAGGCTCTCGGCGTCACCGGCGTAGGCTGCCGTGTCGCTCCCGGACAGCTCGACGAGCCTCGCCCCGGGGATCTGCGCCGCGATGTACCGGCTGTTGTCCACCGAGCCGAACCCGTCCTCCCGGCGATGCACCACGAGCGTGGGAACCCGGATCGTGGGGAATACCGGTCGGACGTCGGCCTCCTGCATCATCATCCTGAGCGCCGCTCGGGCCCCGCCTGGGCTGCCGAACGTGACGTCCTTGCGGATCCACCACTGCCGGAACCGTGAGTCGTGCGCGAGGCTCGGGGCGAAGCGGTCGAGATTGTTCCCGGTGGCGTGCAACGACAGGATCTCATCGATGGCGGCCTCGAGCTGCGGTGGGGTAAGTCCTCCCGCTGCGTCGAGGCGCAAGGTCGGGTTCAGCGCCGCTGCCCCGTACAGCACGATCCCCGCCGCACGCTCCGGGTGGGTGGCGGAGAAGACGGTGACAAGGGAGAGGTTGGTCGTGAACCCGAGAACACCCGCACGCTCCGAGCCAACCGTGTCGAGGACGGCCAGCATGTCATCGACGCCATCCTCGATCGTGGGGGCCGCGGTGATCCGATCCGACAGGCCCGTCCCCCGGATGTCCATCAAGATGAGCCGGGAGAACGAGGCCAGGCGCTCGACCCACCGGGCGACCACCGGCTCGGCGGTCCAGTTGTCGAGCGTGGGGGTGGAGTCGTAGCTCGTCACGTACAGGAGATCGAGGGGCGCCTCGCCGACCACCTCGTAGGCGATGTAGAGGTCGCCGCTGCGCGCGTACTGGATCTGGAACTCCACGAAACAGGAGTATCGCCTACGAGAGGGCGACGTCGCGACGTGACAGCGGGCACGGCAGGCGGCCCCAGTGCCGAGCGTCGATCCATACCCCCCTGGCCTGGAGCATTTGGGTTCTTACAGTGTTTCCTTCGCCTCCGCTACCGGGGCTTCTGGCTCTTTCGAGGACGAGCTCCTCAGGTGGATCGGGAGCCCACCGGACTGAAAAACCGGTGTAGGTCGGGAGGGGACGAGAGCGGCCCCAAGGAACATCGCTCGACCTTGCGGCCGTTCTCTGCTCCTCAGGGCCGACCGAATCCTAGCCGGGCCGGAAAGGAGCCAGTCAAGCGGGCGGGTGGTGCTGCATGCTCGCTCAATGGGCGCCCGGCACCTTGCTCCCGGACCGCTGTGCGCTTGAGTCCCCGCGGTCCAAGACTGATGGGGCAGGGATCGTCAAGTTGCCTCTCGTGGAGATGCGTGATGCCGGACGCGGATCCGTCTGGCCACTAAGTAGGACGATGCTGCGAGAAGCGCCGCCGCGTACGCAACGCTCATGACGACCGCCGCCCCCATTGGGTAGTCACCGCCCAGCGATCCATCGAGGAGCCGCATCGGACCGTAGAACGGCAACACCTTGGACAGTCCCTGCGAGACGTCGAGGCTGAGCTGGATCCCGACCACCCCGATCAAGACCAGCGTGGCCTCCAGTTCCCGGGGCAGCAGCGCGCCGACCGCGAGACCGAACGGAATGGCGACCACCGCAACCATCTCGACCGCGAGTCCCATCGTCCACGGCCGTGGCGGGTGGGACACCACGGCCATCAGCACCGATGAACCCGCAACGAGTGGAAGCGACAGGACCTCCAGGAATAGGAGCCGACCGGCCAGGATCTCGCCTGCTCGGAACCCGGCCAACGTCAGGCGTTGGTCCACGGCCCGAGACGAGAGCACGGCGAAGATGGCCGCCCCCGCCATGGAGAACGCCATGGCGACGCCGCCCGGGATAATCGCGTCGCTGCTGTGCCCGGCCAGGGCACCGTAGAAAGCAAGGGGCAGGGCGACCAGCAGGATCAGCGCCAGGCGCCGTCTCCCTAGGTCCCGACCTTGCATCTCGGCGACGATGACGACACGGGACAGGGTATCCACGGTCACCACCGCCCTCTCGAGTGCTCTCCCCGCCGAGCGGGATGCACGGCAAGCTCGAGGACCCGATCGACCCGGTCCAGCTCGGCCAGCATATGGGTAACGATCACGACGGCCTTGCCTTCCTCGCGCCACCGGTCCACGTGATCCCAGAAGTTGACGTAGGTCCCCCGGTCGAATCCCTGGTATGGCTCGTCGAGCAACAGCACCTTGGGGTCGCCGAGCAGCGCCAGGGCGAGGTTCAGCTTCTGCTTCGCCCCACCCGAGAGATCCCTGGCCGGCAACCGTTCATCGGGGGGGAAGCCAAAGCTCTCCAAGATGGCTCGACCGTGCGCCAGGGCCTCCTGGCGACGGAACCCAAACGCCCGTCCGAACAGGACCACGTGCTCCACGGCCGTCAGGAGCTCGAAGACGCCTGGTTCCTGAGGGCAGTACCCGACCCGTCCCGCCACCCGAACCTCGCCAGCATCCACTGACAGCAGCCCGGCGCAAATCCGAAGCAGCGTCGTCTTGCCAGCACCGTTCTCACCCACGAGCGCGACCACTTCGCCGCTCCCCAGTCCAATGGAAGCGTCCTCCAGGACGGGCCGTCTTCCGAACGCCTTTACGATCCCGGCGGCGGAAAGGAGCATCGGCTCGCCGCTCATGACCCACTCCTTGCCGAGAGTGCCAGGCGCTCCGCGAGGCTGCGGACGACCAGTTGGTCGTTTTCGTTCGACATCGGGTCATCGCTTTCGTCCCTTGCAGGTTCGGGAAGGGGGGCCGAAACCCCCCGAAGAGAGGCGGCGCTCGAGCCGCCGCCGGTCCACGGTCGGCTCGACGACCGTATGTGGTGGCGCTTGTGCTTCCGTCACTCGACGGACGGCATGACCCAACGGTCGGCGGCCGAAGAGGCCAGTCGACCAGACCCCTTGACGGGGTAAGCGGGGCGCTCAGGGTCAGCCGAAGGGTCGCATCCTCGACCAGTATCGAACGGCGGATCCGAACGAGCAAGGGGCCGGGCGATCAGCGCTGTGATGGAGTCGCTCGACTCGCCGGCAGCCCAACCCTGTTCAGAAGATGGCCCTCTCAAGCCACTCGCCCCAGAAGCGAGTGCTCACCCAGAGCGCCGGACCAGGCTCTCCGGTGTTCGTACGCTGTAACGTCCGCCTCCGCAAGCGGGAATCGAAATCTCGTCAAAAGCGACTGTCCCACAGACGACTTGCCGCTTCTCCACTCCCAGTATGTCCTAGCAGACCTGATGGAATCGTGATGGAGTCCGCGGCACCACCCGGTCGGCATTCAAGGTGAGCGCTTGAAACGCAATCGCAGCCGCTGCCGGAGCCGCAGCGTGCGTCGCAGGTCTGGTCCAAGCCCCCCCGGGGCCCGAACCTGCGCAAGGCCCTTCGATCAGCGATCGCCCCGTCGTTTGAGCTCGATTCTGGGTCCTTCGATAAGCACATCGCGGTTCGGATTCTGGACGGCTGGGCCTACCCGCAAAACCGCAGGTCAGAAGCCGGGTTTCAGCACCATTCGCGCAGGGGACCGTCTCTCGTCCCGCATTTGTCCCGCAGCCGGCCCCTCGACGTCACGGCGCGGCGGTCTGACGCGGCACTCCGAGGGCCGCACGCCTTGGGTACTGAGGCGACATCCTCGAACGGTCAGCCCGGCGGCCGAGGAGTCCAAGTAGGCACGGGTTGGTCCAATCGTCACTTCGCTTCCGCAAGTGCATATCGCTCAACTCGATGACGATCTCCCATCCCATTCGCGGGGCGGCAAACCACGCATTCCTGATTCAGCTCGACCGACTGCGGAATCAAGCGACCCTGCATCGCGTCGTAGCGACTGAACGGAATCACCGGACGAACGCCCGTCGCGAAGGCCAGAAGCTCCATCATCGCCAGCGATGCCACCGCTCCATTTAGAGGCATCAAAGATGGCTCCACGTGTCGCTCTCGCGTGTACCCACGCTCGACTCGGATGTTCCGAAGCCCCTCGCTTTCTAGGTCCTCGGCCGCCTCATCGAAGTCCAGGTCATCGGCGCAGGCAAGACAGGGACCACCGGGCAAGTAGAACGAGACTCTCCCACCCATGCTTTCCGACGGCGCCTCTCCTTCGATTCCGACGCCTATGTCCAGATAGGGAACTAGGTCCGCCGAGGCCAATTCGCTCATGACCAGCCTTGCCCCATCGTTGTCCACACAGCCGATGATCACGTCAACGTCCCGGAGGGCGGCGAGTGCTGTCCGTGTTCGCAGAGACCCTGGAGTGTGGACCTCGACTCTGCCCAATAGCCTTCGAATCGTGCGCCGAGCGACAGTCGTCTTTCGCCGACGCAGTAGCGGATCCCATCGGGTCGCTCCTGCCAGGCGCGAGACGTTACTAGCTTCCACGAGGTCATCCTCGACCAACACGTAGTGGCGCACCCCTAGGTGAGCGAGCTCCTGGACAACGACGCTTCCGGTCCCTCCCAGGCCTACGACGCCGACCTGAAGAGCCTGAATCCTGGCCTGTCCATCGACGCCGAGAGCCCGAACCTGTCGATCGAATCGATGATTTGCTCGAGGGTCAGAACAGTGGCTGGGTAGATTCGCCCAATCTGGGATTGCCATCCGCTGGCCGACCGGATGAATGGTGAGTGGTTCGACGCCCGTATCCGTCCAGACTCGTCCGGAGTACGCCTCTTCCGACATCACCAGTGCCCCGAATGGAGCGCCCTTCAACTTGAGGCGCACATACCTCGCGAATCGAGGAAGCTGCTCCTTGTCAAACAAGGAGAATCGGACACCTCTCCCGGCCCCAGGATGGGTGTGAACCTCAACTAGGGCGTGGCCGGCGCGCTTCAGCGCGGCCAGCTGGGCCACCTGAGACCCCTCGGTGACAGATAGTTCGACTGAAGCGGCATCGTATTCCTTGTCTGTGAACACGCGGAAGGATCGAAGCACGAGCGCAGACGCCGCTGGCTCTACGGCCAGGAACGCTGCCCCTTCGGCTGGAGCGCGCGCAAAAAGTCCCCTCTGCAGGCCAGCTAGATCCACCGCAGCGGCGCGAAGCTCCATCAGTTGCACCGTCTAGCGAGGAAGGACTCGATGGAGCCGAGGTAGCTCACGAAGTTATCTCCGCGTCGGAAGTCAACCGTGGGCCGCCACGTGGACGTTCCCCTTTCGTCAATCAAGTGGAAGGACACCAGGAACCAGCCAGGCATGCCAACGCCCGTCGCATCGCTGACAGGAAGTCCTGAGCCGTCCGCGAACGTGAGTCCCGGAGGAATCAGGAACCCGTCAGGGGAGGTCGCTCGGTACCCTGCCGGAATCAGGACCGCGATTGGCGTCGTGGTCCCGTTGTAGGTGCCCGACTCAAGATCGAGGTCGACCTCAATACGCTCCGGATCGTCCTCGTGGCGAGCCGTCCGGTATACGCTCACGACTTCGGACCATTCCTCAGCCACGCGGGGGTGCATGCTTAGCCTCGCCGGAAGCGCACCGAAACGAAGAAGTTGTCCCCTTCCCGCGGTCGGATCTTCTTACCAGGAGGGATCGGTGTTTCCGACCCATCAGCCTCTTCGCGCACCAGCTTGTCCTTCGGGGCCAGGCCGGCGATCGCTCGAAGCTCCGACCCCTTGTGGTCACGATCCTCGAGGGTGTACGCCTGACCCTCGATGGTGACCGTGATGGTCGTGGTTGTGCTGGTCATCTTCCCACCTCCGAACGGGTGTTTGCTACGGTCTGGTGCCCGTTCTGCCGAGAGTGTATCATGAGAGGGTGTTCACCGTGACGGACGAAGAGCTCATCCTGGGTCCTGCGTTGGCTGGGGCTAGGGAGCGTGCTGGCTTCAGCCAGAACGAGGTAGCCACCCTGCTCAATCAACCGAGACCCGTGGTCTCTAACTGGGAGCATGGAACGCGAAGACCGAACTCCGCTCAGCTGGCGAAGCTGGCTGCGGTCTATCGAGTGCCTCTCGATGAGCTGATCGGAAGAGCTCAGGAGCGCCCGAGGCCGGACTACGAGCGGCTCCTCTTCCGCGACGCGGGAGGTCGCCTGGATGCTCCCGGCAAGCTCGAGATCCAGCGATTCTTGTCGTTTCTCGATGCGTATGGAGGCTTCCTGATGGCGATGGAAGCTGCGCGCGGAATGATGGAGTCGCCCTTGTCACTACGTGAGGGCTTCCTGTCGAAGGACGATGTCCGGCGCAAGGCCGAGGAGGCCCGTCGCTTCTTCCGTCTTGGCGAAGGTCCAGTTGGAGATCTCTGGACGTTAGCGGATCTGTCTGGCATCACCGTCTACCGGGCTCCGCTTGGCGGCGATCTCCGAGGCACCATCTCGGGCGCGTTTCTTCCTCATGATGAGGTCGGGTTCTCAGTCTTGGTGAACTCGCAGACCACTCCCGGTCGGCGTCAATTCACCCTCGCTCACGAGCTTGCACACGCTTTGTTCCACGGAGACCACTTGTATGTTGGGTATCTCGGGCGCCGACAGATGGCGGAGCGGTTCGCCAACGAATTCGCGGCGGAGTTCTTGGTCCCAATCCAGAGCCTCAGGAGCTCCGTTGAAACTCTGGGGCTCGGAAAAGTGGAGGACCCCGAAGTCGTCATCTACCTACAGCGACTCTTCCGAGTCTCATACGCGATGATGCTTGTCCGGTTGCAGGCGGCCAGCCTCACGTCAGGGACCGCCGTCGCACGACTGCGGGAGGTTCAGCCTGTTCATCTAGCAGATCGACTTGGTTATCCCATCGAACCCGACGAGTGGGGACAGGATCCAGACCGGTGGGGGCTTAGTCGATTCCCGCCTAGGTTCATCCGGCTTCTTAGGAACGCGCTCGATGATCGGAAGCTCACTCTGGGTGGAGCGGCCGCCATGACTGGCCTAGCACACGAGGACATCGAGGAGTTTCTAGCCGAGCGCCCAACCTCGCCGGAGGAACGGGAGGAGTTTCAGTATCTCCGTGAGTCAGCATGAACCCGTCATTTGCAATACGTCGCCGATCAGATACTTCTCGCTCGTCGGCCAGTTCGACCTCCTGGTTCGACTCCTCGGGGGCGAGGCACACGTACCGAGGGAGGTCCTGGACCTGGACGAGGATCCAGACGGAATCGAGAGCCTAGTCAGCGAGATTGCGCGCAGTGAGCGCTATTGGGCGAAGCGATCGACTAGTCCGGAGAGCATGGAGAACTGGAGCCGCTTGCGTGCCCTACGCTCTAGGACTGATATCAGCATCCTCGACCTTGAGGGTGAGGAGCTCGCGGCTTTTGCCGAGCTCGTGAGTCCCTCATACCCCATGACCGTCGGCCTGGTGGGTGCGTTGGGTCCAGGGGAAGCGGCCGTAATCGCAATCTCAGAGAATCGGGGATGGACTGCGGCCCTGGATGACTGGCTCGCCCGGGACGTACTTGTTCAACGGAGTCCCGGGACTTCCATCGTGACAACACGCGATTTGCTTCGGAGAGCCGCTGCCCAGCAGCTCGTCGACAGTGCCGAGGCTCAACTCATCTACGACGACATGCTGGCCAAGGGCTATCGCGGTCCAGAGCGGCTCTGGGACTGACGTACGACTAGGTCCCAACGCCGTCCATGGATTAAGCACTTTCGGCGATCAACTATGAGCCTGTGTGGTGGACTCCCGGACAAGAAGATCGATCGCATCGGCTATCTGTCTGGAGACCTCCGAGTACACCTCTACGTAGACGGTGTCCATCATCCGGGTACTCGTGTGCCCGAGCCGGGAAGCGACGGCCTTCATATCCTTCGACGCGGCGTAGGCGAGACTCGCACCCGTGTGACGGAGCCATTCAGGACGGATATCCCCGAGACCAGCTGCTCGGCACGCGCGATCCCAAACCAGACGGAAGACGTGCCGGCGGACCGGGCCCTTACGCTCCCCGTAGAAGACCAGACCTTCGCACCGGGGATTGACGGCACCGCGGAGAGGCGGGAAGAGAAGCATGTGCTCTGCGAGAGGTATGACCGCAACCTCGGGCAAGTGCACGATGCGCGCTGAGTCCTTCGTCTTCGGTTCTCCCCACTCGAACCGACCGCGGACCTCGACCACTTTCTCGTCGATCCGGAGCGTCCGCTCCTCGAGGTCGATGTCGTCGCGCTTGACAGCCACGAGCTCCGACCACCGAAGCGAGGCATATGCACCGAGCAGCGCGAAGGCACGCCACCGGTCCGGGAGCTTCTCCACGACGGCCTCCAGCTCCCACGGCTTGAGGACGCGGACGCGGGAACGATCCGTCGAAGGCGCCGGGATCCCTATGGCGGGGTTCCTGCCGACCAGCTCGTCGTCGAGCGCACGATTCAGGAGCATGCGAACGAGCTTGAGAGCTTCATGCGCTTGCCAAGGCGAACGCTTCGCCGCCATATCGACGAGATCGCGAACGTCCTTCCTCGTGATCTTCGCCACCCCGCGCCAC
>WNGB01022141.1_pt1 | contig 12195 bp, 14 predicted proteins | sample 5400681 | NCBI WGS metagenome assembly WNGB01 (sample SAMN13153367, study PRJNA577476) | soil metagenome | isolation source: 115 cm soil or saprolite under grassland replicate 2 | place: USA:California | collected 2016-06-15 | reverse complement strand
CGAACGTATTCGCCTCGAGCGGGAGGGTCGGCACGCTCACCGTGGTCGAAGTGGAGACGAACAGGATCACCTGGTGGACTCCGGCCCCGTGCCGCAGGAGCGCGGCGGCCAGCGGGAAGGCGACGAAGCCGGGCAGCAGCGTGAACGAGCCGATCGCGGCCGCCGTCACCATCCCCCGCCACCCGGAACGCTGACCGACCGCCCGGGAGATGCCTTCTGGCCCGAGAAGCGCCAGCGCCGAGCTCGCGAGCAGCGTTGCGGCGAGGAGACCGGGCACGATTCGCGCGAACGCGCCGAGCGCGCGTCGCATCGCGGCGCCGGTCCGGCGTCTGTCCGCGACCATCGACGCGACGAGCGCACCGGCGGCGATCGCGTTGAGCACGAGGGCGAACACCGTGGGCCCTTTCGGCGGCTCCTCACGCGCCGGTCACGGTGCCACACGTCGCTCCCCGCCTCATCCCGGCCCCGAAGCCACTCGCGAGCTTGAGCGCGTCGTGCGGTGTGAGGCCGAGGTCGGCTCCGTACGTGCGCAGGATGGCCTGCGCGCAGTTGAAGCCCGACCGGAACAGCGCCACTGCCTCGTCGCTCTTCGTCATCTTCGAGCCTCCGCCGCCAAGGAATTGCGTTTGGACCTGCTGGCACATCATCGCGCCATGGCGGGCATGAGCCGAATGGCTTGATGTCATTCGTTCCATGAACGAGGGTGATGGATCGCGCGTGGTCCTGGAACGCTCATCGCGCGCCCGACGCACGATCACCCGCCCCGTCCGACCCGTCGTGTTCAGCACGAAGCCCGGCGGCGGCGACATCGAGACCGCCGATTCCGGGCAGGTCGATGTGGGTGGGCAACTTGGGACGGGGACCCGGGTTTCGATGGGCACGGGGCTCTTGATCGTCGTGGTGGTTCGACGTGAGACTCGAATGACGGCTGCTCATTCGTCAAACCGTCTCCGGAGTTGATTCAGCGTGGACGTCCCCATGAAGAGTCCGATTTGCGTCGTCGTCGTGACAGTCACCCTCCTTGCCACTGGGGGTTGCCGCCGGTCTGAAGAGCCCAAGACGCCGAGGCCCGTCACCAGCGGCGCCGAGCATGGGCCGTCGCTCGGGCGGGTCGACCCCAACTGGCTGGAACGGGCGCAGCGCTACGATCAGGCGAGTGGCGCGGCGGCCCTCGTCCGCGAGTTCGCGAGGGCGCATCCGTCGAAGGCGCTCGAGCAGGGTTTGTCGCCGGGCGAAGGCGCCTACCTGAACCTCACCACGGTGAACCTTGACGAGGATCCCGAGCCCGAGCACCTGCTCTTCATCGGAGCCGATGCGGCCCACACCATGTTCTACGTGATCGATCGGCGCGGCGATGAATGGGCCATCGCGTTCGAGGAGTACGTCGATCTCTTCAACGAGGAGCCGGAGCTCTATGTCCTCAACCAGCCGTCGCCGAACAAGGTGTTCTATCTCCGGACGCTCCACGAGCGTGGCTCCGGAATCTGGCTCTTCACCTATCGGTTCTTCCGGCTGATTGGAGGCCGAGTCCACGAGGCGCTGGAGATCGTCCAGGAGTCGAATCTGCAGCTCGACGCCTCCGAGCTGTACCAGAACGCCGAGTCGATCGTGCGGTCGTCCCCCGACGGCATCTCCGTCAAGTACCGCTACCGCTTCGCTCCGAGCCAGCGTCTCCTGATCGAGCTGGGCGTTCTCAAGGGATACTCGGAGGACTCCCGCGTGGTCCTGATCGACGACGAGGACACGGTTAGCTACACCTGGGACGGGGAGCGGAATCAGCTCGTACCCCGCGCTTCCGGCGAGGGGCTTACCGAGGAGAAGGTTCGGTGCCTCATGGACCTCGGCAAAGCCGACCGCTTCGCAACCGCCTTTGGCGCGGAGCTGAAGGAGTTGGCGACGAAGGGAAGCGCGGCGCAGAAGACCGCCGCCGAATACTTCCTGGGCAAGGTGCCGGCCGGAGGGAGGCGAACGGGTTCCGGGCAGGCGCCATCCGGGAACCCGCACCGCTGGTAAGTGGCGGAGGAGGCGAGGGCGCAACGCGGGCGCGCTCCCTCGTGCCCGATCATTTGCGCCGGCACGCGCGCGGCTCGACGTCGAGCGATCGCGTCACTGTCTCGTCATGATCTGCACGCGACAGCACCTGAACAGACCGGCGGCATAGCAGCGCGTGGAAGGCGCGACTCGAGGGGCAGCTACCGCCTCTCTGCTCGGTGCGAAATACTCGCCGCCTCACGGCGAGAGCGCACAGTGATGTTCCGCCCCCGCCGCCGTGCGCCGCAAACGGAAGTGACCATCCTGGCGGAGCGGGTGCGCACGCATAGCGCGTGCGCAGCGTGGTGCCGGCGAGTGGTGTGGAGCGCCCGGGGCCGGCGCGGCGTCCTGTCGGGAGTCACTAGCTCGCTCGGCTCGGCTGCAGACCACGTTTGGTTCCGTCAGCTTCCGGCGGAGACCTCCCTCACGCTGTCCGAGACGATCGCGAATCTCGAGCTGATGGAAGCGCGCGGGGTGGTCGCGCGCGACCTCGTCGACGGGGCGTACCGGTTCCGATAGAGCCGCCGCGGAAGAGCGCGGCCGGCTCGCACGATGGCTAGCCGGCCGCGGGTGCCGCCGAACGCCGGGCCTGCTACCGCACCACGCTTACGGGAACGCTCGTGGTGGTGTTCCCGGCGGCGTCGGTCGCGACGGCCGTGAGGGTGTGCGTCCCTCTCGACAGCGGCTTCGTGTCGAGCGTGCACGCGTACGGCGTTGCCGAGGCCGTGCCGAACGACACGCCGTCGACGTAGCAGTCCACCTTCGTCACGCCCGACGTCGCGTCGGACGCGGTCACGGCGACGGAGATCGTCTGCTTCACCGTCGAGCCGTTCGTCGGAGACGTGATCTCCACGGTCGGCGGTGTGTTGTCGACGTAGTAGCCCCACCGGGAGTAGCCGTAGTTGCCGGCCGCGTCGTAGCCCCGGACCTCGATGCCGACCCGGGCGCCTTCGCCGTGGGCCACGATGGCGGGGTCCCTCGTGTCGAACGGGAGTGTCACAACGCCGTTCACCGGCGTGACGGAGGGTCCCTGCGGCCCCTGCATGGACATCCAGCCGAACCAGATGTCGGCCTTCGTCACTCCGATGTTGTCGCTGACGTTTGCCGTGAACGTCGCCGTGCCGCGGATCCACGCGTTCGGCGCCGGGCTCGTGATCAGGACGGACGGGGCGGAGTTGTCGATCGTCACCGCGACCTGCTGGCTCACGCCGACGTTCCCCAAACCGTCATAGGAATGGACCTCGAGGACGGAGACGCCGTTCACGAGCGCAGTCGTGGCGAGCGAGAACGACGCGACGCCGTCCGCCAAGACGGCGGGGATCGTCGTGGGCGCGCCGTCGATCCAGAGCTCGGCGCCGGCGACGCCGCTCAGCTTGTCCGTCACGGTCGCCGTGACCGTGACGGTGCCCCTCAGCGACGCGCCCGCAGCCGGCGAGGTCACGGTGGTCCTCGGCCCCGTCTGGTCCACGCCGACGTTCTCGTACGCGCCGATGTCGGGCGCGGTGCCGAGGTACTCGAAGGGGAGCGGCGGGTAGATCCCGGTGGTGCCCGCGTCGACGAGCGGAGAGCCGACCTGGAGCCGGTAGTCGGTCGGCGCGGCAACGAACATCGGGTCGACCGAGATCACGTTCCCCACCGACCACGTGCTGACCTCGTTCGGGACCGCGACGTTCCAGACGTTGACGTTCGTCCCTCCGACGGCGGAGCTCGGGGCGAAGAAGGCCTGGTTGGAGTTCGAGATCGTCGTGTTGTAGACGGTGAGGCTCGCGGCCGAACGCATCGCCGTGCCGCTGATCGCGTCGAACGTCGAGTTCGTGACCTTGAAGCCCCCGTTGTTCGGGCTGCTGATGCCGGTCCCGACGTTGCGCACCACCGTGCGCTGCATGTCGAGGTTCCCGAACCAGGCGCCGCCGACGCCCAACGAGCCATTCTCGAGGATGCACTGGTCCATGAAGAGGAAGGAGCTCGTCCAGACGTTGGTGCTGGAGATGTACACGAGGGACCCGGTGGCGTTGCGGACCGTGAACCCGCGGATACTGCAGTTCGGGGCGCCGTTGCCCGCCAGCGACACGGCGTAGTAGGCGCCGCCGGAGTCGATGATCGTCAAGTCCGGGCCGCCCGCGCTCTCGACGAGCACGTCGTTCTTCAGGACGATCGCCTCGGCGTAGGTTCCGGGGGCGACGAGGACGCTGTCGTAAGCCGCGGCGGCGTTGATCCCTTCCTGGATCGTGTTGTACGGGTTCGCGGCGGAGCCGTCCTCCACCCCGCTCGTGTTGGCGACGTTCACTTGAACCGTGGCAGCGTGCGCAGGCGCGGCGTACAACCCGATCGAGGCGGCGAGCGCCAGGAAACATCTCTTCATTCGTGGCTCCGGGGGGATGCGAGGAAGGCGTCACGTTAGAGGATGCCCCGCACGGATTGTAACACACACCGCGCGTCAAGTTGTCGCACCGCGCACGGGTTACACCTTCAGCGCATCGGCTCGCGAACGTCTGAGCGAGTCGCAGGTTCAAATCGGGGGCCTGCAACAGGTCTGGGAGTCACTCGCTCCCGGGCCGATCTCGTTCTTCATGCCCAGGCTGCGGGGCAGGGATGCTCTGAGTGTGGTTTGCCTCTACGCAGGGCGACCTGGCCGCCGCTCGCCGGATCGTCCACGAAGACCTCCGCGCGGCTTGGATCGTTCGGGACCCGCCATATAGAGTGCGCCCGTGACGAACGCCAATGAGCGCGCGTGGGAGCCGAGCGGCTGGGAAGCGGTGCCGTGCCCGTACTGCGGATCACAGGAGCGACGCCTTTACGAACGGTTCGGCTGGAACCTTCGGTTCACATACGTGACCTGCCTCGGCTGCGGGCTCGTGTACCAGTCGCCGCGCCCCGTCTACGGCGCCGAGACTCTCCAGTCCTACGAGAACTACCACTCGATCCATGATTTCCAGGCCGCGACCGATGAGCAGAAGAAGTCGTGGGTCGCGTCGCTCCAGCCGGTCGTAGACGAGATCCTGACGTTCGACTCGCGCCGAACGGGGCTCCTCGACGTCGGGTCGAACACCGGGCTGTTCCTCCGCGCGGCGAAGCCTCATTTCGCGCGGGTGGCCGGGGTCGAGATCGGGACGAAGATGCGGGCGATGGTGGAGAAGGACCTCGGGGTCAAGGTGTTCGCGGATTACGCGACCCTGCCTCGCGAGGAGCGATTCTCCTGCATTCACATGAGCCACGTCATCGAGCACATCCCGAACCCGTCCGCGTGGCTGACGAAGGCTCGCGAGCTGCTGATCCCGGGCGGCCTGCTCGTCATCGCCGTCCCGAACATTCTCTCGCTCGACCGGCGCTTGAAGCTGATGTTGAAGAGAGCCGGCCTGCGTCGCGGCGAGTGGTCTGACCCGATGCGCACTCCCGACCACTTGTTTGAGCCGACAATCCCGGCCACCATGCGCTTCCTCGATGCGCACGGGATCGATGTCGTGTCGCGGTACACGTACAGCCGATCCGACGAGGCGTCGCTGAAGCCATTCAGCCGGATCTACCGGCGCCGCCTGCTCCTCGGCGCCAACTCACGGTTCTACGCACGGGTGCGCTCCGCGCCGCGGTAGCGAGCAGCACGCCGCGCTAGCCGGCGACGGGCTCGCAGGTGCACCATCTAGGAGTCTCACCGCGGGCGAAGGCGGGGAGGGGGTGCTCCTGCAGGCGTGCGGCTCGCGGCACGTCGGCGCCGACAGCAAGCCTCGGGACTCCTGCACGGTCGTAGTTGCTCGTGGGCAAGGCGACGTGGATGGCCATGCTCGCGTTCCTCCACCAGCTGCGGGTGTTGCCGCCACCCGCCGGGCAGCGAGGTCGGGGCGTACGCCTCTCGCTCGCATTTCCCGGTAGACCGTCTTGCCCCGCTTCCACTGCTTGAGTTGCACGAGCCGGAGACGGTGGCGGATCCACTCGTCGAGGTCGCGGAACACGCGGGGCGTCTCCGCCAGCCGGAAGAACTCCCTCCAGCCGACGAGGTAGCTCCTCGAAGACCCGTTCCATCTAGTCACGCCCTTGCTGGGCACACCACAACAGTGAGGCCCAGGGGACTTCTCAGTCCTCTGGGCCTCGTTACGCCCGTGACGAGCGGGCCCAGACGACGTTCGTGGCGGTCAGGACCTTGAACGCCTGGAGGACGGGCTTCGCGATGGCGGTGTTGCCGTTCCTGTTGGTGTACGTGAACGTCTCGCGCCCGAACGTCTGGTCGAGCTCGTAGGCGGCGAAGTCGAAGCGCGCGACCTCGTGCTTCTTCCCGGCGGACCAGACGCACCTCGACACCAACGAGGCACCCCTATTCTGCGAGTGACGCACCCTGTGCAGTCCGCGGCCCATCCCAGTCCGGACGCTTCATCTAAGGCCTTGACGATCCGACCACGGCAAGGCCACACCTCCACGATCAGTGGACCGCATCGATTCCCCAGCGGAGGTGAACGTGACGAGGAACGCGAGCAGGCCGAGCCCTTGGATCCTCGTCTATGTCGTCGCGCTGTCGGCGGGCTGTGCGCCGAAGCAGGCTCCACAGGTCCCGCAGCTCCGGGTGCTTTCGGAAAAAGAGGCCGACGATCTCTGGAGCCAGACGAAGGGCTACGAGCCCGCCGGGGAGCCTACCGTGCGGAGGATCCCGACCGAGGACGGCGTGAGAGTGGTCTGCGCGCAGACCTACACGCTCAGGATGGCGGGAGGAAGTGGCAGCGTCATCAGCGTCTGCGGCGGCGCATGCAGGCTCACGCCCGGATCGGGATTTCCTGATTGCAAGACGAGCGGATGTCTCTCGAACGGGAGGACGTGTTCGCCGCTGGTTTGCTCGGGCGGCTGTACGGTTAGCGAGGCCTGCAAGGCGGAGATGACGACCGGGTTCGGGGGGTTCTTCATGGCAAGTACGCCAGCGCCCTCGGAGATCACCGCAGGCTCGCGATGACCTCGCGCGCCTGACCCTCAGCAGTCGCCAATCCCGAGAGTCTACTACCTGCCCCGAACCGGTGGACCTGGTCTACGGCCGCCTCGCCGACGAGAACTTCATTCGCGCCGCGGCGAAGCTGCCGACCGTCACGGCGCCGGCAGCCGCGCCTGCAGCGACGGCCTATCCGGGATCGCGGCCTGCCCCGCCGCCGCCACGCAGTCGAGCGAGACCGCGGGCGCGGTCGTCTCCGGGACCGCCGTGAACGTGGCCGGGAACTCGGCGACGGCCGCGGCCACGGTGCGGATCGACTGGACCCCGCCGTCGCTCGCGCTCGACTGGCCGCCGTCGAGCCCGTTCCAGACGGACGTCTCGCCCGTGCCGTTCGCGGGCAGCGCCTCGGACGCGGTCTCGGGGCTCGCTCGCGTGAGCATCCAGGGGCCTTCGGGCACCGTCGACGTCGGACCGCAGTTCTCCGTCGTGGTGCCCGTGTCCACGAGCATCCCCGCGGGGGCGGCGTGGGTGGACAGCGCCGTGACCGCGCCGGCCGTCGACGCCGCCGGGAACCGCGCCGCCATCCCGGTCGTCGTCCGGTACACGACGCTTCCGTACGCGCCGCCGACGGACGCCGACCGCGCCGCCTACGACGCGATCAGCGCGCCGGCTGCCCAGCAGGGCCTGGACGGCTCCGGCGTCCCCATCGCGCCGACGCGGGTCGTCGTCATCGACACCGGGCTCGACCGCACCTTCGGACTCGCCGCGGAGGTCGCCGACGTGGAGTACGTCGACATGTGCGACGTGACGAACACGGACCCGGTCGATCCGAGCGGGCACGGCTCGGCCGTCGCCGCGATCGTGGGCGGGGCGAACAACGGGTACGGTCAGTTCGCGACGACGGTCGTGCGCACCGCGTGCGACGCCAAGGGCAACATCGACCTCTCGCTCGTCTACCTCGCGCTCGAGGCCGTCAAGGACGGCGAGCTCGGGCGCGTGTCCGTCGTGAACATGTCCTTCGCGACGCCGACGCTCACGAACGCCGCCCGTGAGCAGTACTCCGCCGAGTACGCCCGGTACCTGAGCACCGGGTCTTGCCGCTGCTCCGGGAGACCGTGTTTAAACGGTCGATGAACTTCTTCGACTACGACTCGTGGAAGGGGCTGTTCGTCGAGCCGCCGCCGACGGCTCGCCCCGGCCTCGACAAGTTCGAGTTCAACTTCACCTACGGCGATCACCACATCAGGACCATCATCGCGGGATGCTTCGAGGGCTCCGGCCTCCCGCTCCCGAACCTGCTGGAGCTGAAGTTCTCGGATTACGAGAGCGACGACGCGAACGACCACGAGTACACGTATGACACCGCGTCGCGGTCGCTGCCGCCGCTGACCACGTATCACCGCGTGGGCGGGGAGGGGCGCGGCTCGGGCTCGTGCAACACTTCCGTTACGCTCGGCGACCCCGTCTCGGGCATCCCGGTGCTCGTCGGGTTCAGCCTGACCTACGGCAAGACGGACCACCACGTCTGGGAGGTGATGGTGTCGCTCGGCAAGGATGCCGACGGGCGGGTGACGCTCGAGACGACGCTCGAGGACAAGCCGAGCTGCCCTGCCTACTCGTACGCCGTCGAGTACGCCGTCGTGCCCGAGAGCCGGGTCGCGTACACCGCTCGGGCCTCGGCCACGGATCACCGGGGGCCGGCAATTCTCCCCGGCGGCAACGACGACGTGCTGCAAGGCTTCTGGCTCAAGTTCAGGGATGACGACCACCACCTGCGCGAGCTCAGCGTCTCGGTCGGCGGGAATCTCGGCACGACGGAGGTCGTGTTCCAGGACGACAGCAACCCGAGCCCCCCGTACGACGTCTGGGTCGACTACGCGGAGCTGAAGCGGTTCCCGTGAACGCCCGCTCCGCGGGGACCGAGGACCGCGACCCGCAGACGAAGCAGCGAGGCCCCGAGGACCTCTCGGTCCACGGGGCCTCTTGATGCTCGAGCTCCGTTGCGAGTGCCTGGACCCGGAATCGAACCAGGGACACGGGGATTTTCAGTCCCCATGCCTGGGCGCTCAAGGCCGCGACTTCACGTCGTTTCGCCTCGGGTGAGGCGGGGCGGGTAGCGCATGGGTAGCAGGAGGGCGTCGTTTCGCGCTTCTCGCCCCACCATTCGAGGGAGATGACCGCCATGCGGCTTGCGGTCATCTCCTCGGCTCATCCGAGCACAGCATCGAGCTGCTCCAGCCAGCTCGCCGCGGGTGCGGTCGTGCCGATGACGGGGGCGTTGAGACGCTTCCGCAGATACAGCACCCCGGCTTCCGCATCTTCGAGCCAGTCGCGGACGAGGATCTCGCGCTTCGCGAGAGTCAGCTTCCGGAACTTAGCTCCCTCGGTCGCGAGCCGCGACACCAGATGCCGTTGTGCGGCTCCGAGGTTGTTCTGGCTTTCCGCCCACGGGGGTAGGTCGGCCGCCGTCCGACCTTCGCGAAACGCCTCCAGTAGATCCTCGCTGTACGGCGTTCCGTCGGCGACGCGGCGGAGCAGCTTCGCCCCGACGAGCCGGTTCAGGTCGGTCTCGGTCTTGAACTCGCCGATCACACGGTGTGAGTAGTACTGCGGCACAGCGATTCCGAACTGTTCGTCGCGAAAGGCATTCAGGTTGAGGCGGCGCGTGCTCTGCGAAGGACCTGATGCCACATCCGTCGCTCCCACTGCCGCGCAGGCGAACCCGAACACGTCCGCGAAGTTCACGACGATCATCTCGACGCCGCCATCGCGGAACGCCTTGCTGAGGTGCAGGTATGCTCGGCGGACGGGCTCAGGAAGCTGGAACGGGTGAACGCCTACTCCAGCCTGCGCGATGACGATGTACACGCCGGCGAGACCCTCTCGGGCAGTGACGTGATCGACCAGCGAATCGAGGAACCCTGCCGGCCTGAACGCATCCTCGTTCAGCGTGGCGTCCGAGAGCGCAACGGTCGCAAGGAGCGGCTGGCCTACTTCGAGCTCAGCAGCGACCGCAAGTCCGGCATCGAGCCAGGCCGCGAGTGTCGTGCCCTCCTCCTCGCGGTCGCGGATGAGCGGGGCGGGGAGGATCACATGCGTGCAGCCGAACCCCAGCTGGCACTCGACCGCGCTCCGGCACGCCGGCTCGATGGCCGCGCCGTCGGGGGGCCGACCCGGCCACTTCGCCCCTCCGGGCTCGCCTTTCTCGTGAACCGCACGTTTCCGTTCTTCTCGGCGAGGAACACCGCACCCTTAACCTCTTCGACTTCAGTTGCGAGGGTCCACTTGCCGCCGACGTTCAGCAGGAACATCACGGTCCTCCAAGATACGGGCGGAAGAACGCAGCGAGTGCCCTCGGACGCGCAGCCGAGAGCGGCGACATCATCTGGTGAACAGCACGGCAGAATGCGGCGGACAGGTCGCGGCGGAGAGCGCCAAGCGGAGCAGGCTGGACGCCGCGGGCGATCCGGCCCTGGTCGCGCCCGAAGGGATGCCCCTTCGCTGCCAGCTCGTAGAGCGTGACGCCGAGCGAGAAGGCGTCGGAGTGGATGGTGAGATCCCTCCTGCCTCGGGCCTGCTCCGGTGACATGTACCCCGGCGTCCCGACGGCGAATCCGGCACCCGTAACGCCGGAGCGGTCCAGGTGTCGCGCGAGGCCAACATCCACCAGGACGCAACTCCCGGTGGCGCTGCGGACGATGTTCGCCGGCTTGATGTCGCGGTGGACGATTCGCTTCGCCCAGAGCACGTCGACGGCGGCGCCGATGTCCCCCCCGACCTTCGCGAGCTCCTGCTCCCTAAGGGCTGGTGAGCCCTGCCCAAGCAGACCCGTTAGATCACCGCCAGTGTGCAGTTCGTATGCGACGAGGGTGACGTCCGTCCCCGTGATCCGGAGCTGCTCGGCGGCGAGCACCTTCACGAGCGAGGCGCAGTTCACCTCGCGGAGGACGTCGATCTCGCGCTGCACGCGGCGCGGGTCGTCCACCACCGTGAACAGCTTCAGCGCGGCGGGGACACCGTCAACGGTTCCACGGAACACGCTCCCCTGCCCGCCGGCGCCGAGCGCGCCATCGACGGAGTACCTAGCAGGCAGCGCCTGCCGCAACTCGGTCAGGAGGTCCGTCGGGGCCAGTCGTGTCGCTCCCGGTGAAGGTCAGCCGAGAGTACACGAACTCCCTGCGCCAGTCGTGATCTCGTGCCTTCCCGGCGGGGATCACTCGGCGAACTCCGTGCTCGGAAACAACAAGCAGGCCTACGCCCGCGGCGAGGAAGCACTCCGCGCCTTCGAGCGCGGGGTGTGCGTAGGCCTCCGGCAACGCGACGTAAGCCTCGTCGGCGTATCTGCGATACGAGGTCGCCTGCGCGAGCGCATCCCGCCACCGCAGCAGCTTCGCCTCGACAGCGACGATCTTCGTGGTGTTGAGCCATGACCGCTGGACGGCGACTCGCCCAGTCGCAGAGCACTTCAGGAGACCCAGCCGGTCGAGCCTTTTCACGATGCGCTGCGTCTTCCCGTTGAGCCCGCAGCGGCGCGTGAGCTCATCCGTCGTCGTCGCCCCGTCGCGCCGAAGCACGGAGAGGATGACGCTCTCGCCGACCGACAGGGGCTTCGTCACCGGCAAGCGCGGTTCGGCGCCGCCGAGAAGGACGACCACGTCGGCGATGCTGTCACCGACGACGACTTCCCGTTCGATGCCTCTCGGCTGAGCTCGACCCGCGAGCACGGCCGGGAGCTGGGCGCAAAGTTCGTCAACGAGGGTCGCCTCGGACGCCGGTCGGAAGTCGCTGGGTCGTAGGCGGGGCACGGGGGTCGTCGGGGAGGAGAAGATCGTTAGTGATCTTAGCCCCCTGCGCGATCAGCGGCTAGTGTTTGTCGACGTGATTCAGTTCGCACCCGTCCAGGAGCACACGCTCTCCCCAGCCACGACGTGCAGGTCGCGACCCGCGCCCACGTCCATGACGCGGCCGCAGTAGCAGACCCAGACCTTCCCGTAGAGGTCGCAGTCCCACGAGCACAGTGCGACCGGGCCGGGCTGGAGCTTCGCGAGCTCGTCCGGGCAGCCCGCCTTCGGAACGCCACCCGTGCCACACGGCTCACCGCATCGCGCGAGGACTGCTTCCCTCGTCTCGCTCTTCCACACGCGGCACGTATCCCGACCGCCGTGGGCGGCGACGACGTAACCACGGGCGTCTCGAACGCGGTCGACGACCTCGGACCCGCCCCAGAGCAGCGCGCCGGCACCGAGGACGGAGATGAT
>WNGB01011379.1_pt1 | contig 12195 bp, 11 predicted proteins | sample 5400681 | NCBI WGS metagenome assembly WNGB01 (sample SAMN13153367, study PRJNA577476) | soil metagenome | isolation source: 115 cm soil or saprolite under grassland replicate 2 | place: USA:California | collected 2016-06-15 | reverse complement strand
CGCCCCGGCGTGCCCTTCGACCTGGCCGGCCTGCTCGCCGCCGCCCGCCTGCCGGTCCTGCTGCTGCTGGCCGAGGAGGCCCTCGGCTCCAGCATCGTCGGCGTCGACCGCAAGGCGGCCGCCGCCGCCGTTGGGGACGGTGCCACCCGGGTGCTGCCCGCCGGGCACAGCATCCACCGGGAGGCGCTGGACGCCTGGCTGGCGGCCCTGGACGCCTGGCTGGCGGGGTAGCGCCCTGGCCTGCTGGAACGCCTCGCCGTAGTCCCCGACCCTCGTGACCGCACGGGCGTGCGGCACGCGCTCGTCGACGTTGCGCGGCCCGGCCGGCTCACTCGCCGCGGAGGACGTCCGCGGGGCGGGAACGGACGGCATGCAGCAGCGGGCCAGCCACCGCCAGAGCGGTCGCGGCCAAGGCGGCGAGCAGGGCGGCGGCCGCGCCCCGGGCCACCGCCGACGGGGCCGCGCCCACGGCCGCTCCTGCCGCCCAGGTGACCAGGGCGCCGGCAGCGCCGCCGGCGACCCCGAGGGCGAGCCCCTGGGCGGCCAGCAGCCGCACCACCTGCCGTCGCGGCCATCCGAGCGCCCGCAGCGCCGCCAGCTGGGCCTGGCGTTGCAGGTAGCTGAGGGTGACGACCTGCCCGGCGGCGAGCGCCCCGACCGCGAGCGTGAGCACGGCGACAGCCAGATGGAAGGGCCGCACCCGGCCGCTCAGGTAGACGCCGAGCACGCTCGCGTCGAGCTGCCCCCGAAACGCGGAGCCGACCAACACCACCCCGCCGAGCATGGCCGCGCCGAGGGCGATCGCGACCACACCGAGCAGCGCCTCGACGCGCCACAGCCCGGCCAGGTCGCGGAGCCCGAGGGTGACCGCCGAGCGCGGCGGGCGGCTGCGGCGGACCCTGGCCCGGCCGGCGATCGCGCGGGCCGTCGTGCCGCGCGCCGCCGACAGCGCCGGGACAAGGGCGGCCAGGCCGGCGACGGCCATCGCAAGGGGGACCGCCGCCGCGGCTGTCCAGGCGAGCGCCCCCACCCCCAGCCAGGCGGTGAGGGGCAGGCCGACGGCCACGGCGACCAGCCCGGTGGCGAGGCCGAGCAGCAGCATCTCCAGCTCGACCAGCCAGGTGATCCGGCTTGTCGGCCAGCCGAGCGCGCGCAGCACCCCGAACTCGGCGCGGCGCCGGCGGGCCGCGATGTAGGCGGTCTCGCCGACCAGGATGGTGGCGGCGACCAGGGCCAGCGCGAACAGGCCGACGTTCTGAGCGCTGACCGCGCTGGTGAAGCGGAGCGCGACACCCTTGACCGACCATGGCTCCTCGACGGTGAGGGCGGGGCGGCCGAAGCGACCGGCGGGCAGGTCGACCTGGACGGCCCGCGGGGAGGCGCCCTTGACGACGTCCACCTGCAGGCCGGTGGCCTCGCGGATGTCGGCGGCCACGCGGCCGAGGCGGGCCTGGGCGACCGCGCCGGGCTCGCCGATTCCGGCCACCCGGACGCGCACCACGCTGATGAACGCGGCGCCGGGCCGGCCCTGGAAGCGCGCCGGGTCCGACAGCCAGGCCGCCCCCTCCATGGTGGTCAGCAGCAGCGGCGGGCTGTTGACGTAGCCGCCAAGCGAACGGCTCGGGCGCAGCTCGCGGCCGTCGCCGAGGCGGACCGACGGCGCCGAGTAGGTCTCCAGCCCGCCCCCGGCGAGCGGGTCGAAGCCGGGCAGGCAGCCAGGGTCGTAGGTGCCGACCGGGTCCCAGTAGCGGTTGCCCTCGGGGCCGAGGTAGCCGTGCTGGGTGACCTGCCGAAACCAGCGATCGCGCGCGGCCGGCGGGACGGTCAGCTCCTCGCCGAACATGCGGACGTTGCTGCGCTGGTAGATCGAGAGGTCAGGACCTCGGGTGGCGGCGGCCAGGCTGCCGTCTGGCCGCCGCCCGTAGCTGACGTCGCCCATCGACCACAGCGGCCACTCGTCGACCTCGGTGCCGACCCGCGGCAGGTAGGCGCGGTACAGATCGGCGGCGCTCATGCTGGCCTGGCGGACCGGCCGCCAGCCGCGCAGGTCGGCCGGGCGCCCGCCGGCCAGCACCCGCGTCTCGTCGGGCGCCCGGGCCAGGCGCCCGACGAGGGTCTCATCGACGAAGGAGCGGCCGCTGACCAGCACCGGGATGCGGGTGCCCGGCGGGTCGCGGTCGGGGGCGCCGCGGACCCGGTCCCCCGGGGCGAGGTAGCGGCCGGCCTGCACGCAGCGGTCCAGGCCGGCCAGGCGCGCCTCGGCCACCGGGTCGACGCCGGCGATCACGATCGGCTGCAGCATCTCGACGCCGTACTGCGGTGGGTCCGCCGGCGGGCCGCACGGCCCCTGGTCGCATACCCGCGGGGCGAAGCAGGTCACCGGGTAGGAACAGCCGATCGTGCGCTTGCCGATGCGCAGGACGGCGTCGCGGGACCCCTGGAGGTAGCGCACCTCGCCCTGGCTGGCCACGACCAGGTAGTGGGTCTCGATGGTGCCGGTCGACAGGCCGGCGTCGGTGGTGGAGGTGATCCGCAGCCGGTAGACCGCCAGCGGCTGGCCCTTCGGCTCCCGCGACAGGTCCATGCCGAAGCCACCGACCTGCCAGTTGACCGCACCGGCGATCGCGACCGGGGCGGCGACCTCGACGCCGGGGATGCGGCGGACGGCGTCGAGCTGGGTCCGCGTGATCCCGCCGCTGGCCAGGCCGCTGACGTAGTTGGGGCGGACCAGGCCCTGGCCGGCCTCCAGCGAGGTCACTGATCCGGCCGGCCGGATCAGCAGATCGTACGGGGTCGCCCAGGTCCGAGCGATGTCGCCTTGGAGCACCGCCCTGGTCGTCTGCGAGGTGCTGACCAGGACGATGAACCCGAGGGTGGCGACCAACAGGCCGAGGGCGGCCAGGCCGCTGGAGGTACGGCGGCCGGCGAGCTGCCGGAGCGCGAGCCAGGCCATGGTCACTCCAGCGAATGCAGGTCGAGGGGGGCACGCCCGTCGATGGCGTGGTCGCCTTCGACCCGGCCGTCGACCAGGCGGACGACCCGGTCGGCGATGGCGGCGACGGCCGGGTCGTGGGTGGCGACCATCACCGTCAGCCGCAATGCCCGCCGGAGCCGCTCGAGCAGGGCCAGCAGCGCCTCGGTGCCGGCCGCGTCGAGGTTGCCGGTGGGCTCGTCGGCCAGCAGCAGCGGTGGCCCGCCGACCAGGGCACGGGCGATGGCGACCCGCTGGCGCTCGCCGCCGGACAGCCGCGCCGGCGGGTGGTCCATGCGCTGCTCCAGCCCGACGGCGGCGAGCAGCTCGCGGGCCTGGACCTCCAACTCGCGGCGCGGCTGCCAGGGCAGGCGGGCGACGACCACGTTCTCGACCGCGGTAAGCCCGGGCAGCAGGTGGGGGTCCTGGAAGACGAAGCCGACCGAGCCGGCACGGAAGGCGGTCAGCTCGTGCTCGCGCAGCCCGTCGAGCTGGTGGCCGAGCACCGCGACCTTCCCGGCAGTCGGCCGGTCCAGGCCGGCCACGAGGTTGAGCAGGGTGCTCTTACCGGAACCGGAGGGGCCGGTGACGGCCACGGCGTCGCCCGGCGCGACCTCGAGCGACACCTCGCGGACCGCCCAGACGGTGCCCCCCTGGGTCGGGTAGGCGCGGGACACGCCCTGCAGGCGGACGGCGGGCCCGGGCCCGCCGTTGCGGCCGCCCTGCTCAGGCGAGGTCGGCAAGCCGGCCACCTCCCGCCTTGGCGCTGCGGCCGCGGGGGGCGGCGGCCAGCTCCTCGCCGCGGTCGCGCACGCCGGCCAGCCAGCGCACCTCGGCCTGGGTGCGGAAGATCTCGGCCTGGACCGCCTCCCGCTGGAAGCCGCCGCCGTCGACCTCGTCGCGCAGCTCCCGCAGGCTGCGCAGGGCGGCGGAGCGCTCGGCCAGGACGGTCTCGGCGAGGTCCCGGAAGCGGTTGGGCAGGGCCAGCCGCGCGACGGCCAGGCGGACGACCACCTCGTCGGCCGGGCCGGGCCGCTCCAGCCACTCCAGCGCCGCGGCCCGGCCGCGGGCGGTGAGCTCGAGGAGCTGCCGGTCCGGCCGGGTCGACTGGCGCACCCGTCTGGCGGTCACCAGCCCGTCCCGCTGCATCCGCCCGAGGGTCAGATAGACCTGGCTGGCGCGGGTGACCCACAGCGGGCCCAGCTCGGCAGCGAGCGTGGCCTGGAGCTGGTAGCCGTGGGCCGGGCTGTCAAGCAGCAGGCCGGCCAGGACGCCCTGCAAGCCCATGCGATCCCACCCCGGACGGGTCGTCAACAATAGTCTATGAGTGACTATACACTCCGTGAGCAGGATGGCAAGGCCGTCGCGGTTCCGGTCGCAGACGAACGGCGGTAGCGCCGACACGGACTCGGTCGAGCTGAGGTTGTCGGCGATCTGAGAGCTACTCGATGGCGCCGGCGGCGCGGAGGCGGGCGATCTCGTCGGGAGGTAGGCCCCAGTCGGCAAGGGCCTGGTCGGTGTGCTCGCCTGGGCTGGCGGCCGCCGCTGGCGGGTCGCAGGGGGTGCGGCTGAAGCGGGGTGCCGGGGCGGGCTGCACGACCCCGCCGACGTCGACGAAGGTGCCCCTGGCCCGGTTGTGGGGGTGGACCGGCGCCTCGCCGAGCGCCAGCACGGGCGCCACGCAGGCGTCGGTGCCGGCCAGCAGCTCGCACCACTCCTCGCGGGTCCTGGTGCGGAACAGCGCCACCAGCCGCTCCCGCAGCAGCGGCCAGCCGTCCCGGTCGAGCTGGGCCGGCAGGTCGCCGTCGTCGAGGCCGAGCCGCCGCAGCAGCTCGGCGTAGAACTGCGGCTCCAGGGCGCCGACGGCCAGGTGGCGGCCGTCGGCCGTCTCGTAGACCCCGTAGAAGGGCGCGCCGCCGTCCAGGAGGTTGGCGCCTCGCTCCTCGCCCCAGAGCCCGGCGGCGAGCAGCTCGTGGAACTGGGTGGTGAGCAGGGCGGCGCCGTCGACCATGGCGGCGTCGACCACCTGGCCGGCGGCGGAACGGCCGACCTCCAGCAGGGCGGCGAGCACCCCGAGGGCGAGCAGCATCCCCCCGCCGCCGAAGTCGCCGACCAGGTTGAGGGGCGGCACCGGCGGACCGCCGGCCTGCCCGATCGGGTGCAGCGCGCCGGCGAGCGCGACGTAGTCGATGTCGTGGCCGGCCGCCAGCCGCCACGGCCCCTCCTGCCCCCAGCCGGTGACCCGGCCGTAGACCAGCCGAGGGTTGCGGGCCAGGCAGGCGTCCGGGCCGATCCCGAGCCGCTCGGCCACGCCGGGCCGGAACCCCTCCACGAGCGCGTCGGCGGCGGCGACCAGGTCCAGCACCACCCCGGCGCCGTCCGGGTGCTTCAGGTCCACCGCGACCGAGCGCCGTCCTCTTGCCAGCACGGTCGGCCACGCCGGCCGCGATGCGGCTGGCCGGTCCACCCGCAGCACCTCGGCGCCGAGGTCGGCGAGGAGCATGGCGCAGAACGGCCCCGGGCCGATCCCGGCCAGCTCCACGACCCGCACGCCAGCAAGCGGTCCCATGCGTCCTCCCGGACTGTCGGCGCCCACACCGCGGCCGATCGTAGCTGGACGGCGACGGTCCCGACCCGGCATCGTGCTGGCAGCACGCAGACGTCCGAGGAGGCGACGCATGGCCGACATCCGCTTCGACGGCAGGGTGGCGATCGTGACCGGGGCTGGCGGGGGGCTCGGGCGCGAGCACGCCCTGCTGCTGGCCGCGCGGGGCGCCAAGGTGGTCGTCAACGACCTCGGCGGCGCCGTCGACGGCACGGGCGGGTCGGCCGGCCCGGCCGAGCGGACGGCCAAGGAGATCGAGGGCCTCGGCGGCGTGGCCGTCGCCGACAGCAACACGGTGGCCACCTCCGAGGGTGGCCGGGCGATCGTCGGCACCGCCCTGGAGGCCTTCGGCCGGGTCGACGTGGTCGTCAACAACGCCGGCATCCTGCGCGACAAGGCGTTCCACAACCTGACCCCCGAGCTGCTCGACCCGGTCCTGGACGTGCACCTCAAGGGCGCGTTCCACGTGACCAGGCCCGCCTGGGCGCGGATGCGCGAGGCCGGCTACGGGCGGGTGCTGCTCACCGCCTCCAACGCCGGCATCCTCGGCAACTTCGGCCAGGCCAACTACGGCGCGGCCAAGATGGGGCTGGTCGGCCTGGCCCGGGTGCTCGCCCAGGAGGGCGCCCGCTACGGCATCAAGGCGTATGTCAAGATATCCACGAGGGAGAACGCCGCATGAGAGGCCGAATCGTGGACATCGGATACGCCCGAGTCTCGACCACCGACCAGAATCCCCAGCTCCAGCTCGACGCCCTGGAGCGGGCCGGCTGCTGGCCCATCTTCGAGGAGAAGGTCTCCGGCGTGGCGCTACGCCGACCCGTCCGGGACGAGGCCCTGGCCCAGCTCCAGCCGAGCGACACACTCACCGTCTGGAAGCTGGACCGCCTCGGCCGCTCGGCCACGGAGCTGTTGACTATCATCGAGGGCTTGCACTCCCGTGGCGTCCGCTTCCGCTGCCTGACCCAACCGATCGACACGACCTCGCCGCTCGGCAAGATGTTCCTGACCCTCCTGGCCGCCTTCGCCGAGTTCGAGCGCGAGCTGATGCGCGAGCGGGTCATCGCCGGCAAGGCCCGGATGAAGGCCGAGGGCCGCCATCCGGGCGGGCCGAGGATGTTCGGCTACGCCGCCGACCACGAGACCTTGATCGAGGCCGAGGCCGAGCTGCTCCGGGAGGCCGCCCGTCGGGCCCTGGCCGGCGAGCCGGTTTCCCGGGTCGTGGAGGACTGGGACGCCCGAGGGCTCCGGCCACTCCGGGGCGAGCGGTGGAAGGTGACCTCGCTCCGGCGGGTCCTGCTGAACGACCGGGCAGCCCCGATCGTCGGCGCCGAGGACCATCGCCGCCTGGTGGCCCTGTTCCGGGCCCCTGGCCGCCAGAGCCTCGGCCGGCCGGCCGAGCACCTGCTCTCCGGCATCCTCCGTTGCGGCCGGGACGGTTGCGGCCAGCCCCTCTACGCCGCCCACAAGACGGGCAAGACCGGAGTCCCCCAGCTCGTCTACCGCTGCAAGAAGGCCACCGGCTCAGGCGGGCGGTTCGCCGGATGCGGCGCCACGGTCGTCTCCCTGGCCCGTGCCGACGCCTGGGCGGCAGAGGCGTTCGTGGCCGCCGTGGTCTCCGACGACTTCGCCGAGGCCCTCTCACGCCGTCAGGCCGAGCTACTGGCCGGCGAGCTCACCGCCGAGCAGCTTGACGACTGGCGGACCGAGCTGGCCGAGTTGTCCCTCGTCCTCCCGACCCGGTTCGGGACCGAGGCCCTCCGTCGCCGCCACGCCGACCTCCAGCGCATGGTCCGGGAGGCGACGGCTCGGCTCCTGGCCCAGCCGGACCTCCAGGCGATGCTCGACCTCCCCCGGTCCGAGGCCAAGCTACGGGCACGGTGGGCGGCCTGGTCGGTCGCCGAGCGGCGCGCGTGGCTGCGGCGCGTGCTGGAGCACATCACCGTCCGGCCAGCCACGACGCGGAGCCGCGGCAGCGACGTGGACGCGCGGCTCGACCCGGTCTGGAAGCTCTGACCCGACCCGGCCAGGAGTGTAGGGCATCCCTTACATCTTCGCAGGTCAGCGGGGGTACGCGCTTGCCTAAGCGCGTACGCTCGGCTAGCCTGCATGCAGCAAGCTGGTTTGGAGTGCTCCATCCCGGAAGCAGTGCCTAGCCGGCCGCGGGCTCCCTTCACCACCGCGACCGAGAAGTAGCACCTAGCAGGCGCACTCCTCGATCCGCCGCGCCGTGTGCGCGGCCGAGGAGGTTCCGGCATGGACCAGACGTCACCCCCTGGCCGGCCGCGGCATGAGCACGCCCGCCGGTACGCGGCGCTTACCCGCAGCCGCGCCGCAGACGACCCGGACTTGGTCGCCGCGCGCCGCGCCCTGGCCGCCGACCGGCTGGAGCGGCACGTCCGCCGGGACGCCGGCGACTTGACGCCCGCGCAGCGCGACCGCATCGCCGCGCTGCTTGCCGCCGCCGCCACCGGCGAGGCGGCACCGTGACCACCACGCGGACCACCGAGGACCGCATCCGCGCCGCGGTGGCCGCCTCCCGCCAGCGACAACAGCTCCCCGAGCACGTTGCCGACCCTGCCGTCCTGGAGCAGCTCGCCGCCGCGGTCATCGCCGCGCGGGTCGAGGAGGCCGATGCCGAGGAGCCGTGACACAGCAGAAGCGCCCGAACGGGCAGCCCGGGCGCTCCGCCTCACAACAACCCCTACCAGGAGGTTGAGGTTGAGTATCCCGCACGAGCGCGACGGCCGCTACCGCACCGTCGCGGCCGAGCTGCTGCCCCCACCCTGGCCTGGTGCACCCGTCTGCGCGTGCTGCACGCCCGACCGGGCCCGGCGGGCCGCCCTGGAGCGGCTACGGGCCCAGCGCGACGACCTGGCCGCCGCCCGGGCAGCGCACCGGCTCATGCCGCTCCGCGGCTGCTGCGGGAGGCGAGCCGCATGAGGACGACGTGGGACCCGAGCAACCCGCCGGCCGGGTGGCGCTTCGACGACGTCGCCGGCGCCTGGCGGCAACGGACCACCGGCGGCGAGTGGGTGATGACCGAGCTGCCGGCGGAGGCATACGCGCCCACACACGGCGACCAAAGCGCGGAAAGCGACCAAAGGTCTGTCGAGACCGACGAACCAGACGCCGGGCAGCGACTTTGGTCGCCTAGGTCGCTTAGGTCGCACGCCGAAGCGTCGTGGCCGACGCTGGATCCGGCCGCCCTCCACGGCATCCCCGGCCGGGTCGTCGCCACCCTGGAGCCGCACACCGAGGCCGACCCAGCCGGGCTGCTGTTCAGCTTCCTGACCGCGGCCGGGAACATCATCGGGCTCGGGCCGCACGCCCTCGCCGAGGCGATGCCGCACCCCGCCCGCCTTTTTGCGGTGCTGGTCGGGCAGACCAGCAAGGCACGCAAGGGCAGCGCGCTCGCGCAGATCCGCCGGCTGCTGGACCCGGTCGACCCGACGTGGGCTACCGGCTGCATCCTCACCGGCCTGGCCAGCGGCGAGGCGCTCATCGCCGAGGTCCGCGACGGCAGCGGCGACGACGACCTCGGCGCGGCCGACAAGCGGCGGCTGGTGGAGGAGCCGGAGTTCGCCCGGCTGCTCGCCGTGGCCGGCCGCCAGGGCTCGACCCTGTCCCACATCACCCGGGACGCCTGGGACGGGCGGCGCCTGAAAAACCGCACCAAGCAGAACCAGCAGCAGGCCACAAACGCGCACATCTCGCTCCTCGGCCACATCACCCGCGAGGAGCTGCTGCGACGCCTGGACGACACCGAGATCGCCAACGGCTTCGCCAACCGCTTCCTGTTCGTCTTGGTCCGGCGATCCAAGCACCTGCCCGAGGGCGGCAGCCTGGACCCGGCCGCGCGCGACGACCTCGCCGGTCAGGTCGGCCGCGCGGTCGAGCGCGCCTACCGCATCCGCACTGTCGCCCGCTCCCCGGACGCCAAGGAGCTGTGGGCCAAGGCGTACGAGGACTTCGGCGACGGCGGCGAGGGGCTCGTCGGCGCCGTCGCCGCCAGGGCCGAGGCCCAGGCGCTGCGGCTATCGGTCGCCTACGCGGTCCTGGACGGCTCGGAGACGATCGAGGTCGAGCATCTGGAGGCCGCGCTGGCCGCCTGGCGCTACTGCGAGCAGAGCGCCGCGCTGATCTTCGGTGACGCCCTCGGCGACCCGATCGCCGACCGGCTGCTCAGCGAGATCCGCGACGCCGGCGACGCCGGCCTGGACGGCACCGGGCAGCGGAACATCTTCGCCCGGCACGCCTCCGGCGCCCGGCTCGACCAGGCCCGGGCCGCGCTGGAGGCCAAGGGCCTCGTCGTCACCGTCCGGGAGGAGACCGGCGGCCGGCCGCGGCTCGTGTCCAAGGCGGTGACCCGGTGACCCTCGGCACCTGTGCCTACTGCGCCCGCCAGTGGAAGCTCGATCCCCGCGGCTGCCTCGCCGTGCACATGCTCAGGATCGACGTGTCCCGCCGCGCCGTCCCCGGCCGGAGTGCCGGCCGAGGCGGCCGTCGCCGCTGCCCCGGCGCCGGCCGGCCACCCCGAGCGGCGACCCGATGACCAGCCGCGCGTGGCTGGACCCACGCGACCCGGCGACCTTCACCGCCGACCTCCACCGCGAAACCGACCGCTCCCTCGCCCGCGACCCGACCCGCTGGCCCTGGCGCACCCTCGACCACCTCGGCTGGCAACGCCGACGCTGGCAGGAACCACAACCCCGGGTGACAGGCCACGCTCCTGGCCTGTCACCCCGGGCTGCTAGCAGGTGCTACCAGGGAGGATCGCTGGACCGGCGGGGTACGATCCGGGTGGCGGGCAGCCAAGGGGACGACCTTGGAGGCTGCCCTGCCCGCCACCCCCGTCCAGCGCCGCGAGCAGGCCCGCGACCTCCGCGCCCAGGGCCGGCGGCCCAGCACCCCCCGGCAGGAACGCTTCGGCCACGCCCCCATCCACGTCGTCCAAGCGTCCGCCGCCGAACGCGAGCTACGGAACTCCGCGCAGCGGTGCACCTGCCCAGCCCTCGGCTGCGGAGGCCGCAGCAGCCGGGATTGGCTGAGCTGCTCCGCCGCCTGCCGGGCATGCAACCCGCGCCGCCGGCGCTCCTCGAACACCTGAGAGGCGAACATGCCCCGCCCGACCGCTCCCCGCGTCGACGCCGCCCTCCGCGACGCCCGCGCCCTGGAGCTCCGCGCCGCCGGTGCCACCTACCGGCAGATCGCCGACGCCCTCCAGGTCAGCCTCGCAACCGCGCACAAGGCCGTCGACCGCGGCCTCGACCGCACCCGCCGGGAGCCCGCCGAGCGGCTCCGCCAGCTCGAGCAGGAACGCCTCGACGCGCTGCAGCGGCAGGCCGTCCAGGTCCTCCGCGCCCGCCATCTTGTGATCCAGGGCGGGAAGGTCGTCCTCGACGAGCAGGGGCGGCCGTACGTCGACCACGGCCCCACGCTGGCGGCGATCGGTCAGCTCGTGCGGCTGTCGGAGTCCCGCCGGCGGCTCCTCGGTGCGGACGCCCCGGCCCGCGTGGACGCCCGCGTCGACCTGCGGGTCGCGTGGGCGCGAGCCTCCGACCAGGAGAAGGCGGACGTCCTCGACGCCGACCTCGCCGCCCTCCAGGCCGAGCTGGACCGCCGCGGCCCGCCGACCCCGCCGGCCGCCGAGATGCTCCCCCCGGCCACCAGCACGCCCGACCACCAGGTCGGTGGCGACGAGCACGAGCAGGTCCTCGCCGAGGCGGTCGCCGCCGGCCTCGCCGCCGTCGGCGTCGACCTCGACGACGCCAGCATCGAGCGGCTGGGGGACGCGATCGAGCGCTACCTCCACGCCCGCCGGCAGGCCGGCCCCTCCCCGAACGGCGGCCGGCCGTGAGGCTCGGCGGCTACCTGCGGCGGCGCCTCCGCCGCCCCGGGACCGCGCTGGTGCGGGTCGGCCGACCGGCGCCGCTCCCGCCGCCCCGCCCGCGGCCGCCGCGGGCCCTGCCGGCGCCGGAGTACCCGGTGTGCCGCGCCTGCAAGACCAGGCATCCGCCGACGCCGTACCCGAGCCCGTGGTCGATGCCGCTGCTGCCCGACCTTCGGCCGGCCGGCGCCGCTCGGCCGCGGCCCCCTCGACGAGCGCGCCCTCGAACGCGACCGCCACGGGCCGTGGCGGGCGTGACCGGCCGGCCGTACCTCGCCGACCTCCAGCGCCTGGTCGCTCGCGACCTCCCGGAGATCACCGACACGTGCCTTCGCGCGCGGTTGCGGCGCGGCTGGCCGCCCCGCCGCGCCCTGGAGGTCCCGCAGGGCGAGTGGAGCGCCGGGCGGGCCCGGGAGGTCCGCCGGCGGGAGCGCGCCGTCCTCCAGGTCCTCGTCGACGCCGGCGGGCCGCTCAGCCGCGCGGAGGTCGCCTGCCGGGCCGGTTGCAGCGTGCATGCCGCGTGGCGGGCCCTGCACGCGCTCCACCAGGCCGGCCAGGCCGACCGCTCCCTCGCCGCGTGCAACTCGCGGTGGTGGGCGACCCGCCGGGGCTAGGCATCCCACCTGGTGCCGGCGTCGTCGACGCTGGTCGCCGCGCTAGGTGCACACCGGCGAACACCACCGACGGTCGACCCGGCGGGGTACGATCACGGCGACGGGCAGTCACGGC
>WNGB01011377.1_pt1 | contig 12196 bp, 8 predicted proteins | sample 5400681 | NCBI WGS metagenome assembly WNGB01 (sample SAMN13153367, study PRJNA577476) | soil metagenome | isolation source: 115 cm soil or saprolite under grassland replicate 2 | place: USA:California | collected 2016-06-15 | reverse complement strand
TGAGTGAAGCGAAGCGGATTCCAACCTACGGGAAAACCAGACCCTGACCCGTAACCTGCATACCTGTGGAATCTCCACGGGCTACGGGACAGCAGATGAACCCGAAGTTAGTGATGTGTGCAACGGGTTACTCGCACCGGGATTATTGATCTCGATAGCGGATTGTAAGCAGGCTACCTGAATTACCCTGCTTCCATCTGGGATACCGCGAAGAGCGGGATTGGTTGATCAAGACCGCCACCTAAGTCGCCTTGCAGAGACACTTAACATCAACGTGGGAGGCTCTCTCTGGAATGTCAAGATGAGCAGTCCATCGAAGTCCAAAGTGAGCGTCGGAGCGGCCATAGTAGTCCGAGGTTGGGAAAGCCAGCCACATGGCGAAGGGCCGCAGTTTGTCGGAATTCCACAGCAGAGGTAGTCGAATGTTAACACGGAGGAATCTCTGGTGAATGTCGGCGAAATGCAACGGAAGCTGAGTCAATGGGCGGAGCGTGATAAGGAGCATCGCTTCTTTGATCTCTACCACCTGATGTATGACACGGACTGGCTCCGGCTGGCTCACGATTACGTCAAACAAAATGCCGGAAGTAAAACGGCGGGATGTGACGGCATTCGAATGAGCATCTTTGACGAGCAGTTGGGGGAAAACCTACAACGTCTCGCCGAAGAATTACGCCAGGAGATCTTTGAACCTCATCCGGTGCGCAGGGTTTACATTCCGAAAGCCAACGGGAAGTATCGCCCATTGGGCATCGCCTCGATTCGAGATCGAATTGTCCAGGAAGCACTACGGATGACTCTGGAACCCATCTATGAGGCTGATTTCTATCAGCGCTCTTTCGGTTTTCGTCCCAACCGCCGGACGATGGACGCGATCAAGTATGCAGACTTGAACACCATTGGAAATCACCAGTACTTCTGGTTTATCGAGGGCGATATATCTTCCTACTTCGACACGGTGCATCACCGAAAGCTGATGCAACTCCTGCAAGGCCGTCTCAAAGATCGGAAGATTCTCGATCTTATCTGGAAGTTTCTGCGTGCCGGCGTGATGGAAGGCGAACTGTTCTATCAAACAGATCAGGGCGTTCCGCAAGGCGGTATTGCCAGCCCGCTGCTAGCAAATATTTACCTGCATGAACTTGACAGGTATTTGGAGCGGTTCGCGGGTCTGTCTCAATATCAGCGGAGTAAACGGCGAGCGCGAGGAGAAGCCAACTTCACCTATGTACGCTATGCCGACGATTTCCTTGTTTTGTGTAATGGAACAAAGCGGGAGGCGGAGGCATTCAAAGAGGGGTTAGCTAAATTCCTCTCTGAAGAACTCTACCTAACGCTCTCACCGGAAAAGACAAAGATCACGCATCTCAATGATGGGGTTCGATTCCTTGGGTACGAACTCAAACGCTGTCGCACCTCAAAGGGGATGGTCACGAAATGGATCATTCCTTCGGATGCGATCCGTCGCCTGCGAGAGAAAATCCTACAAGCGACAGATCAAAATTCACATCGCGACTCTTATGAGTGCAAAATCCTCGGATTGAACAGACTTATCGGCGGATGGTGCCGGTATTATCAGTATGCCAGCGGAACGAGCAAGCCATTCTCTCGGATTGGTAATCTGCTCTATCGGCGGATGGCACACTGGCTGGCACGGAAGTATCAACTGACAATTCCACAGGTTTTGCAGCAATATGAGCAGAACAATACGTTCCACTCCAAACGCAATCGCCTGAGGATGCCGCAGACAGACTTCCCAACCAAAAGATATCGAAAAGCTCCCTTCAAATCCAATCCATACACAACGCAGGAAGTGAAGATCGAACGGGAGGAACTCCCGAACGACAATGATTGGACTGGGTACGAAAAGCGAGCTGGAATGGCAGACCTGCGCCTGTTAGTCATCGAATACGACAACGCACGATGTCAAATGTGCGGAGCCGTAGTTGACTTCGAAACAGCGCAGGTCGATCACATCATCCCTGTACGCAGGTTCAAACGTCCGATTGACGCCAACACGCTAGGAAATCTCTGGACGTTGTGCGTCAAATGTCACGCTGAAAAGACGCAGTTAGACCGACAAATGGAAAGCCGGATGCTTTAAAAGGGGCACGTCCGGTTTGGAGGGGGGAGTGAGGAAACGTGCTGAAGAGCAACGCGCCTTGCTCCTACCCTACACGATGCGAATCACTGTGCTACTGCAGCAGGTCAAAGGTCTTGAAGGCGAGCAACCTGAGTTGGGCCAGGAGGTGGCCCGAGAGCTAAACAGCATCAAACACTTTCTCTGGCATGGCAATACCTTCCAGGCATTACAGCGATTGGAGAGCCTACTCATCAATTTGGAATTTCCCGAGACTCCCTCGGACTTGACCCGAAAGATGGCTAAAGCGCTGGGCGAATTCCAGACCTACATCAGTAATAACGAGGGGTTCATTCCAAACTTCGGCGAGCGCCGGCGCAATGGTGAGATGATCAGCACAGCGTTTGTAGAATCGACAGTCAATCAGGTGATCAGCAAGCGGATGGTGAAAAAGCAGCAGATGAGATGGACGCAGCGAGGCGCACATCTACTTCTGCAGATTCGAACGAGGGTGCTCAACAACGAACTTGAGGAGGTGTTCCGGCACTGGTACCCGCAGTTCCGTGCTGCCGCAGCGTCTGCCCCGGCTTTTTAGCAGTCTCCATCATGGTTATCTGCGGTCGCCCTGCATGACGGGCGGACTCTTCATGAGCATGGATATGATAATCTCGCGGCTGCTCGACTTTCGCCCCGCCCTTGATGAGTTTGGCGCTCCGGGCACCGTGCAAGAACTCCTTCGCTAATCATTCTTACAGACGGAAATTCCAGAATCATTAAAATACGGCACATTTGCCGGCGAAGTGCGTCTTTATACTATGCACGCCATCAAACCAGCCTGAAGACCAGTGCCCACTCAGGCAGATGGAACTAGTTACTCCGCAGAACAGCAGGGGCTGTTGTTCTTGGCGCACGGCAAGCTCAAACTCACAAGGCTCGTACAAACCTTTCAGAGCCGCTGAAGAGATATTTTTTCGCCTGCCTGGGGAAATTTGCCAGTGAAAGGCCTCTATATACCTGAAAGGTTAAATGAACGCTTTGATGTAATGCGTTTGGCCTGATCTGTACTCAACGGCCTGAAATCCGCCATAGAACGTACATAACGATTAACGAAGACCACCAACCCGGTCAGGAGGGGTTCCCGTATGCGTTTTTCGAAGTCGGTCCTGTTTTCTCGTTTGGTCAGCTTGCTCACTTGCAACATTTCCGCCAGGCGGATCAGGTTGGTCTGTCTCGTCAGCCTTTTCGCCATTGCTCTCTTCAGTCTTCCGGTTCACCTCAAACACGACAGCGCAACCGCTCAAGGCTCCCGTCCTCAACGAACTCAAGGGCCGCCGAGTCGCAATCTGCCCAACCTCGACGAGGCGCGCGGAATCGAGCCGGGGACGCCCAAGATTATGCCTCCGGTCCCCGCGACCAAATGCCGTGGGCGGGATGAAAAATGCAAGAGAGCTATGGGGAAGATCAGTAGCAATCTCCCTGCTGATCGGGATCCGCTGCGGCCCTATGCCATGCTGATTGGCTGAATACCGGGGGTCCTGCTCTGTCCAAACGGTTAGATGTGATGCGTTTGGTCCGATCTGTACTCAACGGCCTGAAATCCGCCATAGAACGTATAACAATTAACGAAGACCATCAGCTCAATTATGAGGGGTTCCCGTATGTCTTTTCCGAAGTCGATTTCGCTTTCTCGTTTGATCGGATTGATCACTTGCAATATTCCCGCCAGGTGGATCAGGTTGGTTTATTTGGTCGCCTTTTTCGCCGTCGTTCTTACCAGTCTTCCGGTTCATCTCAAACATAGTAGCGCAAACGCGCAAAGCCCCGGTCCGCGACTAACTCAAGGGCTGGCGAGTCGCAATCTGCCTGATCACGACGAGACCTATGATAATGCCACATCGGGAAGTCCAGGAAGGGAGTATGGCCTAAGTGCGCGATCATTAGTCACTGCGCAAGGCGGCGGCGTTGTAACTATATATCCCACAGCCTACCAGTCGCCTGACCCTGGGCAGGGCGGGTGGGCGATTAATTCCCCGTCCAACACAGGCGGCAGCGCCAGCCTAAGCATTACCAATGGTAGTGCCAAGGAGACTTGCAAGTGGTATGGGTTTCCAAGTGTTTCAGGGCAGATAGTCAGCGCTCGATTGAAAATGGATTGGAGCGCGTCCGGGTCGGTCAACGGCACCATGGGCGGCGGCGGCGGCTTCTCGTTGGCGTATACCGGCGGGAGCGCAGGCGCGAGCCTCCCAAGTAGCTCTCAATCTTCGAGCGTCGATTTTCTGCTGCCAGCCGGACAGGATTTAACGCAGGTTCAGGTGAGTATGAGTCTAAACGGAGGAGCCGGACCGAACACCACTTTTAGCGGAAACGCGTCCGTCTCCAACATCCGCATCGAAGTCACTATAGCGCCGCCGGTCATCTCCAACGTCGCCGCAGGAGGCATTACCAGCTCGGGCGCAACAATTACCTGGACCACAGATTATAATTCCGACAGCCAGGTGGAGTACGGTACCACAGGCTACACGCAATCGACGGCGCTCAACCCCACGCTTGTGACGGCGCACTCGCAAGGTTTATCCGGTCTGACAGCCGGGACACTCTATCATTATCATGTCAAGTCCAGAGACGCATACGGCAATCTCACAGTCTCCGGTGACTTTACCTTCACAACTCTCCCAAACGACGCCGCCTTTGTATCGCAGAGCGTACCGGCGACTATGACTGCGGGCGAAGCCTATGCGGTCACCGTCAGGATGCTCAACCAGGGGACCTCCACATGGACGCCGGGGCAATTGTATCGACTGGGATCTCAAAATCCGCAGGATAATACCACTTGGGGGCTCGGCCGAGTGGGCCTTTCGGCGGGCGATTCGGTCAGCCCAGGGGCCACGACCACCTTTTCCTTCGTGGTGACGGCGCCCAGCAGTCCGGGTTCCTACAACTTTCAATGGCAAATGGTCCAAGACGGCGTGGAATGGTTTGGGGCGAAGACGCCCAACATGGCCATTCAGGTGGTCCCGCGTGTCGATCAAGCACAGTTTGTTTCTCAAAGCGTCCCTTCAGTGATGATCCGGCAGAACGCATATTCTGTATCCGTAACGATGAAGAACACCGGAAATACCACATGGGATAGCAACTATCGCCTGGGATCTCAAAATCCGCAGGACAATGGCACTTGGGGGCTCGGCCGAGTCTATCTCGCATCCGGTGAGACGATCCCCCCTGGCGGGAGCAAAACGTTCACGTTTACCGTGACGGCGCCTGCCAGCCCTGGTATCTATGCGCTCTTTCAATGGCGGATGGTGCATGAGGGCGTTCAGTGGTTTGGCGATTACAGTTCCGTGGTAGTTGTGACGCTTTCGCCTGGGAATTTGAACATGGCGCTGATTGATCCTATCAACCATATCGGCTCGCCGGGAGGAGACCTGCTCTCGCGCAACTACAATTGGAGCCTGCCCCTGCTTTCGCTGCCGGGGCGCGCGGGCCTGGATCTGGGTCTCGCGCTCTCGTTGAATTCGCTTGTTTACACCAGGGCCGGCTCGGTAATGTATTTCGACCCCGACCAGGGAGATCCGGCGCCGGGCTTCAGGCTTGGCTTCCCCGAAATCCGCAACGCCTTCACCAACACCGAGGCGGGCTCGCAATCCTACCTTCTGAGCATGCCTTCAGGCCGGCGGGTCGAGTTCCGTCAGATCAACACGAACGTCTACGAGGCCGTGGATTCCTCGTACATGCTTTTGACTTACGATCCTGTGAACTCAGTCTTCATCCTCTACACGACCGACGGGACTCAGTGCAGATTCGTGGACGTCACCGGTTCGGGCGATTACAAATGCATGCAGATCAAGGATCGCAATGGGAATTACATCACGATCGGATACGGCAGCCTGGCGGAGATCAGGACCGTCACCGACACCCTGGGCCGGGTGATCAATTTCAATTACGACGGCTTCAACCATCTACTCTCTATCACGCAGAACTGGGGAGGGCAGACGCACACATGGGCGACCTTCGCCTACGGGACGCAGACGATCCAGACCAATTTCCCCGGACTGACGCTGAATGGGACGGCGAACGGGGCGCAGGAGTCGGTGCTACTGAGGGTCGGGTTGGCCGACGGCTCGGTCTATAGCTTCGAGTACAACACCTACTGCCAGGTCAAGACGATCAGGCATTACGCGCCCAACAACTCCAACCCGGTCAATTTCCCCGGCGATTACGTCCAGCGCGCCTACACGACCTACGGGTTGCCCGACAATGCCAACGATCCCCAGACGGATTGCCCGCGCATCACATCCCGCATCGATTGGGCCTCCGACTGGAACTCTGGTGTGACGTCCACCTACGACGCCGATCCCGGCCTCGCCTGGGGCAAGGTGACGTTCCCTGACGGGACGATCTACAAAGAGTTCTTTGCGACATCGGGTTGGCAAAGGGGACTGACCACGCAGACTGAAAACTGGTCCGGCGACGTGAGGAAGAAGTGGACCACTCTGCAGTATACGCAAGACAACACCGGGGTTGTATATCAACTCAATCCGCGGGTGACGGAGACCAATGTTTACGACGAGGCGGGCAATCGCCGCCGAACGACGATGAGCTACACCAGTTTCGGCCTGCCGAGCGACGTCAATGAGTATGACGCGGACACGACGACGCTGCTGCGCCGCAAGCACATCGATTACAACCTGAGCGCCGTTTACACCGACCGGCGCATCATCGGACTGCCAAGCGCGCAGTTCCTCTATGATGGCGCCAACAATCTCTTTTCCAAAGTGGATTATCAGTATGATCTGGGCGGAGGCTATCAGGTTCATCAAGGTCCTCCAGTGCAGCACGACACGGCCAATTATGGCTCCGGTTTCGTTCAAGGGCGTGGGAACCTGAACAAGATGCGCCGTTGGGATGTGACCGACCCGAACAAGGCCTCGCTGGCGGCGGAATACGAGACCGGGTATAACACTTCAGGCTCGGTCATCTTCACTCGTGATCCGCTCGACCATCAAACGAGCGTCAGTTTCGCCGATTCCTTCTCGGACGGGCAGAATCGCAACACATACGCTTACCCGACCACGGCGACAGACCCCGATAATTTCTCGTCCACCGTTCAGTACAATTACGACTTCGGCGCGGTGACGCGAACGGAGGACCCGAAGGGCGCGGCCGTGACGCGGACTTACGACGCGGCGGGGCGGATCGAGCGGACAACCAACGTGGTCAACGGGGCGTACACGCGATACGTTTATGCGCCTGACCAGCGTCAAGTGGAATCTTTCACGACGATCAACGATCTGGATCCTGCCAACGAGTTTCGCACTGTCACTGTCTTCGACGGGCTTGACCGTGTGCGGGCGACTGCGTCGGACCATCCGACCAGCGTGGGCCAGTACAAAGCACAGTATAATGTCTACGACGTGATGGGGCGGTTGGCGTCGCAGTCGAAGCCAACCGAGGTTGACAGCGATTGGTCGCCAAGTGGGGATGATCAGGCGATAGGTTGGGGACCGGCAGCCTGGAGTTCTCAAACGTATGATTGGCAGGGAAGGCCCCTGGTTTCGACGAACAGAGACGGCTCGACGCGAATTGCCAGCTACCAAGGCTGTGGCTGCTCGGGCGGCGATGTAACAACTCTTCAAGGCGAGCCGACATCTACCGGGACGCCGGAGAACAGGCGCACGCAAAAGATTTGGAGAGACACTCTGGGGCGCTCTGTCAAAAGCCAGATCCTGAATTATGATGGAACGCCTTATTCGACCACATTGACCGAATACAACGTCCGCGATCAGGTCACCGCGATCAAGACCTTCAAGGGCGACGCCGAGATCGGCGCTGATTGCGCGCTTGGCAATTGCCAACAGGTCGAGAATGTCTATGACGGGCACGGCCGGTTGCAGAAGCAGTATTTGCCGATTTATCAAAATCCCAACGTCGGGCCGCCTTACAACGGCAACCCGTCGGCCCGATCCAAGAGCATGCAATATTTCGGCGACGACAGAGTCTATGTCGAAACAGACCCGCGCGGCGCGACGGCGACTTACACCTATAACAACCGGGGATTGGTCACCGGCATCGGTTACTTTTCGCCGAGTGGCGTTTCGGCAAAATCGCCTGTTACGTTCACCTACGATGAACTTGGCAATCGTCAGACAATGGTTAACGGTGAGATAACCGCCGGCTACAACTACAACACTCTTGGGCAGATGATGTCTGAATCCAGAACATTTACTTCTCCGGGCGCGCCGCCGGGCACGTTCACAATCAACTATGATTACGGATTGGCCGGCCAATTGAAATATGTGCGCGATCCGTTCGGCGATCAAATCAACTACGGTTACAATAAGGCCGGGGAACTGACCTCTGTGACTGGCGAAACGCCTTTTGCCGGCCAGACGGATTATGTTGGCGCCTTGCAATACCGGGCATGGGGCGCGGTGAAGAGTGGCCGCACTTACGATAAAAGAATGAGGCTCACTTCGTGGGGAAACGGCGCCGTCAGCTATCAATACAATCAGGCGAGTGATATGACCTACGCTCAAATGAACGATGGCTTGGCTTACCATCAGACCTTCGGCTACGATCACGCAGGCCGCGTGGGGAGCGTCAGCACGCCTGAAATCACCGTGCCGAGCCAATATGTCTGTACGGTTTGCTCCCCGCCGAACGGCTTACCGCCGGGATACAAGCTCAGACCTTTCACCACGAGTCTGACCTATGACGAATTTGACAACGTCGTCGCCTCCAACAGCAATTACTGGCACGATTACACGCCCAACCTCAATGCTTCACCGCAAATGTTCCAAACCACCTACGTCAACAACCGCGCGATGAAAGACAATGTTCCGGGCCGAGTCTACAACAATCGCGAGGAGACGTGGACATACAATGCGAGGGGACAGGTCACAGGCGACACCCGCTCTTCGCAAACCTTCGACACGATGGGTCAGGTGACCAGGACACAGGACCTCAGCGATTCCCAGGTTTACGTCAATTACACCTACGACGGCGACGGCAGGCAGGCGAAATTCGACCAGAAGCGCGCGGATGGCACGACAGAATTGCGCTATCGAATCTACAGTACTGTGCTTGGCGGCCTGCTGACCGACATCAACTCAGCCGGGCAAAAGATCGAAACCCGCGTCTACAGGTTTGTGTATGACGCGGAGAGTACGGCGCGCCAGGTCAAGGCATACACAGTGACGCTTGGCGGGAATCCAGTTAATTATCCAGACATGGTCGTGTTCGAAGGCTCTGATCCCCACAGGACACGGACGGTCGTTTGGGACCATGACACGAACATATACAAGACAGTCGCCCTGGCGTACCCCGGCACCTACGTTGAAGACATTGACTGGCAGGGCTTGAAGGACCGTTATGTGAGCCATATCGGCAGTCAAATCTCGTACGGACAATATTCAGCGAGTCAGTACCTTGCAAACTATTTCAGCAACATCGATCCGAGAAACCCAGGTACAGGATGCAGTCTGGATGGTACAAAGGTAAGTTGCGCCTACTTATTCAGGGCGGCAAAGAGCGGCACCTTGGGAAGTATCACCATTTCGACAACCGGCGGGGCAGGCGGCGTGGGCGGAGATAGCGGCGTGATCATGGGGGTGTTAACTAACGCTCGCGGAAGTATTGCAGCCAATAAGGCGCAGGCCGGCATTAATCAATGCGTTCATCAATGCGGTGTTGGGCCGGATGGCGAGCCGGCGGAGATAGGGGAAGTTTACCTGACCAATTTCTTTACCGGCAATTTGTGGCAGCTTGGATCTGGATTTTTACCCGCACAACAGCAGCAAGGAGCCCCAAGCAATAATCCACCATGTCCAGATTGGGTGAATCAATTAGTAGACTTTGTTTATGATCACAATTTTGAGTGGACTGCTGGCAACGCTTTGTTTAAATTGGCTGTTGCAGGGCCTGGCGGAACTAATGTGAATGGACAGCCATTTACAAAACATATGCCAGGTGAACCATCTGGTCCGCTCAATGGCGCTCCTCAGAACTTTAATGGTTTTCGTCCGGATCTTGTTGATAATAATCAGCGCGGGGATGTATATCACCATATTATGTTTATGGCGGCAAGTGAGTTGCATCCTCTGGGATCTTTGAATGGGTTAGCACTAATTTCGAGTGATGCATATCAAAAATACATTAAAAAACGTGCAGAAAGTGAAACCGAACTTCGAGATGATGTGGCCGGGGCAAGAGTTGGCCTAATATTAGAAGACCGTTCAGTTCTGCCAAGAAGCTACAGAGATGAAACAAAAAAGAAAATAAGGGATGTTTTATGTCAATAAAGAAAGTTTTAGATGACACCTTGAGTTATTGATTTTACAAGGGCCAGCATTGGCAGAATTTTCAAGCCGAGAATTGCTGATAAATCCTGAGCGCGTCAAGGAACTATGATTGATATCTTGTGAGTTCTGGCCTCGAATTATGCTGGGGCCCTAAGAGCGCGTTTTAGGAGCCCTCGGCCGGCTTTAGTAGCATAGCGGGATGAGCTACCAACTCTACCCGAGCGACCTGGCCGACCGAGAATGGGAGTATATCAAAGGTCTGATTCCGGCCGCGAAACCCGGCGGCCGGAATCGTCAAACTGATATGCGCCTGACCATCAATGCGATCTTTTATGCAGCCAATGGCGTTACCTGCCACGAGAGTATCCGCCTTGGCAAACCGTCTATGGCTACTTCCGCGCTTGGCGGATCGTAGGCATCTGGGAGCGAATCCACGATCGCTTGCGCGGCCTAGTGCGAGAGCGAGAGGGGCGCGAGCGGCAGCCGACCGCGGCCGTACTCGACAGCCAGACTGTCAAGACCACAGATCGTGGGGGCCCGGAACGCGGGTTTGACACCGGCAAGCTGATCTACGGGCGGAAGTGTCACATCTTGGTGGACACGCTTGGCCTGCTGTTATTGGTCGTGGTTCACTCTGCAGGCACGCAAGACCGCGATGGAGCGCGAACTGTGTTAAGGCCTTTGGCGAACCGGTTCAGCAAACTGAGAAAGATCTGGGCCGACAGCATCTACAACGGCGGAATCGCCTGAACGGGTCAAGAATCTGCGCCATCGCAATCGGCTCGATCTGGAAATCGTCAAACGCCCAGAAGGTGTGAAAGAATTTCTGGTGTTAGCGCGACGTTGGGTAGTAGAACGAGCTTTTGCGTGGCTCAGTTTTCACCGCCGGTTAAGCAAGGACTATGAGTACTTGCCGGAGACGAGCGAAGCGTTTATTCGCATTGCGATGATACGTCTGATGCTTGCTCGACTACCTTGATGCCACTTTTAAAACGCGCTCTAATTAAATCAGAACAACAAAGGTTAGAATGCCCCGTTTGCGAAACCGAATATTTCATAAGCGTCTGAATGAAGCGACTGTATCAATCTTACTTGGTTCGGTTTAAATGAGTAGGGCGAGATATGTATAGAACTATACCAATAATTGGGAAATTGGCATGCATATTGGCTTTGATGTTAATATTGGCTTTGATGTTAATTGCATCTTGTTCTGAACCCCTTCCTCAAACATTCGATTCAGAGAGGTGGAAGACTGGTAATAAATCTGTTCGTGGAAGTATGGTTAAAGATATAAATGATAGTAATATGCTTAAAGGGAAAACGAAATCTGAAGTTGTACTGATATTAGGGAAACCAGATATGGAAAAGGTGGATGGATGGGTTTGGTCCTATGAAGTGATAACCATACCAAGGTGTCGCTTTATCTGGACCTGCGGAATGGAAATAGCCTTTGATCCCCAAACAGGTAAATGTACAGGGGGGGCAAGTGTTACTGATTAGATGTATAGAAATAGGGTTGGAGAGTGGGACAAAACGGAGGCTAGGCCGCCTTTCGCTGTTCCGATTCACCGGAACGTATTTGCATCCCCGGATACCCGGTGAGAGGGTGTCAGAAAATTTGTGTTATGTTCTGCAGAACATAACACAAATTGATCGGCATAGGGGCAGCGGTTACCCACTGACCCCTGCCACACCACCGTGCATACGGGTCCGTACACGGCGGTTCGAGTCGGTTACGCTAGCACTCGTCGATTAATGACGGAAGTCCCATCGATTTGAAGTAGGCATTGGACAGCCCGACGGAGAGAGCTTTGGCCCG
>WNGB01011375.1_pt1 | contig 12196 bp, 16 predicted proteins | sample 5400681 | NCBI WGS metagenome assembly WNGB01 (sample SAMN13153367, study PRJNA577476) | soil metagenome | isolation source: 115 cm soil or saprolite under grassland replicate 2 | place: USA:California | collected 2016-06-15 | reverse complement strand
TGGTGACCCAGCAAGCTCCGAACCTCTCCGAGCATCCGCCACTCCGGTTCCTGATCCGCGATCGGGACTCCAAGTTCACCGAGAGCTTCGACGCTGTCGTCGCCGCCGAAGGCATCACCACGATCCTCACCCGTTCCAGGCCCCGAGGGCGAACGCCTTTGCCGAGCGCTGGGTGAGGACCGTCAGGCGCGAGTGCCTGGACTGAACGCTCGTGGTTGGTCGCCGTCATCTGGGGCGGGGTCCTTCGCGTGTACGTAGCTGACTACAACGCGAGGCGCCCGCACCGTGGGCTCGACCTCGGGGCACCCGACGCGCCGAGGGATCCTCCCGCCCGGCCAGCACTCTTGGAGGCGTGCGAAGGCGCGACCTCCTGGGCGGCCTCATCCATGAGTACGAACTGGCTGCAGAGGGCTCGAATCGCGAGTTTCCGTGCCCTTCACCCCGCCGTGCCCCCCGGGGCCTGATCTCCCATCGTGGCAGGAGGAGATGGGAGAAGGGTGGTGGTGGTTCCAGTGGTCAGGGTGCGGGGCATCGGCCTCGCGCTGCGCGCGCCGCGCCTGGGACCCTGCACCCAGACGCGGACCGGCCGATCTTCGCTAGCTGGTCGGGATGCACACGGCCCGTCCCTTGTCGAGGCCGGAAAAAAGTTTGTGCGCCTATTCGGGCATGGTTCACCAATTTCGGGAACTTTTTTTTCCTCCACGACCCCTACCGCGGCCGTTCCGTGTGCGCCGTAGCTACTTGTCGCCCCCGCCAAGGGGGCGCCCCTTTGGGGCTACCGACCAGCCAGCGAAGGAACCGGTATGTGGCTCGTGCGCGTGGCACTACCCGGAGCCTGCTCGGCTTCGAGGTCACCAGCGACGGCTGGGTGATCCAGGCAGCCCCAATCGCGGCATGGACGGTCGGCAAACGCGGCCGGGCCGTCGTAGCCCACTACCGCCAGCAGGGCGGCCAGGTGACCTGGCGGCAGGTTCCGCATCGGCTCCGCTACGCCGGCCACCCGCTCATCGGCACCATCGAGGAGCTGCACGCCGCCGTCGACGCGCTCGAAGCCGACACCGTGCCCGAGTCCTACTATCAGAGAGTCCTCGCCAGCCAGGCAGGGCACGGCGGGGCACGTGACGCCGGGGCATAGCGGTCCCCACCGGTCACCAACGGAGCATCGAACCGCAGGTTAGCGGCCAGATAGCCCCTTCTACGATGCATGGCATGCAAGGGGTCAGGAGTGAACGCTTGCGTTTGCCCGCGCAGAAGGGGAAGGGCCGCCGGCTTCACGGGCGGCCCCTCCTCCTGCAACTGTCTCTCAGCTAGAAGCAGGTCGGCCTGTCGAACTCGACGGTCACCTCGCCCTGGGCGTTGACGGTGACGTGGGCAGTTTCGTGGAATTTGAGCGTGGAACCGTCGCTGCCGGTCGCGATGACCGTGAAGGTGAAGGTGCCGTTGAAGGTCTTCTGGTTGCTGTTTTCACCGAACCACGTGGTGAAGTGGCCGGTGAAGGTGGGCAGCGACGGGTCCTGGGGAACCGCCGTGACGGTGCCGGTGAAGGTGCCGGTGATGTGGTAGGGCGGGATCGGATTGCCGTCGGCGTCCAGCGCCGCCGCGGTGATGTGGAGGACGCCGTTCTCGACGGTGGTGATGGTCCCAAGCTCCTGCCCGTTGCCGATGCAGGGGATGACGTCGGTGAAGGTGTCTGGGGCCTGGTGCTCGTGGAAGGTCAGGGTGACGGGCTTGGCCTGGGCCACGCCGGTCAGCATGGCCAGGCCGACCAGCGTCGCTGCTAGCAGCGTGATGAGTCGTCTCACGTGAAAGACCCCCTCCGGTCGCTGCGGTGCCCCCTCGACGACCGCGACCCGCCGACGCTGACATCGGGGTCCTTGGGAGGCAATACGCCAATAGGGCCAAACCTTCCTGCGGTCAGGAGGACTGCTCGGAACGGACAGGGTATTGGAGAGATTTCGCGTGGGTGCGCCAGGATGCCCAGGTTAGATGGTCCACACGTCGCTGGCCGAGAGCAGCGCTCCAACGGGCCATCGTGTTACGGCCAGGCTGAGACCCGCGATGCTTCCAAGCCTGCCTGACCTGCTCGATCGCGCTTGCCGAGCGTTCCGTCAGCGTTCCGTCACTCGGTACGGAACCGACCCCAAGCAAGGCAAGTATCTGGGTGAAGGCGCAGGTCACAGCATCACGAAACAGGCTCAATTGACCCATTCACGCTCTGATCACGGCCACGCTCGGCGAACGGGCAAGGGCCGGGCTGCATGCCGCCCTGGACGCCGGCGTCCAGCTGGTCGAGGAGGGCCGGTTGCGGTTCTCGCACCCGCTGCTGGCGGTCGCCGCGTCGGCTCGGCTGGCGCCATCGGCCAGGCGGGGCCTGCATGCCCGGCTGGCCGCGACGCTGACCGATCAGGAGGAACGGGCGCGGCAGCTGGTGCTGGCGGCCGACGGCCCAGACCCGGCGGTGGCGGCCGCGGTCGAGCAGGGCGCCGACCGGGCCCGGTCCCGGGCGCGCCCGAGGTCGCCGCCGAGCTGGCCGAGGCCGCCGTGCGGCTCACCCCGGCCGATCAGGTCGAGGAGGTCCGCCGCCGCCGGGTCGCCGCCGGCACCACTGGGTCACCGCCGGGGAGATCGGCCGTGGCTGGGCGCACCTGGCCGCAGCATTCGAGGCCGCGCCGCCGGGGCCGGCGCAGACGGACCTGCGGTAGCGGCTGGGCATGCTGCTGCTCAGCGACGGAGACTTGGCCGGGGCGGTGAAGCTGCTGGAGGCCGCGCTTGCTGGGTCCGGCGGCGACCAGGCCCTGCGGGCGGTGGTGGCTCGCCGGCTCGGTGGCCTGTACTGGTGGCAGGGTCGCGGACCTGAGGCGACGGCGCTGCTGCGGCAGGCGGTGGACCTGGCCCAGGCCCTCGGTGATGCCCGCGCTGAGTTCGACGCCCTGACCATGGGGAGCCCACGCCCTCCTGGTCGCCGGCGAGCTTCCGGCCGACCTTCCCGGCCGGCTTGAGCAGCTCGCCGGCCTGGCTGGGCCGCTGCAGCCCCACGAAGATCCGCAGCTGGGCCTGGCCGCGGTCGACTTCGCGCGGTGCCAGGCCACGGCTGCCGCCGGTCGCCTGGAGCGGCTGTACCGGCGGGCGGCCGAGGAGGGCGACGAGCTCGCCCTGGGCCTCGTACCGGCGGTGCTGGCCGACGTCGAGCTAGCCCGTGGGCGCTGGCCGCGCGCGCACAGCCAGCCGAGCTCGAGGCAGCGGGCGGTGACGCCGTCGTGGTCGCGGACGAGGGCGGCCTGGTAGTGCAGCACCCGCCGCGGGTGGTCTGCTGGCGCGACCATCCGACGCTCCGTCGGTCAAGCGGCGGTGCGTTGCAGGCTGCCAGCGGCACAAGCACCACCGGTCTCACGTAATCTGAACATACGTTCGACTAGCGTCAACTCGGTGCGGCTGGTCCGAGTGCCAGCCGGGACCGCAGGCGCAGTTGCTTGGGTCAGAAGCTGAAGAGAGCGCAAGAGTGCCTACCACCGCGGCGCTGTGGTCCGGAATCAAGTAGGTATCGTGGGGGCGCCAGTGGTGCAGGTGCTGGGCCGAATGACCTCCTGGACGGTAGCCCTGAGGTGCTCCGTGCTGCCTACTAAGCCGGGATCCACCGAGGAGCGATTGAGTTGGCTGGTTGAAGAGCAAGCACGTACCCGCTGGCCTGCGAGCATGGCGTTGCGACATGGCCATCTCGGCGTGCATCAGGAGGGCACCCGTTCGGCGCGGGCATGCCACGGCCGCGGTGCGATCGCCGTCACGGTCAAGCCCGAACCGTGCGGTCAGCCGCCGCGCCGCAAGCGCGCTGCCGATAACCCGAGCAGGCCGGCGGCGACGCCGAGACCAGCTGAGGGTCGAGGCGGTTCGGGCCGCTTCGTCGCCTCGCCTATGCCTTCGGCGGCCAGTACAGCGGCTGGTCCTTCTCGTAGACGGTCACCCTGTAGCCGTCCGGGTCGGCCAGGATGAACTGCCTGCCGAACGGCCCGTCGAACGGCTCGCGCACGATCGCGACGCCGGCCGCCTTGGCGCGCTCGTAGGTCGCCTGTGGGTCGGCGGACCGGAACCACAGCGAGATCGTGGTCGTCTCCGGCGACGGGCGCCCGCGCGCCGGATCGCTGCTGACCGCGAACGCCGGCCAGCCCAGGAAGGCGGTCGAGTGCGGCCCGAAGTCGTAGGGGTCACGCCGGGCTCCCAGGAACTCTTGGTAGAACGCCGCCGAGCGTTCATGGTCGCTGACGATGATCGAGATGAAGCCCGGACCGCACACGCTGTCGTCTGGCACAACTTCCTCCCGAACGAACAAGGCATATCGCTACCGCCGGGCGGGGGCAACGACAACCCTACTGACGGTGGCGGCACGCCGCTGTCGCTGCTGCTGGCTGTAGCCAACACCAGTTGGGCGAGCGAAACGGTAACACCCTGCTTCTGCCGCCTCACGCATCAGGGTCTCGCCGGCCGCTCGGCTGTGGAACCCAGCCACGCCGCCGTGCTGGTCGGTCCCCTGGAATGCTGCCACGCCGAGGTCGAACCTTGTTCCGGCTGCGGCTTGCAAGTGCTGGGGTTGACCTTGGAGCGTGCTCCAGGGTCTACGCTGCCGGCATGGTCACCCTGACCGTCTCGATGCTCGCCACGCGGGCCGGCGTCCCTGCCGGCACGGTCCGCTACTACGACCGCGCCGGCCTGCTGCCGCCAACCGCACGCACCCCGGCCGGCTACCGCCTGTACGGCGAGGACGCCGCCGACCGGCTGCGCTTCATCAAGGGCGCCCAGCGGCTCGGCCTGCGCCTGCGGGAGGTCGCCGAGCTGCTGGCCGTCCGCGACCGCGGCGCCTGCCCCTGCCGCCACACCCAGGCGCTCGTCGAGCGCCGCCTCGGCGAGGTCGACGCCGAGGTCGCCCGCCTGGTCGACCTGCGCGCCGAGCTGACGCGGGTCGCGGCACGGTGCGCCGCCGACGCCTGCCCGGACGCGGCGGGCGGCTGGCCCTGCGAGGCGGAGTTCGTCGCTGCCGGAGAGGAGGTGAGCGGCCATGACCGAGCCGTGCCCTGACTGCGGCTGCCCGTGCGGCGAGACGCCGTGCCCGTGCTGCGGCCACCGCGACTGACCGTGGGCCGGGCCGCGAAACTCTGCTGACGCCGAACCGGATGTTCCTCGTGGGTCAGGCCTTCAGTCCGGCGACGGCCTGCTCGACCTTGTCGAACGGCACGTGCATCTCCAGGGAGACCTCGCGGAAGCGGATCTGCCCGTCGCGGTCCAGCAGCCAGAACGAGTGGGTGGAGTACGGGCCCATGCTGCCGGGCAGGTCGTAGATCCCAAACGCCTTGGCGACCTCGGCGGTGGTGTCGGCCAGGACCGGGACGTCGACGCCCAGCCGCTGGGCCATCTCCCGGGAGGTGTCCAGGTCCTGGACGGTGACGGCGAACACCTCGGTGCCCTGCTTGTTGAAGGTGGCCTTGGCCCGTTGCAGCTGGACCAGCTGCGCCTCGCAGGGGCTTCAGCCGGCGTGCTCGTAGAAGTACAGCAGCACGTTGCGCTTGCCGCGGTAGCTGGTCAGGTCGACCGTCTTGCCGTTGGTGGCCTGCAGCAGCACCGGCGGGGCGGCCTGCCCGACGGCCTTGGTGCCGCCGGCGGGCTGCCCGCCGTCCTGGCCGCTCGGCCGGCCGGTCAGCCACACCAGCGCCACGACGCCCACGGCGACCGCGACGGTGAGTAGCAGCCACGGCGCCCGGCCGCTGGTCGGCTTCCGGGCCGCGGAGGCTGGCCGCTGCTTGGCGGTGCCGGTCGGTGCCGGCTGCTTGCGCGGGGGGTTGGGCTTGCTCACTACCGGTGCTCACCTGCCTGACCGATGCCTGACGTTGCCGGGAGGCGCTCGATCCGCCGCCGAGCCGTATCCTACACGTCGTAGGAGCAACGCGGAGGGAGCGCCCGTGCCGGTGACGAGCAAGCCGTGCGGCCCGACCCTGCGGTGGCCCGCCGGCCAGGGACGTGCCCGCATGGCGCGGCGGTGTGGGGGGTCGGCCGGGTGAGCGGCACGGTGGTGCTGGCCCACGTCGAGGCCGGCGTGCACGGGGGCGCGGCCGCGGAGCTGCTGCGGCTGGGGCCGCTGCTGGCCCTGCTGCTCGTGGCGGCCTGGGCGTGGCTCGCGCGGACGGGCACGGCGGCGGCGCCGCGGCGGCTGCTCGGTGCGGGGGCGGCGGTCGCGCTCGGCGCCGCGGGCGGCATCCACCTCGCCCTGGTCGGCCAGCACGCCCGGGAGAGCCTGGCCGCCGGCGTGTTCTTCGCCGCCGCGGGGGTCGTCGAGCTGCTGCTGGCCGTCGCGGTGTGGCGGGTCCCGGGATCACGCCGGGCCGCCCTGGGCGCCGCGATCCTGGTCGGTGGGCTGCTGGTGCTGTACGGGGTGTCACGGCTGGCGGACGTCCCCGCCCTCGGCGGGCAGGAGGCCGTCGACGCGCTCGGGCTGGTCACCAAGCTGCTCGAGCTGGCCGGGGCGGTCCTTGCCGCCGCCGCGGCTGCTGGCTGGTCGCCCCCGCCGATCCCGCCGGGCCTGGTCGTCGGCGCGACGACGCTTGCGGTGGCGCTCGCCGCGCGGGGCTTGTTCGGCCTGGGCGCCGAGCCCTGGACGGTGGTCGCGGTCGTCGCGGTGACGGTCGGGGTCAGCCTGGCCGCCTGGGCGCGGGACGGGGAGGATCTTGGCGTGGCCGCCGCCGACGGCGCGGTCCTTGCCCTGCTGCTGCGGGCCGACGGCTTGGCCCCGTACCTGCTCGCCGGCCTGGTGGCCGGGCTGCTGCGGGTCGCGGCCGGGCGCTGGTCGCGCTCGCCGTTGGCGCCGGTGGCGACCGCCGCGCTGGTCGTCCTGGTGGTGCCGGCCTTCGACGCCCGGATGGAGATCCTGCACGTCGGCCACGCCGGCGACACGGTCGCGTGGATGGCGATGTTCCTGGCCGCCGCGGCGGTCACCATGGGGGTGTGGCGCTCGGGTCGCCTTGCGGTCGTGGCGGGGTTCTTCGCCGCCCACCTTGGCTTGCAGGCGCTGCGGCTGCTTGCCGGGCAGACCAGCGTCGAGGCGGTCGAGATCCCGGCCGCGTCGCTTGGGCTGTTCCTGCTGGCGACGGTGGTGCTCGCCGACCCGCGGTACACACCCGGCAGTGTGGTTCCCGCGGTGCTGGTCGGGGCGCTGGCCGGCGGGATCGACGTGGTGTTGCGGGCGCTGGGGATGCCGTACGCGCCGCTGCTTGCGGTGGCGATCGCCCTGGCGGTCGCCGTCCCGTTCGGGTCCACGCGGTCCGGCGGGGCCGTCGACCAGGACACCGTCGAGGCGCCGGCCGTCAGCGGGTCGGCACGCGCCGCGGCCCGCCGCAGCCACGGCAGGCCGGGCTGATCCGCGTGGCCACGCAACCGCCGCGTCCCTCTACTCTGATCCTGCCGGCGGCCCGCCCATCATCCTCAGCATCGCGGGACCGCCGGTCCGCGCGAAGCGCACCACCAGCACCGCGGCGAGGGCCAGGAAGATGAGGTTGAGGATGGTGGTGTAGTTCCAGGTGACGCTCGCCTCGACCACCTTGGCGGTGCGCTCGTCCGGGACCAGGCCCAGCCCGCCGAACAGCAGCTCCACCACCAGGCCGGCCGCGACCATGGTGGCGTAGAAGGTGGCCACCAGGAACCCTGCCATCCTCCAGCCGTAGTAGCGGCGGTAGATGTCCAGGACCGGCAGGACGATCAAGTCGGCGAAGATGAACGCCACCACCCCGCCGAAGCTGATGCCGCCGTTCCACAGCACCGCCGCCAGCGGCACGTTGCCGATCGAGCAGACGAACGAGACCATTGCCACGATCGGGCCGACCAGCGGCCCCCACAGCTTGGCGAGCAGCGGGTGGTCGACCAGGAAGAAGCCCTGCCAGAACTCCTCGGGCACCCAGGCGGCGAGCGCGCCGGCTGCGAGCAGGCCGACGGCGACGTCCACCCAGATCGACGCCCAGTCCATCACGAAGTAGTGGCTGGTGGCGGTGAAGCCCTTGGCCGAGCGGAGCCGCGACCAGGCTGAGCCCCCGGTCACGGCCATGTCCATCTCGGCGTGGCCCTCCATGCGCCCGGCGACGCCTCGCTCGGCCTGGCGGCGGGCCGCGGCGACCAGGCGGGGCCGCAGCGTGGCGCGGAACACCAGCGCGAGCAGCAGGATCATCAGCGGCCCGCCGACGAACTCGGCCACGGTGAACTGCCAGCCGAGCAGCACTGCGAGGATGATGCCGAGCTCGATCACCAGGTTGGTGGAGGCGAACTGGAAGGCCATCGCCGCGGTGAAGTCGGCGCCTTTGCGGAAGATCGACCTGGCCAGCGCGACCGCGGCGTACGAGCAGGAGGAAGAAGCCGCGCCGAGGCCGCTGGCGAGGCAAAGCGACCGGGGGGAGTCGTCGGGCAGCAGCCGGCCCATCTCAGCCTTGGAGACCACCGCCTGCACGACGCCGGACAGCGCGAAGCCGAGGATCAGCGCCCACACGATTTCCCAGAGCATCGCGAACGCGAGCCCGAGCGCATGGCCGATAGGACCGAGCACCCTCCTCACACCTCCTCGACTGGCCTGGCCCGAGCCAAGCCAGCGCCGTCATCCCGTCCGTCTTCCAGCGCCCTGTCATGCCACGCTCGTCCCGCGATCGGCTGCCGCCGTGCATCTCCTACGCAACGTAGCAGACGGCTGCCGCGCGAGCCTCCTGGCGTTCGGCGGGTGGTCCGGCCGCGCCAGCGGGTGCTCAGACCGTGCCGGCGATCTCGGCGATGAAGAAGTGGCCGGCGCCGGGCACGACGGTGGTGTCGCAGACGGGAAACCGGCTGGGCCGCTCAAGCCAGACCTGTGCTGGGACGAGCTCGTCGTGCTCGCCGAGCCACAGGCGCACTGGGCTCTCGATGTGCTCGGGCGCGAAGCCCCATGGGAGCGGCATCAGGCGTTCGTCGTCGACGACGCCGCGGCCGCCCGCGCCGGCGAGGTCGGCGCCGAACCGGCCGGCGAACTCCGGCCTGCCGAACAGGCGGCGGTCCGGCTCGCTCATGCTGCCCAGCCGGAGCGCTCACGGTGCCCGCCGGGCGAGGGGGTAGTACCAGCCGGGCGCGCCAGCCGCCGCAGCGCTCCTGGCTGGTCGAGGGGCGGCATCGGGGCGACCAGCGCCGTGCCGCTGACCCGTGGGCCGAGCTTGTACGCGCAGGCGGCGGCGTGCGGCCCCGCCGTTGGAGAACCCGACGACCGCGAAGCGCTCAAGGCCCAAGGCGTCGGCGAGGTGGCGCACGTCGTCGGGCCAGTCCAGCAACCGCCGGTGTGGCTGTGGGGTGGACCGCCCGACGCCGGGCCGGTCGGGCGCGATCAGCCGGACGCCGGGCGTGGCGTGGAAGAACAGCACAGGCCGGCCGTCGGGGTCGCCGAACTCCGCGTAGGCGAGCGAGCGGCCGTCCGGGAGCGCGAGCAGGTCGTCGACGCGCGGAGGGATCTCCATCGATGGCCTCGCCATGATTGCCTCCGGCCGACTGCGGCACGGGCCGGCCGCACAGCGCCGGCGGGGCGCAGCCTACAACGGCCTGGTCGGTTCGACCGAAGACGCTGCCGGGCGCGACCCCAGTCTCATCAGAGGAGCGGGCAGATGGGGGTGCCGGCGACGCTGAGCAGCGGGGCGGTCACCGCGGCGAACTCGGCGACCAGGGGCACGGCGATCACCAGGATCGCGAGCAGCAGCGTCCCGGCCCGGCCGGTCGGGGGTGGGGCGGTCAGCCGGCGGATCCGTTCGGGCGCGCTCGGACCGCCGGCGCTCAGCCCGACCACTAGGGTCGGCGCGGTGGCGAGCGTGGCCAGCGCCGCGACGGTGTCGGCGCGGCCGTGGTGGTGGGCGGCGTCGTCGTCGGCGGCCAGCTCGACGAGCCGCCCGACGGCGACGCGGCCGGCCCTGGCGGCGGGCAGCCAGGGGAACCCGGTGCGCAGGACCTCGGCGGCGAGCAGCAGGCGGTGGTGGCGGCGGGCCTGGTGGGCGCGCTCGTGGGCGAGGACGGCGGCGAGCTGGCCGGGGTCGAGCCGGTGCAGGGCGGCGGTGGTGAGCACGACGGGGCCGGGCCGGCCGGGCAGGCAGTAGGCCAGCGGTGTGGGGTGGTCCAGGACGGTCACGCCGGGCAGGCCGGGATGGCGCTGGCCGGCCATGACCAGCAGCTCGCGCTGGCAGCGGGCGGCCCGCCAGGCCCGGGTGCCGGCGACCACGGCACCGGTCAGCAGCCCACCTGGGACGAGGGCGAGCAGGGCGAGCCCGAGCAGCGGGCCGGGTGCGCCGGTGGAGGCGTCGAGCGCGTGCCGCAGCGCCATCGAGCAGGTCCGCAGCACGACGGCGAGGTCTAGGGCGAGGTCACCGGCCGGCAGCACCAGCAGGAAGCCGGCGAGGACCAGCGCGATCAACGCGCCGGCGGTGGTCGCCAGCCACAGGTAGGCGGCCGGCTGCGGCGCGTGCTCCAGGCGGCGCAGCCGGCCGAGCGCCAGTGGTGCGGCCACGCCGAGGGCGCCGCCGGACAGCAGCACGATGCCGAGCGGGGTCACGAGCGTTCCCGTCCGGGTTCGGCCTGTAGCGCGCTGCGCAGCTCGTCGGCCTGGCTGGGGGGGAGCTGCTCGACGAAGCGCAGCAGCACGGCGGTCGGGTCGTCGATGCGGTCGAGCATCCTGGCCATGAGGCCGGCGGTGTAGGCCTCGCGTGACTGCCGCGCCTGGTAGGTGTGGGCTCGGCCGGCCGGCTGCTTGGCGAGCAGGCCCTTGCGGGCCAGGCGGTCCATCACGGTCAGCACGGTGGTGTAGGCGATCGGGCGGGAGCGGGCCAGCGCGTCGACGACCTCCCGGCCGGTGACCGGGCCGTCGGCGGCCCAGACGACCTCCATGATGGCCTGTTCCAGCTCCCCGAACCCGCGCCGCGGCACGACCGCACCCCCGTTCACGTCTCCGGTGCCTACGATACCCGGTCGGCGTTGGCCGGCGGCCGCCCGGGCTCACCGGCCACGGCGTCCGTCTCGGCAGCTTCGGCGGCGGCGTGCTGGGCGCGGAGGTCGGCCAGCTCCCGCTCCAGCGCGGCGATCCGCGTGGCCACATCGCTCGCCGACGGTTCCGGCTGGCCGGTCGAGGCGCCCATCCGCCGCATCGCGGCCATGCACACCAGCATCAGCAGCGGGCAGGCGAGGGCGGGCAGGTACGGCAGCAGCCGGGACATCCGATCTCCTATCTCGCGCCGTGAGCAGCCGCGCGGATCCCCAGGCGGCCGTGCCTCTTACGAGTTGTCGTAGTATAACTCCTACACAATGTCAGAGATGCCCGTCGTGCAGGACGCCGAAGACCCGCCACCGCAGCCGACCGCCGAGCGGAGGGGACGGCTGGTCCCTGGGCTGGTGCTGGCCGCGCTGCTGCTCGTCGTGGCGGCCGCCGGTGTCCGCGCGGTCGCCCAGCGGCTGCACAGCGGGACGGACGCGGCCGGGTTCACCGTCGCCGACCGGCCCGCGGTCGACAGCGACGTCCGCCACCGGCAGGTCACCTTCCAGGGCACCCTGCTCGGCGACGGCGGTCGCTGGTCGTCGACCGCGGCGCGCGGGCACGTCCTGGTGGTGAACTTCTGGGCCTCGTGGTGCGGCCCCTGCCGCGCCGAGCAGCCAGGCCTGACCGCGGTCGCCCGCGCCTTCCGCGACCGTGGGGTGGAGTTCATCGGCGTCAACATCCAGGACAACCGCCCGGCCGCGCGCGCCTACGCCGAGGAGTTCGCGGTGCCGTACCGGTCGCTGTTCGACCCGGGCGCGCTGACCGCGACCGAGCTGCCGGCGGTCGCGCTGCCGACGACGTTCGTCCTTGACCGCGACGGGGTGGTCGCCTACCAGCTCACCGGCAAGACCACCACCCCGGTCCTGACCGCGCGGCTGGACGCGCTGCTCGCCCAGGGCGGACGGTGGCGCCGGTGAGCGGCACGTTCCTGGTCGCGGCGGCGTTCCTCGCCGGCCTGGTCAGCTTCTCCTCGCCGTGCTGCCTGCCGCTGCTGCCCGGCTACCTCGCCTACGTCGGCGGCACCGGCAGCCAACCGACCGGCCGGGTGCTGGCCGCCGCCGGGCTGTTCACCCTGGGGTTCGGCGCCACCTTCACCGCACTGGGCGCCAGCGCCTCCTGGCTCGGCGGGCTGCTGCTGGCCGG
>WNGB01011374.1_pt1 | contig 12197 bp, 13 predicted proteins | sample 5400681 | NCBI WGS metagenome assembly WNGB01 (sample SAMN13153367, study PRJNA577476) | soil metagenome | isolation source: 115 cm soil or saprolite under grassland replicate 2 | place: USA:California | collected 2016-06-15 | reverse complement strand
CTGCTCGATGTTCAGCGTCCAGTCGTTGGGTTCTTGGACGGTGCAGGAGCCCAGCCATTCCGGCACGATCCGGTACGTCACGCCCTCGCCTGCGCACAGGTGGGCCGACACGTCCGACGAGCCACTGAGCGTGATCGCCGCACCCTCGGCCGTGGGACCCTCCGTCGAGTGGAGAACGACGAGCTTGATGGCCGTCTGCGAGACGGCGCAGTGCTGCTTGCGGAAGTACCGGTCGTCGTACTCGTAGATCTTCACCGGCCGTCCTTCCGGGGCCGATGGCCCTCGTCTTCCCGACAGCCATCGGGCTGACCTTAGCCGCTCTGACGATCGAGACCACCGGGTACCGCTTCTGGAGGCGTTGCACCAGGCTCACCGGGCGCCGGGGAGAGCGCTCCGCTTTGGCCTGCGCGGCAGGCACCACCTCATCTAGCCCAGCCCACCCGCACCTGGGGACGCTCATATACGAAGAGGCTATGACTCGGTGCTGCCGGGTTTCTCGCCCTCTTGGGGCGTTGGCTCCTGATACCGTTCCAGGCGCGTGTAGCCTGCCGACTGAACCGCCACTCCCACGATCCCGCTTACCAACCTCACCACCCCCGCGATCCACAGGATGTGCCAGAAGCCGGCTAGGTAACGAGTCCAGCATCCGTCCAGCGTCCGATCGGAAGACACCGTCCGCCGCTACCGCGAAATCATGACATGGGGTTCGCACCGGTTAAACAGTCCGTGCTCCGAACCGGTCCGGGAGCGAGGTCCCTTCCTTCGGCGTCATCCGAGCGGCAGCGACTGATCGAAGCGGAAGATGTTCCCAGGGTCATAGCATGCCTTGGCCCGAACCAACTGGTCCAGGTTCGGCCCGTAGTAGGCATCTGCCCAGCCATCCAGATCAGGGTCAGCGAAATTCTGGAACACGCGGCCGGAGCCCCATGGATGCACGGACGCCCAGGACCTCGTCACCTGCCGGTGCGCCGCTTCCTTGTCGGCCTTGGAGGCATGGGGCTCGACGACGACCGCATGCTTGAGTTGGAACAGCTCCTCTCGATGGACGAACGCGATGGCGTTGGGACGCACGCGGTTGTACGCACCGCCCCACGGCATGAAGTCGAGCTCGCGGGATTGCCCCGGAACACGCTCCAGCGGGAAGGTCTCCAGCAGCACCGCAACGGCCTCGCCGGGCAAGGGTCGCCCGAAGAACTCCGACTTCGAGAAGAGGTAGATCGGCTCGGGGGGCTGAGCGATTTCGTCATCCCGGTCCTCTTCGCGGGCTTCGCCGAACTCCGCCCAGAAGCGCCTCGTCTCCGGGAAGGACATGCGCTCCTGCGACAGCGAGACGGGATCTGAGGCGGCCCGGGCGACGAGCTCGTCGAGCAGCTCGGCTGCATCGGATTCGGTGCCGAGGAGCACGGCGTACATGTCAACCGACGGTGGACGGTCGACCTCGCCGGTGGTGGTCACCTTCAGGCTCGCGGCGAGCTCGTTGGGGCCATAAGCCCACCGCCAAGCGTCAGGCCTGCCACCCCCAACGGTGGGGCAGGGTGCCGCCCGGGATGGCGAGGCCATGGTCCTGCAGCGCGTCGTATACCTCGCCGAGCCGCGCGCCGGCTCCAACGGTCGCGACGCCGCCCGACACCGATATCGCACGCATGGGCGTCACGTCGATAACGACCCCATGGGTTGAGGAGTGTCCCGCGAAGGAGTACCCGCCGCTCCGCATCGCGACCTCCAGCCCGTGCCGGCGAGCGAACGAGATCGCCTCGGAGACGTCCTGCGGGGTCGCGCACGACACGAAGGCCTCCGGCGCCACCTCGTGGAACTGAGCGTTGAACGGCCGGCGCGATGCTTCGTAGGCCGGCGAGCCGGGGAGAGCGACCTCGCCCTCGATCACGCCCTCGAGCGGTCCCCGTCGAGCATGACGCCATCCATCGTGCCCCAGGGTCATTCGTCCGCCCATACCGTCGGGTCATCTCTGGCAGCTCCATCCTCCTCACCAGAGATGGGGGACGAAGCGGCGCCGCACGCGCGCTCGGTAGCCGGCGTAACTCGGGTGGCGATCGCTGAGCCATCGCTCCTCGAGGCGTGACTTGAGCTCAAGGGCGATGACGAGCGCGCCGGTCGGGATCAGTGCCCAGGCACTGAGTGCCAGCGACCACGCCACGGACAGCAGCAAGATCCCTCCGTAGATCGGATGTCGCACGAGCGCGTAGACGCCGGATTCCCGGAGCTCGGAGGTCGTCGGCGGCTTGGGAAACGGCGACACCGACTTCCCCAGCGTTCCGATCGCCGAGACTGCGAGCCACAGACCGGCGGCGCCACAGATGATCGCGATCACCCGGGCCGTTACTTGCACGTTCTCCGGCCACCGCGCGCCTACCAGTCCGGCCACGGCCACCCCCACGAGGAGGATCGCCTGGATGAGCACCCAGCCCTCGCCCCGAGGGCCGAGCCTTGGGATGCGAGTCGTGCGCTCGATCATGTGTCGTTGGTAAGCCCAGTCCCATCTAACCAGACCTCGACCCGTCACCGGAAGACGAGGCGAGCGCAGGCTTCCGCAACCGCAGGGCCGAGGACGACCTGGGAGGCCAACTCGGGGGTTGGCACCGGCTCGGGCTCCTCACCGGCCGCCGCCCGGACCGCAAGTACTCCTATCCCACCGTCACGATTGCAGATTCCGTCCCCGCCCTTGTTGACTTCTTCTCTGCGCTTCCAACGTATATCGACCTCACGCTCCGGACAGGTGTAAAGACTGGTGCACCCCTCACGCCGGGGGTCGCCGCGATCAGCGGTGGAGCGGCCCCCTGGCTTTGGGGGTGGTCAAGCGGCGCCGGCGACCTCGTCGCAACACTCTCCCGAACCGTTCGCCTCGACGGATCCGAGGATCGCCTCGGCCTCGGCGATCACCTGCTCGCCGGTCCGCCCCGCCGCCGTCTCTTCGGCCGGTCGCTGACGCCGACGGCGGCGGTTCCTGGCGATGCCCGGCCGGCTCACCCGCTCGGGCCGCCGGTGGCGGCTGCACCTGCCGGAGCGATGGCCGTGGCGGGACGCGTTCGTTGCTGCCCTCGCGCGCCTGCGTGCGCTGCCGTTGCTGCGCTGACTCCTCGCCACCTGCCGACGGCTCCGCCTCCATCACGTGAGGCTGTCTCTTTCACCCCTCGACCGCCGCCGCTACTCACTCATCGACGCTGAAGAGGTTCGTGGTCTTCATCCAGCACACGCGGGGCACCGGGAACGGCACCGCCAACTGCCCCCGACCGGGCCCGCAGGCCTCACTCCGTTAACGACAGGAGAATCGGTGGATCGAGGCTTAGCATTCCTATGTACGTCCAGGCCGGCGGACGAGTTCCCTCGACACCTACTTCGACCACTGTCCGAGGGCGCGGGCGGAGCCTCGACCGCCGACCCGGGCGAACCTGAGCCTCCGACAGGCGCGCGGAGCCTGGGCCGCTCGAGCGTGGCGCCGGAGAGGTGGTCGGAGAACGATCGTTAGAACCGCTCCCGCGGCGAGCTGCTGAAAGGCCAGACTCGACGTTCAGAATGTGGAACCGGGCCTCCAAACCACCCGGTCCACGACGGCAATTTCGAGGGCTTCACGTACGAGGAGTCTTCGCCTCCCTCCTCGGTTCACACAAGGGCTCGATGGAGGTCCTGGCGAGAGGATGTGTGAACGGTCTTCCGCTCCTCGACGCTCTCCGAAGGCAGGCAGCCAGTTAGAGCCTCTCGCCTTGCTCTTGATAGATCTGCGTTACTGGGAAGCATCAGCCAGGAACTTGCTCTGGGCGGCGCACGGCTACCTCTACGTGGCCTGAATCTCCAAGAACAGCTCCCATTCCACGAACGAGCCACCCCCCCACTCCCCCCGGAGGCGAAGCACGACCGTGTCTCCAGGTGATCCGAGGACGGAGGGGGATTCAGCTTCAGCGAGTTCACCGTCTCCCCAGCCAACAAGCACTCGGTCCTGATCCCCATCAAACTCGATATGCGCTCCCGGCGGCACTACGACCGTCGCTGCTCCGATCATCGCGGCATCGCGGTACCGGTTCGACGACTCGAATACTTCTCCGTCGATCGTGAAACGGTAGCTGTTCATCACGGCCGGATACTCGCGGCCGCCAAAAGATGCGAGCGCTCTCGGGATCTTCCCTTCCTCGCTTGTGTCGAACGTGACCACGATCGGCCCTGAAGGGAGCGACTCTGGGGGAGGGACCGAGTCCGAACCCACATCGACCGGGAAGGCAAACCGGATCTCCTCCCGGTAGCCGTTTCCGGTCGGCCCGAGTGTTCCCTCCTGCCACGATGCATCGAGAACGAGCAAGTGATGCCCGGACTCAGCGGGGATCCGTGCATTTGGCCCGAAGAGTGGAAAGCTCTGGCCGGGGGTAGATGCATCCGCCCACGCGGGACCGGTGAGCGCGCCCGAGAGTTCGGTCGGGGCCTCGATGACGTGGAGAGGAGCACCAGCCCCAATCCGGAGGTACGCGCCGTCGTTGAAGTCCACCGCCGGGTACGGGCTCTCGACGATCGAGTCACCCTCAGTCTGGGTGCGCCGGGATGACCGCTCCCTCGATGTGAAGACCGTAGGCGTCCACGTCGGGTCGGACGTCGCCGAGGCCTTGGCGAAGAAGGTCGCGAAGCTCAGGCATCTACGTCTCCGAATCGCTGTCGAAACGAGTTCCGCGCACGGTGGCCGCGCCCCCGGACAGATGAGGAGTCGATCCCAATGATTCCGCCGGCCTCGTCGGCCGAGAACCCGAGCCACTCCATAAGGACAAGCGCCTCCCGCTGGGAGCGGGGGAGCGAGGCGAGCGCCTCGAGCACCTCAAGCCGTGCCTGGCCGACGTTGTGCGCGGTGCTCGTGCCAACTCGGCCGCTCCTGAGCCCCCGTTCAGCCCGCCGAAGCCAGCTTCGGTGCAGGTTGAAGGCGATCTGGAAGACGTAACCGATGGGCGACTGGACAGCCTGGACCGGTCCAAGCGTTCGAATGCCCGCGCCATGGCCTCTTGCGCCAGGTCTTCCGCATCGCTCTTGTTCCCGCACATCAGATACATCGCCTGGAAGAGCCGCTCGTACTCGGCCTCGAAGAAGGTGCTGAAGTCCGCATTCGCCCGCCGTCCGGTCACGTCAGATATCCTGACGGTACTCATCCGGGATTAAGACGCTTGAGAGACCTGGTGCGTTTGGGTCGACGATGTCGTTTTCCATCGAAAACGACATCCAATCTGGAGGACTAGGGCCACACTCGCCGAGCGACGTACGATGCGGACATGGCTCCAGTCGGGCAATCGAGGCGAAGAGGTTGGGTGGCGATCGTGGCGGCCGCGCTCGCGTTGGCTGGCTGAGGTTCGGTCTTCGCCAAGGTCATACGAGCCACCGGACCGGGGGGCCGTGCGCCGTGCTCGTAGCCAGCAGGCGCTCCCTTCCCGCCGGCCACAACGGAGCCGGACTTCGAAGCGTTCGGACTCCATCTCCAAGAACAACCAGGCAACCGGAGCTCCAGGGGTGGCTCGCTCGCCCGTTTCTGCCAGGAGGCTACCGACGCGGGCCCGCGCGGCGGGCCGGGCTAAACCAGCCTTGAAGCAATCCCGCTGGTCACGCCGCCGATCGGAATATATGCACCCTTCACGCTTCTTCGGCTTCTTTGACTGGTGAGCCGGCCGGGGATGAGAGCAGGATCGCGGGAGACGATCGAGCTGGTTGGGGTCGAAACGGATGCCCGAAGAGCGCAGGATGCACGATCTGATCGCCAAGCTCGACGACGAGGACACGGGTCTGGCGGAGCTTGCCGAGGCGGAACTGCGAGACGACTACGGACCCCTCGTCGTCGACCCTCTCCTCGAAGCGATGCCGGAGTTCGGCAGCTTCGGCATCTTGTCGGCGGTCGAGCTCCTAGGGGAGTTTGGGGATGAGCGTGCCGGGCCCACCCTGATCGCCTTGCTCGACAGCGAGGAGCACGTGGTGCGCGAGTGGGCCGCTGGTGCGCTCGGCGAGCTTCGGATCAACGATGCGATCGACCCTTTGAAGCTCGCCTACGAACGCGTTAAGGCGCGGCGCACACCTCTTCATTGGGCCGAGCCAAACACGATCCGCAACGCGTTGACGAGCCTCGGTGCACGCGAGGAGATCATCCCGGCGTCAGCAGAGCGACTGCGACTGCAACGAATGGGCCCGAACCCGCGTCATTACTGGGAGCGTAGTTGGGAGCGCGAGCACGTCGCTGAAGTCATCGATGCATTGGCGGACGCGGGTCAAGCGATCGTAACCGTCATCGCGTGGGCGGCTGGCGGCGGCGCACACATATCCACACCCACGTGAAGGGAGTTTCTCCGTCAGCGGGCAGCCTTGGGCATCCTGGCCTCCGAGTGTAGAGGGACCTCCGGCCAAGTCGGGTTCCCCTTGCGTTGTGTGCCCGCGCCCATCACCATGATCCCGGTGAGCTTGACCTCGAGTTGGATCGATCCGTCCTGGTAGAGGTACCAGAAGAAGCCGTAGTCGTAGGGGCCGGCCGTGGCAACACTGCTGATCACGAGCCGCCGCGACCGCCGAACCTCGGAGCTGTCGCTGAGCATGTCCACGTGCTTCCAGAGGATCCCGTAGTCCTCCTCGTGGATGCAGATCGCGTTGGCCACTGTGTACGGCTCCCCTAAGCTGTTCGCCATCTCCGCGTCGAGGTACCTGATCTCCCCGAGACAATCACACCCTTGCTCGAGCGACGTGACGAGCATGCCGATCCCGTATTCCCCCGCGTCGAACGCGTTCTTGAAGAACTGGCCGTTCGATGGATCACCGTAAGGGACCACCATGTCGGAGAGGCTCGCTCGGTGCAGGATCGATCGAATCCGCCCTCCGTCCTCGTAGCCAACCGTGTGAAGGACGAGGCCTTCGATCGGGTGTAAGGAGACCCGCAGCCTCCACCGCTGCCAACGTATCTCATGCCCGTGGATCTCGAAGCTCGGCCCCTCGGACTGGACGATCTCGAGGGGCTTCAAGCCGCTTCGGACCGGGCCGCAGGCCTCAGCATCGAAGTTCCCCGACGTCGCAGGGATGGGGACAACATCGTCCTCCATGATCTGCACCATCTCTCGGGCATTGAGATCCAGGAGGGCAACGACCCCCTCAATGGGATGCGCCCACCCATTGTCGGTCGGTCGCGTTCTCAGACACGCGGTTGCGCGCACGAGTCGCTTCCCCTGCTCGGCCTCGATCCCGAAGTTGCCGGCAGACCACGGGTCCACCTGGACTTGGTCGAGCTGCGTGACCCCGCGCCGCGCCATCGCTGCGCGCCACTCAGGGGACGCCTTCACGATGTCGTCCACCAAGAAGATCTCTTCAAGAGTGAGCGATGGCTGCGCGCCCGGCACCAGGCGCCACGTCCGGACCTTCTCGTCGTTGAGGGACACGAGCGCCTCGTGCGTTGCTCCCGAACCGTCGAGCACGACGACGAGGGCGTCGCGGTCTATCGGATCCCCTTCTTGGAAGGCAAGCACCGCGCGCTTGTCGGGTTCCCGCAGCGTGATCAGGGAGAACCGTGCCTCATCGCCGAGGTCCTGCGCCTTCCTCACGACGGCAACGGCCGTCCGGATTTCCTCGGCAGTCAGTGGGTCGAGGGGATGCACGACGCCTTGATTCGCGCTACGCACTGGCCGGATCCTTTGGGTCAGACCTTGCCATCGAAGGCTATCTCATCGACGGCCGGTGCGAAATGCTCAATCCCAGCGTCGTCGAGTCGCCGATGCCGATCTCCGTTGGGCGGGTCGAACAGGTACGAGTTGGTCGTCGCCTGCGGAGCGGTAGTGCATCGTCCCGATCCAAGGCTCGATCCAGACTTCGCTTCCTATCGTTTTCATCAACCGCCGCCTTCGAGACGTTCTCGCGCTGGTCGACCGACCGAGCGATCGACCGGCAGACCGCTTGACTGATTGACGGCAGGCATCCGCCTCATCCAAGCCAGCGGACCACGCGGCCAACTGGCTTCGCAGCTCCTTGAGAAGCGAGAGTCGGTTCACACATCGTCCAGCCAGGTCTACAAGCAAGAGGCGAAGGTCAGCGGCATGATCCAGTCTGAGCAGCGAGTCTCCTGCCCCCAAGTCGCCGCCCTCGATCGACTCCCCGCCGCCGCCTTCATGCCTCGCAGTTGGTGTTCGTCTCGCCGTTCGTACACGTATCGGTCCCATCGCCACCATCCAGCGTGTCGGTCCCGTCCATCCCGTTCAGGGTGTCGTCACCGGCAGCGCCGGAGATCGTGTCGTTTCCCGGTCCTCCCAGGAGCACGTTCGCATTCGCGTCCCCGGTGATCGTGTCGTCGTGCCGGGACCCGAAGACCTGCCCGATCCCTGTCAGGGTGTCCGTGCCCTCACCCGTGGCGGTCCCTGCAGTGAGATCGACGATGACCGCGTTGGGGGAGAAGAAGAAGTCGACCCGGTCACGGGCGTCCCCGCCCCCGACCACCGTGTCGTTGCCACCGCCAGGGAAGAAGAAGTTCCACCCGGAGTCACCGGTCAAGGTGTCGTCGAAGTGGGAGCCCTCGAGGTCCTCGATTCCGGTCAGCGTGTCCGTACCCCCGCCGCCCGTCGCGGTGCCGGTCGTGAGATCGACCTGGACACCGGCGGAGGCGAAGAAGAAGGAGGCCAGGTCCGAGATGCCGGTCCCACCGTTGAACGTCTCGTTCCCCGCGCTGCCAAGGAAGAAGTCACTGCCTGCTCCGCCACTCAGGGTGTCGTTCCCCACATCGCCTGCCAGCAAATCGCCCCCGTCCCCGCCGATCAGCTTGTCTGTACCTTTCCCGCCGCAGATCCGGTCGTTCCCCCCGAGCCCCTTGAGGATGTCGTTCCCACCGAGGCCCACGATCACGTCGGCCTTGGCCGTTCCTTTGATGAGATCGGCCCTTGCGCTACCGACGATGGTGGCCTTCTTCCCAAAGCACTTCGGCACCGCGGCCAAAGCGATCTGTGGCACCGCAAACCCAACGCATGTGGCCAGGACCACGAAAAGGACCAGCCTTCGCATCTCCTCTACCCTCCCTCAGGGAGTTCTCTCCCTCCCGTTCACCGTTTCCGCCTGTGTTGTCAACGTCGGTCGCTGTCACTACGACTCTGGGATGTGCAGCCCGACCACCACCCCGGCATGGTCGGAGGGCCACAGTCGTGGCGTGGTCGCTGTGCTGTCCGTGCAATCGTCGGGGTCCTCGCCCACGATTTCGCCGGAGTGGCGGACGGCGTCAACGTATCCATCGGCGTTGTGGAGGACGAAGTCCACCGTGTTGTCCAGGGTCGAGGCCAGCGTGCAGTCAAGGTCGTCCGGCTGCCCGGCCGTGTAGGCGGGAAAGGCGCCATCTGACTCCACCCAGGTGTCCACGAAGCCCGCGCCCGTGAGGAGGTTCCAGGCCGGCTGGTCCTCCGGGCGGCCGGCGCTCTGCGGGTACAGGTTGATGTCGCCGGCGAGCACGATCGGGTATGGCGAGGCCGACATGAGCCTGACGAGCTCCGCGACCTGGGCGAATCGGACCAGCGGGCTGTACGCCTCGAAGTGGGTGTCGAAGACCCGGAACCACGCGCCGCGGACCTGCACGTCCACGCTCGTCCAGGCCCGGGTGGCCTTGATCGGGGTGCCGACGATCGTCAGAGGAAGATACGTGGCGAATTTCGCCCCCATCGCGTTCGCGGTGCTCAGATCGGCTGCCGGCAGGTCCGCCCGCACGATGATGGCATTGCGATCGGTCCATTTGACCGCCGCCACGTCCGGGTCGTTGATCGGCACCGGGTCGCTGCTGAAGGTCTCGATCACCGATTCCGCCTCGTACGGTTGTCCCTGCCGCTCCAGTTCATCCAGCAGGATCTGGAGGAAGTCATATCTCGTCCTGAGCTCACTCGGGTTCGACTTCAGGACCTCCTGCCAGAACGAGAGCTCCTGCAGCGCCACCACTTCAGGCTCGGCCTGAACGATCTGCCGAGCGATGGCCACGGCACGAAGGTTGAAATCGACCTGATGCACGTGTGCGTACGCCTCCGTAGCCAGCCGCTTCAGTTCGTCGAGGTCCTTGGCCTGGAAGAGCGGCTGGAGGTTCGCACCCAGGTACGCGTTGTACGTCATCACTTCGAAGCAGCATTTCGCCTGCTCCGGTGGCGTCGCCTGCGCATGGGGAGGTGACCAGGTGGCGATGGCGACCACCGCCGCGGTGAGCGCCACCATCGTCATCCGGAGCTTGCCACGCCACAGGTCCCTGACGGATGTTCGAATCATGGCTCTTCCTTCCCTCCGAGAAAGGATTGCCTTCTGGGGATCGCGATCGGGAACAGACTGGACCCATGGACCTGGAAGATCCATGGGGATTCGTGCTCAGATCCGATGGGTGAACTACCCATCTTCGCCTACCGCCCGGAACCAGTCCTGCCGGAGGGTTGTATGAAAACGTATCGACGCCTCTAGGTGCATGCGTCTTCGAGTAGCCCGGTGGTGATCGCTTGAGCCACCGGTGAGCCGGGTCCCTGGCCTGGCGCCGAGATCACGGCCTGGCAGGCGGTCGCGACGTTCCCGCCCGGCTGCTCCGGGAACGTGGTACCCGGGGGCCCTTGATCCGCGTGAGCCGACGTAGCAGGCAGTCCGGCGAATACCAAAACAGCTGCAAAGGCGATGACGATCCGTCTCATGGCCTCCTCCCTTCCACCGTCAGCCATGGCGGTATCGAGCCTAACGAGGCATTCCCTAGGGGGCAACTGGGCGGCGGGACCGGAGGGGGCGGCGGGGGGCTGAAGATCACACAAGCTCGCGATCCGAACGTCAAGCGGCGCGTTTGTACTCATGGATCAGCCCGCCGAGTACGTCGCGCGTTCGAACGCATGAGCCGTCGGCGCGCCATGAGCCGGATCACGCCGAGGGCGCGGCGCCTTCACGCCGAGGCCTCGAGGGGTCTGTCCTCGTTGTGGTGCGCGCGGAGGCCCGAAGCACTCGCACCAGGTGTCGGCGCCGACGATCAGCGTTCAGTCCAGGCACTCGGTCCTGACCGTGCGGACCCACCTCTCCGAGAACGCCCTTCCACGCGGAGCCCTTATCGGGTTCTTGACGATACTTTCCGAGCGGAAGAATCTCTCGACGGGACCGGATTGGCGTCCCGATCATGGAGCACGAACCGGATTCCCTTTGAGCCGCTCCCCCACCGCGAGGTGGCGAGCCTGGTGTGTCACCTACGGCGCGCCCGCGGTGCCGGCGCGGGGCGCGGACAGGGCTTTGCACTCCTTACCGACTGTGCGTCGTGAATAGCGCCAGGCTCTGCTGGCACAGTGTCGAGATTGTCGGGCCGAGGCACTGGCGGAGTACCCGACGTGGATGGCGACGATCCGGAACCGACAGAACGAGGCGGAGGTCGAATTGGCGACGAACGAGCCCCCTAATGAGTGCCCCTACTTCGTGCACCTCGAGCGCGTCGGCGATTTCTGGGAAGAGCGGGTCAACTGGCCACGTTGGGCCAATCGGAGATGTCGCTTTCCATCGAAACCGAAATCGCTGCTAGCTGTGAAGGCGTCAGGGTCCACGTTTAGCCGCACGCGGTACATGTCGAGCCCGCCGCTTGATCGTCCGTGGCCTAGCTGTGCAGCTGACGGTCTCCGTTCAGGCCGGAGCCCTCGTTTCTCCGGAGCCTCTCGTGCGGCGTCTTGGCTCCGAGACTCTATGCGGTCGCTGGAAGTTGTGGAAGTCCTCCCACTCATTCAGGCGCACATTAAACAGCGGGTGTCGTGGATCACGACCCCGTCGAGCATCCGGTAGAACTCCTCCTGGTCGATCCGGTGGGACCGCAAGACCTTCCCATTCAGTCTCGGGGTCGCCGTCATCGGCAGACTGCTCCGCCAGGGGGCTTGTGACGCCCTGGTCTCGTAGGTGGAAAGACCCGTTCCTGTAAGTGCTCAAGTCCGTCAACGGACTGTTGGGGAGGGAACATTGTCAACGCGCTGACCAGGCCGGGAGACCTTCATCGCCGGGGAGATCGGTGAGCTTCTCGAGGGCGGAGCCGTCGGCGTGCATGGTGTAGATGTCGAAGTCCCCCTCGCGGTTGCTTGCGAACACCATCGCTTTCCCGTCCGGGGACCATGCTGGGGCACCGGCCGACGCCGGGTCATGCGTGAGCTGACGAAGCGCTGAACCATCGCTGTTCATCACATAGACGTCCGACTGCTCCATCCGCCCCTTCGCGAACGCGATCCTGTCTCCGTCGG
>WNGB01011373.1_pt1 | contig 12199 bp, 10 predicted proteins | sample 5400681 | NCBI WGS metagenome assembly WNGB01 (sample SAMN13153367, study PRJNA577476) | soil metagenome | isolation source: 115 cm soil or saprolite under grassland replicate 2 | place: USA:California | collected 2016-06-15 | reverse complement strand
ACTCCGACGCGCATGATGTCGATCTTGATTCGGCCGTTAAGGCGGTGGAGGAGAAACTTCGTGAAACGCGGCGGGAAATTTATTGCAATCTCACTGCCTGGCAGCGCGTGCAAATCGCGCGGCATACGCAGCGGCCGTTTGCGATGGACTACATCGAACGGTGCTTTACAAATTGGATCGAGCTGCATGGAGATCGCCGCTTTGCCGACGATCGAGCCATGCCTTGCGGTCTAGCCACGCTTGGCACACAGCGCTGCGTCGTCATTACCCACCAAAAAGGCCGCAACACGAAAGAAAATGTGATGCGTAATTTCGGCTGCGCGCATCCTGAAGGTTATCGCAAAGCACTGCGATTAATGCGACTGGCCGAAAAATTTCGCGTGCCGGTCATCTCATTGATCGATACGCCAGGCGCTTTTCCCGGGATCGGGTCGGAGGAGCGTCACATTTCGGAGGCCATTGCCGTAAATCTTCTAGAAATGATGAGGCTTCGCGTGCCGATCATAGCGGCAGTCATTGGCGAGGGCGGCTCGGGCGGCGCGCTTGGCATCGGGGTGGCAGACCATGTGCTGATCATGGAAAACGCTTATTATTCCGTAATCAGCCCGGAAGCGTGTTCCGCGATTCTGTGGAGAGACCGCAAGCATGCCGCTGAAGCGGCCGAGGCGCTTAAATTGACCGCACAGGATTTATTGAAGCTGGAAGTGGTGGACCAAATCATTTCTGAACCGGACGGCGGCGCGCATCGGGACTATGATTCTGTTGCTGTAAGCCTTGGCTCAGCGCTGCGCCGGGTCCTGCAGGAGATTTCCAAGGTCCCAAGCGACGAACTGTTGGAAAAACGGTATCAAAAGTTCCGCCGGCTGGGTATTTTTTCCGAAGGGAAAACCGCCACGGCCTCGGCTCGCTCTTGATGTGATGTTTGGGATTCGGGGCAAACTCGCGGGTGTTGCGTGGCTCAGTGCGGTCGCAATCAGCGCCACATCTGCAAGGGCTGTTGAGCCGGAGTTTCGTTTCGACCGCGACACCTTCGCGTTCGCAAATCAAACCGTGTTCGAATATCACGAAGGACACGCTTCTCTGCGGAAAAAATCGGCGGTGAAACGAGACGCATACAATCGCCACTGTTTCGTGTTATGCCGCACGGCGATGCAATTTAAGAAGTTCGCGCGCTTTGACCCCAAAGACGCTCCCTTGGACGATGCGTCATTGGCTGCTCGCGTTCGCGCTGTAACACACCAAGCGGCTTGGGCAGAGCCATTACCCGAAAATCAACGAATTGTGTTTCCAGGATATAAGAACCTGCGGGAAATGAGCGAGGCACGTCGCGAACTTTTGCAGCTAAACATCGGCCATGGCTGGCCCAGCTACTTCCGAATCAGCAATGCGCGAATGATGTTTCAGTCGGGCGCCGGGTATCAGGCGAAGACTTACACTCGTTTGAATGCAGCCTTGGCGCGCGGGGAGGTGTTTATCGGATTCCTTACTACTTATCCCCGCCTCAGTATCAATCACTCCGTTTTAATTTATAAACAACAGTCTTTTTCTCCGAATCCGGGAGTCGAGCGCTATTTCGTTTACGATCCCAATCACCCAGAATCGCCGCGCGAGCTGACCTGGTCGCCGCGCACCCGCAGTTTTTCGTACCAAAAAGATTGGGATTTCATTGGGGGCTCCGTTCGCGTTTATCAAGTTTACGGCAGGTGGTTACAGTAGAGGCGATTCTTTAGAAGGGATAACCAATGCCAGAGCCTCCATCACCGCCCAAACCGACTCCACCAACTCCCAAGCCGCCTCCTGAGCCATTGCCGCCAAATCCGCCGCCGGTTCCGCCGGTGGGGAGGTGAGAATTCTATTTTGCCGGTGGAAACAAAAACCGTAGCGCAGGTTCGACCCGTGCAGCCCAAGCCGCTTCGCTGTGATTGGCGCCTTGGGCCTCCATGTATTGAAGGTCTTTCTGAAGCTTCCAGCCTTTTTCGAGCAGACGATTGAGTAACTCGCGCGCTTGTTCCCAACCGGGTTCGGCTGTGCCGGTGTCGAGCCAGATTTTCAACGGCGGCTTCTGCTCGATCGAATCGACGAGTCGATAAATTGCGAAATCGTCCCACCAGATAGATGGCGACATCACGATGAGCCGGCTAAAGGCTTGCGGATATAAAACTCCAATCGCAAGCGTGACGAGACCGCCGAGGGATGAACCACCTAATCCGGTGAATTCCGCATCCGGGTTGGTTCGATATTTTCGGTCGATGTAAGGTTTGAGTTCGTCCATCAGAAAGCGCGCATAATTTCGGGCCAGGCCTTTGCTGCGTCTCTTGCGTTTCGCCTTGGCATCGATCACTGCCCGGGTCGGAGCGTATTCGTGAATACGTTGTTCGCCCGTGTTCGCAACTGCCACGACGATGAGCGGCTGGATGAGGTTCTCTTTGATCAAGCGCTCGGCGGTTTCGTCTACGCCCCATTCCACGCCCGAAAACGAAGTTGCCGCATCGAAAACATTTTGGCCGTCGTGCAAATAAAGCACGGGATAACGCCGTCGGGAGAGACGGCGGTAGCCGCGTGGCAAATAAACCAGCACATCACGCCGGTTTCCGAGAATCTTCGACGGAAACGCGCGGTGCCGTTTGATGTTTCCAGTAAGTGTATGCTTGGGCATCGAAAAACGAGACGGTTCGCCGAAGATGCCGATCTTGTCCAACAACCTGTCACCTCGAGCGGAGTCGAGGGATTCCGTGGCGTTACCGTCGGTTGCTTCGCGGGATTCCTCGACTACGCTTCGCTCCGCTCGGAATGACAGCAAGAACATGAACGAACGTTACATCAAATGGTACACGCCGTGGTTGAGCCGCGAATTTGAAATGCTTGTATTCGGGAGCGGCGGTGGACTGCCACTGATCCTTTTCCCGACCTCATTCGGCAGCTATTATCAAAACAAGGATTTTGGCATGGTCGGCTCCCTCAGCGGCCACGTCGATGCTGGCAGTGTGACGGTTTATTGCCCGGACGCGGTCGATCTGGAGAGCTTTTACAATAAATCGATTCATCCAGCCGACCGGATGAATACACACAACGCGTATGAAAACGTAATCGTGCGGGACGTCTTCGATCTCGCGCGCCGCGAATGTAACTGCCATCGTGTGGCGGTCAGCGGAGCCAGTCTTGGTGCCTATCACGCGGCGAATATTGCTTTTCGTCATCCGGACGCCGTCAGTCATCTCATCAGCTTGAGCGGCTCGTTCGAGATCAGCTCATTTTTCGACGGCTATCACGATGATAATATTTATTTCAACAGTCCCTACGAATACCTGCCGAACACGCCCGACCCATGGAAATACAACCACATGGGCATCATCCTCGGCACTGGCGAATGGGACAATACACGCCATGAATCCTATCGCCTGTCGGAAATTTTGAATTCAAAGGGCGTCAAGCATTGGCTCGACGATGGGAAATGGCGCGGCCACGATTGGAACTACTGGCGCGACATGCTGCCGTATTATCTGTCGAAGTTGTGATTGCTACGGCGTTTTCCTTTATTGCGGCGAACCATTTCATGTGTCATTCCGAGCGGAGTTTCGCAGGGCGAAACGGAGTCGAGGAATCTCGGATTATAAAAGTCAGAGATTTCTCGACTTCGCCTGCGGCTTCGCTCGAAATGACAGGAACACAATGAAACTGGTGATTGCTGCTACCGGCGCCAGCGGCGCGATCTATCTGCAAAGGTTGCTCGCGCAGATTGATTGTGCGGCCAATGAGGTGCATGTGGTCATGAGCGCGCATGCTGGTCAGGTTGCGAAGCAGGAGCTCGGTGATTTCAAAGTCCCACCAAATATTTCGCACCATTCTGAAGATGACATGAACGTGCCATTCGTCAGTGGCTCAGCGCGTTTTGACGCGATGGTGATTGTTCCTTGTTCGATGGCTACGCTGGGACGAATCGCTTCGGGTTCGAGTGATAGCGCACTATTGCGAGCGGCCGATGTTTTTCTGAAGGAACGCCGGAAACTGATTGTCGTCCCGCGGGAGACGCCGTGGAATTTAATTCACGCACGGAATGTGGTGACGTTGCTCGAGGCCGGGGCGATTGTGCTACCGGCGATTCCTTCGTTCTACAGCCGTCCCGGTTCCGTAACCGAAGTCGTTGACACAGTGGTTTGGCGTATTCTCGACCAAATTGGACTGCCCAGCGCTCACACGTATCGATGGGGAGAGCAGAGTGTCTCGGCGAAACGCAAGAAAAATTGAAGATCGAAGGCTGGCTCGCGCGATGGTTGATCGCGTTCGGATTTTGGTTGCTGCAGATTTGGGCGCGCACGCTGCGTTATGAAGTCGATGACCGAGCGGGCGTTGTCGGCAAACCGGTGACGGAAAATTATATCGGCGCGCTCTGGCACAATCGCTTGCTTGTCTTTCCGTTAGTTTTGCGTCGGTTTTTGCCAAATCGCCATGGTGCAGCCCTCATTAGCGCCAGCCGTGACGGCGATTTGCTCGCCGATGCAATCCATCGCTTTGGCTACGAAGTGGTTCGCGGTTCGAGTTCTCGACTGGGAGCGCGCGCAATTCTTCAGCTGACCGAAGTTCTGGCATCGGGCCGTGATGTAGTGATCACTCCGGATGGTCCACGTGGCCCGGCTTACGAACTTGGTCCGGGGATTATTTTCCTCGCCCAGAAATCAGGTGCCGCAGTGTTGCCGATGAATCTGGAATTCTCGCATTGCTGGCGGCTGGGAAGCTGGGACCGGTTCATCGTGCCGCGACCATTTTCCAAAGTACGTGTGCTGGTTAGCCGGTTGCATCGTGTTGGGGCGACTGACACCCCGGAGCAATTTGAAGCCGAACGCCTGAGTTTACAGAACGCCATGATGTCGCTGGTTGAAATGCGTTGAAATGATGAAAGCGGCGCAGCGGCGGCGCACTGCAAGAGGCAAGCATGAAATATGGGTTTTGCGATCGGCCACGTTTTGGAGTGCTGGTCGCTGCGGCGACCGCTGCCGCTTTGGAGACGTTGGGAAAGATGCATTCGATTTCTAGACCCAGACCATGCTTGCATAGCGGGCACTCGCAGGCAGGGTTGCCTGCCTTTCTATGCCGAACCTCATTGATGGACGCGCGATCGCGGAGAAAGTTTATATCGATCTTCGTCGCGAGATCGCGGAACTAAAAGCAAAAGGCGTCACGCCAGGCCTTGCAGTGGTTCTCGTAGGAGACGACCCCGCATCGCGCGCTTATGTGCGCTCGAAAGACAACATGTGTCGGGAGCTTGGACTGCACTCATTGAAATTGGAATTACCGGCATCGACCACTCAGACCGAACTTCTCAACCACGTCGAAGAATTGAACGCAGACCCCAGCATTCATGGGATCCTTGCTCAGTCACCACCGCCTGCGCATATCGACGAAGCGGCAATCGTGCGCGCGCTCGATCCACGCAAAGATGTGGACGGATTCCATCCGGAAAACGTCGCAAAACTTGTGCTCGACGATCCCAGCGGCTTTGTCCCGTGCACGCCGTTGGGTGCCCAGCGATTGCTAATTGAAAGCAAGATCAACATTAACGGGGCGCACGTCGTGGTTCTTGGCCGCAGCATGATCGTAGGCAAGCCGCTGGCTCTGCTTCTGATGCAGAAAAAGGCAAACGCCAATGCCACTGTCACGGTGGTGCATTCACGGAGTCGCGATCTCGCGGCCATTACTCGCTCGGCCGACATTATTGTCGCGGCAATTGGTCGCGCTGGATTTGTCAAAGCGGATCACGTGCGCGAGGGCGCCGTAGTCATTGATGTTGGGATTAATCGCGTGGATGATGCGGCGACCGAGCGTGGCTATCGCCTGGTCGGCGACGTCGCGTTTGACGAAGTATCAAAAAAGGCGAGCGCGATCACGCCGGTGCCGGGCGGCGTTGGGCCGATGACCATTGCAATGCTGATGTCGAACACGGTAAAGGCGGCGAGACAATCGCTATCGCAATTGGAATGACGAAATGACCAATGACGAAGGAAGGACGAAATGGAAAGAGCACCCGTTTTGAGTTCGACGTTTGGTTCGTCATTCGGACTTCGACATTGATTCGTCATTCGTCATTCGGATTGCGTCATTTTCGAGAGCAACGATTTTTCGCGTAAGCAGGCGCAAGATCGCTGGCTGGATTCGAGCTGCCCGTACAAATCCGGACGCAATGCGCGGTGATAGAACCGCAGCTCGCGCCAGTCGATTGATCCAGAGTCTTCCTCGATATATTTCGGCGAAGGCGCGAGCGAAATAGCGGAGTGCTACTTGTCGATCTTCGCCTCTAATGATCTTCGCAACCGCCCCTGCTGCGAGTTCTCCTGAGCGGAGTGCGTAATAAATTCCTTCGCCGGTAAACGGCTCCACGACGCGGGCGGCGTCGCCGATAAAAAGAAGATTTTCATGTGCGCAAGGAACGGGCGCACGGGTGAGCGGTGTGATGGTGCGCCAGGGTTGATTGACGGGGATTTCGAATCGTCGTTGCGCCCATTGCCGCAGTCTGGAAATGGTGGGTGGCCTGCCCACGAGGCAAAGATTGAGCTCGGTTTCGTTTACCGGAGCCTGACCCGAGTACCCTTCTCGAAGAAATTGCAGCACAATACGCGAGCCGAAATTTCGTGGAAGCGGGATGTGCGCTTGTAATGCGACGCGTTCGCGTGCTGGGCGGGGCAGCAAATTGCGCAACCGCGCAACGGTGGAATTTCGGCCATCTGCGCCGATTAACACCTGCGCAAAAAAAGTTTCTCCTGTCGTCGCAATTTTCCACCGGGGTTGAACCGCGTTGTAGCCACGCACCCGTGGGGCGTCGAGATCTGGACGGGCCATGGGCCCGTGGCTACGGGTTTTCTCGGCACCGCTCTTGCTCAATGCGGTGACAGTTATTTCCTCGCGAACTTGCGCGCCAAGTTCGCGCGCCCGTTTCAGCAAGAGATCATCGAAGAGATTACGTTTTACCGAAATCTCGCAATCGTCTCCAGTTGGAAGATGGACAATGACTTTGTGACCGTCGATGGCGATGAACTCGACTGAGGTGAGTTTGGAATGCGCCAAATCCAAAACCCGTGGTGCGAGCGCGAGGCCGTCCAACACAGGCCAGCACGATGGATTTAAACAATCGCCACACACTTTTTCTCGCGGAAATCTTTCCCGCTCGAGGACAAGCGTGTGCAAACCAGCCAGAGCGCAAAATCCCGCACAACTTGATCCGGCCGGGCCGCCGCCGATAATCGCGACATCAAAAATTTCCATCGGGCGTAATTTCACAGAAGGCAACGAAGACAACGAAGGCTTTTTCCTCCATGCAGGCTTTGTTTTCTTTATTGCCTTCTGTTTATAATCTCTTCGCAGTCCGGCTTTGGCGGCACTGGCGCGCGATTCAATACCAGAGCAAATTGACTTAGATGAGCTGGTCTCTCCCAATCTTCCGCATCGCCGGCATTCAATTGCGGATTCACATTACCTTTTTACTGCTGATTGCCTGGCTGGCCTTCGGCTATTACGCGCAAGGCGGTTCCGCGGCGGCGTTGAGTCGCGTCATATTTGTTTTGCTTCTTTTCCTTTGCGTGGTGTTGCATGAATTCGGCCACGCATTCGCCGCGAAAGCGTTCGGGATCAACACTCCGGACATCACGTTGCTGCCGATCGGCGGTGTGGCGCGACTGGAACGTATGCCGGAGGAACCGGTGCAGGAATTAATCATCGCAGTGGCCGGGCCCTTGGTGAATGTGGTGATCGCGCTCGGTTTGTTTGTGGCAGGCGGATCGCAAGTGTTGCTAAATCCGGCAAGCCTCGAAGGCGGCACCCTTATTGCTCAGTTATTCGTCATCAACATCATGCTGGTGCTTTTCAATTTGCTGCCTGCATTTCCGATGGATGGCGGGCGGGTGTTGCGCGCGTTGCTCGCCACACGGCTGAGTTATGCGCGCGCTACACAGGTCGCCGCCACCGTCGGCCAGGGTTTTGCGTTCATCTTTGGTTTCATGGGCCTATTTGGGCCCAATCCGTTTCTCCTCTTCATCGCGCTTTTCGTTTATATCGGTGCGTCTCAGGAAGCAGCTCTGGCGCAGATGAAAGATGTCTCGCGCAGGTTCCCGGTCTCGAGCGCGATGGTGCGGGAATTTCGCACGCTCTCGGAAGACGCCAGCCTGCAAGAAGCGGTCGACGCATTGCTTGCGACTTCGCAGCACGATTTTCCAGTCGTTGGTGACACCGGCAACGTCGCCGGTTTGTTGACGCGTCAGGATCTGATCGGCGCGTTGCGCAAAAATGATCCTGCGCTTCGCGTGGGCGACGTGATGCGACGGGACATTCCTACGGTGACTACTGGAACCCGTTTCGAAGACGCGTTCCGTATCATGCAGGAGTTCAATTGCCCGGCGGTGCCAGTGCTCGACCGGATGAAGCGCCTGGTCGGTTTACTCACTCCGGAAAACGTGACCGAACTGATGATGGTGCAATCCGCGATGCCGCAACGGCGAGTATTGTGAGCCGGAGCGAATAGTAAACATTGTAGCCACCGGCCTGTGACCGGTGCACCTTGGACTTGTTTCGCACGCATAGAGGTGCCCGCAGGTTCGTGGCTACAAGCGCATAGCGTGACTAAACTCGCTGCAGCCTAAGAGTTGATGCGCATCGGCATCAGGACGTAGAGAAATGGAGTCTGAATTTTCAATACACCCGGGCTCATTTCGTCGATGAGATCGAGAAAGACTTCGTCCTCCGTCAGCGCGCGCAGGGGTGCCATAAGAAATTCCGGATTAAACGCGATGGAAAAATCGCGGCCTTTGTAGGCAACGGCGAGCGATTCCTTGGCTTCGCCGACTTCCGGAGTGGTAGCGGTAATGTCGATATTGTTTTTGCTGAAATTCAGTTTGACCGAATGTGATTTGTCGCTGGCGAGCAGCGAGACACGCCGCAGTGAATTCAGAAACGTTTCGCGCTCGAGTTTTATTCGCTCTTTTGCCTCGGACGGAATGACCTGGCGATAGTTTGGATAATTGCCTTCGATCAATTTCGAGACGAGCAGCGTCTTGTTGAGATCAAAAGCGATCTGCCCGCTGCCCATGCTGACCTTGATTTCGCCATCATCCCCAAGCAGGCGTTGCAATTCTGTCACCGCCTTCGTTGGAACAATAAACTCCGCCTCGTGGCTGCGCGGAAATTCCAATTCGATTTCGACCATGGCAAGCCGCCGGCCGTCTGTCGCGACCAGCGTCAGCTTGTTCTCCTTGAAACTGAACAGAACGCCATTGAGCACGTAGCGAGTCTCGTCTGTTGATATCGCATAGGAAGTTTTGCGCAGACCGTCGCGCAAATCCTTTTGCCGAATCGTGACAACCTTCGCGTCCTCGAATTTCGGCAGCGGTGGAAATTCTTCCTCGGGCAGCCCGAGAATTTTGAAAAAGCTTTGGCCGCTCCGAATGGAGGCGGCGTTTTTTCCGTTAACGTCTATCTGAATCTCACTCGAAGGCAGTTCACGGACGATGTTGAAGAGGCGACGAGCAGGAAGCGTGGTCGCTCCTTCTTTTTCTACGTCCGCTTCACAACTGCCGCGCACACCAACATCAAGATCTGTTGTGGTGAGATGAATTTCCTCACCGTGCGCCTGCAAAAGAACGTTGGAGAGGATAGGAAGAGTAGTGCGGGTGCTGACGACGTTTTGGACCTGCTGCAGACCTTCGAGCAGTTTTTCTTTCGCTACACTAAATTTCATTATGACGGTCTAAGATGTAAAGCTTTGGGTTTTATTCGGCAACCTCAAATCTCTCCAATGTCGGGCAAGTCCACCACGGCGGATTCGTGTCGTCGTGGCGACCGAATGTTGTAGCTGCGGTAGCCGGAATCGCAAGCTGGAAACGCACCACTCAACGTTGAAGGGAACTATCAATGAAGGATATCGTCTGGCGAATGTTGTCTTGTTCGACCATTCGTTTTTTTACCAGTTTGCAGGCGTGCAGCACGGTGCCGTGGTCGCGTCCCCCGAATGCATCGCCAATTTCATTCAGGGACGCCTTGGTAAGCTCGCGCGCGAGATACATCGCCACCTGCCGCGGAAAAGCGATGCTGGCCGGACGCCGCTTGCTTGTCATATCGGCGATGCGCACATCGAAATGCTCGGCCACGCGCCGCTGAATCTGTTCGATTGTGATGGAATGGCGTCCTTCCTCCTGCAAAATATCCTTTAGCAAATGCTCCACGACCTCCTGGGTCAGTTCCCTGCCGCTGAGTGACGCAAACGATGCCACACGCATAAGAGCGCCTTCCAACCGGCGCACGTTCGTGCGAATGCGGCTGGCAAGAAATTGAAAAACTTCGTCGTGTAATACGATCTGCATGCCACGCGCTTTCTTCCGCAAGATCGCCATGCGCGTCTCGATGTCCGGCGGTTGAAGCTCGGCGGTGAGCCCCCACTCAAAGCGCGAAACCAGGCGGTGCTCCAGATTTGCAATCTCGGAAGCCGGGCGATCGCTGGAGAGGACGATCTGCTTATGTCCGTCGAAAAGCGTATTGAATGTGTGAAAGAACTCTTCCTGGGAACGCTCTTTGCCGCCGAGAAATTGGATGTCGTCGATCAGGAGAAGGTCGACATGGCGATAACGCTTCCGGAATTTGACCAGATTACTGTGCTGGATCGCGTCGATGAACTCGTTGATGAACAGTTCACTGGAGACATAAATCACCTTTACGTTTTTCTTCTTGGCCCAAACGTACTGGCCGATGGCCTGCATCAGGTGGGTCTTGCCAAGACCGACACCGCCATAAATGAACAGCGGGTTGTATGTGCGTGCGGGCGCCTGCGCCACGGCCAGAGCGGCGGCATGCGCAATTTCATTGTTCGGACCAACCACGAAGGATTCGAACGTGTTCCGTGGATTGAGTCCGGGCACGGTCGTGCCTGGTTTGGTGTCGGCCGGCGGTTCAGGTAAAGTTTTTTCCAGCGGTGCGGCATCCTCGGCAGGCATTTGCACGCCAGTTCCCGATGGAGAGCAGAACTTTACCGGGCGCGGGCTGCCGAGAATCGTCACGATCGCAGTCTGCAGTGCCGGCATATAATTACTTTCTATCCAAAACTGATAGATGTTGTTTGGAACGCGAAGCGTGAGCGATTTCTCTGTGGCCTCAACCAGTTCGACCGCCGAGAACCAGCGTTTAAAGCTATCGGAGCTAATCTGTGGTTTGAGTGCGGCTGATAATCGTTGCCACAGCTGCGTACACTTCTTGTCCATAGCCGACTTGTTAACAGTGTTACACAATCGCCACACTCGCTGATACTGCGCAAAGTCCTCCGCGAAAAGGGAAGCGACCTTGAGCCGATCTCCAGCGCAATCCGGTGGAGAAATGCGGGAAAAAGACGTCAAAAGCGCGTAAATACGAGGGAAAACAGGCTGTGCCGCGCTCCAGCGATCCCTTGCATGCGTCCAGGCAGACTTGCGCGTTCCATCGTTGTTCCGGGAAGCTTTTCGTCTCGTTCATTCTCGTTGCTAAAAGTTTCTCAGAAATGTTCACAACTTATTCACATGCGCTCTTGTTTCTGCCTCGCCAGCGGGCTTGAGACTAGAAATCGCTTTCAAAATCGACAAGAAAAAAAATGAAAAAAAAGAATTTTATTTTTCATCACGAACAAAAATCTTCTTGACTAGAAAAGAGAAACGCGTGTGGCCTGGGGAGAACAAAAAAGAATTCCACCGCGGATTTGTTCGTCACAGAAGCAGTCGTTGTAGCGAAGCGATCAATCGATTGACATCGCCGTGAGCCGCTACTCCCGATTTGACCGAATTGACCCGCGCACGCAACTTTCCCGCCTCCAGAGTGCCACTGGAATGTCGATCAAAATGCGGGCGACGCACACGAAGATAAAGAACCAAGCGAACTGCGTTTTCAATTGTAACGGGAGTGCAACGCGCCGACTTCTTTTGACCAGCGTCATTGGGCTTCTTCTTTCTGCGGCGCAGGCGTATTCCGTTGATGAGCTGCTGCCACCGTTCGGCTTTCGTTGGAATGACTCGATGGCACATGTGGAAGCGGTGCTGCACGGCGCGAAAGCAAAAATCATCTCGCGGGACAAAAAGGAGAACCGGGACGTCTGGACAGTGGAAGGGCTAGTTCATCCGGGGTTAAAGCGCACGCTGTTTACTTTTAAGCAGAGAGCGCTTGTTGCGGTGGAGTTGCAATACGAATACCCGGATTGGTCGAT
>WNGB01014810.1_pt1 | contig 12200 bp, 9 predicted proteins | sample 5400681 | NCBI WGS metagenome assembly WNGB01 (sample SAMN13153367, study PRJNA577476) | soil metagenome | isolation source: 115 cm soil or saprolite under grassland replicate 2 | place: USA:California | collected 2016-06-15 | reverse complement strand
CGGCGCCGTTTTCGGAATCGGACTACGCCGTCATGCGGCAGGCCGTCTGGCGCCGGATCGAAGATCGTGGCGTCGAAGCGGGAAGCGGTCGCTTCCGGCGACTGATCTTCGCTGGAACGGGGCTTCTCGCTGCCGTTCTCGCCGCCATCTTTCTTCTCCGCGCGCCGGTCGAATCTCCTCGCGCTCAGGCCCGCGTGCGGTCCGCCGTCCGCCGGGAGCCCGCGATCGCGACGGTTCCGACGAGGGCGGCGGAGAGCCCGGTTCCCGACAGGGACCAGGTCCCTCCCGTCAAAGTCGCAAGCCGCCGGCCTCGCGTTCCCGCGCAGACCGCCCGTCAGGACGGCGAATCGAGTGTCGCCCGGATCGAATTCCAGACCGCGAACCCGGACGTTCGCATCATCTGGCTCGTGAGAAGCACCGAGGGCGCACCGCGGCCGCCCAGCGCGAGCCGTAACCAGGAGGTCTCATGACATCCGTTCGTCACGTTCTGCCCTCGGTCCTGGTAATCGCTCTGTGTCTCACGCGTCCAATCGCGGCACAGTCCCCGGCGCCGAAGGCCACCGCGGCTCCGAAGGAAGATTCCGCCGTTACGGAGAAGGGCTTCGCGGGGCGCGTTTTCGAGGTCAGGCACCGCGACCCCCGTGACCTCGGTCAGGCTATCCACCCCTTGATGAGCGGCTACCGCGGCTCTACGATCGAGGCCAGCCGGGAGTTCAAGACGATCACGGTTCGCGATTTTCCCGAGAACATCGCAGCCATCGAGGCGGCCTTGAAGCGTCTGGACGTCGCGGAGGCGGTTCGGGCGGATGTCGAGCTGCGTCTCTGGGTGCTCGTCGCGTCGGGCGGAGAGGCGGCGGCCGGGCGTTTCCCGGAGGATCTCAAAGAGGTCGTCGCCGCGCTGAAGTCCACGCTTGCGTACAAGAACTACGCCCTTGCCGGGACGTTCGTCCAGCGCGTGCGCGACGGGGCCCGCGGGATCCGCGGCGAAGGCGTTACGGACATCGCCGAGCCGATAGACGGCAAGGGCGTCAAGGGCCCGATGACGCACATGCAGCTCGAGTTCGCGATCAACGCCCTCGCGCTCGATTCGGCGGCCGGTGGGCCGGCCTTCGTGAAGCTCGATGGCTTCTCGTTCTCCGTGATGGGCAACGGCCGGGCGCAGCTCAAGACCGACGTGACGCTGCGCGACGGGGAAAAAGTCGTCGTCGGCACGTCTACCGTGCAGGACCGCGGCCTCGTCGTGGTCGTGTCGGCCCGCGTGATCCGATAGCCGGCGTGAGGAGTGCCGGCTCCATCGACCAATTGCGCTTCGCGCACGCGCCTTTTCGCGATAGAACCCCCCGGTGATCCGGCGCGCTCTCTTCTACCTGTCGATCCTCTCGTTCCTCGGTTACGGGGCGCTGCTCATCTCGCACACGTCCACCGCGGTCGGAGGCTCAGACAGCTCGGGCTATGCCAATACGGCGAAGATGATCGCCGCCGGGAGGGTGATCCAACCCATCGAAGCCCTCGACCGCCTGGACCTGCCGGATCGTTCCGACCGCGTCTTCATCCCGCTCGCTTACGAGCCCGGTCCGCGCCCCCGCACGATGGTGCCGCAGTATCCGCCGGGCTACCCGCTGCACTTAGCGGCGGTCGCCATCCTCGCGGGCTGGGCATACGCGCCTCATTTCGTGAGCCCCCTGGCGGCGCTTCTCTTCGTGCTGGTCACGTATTTCCTGGCGCGCGAGCTCTCCCTCTCGCGGCCTTTCGCGTTCGTGTCCGCAGCCATCGTGGCCGGGTCGGCGGTTCTCCTCTCCCAGGCGGAGCAGGCGATGAGCGACGTCGTGGCGGCCCTGTGGGCCACCGCAGCGGTGCTTTTCGCGTTGCGTTCGCGACGGTCGGCTGCCTGGGCGATCGCCGCAGGGGCGGCCATGGGAATGGCGGTTCTCGTGCGTCCCACGAATCTGATCCTCGTGGTGACGCTCGCTCTGGCGCTGCCGTGGCTTCCCAGGCCTCTGGCTCTCTTCGTTGCGGGAGGCCTGCCCTTCGCGGCGTTTGAGTTTCGCTGGAACAGCGCGCTCTACGGCAATCCGCTGCGGACGGGGTATTCGGGACTCGGGCTCTTTCGGTGGGGTCATTTTCCTGCGCGCTTTCCGCATTACTCCCGCACCCTGGCGGAGATGTTCTCTCCGCTGGTGCCTCTGGGTTGGCTCGCCGCAGGCGGCGACCGACGCGTCCCTCCGCGGGACCGGGCGCTGCTCCTCATGTGGTTCGGCTCGTATCTCGGCCTCTACTGTTTCTGGGAGCCGTACGAGGCCTGGTGGTACACGCGCTACCTGTTGCCGGCTTTCCCGGCGATCGTCGTCGCGGCGGTCCTCGTGGCTCGGGACGGCCTCCGCCTCTGCGCCGAACGTTCGAGGCGCCTGGCGGTCGCCGTCGCCGCGTTCTTGCTCTTCAGCGTGGTGTTCGCCGAGGTGCAAGGCTTTCGCCGCTGGAAGCCCCTCGACATCGCCGAGGGCGAGAAGACGTACACGCTGGCGATGGATCTGGTGCGGTCGAACCTTCCGGAACGCTCACTCGTCGTTTCGATGCAGATGAGCGGTTCGCTGCGCTACTACACAGACTTCACGCCTGTGTGCTGGAACTGGCTCCAGCCTGGCGACTTCGAGACGATCGCGGCGCGGGCCAAGGAAAAAAGCTACCGGATCTATGCGCTCCTGGTTCCCTGGGAGGTCCAGACGGCGGCGTCCCGAGCGCCGGGCCGTTGGACCTTCCTCGCCAGGGTCCGAGACGTCAACCTCTGGCAGCTGGAATGAATCGGAAGGGGCTCACCAGTTGCGAAGATGCGGCGGAAGCGCAGCCGACGACGTGTGCCGGCCCGTCACGATTCGGATAGCCGTCGGAACGCGATAACGCAGCGCCAGGCCGACCCGCACGGCGAAGTTCGACGCCTGGCCGAGCGCGGCGGAAGCGCCGCGCCGCGGTCGCGCCACGATCACGGTGTGATAACTCCGGGAAGAATCGCGACCCAGCTCCTCGTCCTCCAGAGCCAGCCAGGACCGAACGAGCTCGCGCCGAGCCAGAGGCGGCATGGCCGATGCATCGACTTGCGGCAGGAGCACGGCGACGAGCTGTCCGCCGTACGGCCTTTCCTCCACGACCTCGAAGAGCCTTCGGACAGCGGGCAGAATGGCCGACGAGCGCACGGTCTCCGATAGGTCATAGCGCTCGATCGGGGCCTTCAGGGCGGGCTGGAGGCGCCAGGCGACCGGCAGCGCGTCGAAGAGAGCCTTCGCTGTGGCGAGCCTCTCGGGCGTCCACTCCGAGCGGGAGGGCCCGGTCCACTCATCGAGATAGAGGAGACCTTCCGGCTCGAGCGTACGGGCGACGCGCCCGAGGAGCTTCTCGACCGAGCGGACGTGGTGGAGCGACTGATGAAAGAGAACCGCGTCATGATGGGCGCGAGGCAGCGTCAGGGCGTTCAAGTCGGCGGCCCGGTAAGAGATCCCATCGAGCTTTTCCTCGCCGGCGTGCGCCCGTGCCTCGGCCAGCGAAGCCTCCGAGGCGTCGACGCCCGTGATGGACTCGCAGAGCCCGAGCCGGCGGGCCGACCTCTCGAGCGATCCGGTGCCGCAGCCGAGCGAAAGAGCCCGCCGGAAAGGCCTCTCGACCCATGTGCGGTGGAACCAGTCGAGGGGCCAGAGATCGGTGTCGCCGGTGACGCGCCTGTTGATGGCGCGCCTGCAGTCGGCATCGGCCATCCAGAAGTCGGGGTCGTCCGTCCGGTGCTGGTGGTGCCGGTCCCAGTAAGATCGAATCTCTTCGTCGGCGAGGCGATCCATTCGAGAGAGTTTACGGAAGTGGAGAGCTTCCCGGTTGAGCCGGGTTATTGCGGCAGCGTGGGCAGACGCACCGCGGGCGACGCGCCGGCGGAGTCCTCGGCGCCCGGCAGGCGATAGAAGGCCATTCGGCGCTCGGAGCACGTCGCGCAGGTCCCGATCGGGCGGCCGAAGTGAAGGCCATTTCGGATGCGGGCCAGCGCGGCCCCATCGGTGATGCCCGCGACGCCTTCGGCCGGGTAGAAGCCGATCGGATCGCCTTCCCAGTAGATGCAAGGGTTGACGGCGCCGTTGGGCCGAATGACGAAGTAGCGATCCGGGTAGGCGCAGCCGTGCATGCGCTGCGCCCAGAGGTAACGCAGATGCTCGGCCCGGTCGACGCCGGCCTTCACGCGCCAGATCCGGCGGCGCAGGCGGGCGAAGGGGTTTCCCGGCAGCTCGCCCTCCTTCTCGAACTCCGGGAAGGAAGACAGGCGCAGGCCTCGGGCAACGGCGTCCTCAGCCGCCCGCGCGAGCTCCGCGCGCAGCGGCGCGGGATCCTCGCCGGAGAGAAGCTCGGTCCTGTTGTCGACGCCCGGGCTCTCGGTGACGTAGCGCACGTCGAGCTCCGAGGCTCCGTAACGTTGTGCGAAAGCCGGGAGAGCCTGGAGCTCCTGCCGGTTCGATTTCATCCACGTGAAGATGATCCGCAGGCGAGGGAGCTTCGATCGACTCTGCGCCTTGACGCGGGCCAAGAGCTCCAGGTTCGCCGTCAGGCGCTCGAACTTTGCCGGAACGCGGATCTTCTCGTAAGTCTCCCGGGTCATGCCGTCGACGGATGCCGCCACCGTCCAGACACCCGCGTCGATGAGAGTCCGCGCCGTCGCCTCGGTCAGGGCGAGGAGGTTCGTCGGGAACCACAGCTGCGGCACCCCGTACCGGCCGGCAATCGCCACGATCTCCTTGAACTTCGGATGAATCATCGGTTCCGCGGCGCAGGCGAGGGCGACTCGCCGGGACTTCGGAAAGAGGTCGGCGGCAATCTTCTCAAATACCGGGACGGGCATGTTGCCGTCCTCGGAGAGCTTGACGTTGTGGGGCAGGAACGAAAGGCGGTCCGTGGCGGAGAAGTGACACATGATGCACTTCAGATTGCACCGCTCGGTCAGGTCCATGATGACCGTAAAAGGCCGCGCCACGGCCCGATTATGTCACCCGCGCGCCGGATGCTAGATTGACGGTGATGGTCTGGCCGCTCGGATCGCACACGGTCGCGCGGTACTGGGACGAAAACCGCGAGACGTCCCGGGATCCGACTTACTGGATGGCGCATCCCGTCTGCCGGGAGGCGATCAACCGCCGCGTGACCGGGTCACCGAACGAATGGCCGCTCGACTGGTTCAAGAGGGTCCATGTGCCGCAGCCCTTCTCCCGCGGAGTCTCCTGGGGCTGCGGGCTCGGCAGCTTCGAAAGGTCTGCCGTGCAGATCGGACTCGTGTCGGAGATCGATGCCTTCGACATTTCCCCCGCGTCCGTGGAGGACGCCCGGCGGGAGGCGGAGGCCGCCGGTATCGCGGGCATCCACTATCGCGTCGGAGACTTCAACGATCCTCGCTTGACCGGCGGCCGCTACGACATCGTGTTCTTCCACGCTTCGCTGCATCATGTGGCCCGGCTGGATCGGCTCTTCGAAAGGCTCTCGAAGGCGTTCGCTCCCGCCGGCGCGGTCTACGTGGATGAGTACGTCGGGCCGTCGTTCGACGCCTGGGACCCTGTGCGTCTTCGCGCGGCGCAGGAGCTTCTGGATTCCTGTCCCTGGAGTGCCAAGCGCTGGAGCTTCCTCGACGCGCCCGTCAACAAGTACGATCCCTCCGAGGCAGTCCGGTCCGGCGAGATCCGCGAGTTCTTGAGGGACTACTTCGAGATCGTCGAGTGGAAACCCTTCGGGGGGCAGCTCGCCGGCATCGTGTTTCCGTATCTCGTTCCCGGCTGGACCGAGACCGAGGAGGGGACGGACTTCGTCCGGCGCGTCATGGCGATGGAGGACCGGCAGCTCCAGGCCGATGTGGAATCGACGCATCACCTGGTCGCCTACGGACGGCTGAGGGCGGAAGGCGAGAGGCCGCGGTGGCCGCGCCGGATGCGGCGCATCGCGTCGCGTGCCACCTGGAAAGCGGGACGGACCGCCCATCGACTCTGGCGCGCTCGGCCGCGCCTCGAGAGGTACCTGAAGAGAGCGCGTCCCCGTTCCTAGTGCGCTGTAACGTTCTGGACCGTTTGCACGATAACGGCGTTCTCGTGGACAACCTCACGACCAACGGTGGAGGCGACGGCGGGCGACGATGGCCGCACCCAAAGCGACCGCGGTCGCGACCGAGATCGCGACGCCCAGGCGCCAGCCGGGCGGGCGGTACGTCAGGCGCACCTCGTGGTCGCCGGGCGGCAGCGAGAGCGTGAGGAAGGGACCGCCGACCGTCCGGCCTGTCGCGAGGGCCCGTCCCGCGCCGTCGCTGGCCGACCAGCCGCCGTCCTGAACGAGGCTTGCGGCCGCAAGAGCGTCGCCCGCTCCGGGCGCGACCCGGGCTTGGAAGACCGCCGAGTTCGTGGTCTCCCGGTAACCGCTCACCGAAACTCGATCCCCGACGACCCGGGGCAGGACCGTCGCGTTCTCGAAAACGGTGCCGTCCGCGCCCGCATAGACAAGCGCCCACCTCGAGCCGGGCTTCTCCCGGCCCGGCTTCGCGACGAGGTACTTGACGTTCAGAAGGTCGAGCGCCCGGCAATTCAAGTCGGCGATCCTCTTGAAGTAGGCGCTCGGCTCGTAGCCGCACGAGGCGTTGAGGTACTCGACATAGGCGCGTCTCTCGACGGGGTCGTGCGTGCGCACGTCTTCGAGGCCTGCGAAGACGTTGGTGTTGGGGAAGAGCACATCGTTTTCGCCGACCACGCGAAAGGGGGCAGGCTGCGCGCGCAGAAACGCGAGGAGAGGCCGATCCGGAAAGAGATCGCCCGGAGGGCCGAACGTGTACAGCCGTCGCCCGTGCCAGAAGAGCTCGGCGGCACAGAGGACAACGAGAAGCCACGGGACCAGGCGTGCCGCCCGGGCGGAGGTCAGATCCCGGCGAAGCCGATCGAGTTCGAAAGCCGCGAGCGCCGCTCCGGCGAGCGCCACCCAGGAGAAGAAGCGCAGCGGGAACATCCACTTCAGCCCCGGCGCGGCCGCCGCGAGCTCAGCAAAAGGCCATTGACCGACGGCCACGCCGAGGCCCGCGACGAGCGGGACGAGCAGTGCGAGAGCGGTCTTGCGCCGCTGTGAGCCGGGGCGCAGCACCAGAAGCGCGGCCGACCACGCGACGAGGCCGATAGCGCCCAGGGCCATTTCCGGGAAGGAGCCCTTTACGCCTCCCTTCAACGGCGTTGCGATCCCGTCTCCGAAGAGGCGCGGGAGCAGAGGAAGCAGCAGCCCGCCCGGCCACGCCGGGCCGTGCGGCACCCAAGAAAGAGAATCGGACCAGAAGGGACGGCTCACGAGCGCGAGGCGGGTCGAGGCTGCGATGGCGGCGCCCTGCGGCAGGAGGGCGAAGGCCGTCAGACCGAGAGCGAGAGCCGCGGCGATGGCGACGCGGCCGAAGAGACTCGGTGCGGCACGCAGTTCGCCGGCGACCCAGCGCGCGAGAAGCCACAGGGTGATGAGCGCCGCACCGGAAGCCACGCTCTCGAGATGCCCGCACAGAGGCCAGACCGCGAAGACGGCGACGAGCAGCCCAAAGGCGCGGCGAGCCGCGTCCTGCCGGCGCAGGCGCTCGATCGCAAAGAGCGCCCAGGGCCACAGCGCGATGACGGCCGCTTGCGGAAAGAGGAGCCAGGGCGTCATCGTGAGCGAGAAGGCGAAAGCCACCGCGCCCAGCAGCGCGGCCTCTTCCGAGGCGTCCAGCTCCGTCAGCCAGAGCCACATTCCCGAGAGGGCGAACAGCACTTTGATGGCGGCAGCGAGCGTGAACGCCCGGGCCAGCGGCAGGGCGAGCACGAGCAGCGACAGCGGCGACCAGGTCGCCGAGGTCCCGTTTCCGGCGAGCGGCGAGCCGCAGCCGTTCCAGCGATTCCGCAGAGGCAGCTCTCCGTCCTTCCAAGCCATGCGGGCCGCTTTGGCCCACGGCCCGAATTGCGTGATGACGTCGTTGAGATATGGATTGCGCGGCAACAGCGTCTGCGGGGTCTTCCAGGGGGGAAACGCCATCGCATGGTCCACGGGCAGAATCGTGTTCCGCGTCGCAAAGGCGGGCAGCAGGAAGAGAACGGTCAGCGCGATGCAAATGGCGACCGTGCCCCAAGGGATCGGCCGCCGCAACCAGCGCGCGAGGGCTCCCACCGCGGCCGCCGCCGCGATGAAAATGAGAGCCTGCAACGCCCCGCTCAGCATGGGCAGACACCTCCGCTCGATTTACGGCTGTCGGCTCCGCTTCGATTGCTCTTCCGCTCGCTGATGACGCGGGATTCTCTATCGGACGCCGACGTCCCGTCGGTACTCGTCGAGCTCGGCCTTTGACAGCTTGGTCCGCTCGGCCCGCCCCGAAGCCTCGATGATCAGGACATGCGGCAGCTCGGGCGAGTCCTGCCAGGTCTCGTGGCGCTCGAGGCCCGCCAGCCCGGGCACCTCGCTTTGACCGTATCGACAGAACACGATCCTCGCGAACCCGACGCTCCTGGCCGCTGCCTCGAGCATCGGGCCGTTGTAGAGAAACCGGTGCCCCCAGCCGTGGAAGGCCCGGTTCAGCTGCAGGCAGTCGCGAAGCGCGTCCGCGTCCGAGGGCCAGGACGACCGGTAGTGAGTCGCCCAGACCCAGTCGAGGTTGGGAGTCGAGAGGCGCAGGACGCCGTTCTCGGCCAGAACGCGGCGGCATTCCGACAGGAACGCGAGGCCCTCGTCGAGCGAGAGGTGCTCGAGGAAGTGCTCGGCGTAGATGGACGCGACGTCGTGGAAAGGGAGGCCTCGCCTCACGTCGAGAACGCAGTCCACGCCGGGCAGAGGCCTGTTGTCGATGTTGGTCCAGCCGGGGATCGACTCCTGTCCCGAGCCGACGTGCAGGCGGACAGGTCCCGTGGGAGCGGGAACTCTTCGGAAAAGCCGCATGTCCGCATGCTACCAAGGGGCAGGTGTAGGCTTGCCGGAAAGCGGAGGAGGGATCATGCGAGCTTTGATTCGGATCTTTGCCGTAGTTCTCGGACTTTTGGCAGTGGAATTCGCAAAGGCGCAAACCACCGGCTCGCTCGTCGGCCGCGTCACCGATGAATCCGGCGGTGTCCTGCCGGGCGTCTCCGTAGAAGCCAAGAGTTCGGCGCTTCAGGGTTCCCGGGCAACGACGACCGACAACTCCGGTCGTTACCGTCTGACCCTGCTGCCGCCGGGCCAGTACAACGTCAGCTTCACTCTCCAGGGTTTCGCGGAATTGAAGAGCCTGATCACGGTCAGCCTGAGCAAAGACTCCGCCCTCGACGCGGTCATGCGTCCGGCTGCTAAGGAAGCGATCGTCGTTTCCGGCGCGGCCCCTATCGTGGACACGATATCCACGACGACCGGTTCCAATTTCGACAGCCGCGAAATCCAGACGCTGCCGACCGGCCGCAACTACTCCTCAGTCGTCTTGGTGTCCCCCGGCGTCACGACGCAGACTTCCAACACGAGCAACTTCGCCAACACGATCGCGATCTACGGCTCTTCGGGCCTCGAGAACAGCTTCATCCTCGACGGCGCGGATACGAGCGGCGTCGAATACGGAGCACAGGGCAAAGAGCTCAATTTCGAGTTCATCCAGGAAGTCGACGTCAAGACCGGTGGCTATCAGGCCGAGTACGGCCGCTCGACGGGCGGCATCATCAACGTCATCACGAAATCGGGCGGCAACGAGTACCACGGCGACGTGTTCGGCTACTACACCACGGATTCGCTCCAGGCGGACAACAGGCACCCGAACGAGAATCTCTACGGCACAAACCAAGGATTCAAGCAGTACGACTACGGCTTGGATCTCGGAGGCTACGCACTGAAGGACCGGATCTGGTTTTTCGGCGCTTACGATCGCGTGAAGAACACGGCGACGAACGCGCTGACCGCACCGCCCAACGTCGGGCTGCTCGTAGACAGTCCCAGCCTGCGCAACCTCGCCTCGGCGAAGCTGACCTTCATGCTGAATCCCTCGAACACCATCGTGGGGAGCTTCTTCATGGATCCCCGAGTGGACACGGGGGCCATCAACGACGGAGCGCACACGTTGAACGGCGATCTTTCAACCTTCCTCGGGCGGCAGGACTTCGGGGGACGCGACTGGGCCGTTCGGTACAACGGCCTTTTCGGCCCCTCCTGGGTCGCCACGGCACAATTCGCTCTCCACCGTGAGCGCAATTCCGTCAGTCCTGCTACAGAGGCCGGGCAGGGAATCGAGTACATCGACTCCCGGAACAACAATCTCCAGTCGGGCGGCTTCGGGCTGATCCAGAGGAAGACCTTCAAACGCGATTTCTACGGCGGATCGCTGACGAAATATCTGGGCAGCCACGAGATCAAGGGACGCGACGGTAACCAAGCAGATGTCAGGCGGGCAGCAGGTCAAGCTCCTCGACAACTCGAGCGATCCCCTGAACCCGATCATCTATCGCCATTTCTACTGGACGACCCCCACGGCCTCGCTGCCGGACAACGTGCCGACGTCGCAGCTCAACGCCACGCCTGCCCACAAGATGCTGTCGGCCTATCTGCAGGACTCTTGGGCCGTGCTCCCCAACCTGTCCGTGAATCTTGGCGTACGCTGGGACGAGCAGAAGATCATCGACTCGATCGGGGTCAAGCAAATCGACCTCAAGAAGGATTTCGCTCCCCGCTTGGGCGTCGTTTGGGACCCGACGTCGGATCACAAGACCAGGGTCTTCGCATCCTTCGGCTACTTCTACGAGCAGATCCCGATGGACCTCGTCATCCGCTCCTACAGCTACGAGCGGCAGCCGGTCATTTACAACTACGATCCAACGTCCATCGTGCCGAACGACGCGGCTGCGATCCTCGCGGCGGACAAGAACAACATCAAGGGCGGGTTCACGGAGCCGGCCGATCCGAACATCAAGGGGCAGTACCTCCGGGAGTTCGTCCTCGGCGGGGAGCGCGAGGTCATGCCCAACTGGGCGGTCGGCCTCAAGTTCGTCTACCGCAACTACGAGCGGGTCATCGAAGACTTCGTCTGCGACTCGAGCGCCGACTACTGCATCGGAAATCCGGGCAAGGGGATCATGGCAAACCTCTTCGACCTCAACTACAACGACGGATACCCGGCGCCCAAACCCCAACGAATCTTTCGCGGAGTCCAGCTCGACCTGACGAAACGCTACTCGGACAACTGGTCGATGGTCGCGTCCTATTTGTGGTCGAAGCTCAAAGGCAACTACGACGGCGGCTTTGCTCCCTACACGCAGCCGTTCGGCACGGCAGATCCCAACATCTCCGCTGCCTATGACTACTACGACTTTTATACGAAGGGGCCGGTGCCCTGCACTTCGTTCGACTCATCCGGAACCTGCCTGAGCAGCGGGACGCCCTATCCGTACACAGCCAGCGGCTTTCTCTCGAACGATCACCGGCACCAGATCAAGGTGTACGGGACATACGTGACTCCGTTCAAACTGAACGTGGGGCTCGCCGCCTACTTTCGAACGGGCACGCCCATCTCGCGGCTGGGCTACTCCGTGTCGTACGACCGCTGGGAATTTTTCCTTGTCAAGCGCGGAACCGATGGGCGCGTGCCTTCCGACTACGAAGTCGACCTGCATCTCGCCTACCCGCTCCAACTTGGCCCGGTCACGGTGAACGCGATGGTCGACATATTCCAGCTCTTAAACGCACAGAGGGCGACCTTCCTCGACGAGAGATACAACACGGCGCAGTTCGAGGATGCGAACCACGTTTGCGGCACCGGTGGCGCGGATGACGCCGTCTGCAACTCTTTCTACAAGACCGCGCTCGCGCGCACCGCGCCACGATCGGTGCGTTTCGGGCTCAGGGTGAGCTTCTAGCGCGGCGGAGACGTCCCGGACAGGGCGTCCGGGAAGAAGTCGCCGAGGGCCGCGGCGACGGCGCGCGGGCGCTCCATCGGCGCGAGGTGGCCGGCGCCCGGCACGGTGACCAGGCGGGCACCGGGGATCGCCGCAGCCATGGCCTGCGACTCGGAGGGCGGCGTCAGCTCGTCGAGCTCGCCGACGACGACGAGAGTCGGCACCGCGATGGTCGGAAGAGACGCGGTCGAGTCCGGACGGTCGCGCATCGCCGCGAGGTCCGCCTCGACGGTCTCCGGCTTCTGGCGCCTCATCATCCGAACTGCGCGCTCGACGAGATCGGCCTTCTTGAGGCCTTCCGGC
>WNGB01018861.1_pt1 | contig 12205 bp, 7 predicted proteins | sample 5400681 | NCBI WGS metagenome assembly WNGB01 (sample SAMN13153367, study PRJNA577476) | soil metagenome | isolation source: 115 cm soil or saprolite under grassland replicate 2 | place: USA:California | collected 2016-06-15 | reverse complement strand
GTGACCGACCCGTGGGTGAGCTTCGGTCCGGACGGGATCGGCTACGAAGTTGCGCTGGGGATCAACCCTGTCTTTCCCTTCCGGGCGGAGTCGGCGATCACCGCCTCGCGCTCGCTCGACGGCGGCCACAGCTGGGAGCCCCCGCAGGTGATCCTGCGCGAGCGCTTCGCAGCTCCGCCCTTCCCCATCAACGACAAGGAATCGGTGACTGGCGATCCGACCAGGCCCGGGTACGCGTACGCAGCCTGGGATCGGGTGCGGTTCACGAGCGAGCAGGAGGCGCTGCAAGGGGCGTTCCACTCCGCCTTGGAGGCGCACTCCTTCCGCGGCGACGCGATGCTCTCGCGCACGACCGACGGCGGGGCGAGTTGGGAGCCGGCCCGGTCGATCATGCCCACGAACGCGAACGTGTGGACGATCGGCAACCAAGTCGCCGTCAACGGCGACCGAACGCTCGTCGACGTGTTCGAGTTCGCCAAGGGCTCGGGGACCCAGCCCTCCGACCAGGACGGCTTCGCCGTCCTGCGCTCGAACGACGCCGGCCAGAGCTGGTCCCGGCTCACCGAGATCGCCGACGACCAGTCGGTCGACGTGCGCGACCCCGACGACGGTGACCCCGTGCGGGCGACGAGCCCCTCGCTGCCCGACGTGGCGAGTGACCTCACCCAGCCGGGAACGCTCTACGTCGTCTGGGCCGACGGACGCTTCTCAGGTGGCCTGCGCAGCGAGATCCTCTTCACCAAGTCGACCGACGGCGGCTTGACCTGGTCGATGCCGATCCGGATCAACCAGACCGCATCCACCACCAACCCGCTCGACGGGCAGGCGTTCCTGCCCTCCGTCGCCGTCTCCGCCGACGGCAGCATCGCGGTCGTCTACTACGACTTCCGCTTCAACACCGCCGACCCGGACACGCTGCCAACTTCCGCCTTCCTCGCTCACTCCCACGACGGCGGCAGCACCTGGGAAGAGACCCAGATCTCGGCGCCCTTCGACCTCGAGACGGCGCCGGTGTCCGACCGGGGCTACTTCATCGGCGACTACGTCGGTCTCGCCGCGGACGGACGCGACTTCATCACCGCCTTCCCGATCACCAACAACGGCAACCTCGCCAACCGGACCGACATCGTCGCGGTCCGCGCCGACGCCCCCAGCCCCTAACAAAGCGGTGGCCTTCGGTAGTGGGGACGGGACCAACCCGTCCCGACTACCGATCGGCGCGCAAGTCTTCTTTGCTCGGCATGCTTCGGGAACCTCGACGGGCGCGTCCGGGCACAGGAACTGGCGAGGCGCAGAAGCCGTAGGCGGCGACAGCGTCCGCCTCCTCAGCTCGCTCACACCAGAGCGGAGACCGTCCGCGTTACAGGACGAGACTGTTGTCGGGGGGTCGATTGGTGCTTTCCAGGCGCCGCCCTCGCTTCGCCCTGGAGTGCGCATACCGCAAACCTCCCGCGCGTCGCCAACTATGACAACACTCCATCCCGCATCTATCCCGCGGGAGGTCGCCGGAAGCTCCCGGCCGCACCCGCGAATCCCCGCAACGGCACGGGCGAAAGACCCTGCTCACGCCGCGAATCCCCGCCTATCCCCGCTCAACCCGCAAGCGCCATGACCGGCCTGTTACGCCGGAGGTCGCGGGTTCGAGTCCCGTCGCTCCCGTAAAAGTCCCTGTAAATCAGGATGTTGTGTTGTCGGTCTAGACGCCAGATCGCAGCCGACTACACAGACCTATTTTCGAAGAAGGCGAAAACGCGCGAACAGGCGCCAAAACGCGCCGAAGTACTCCGTTTCAAGCCGATTTACGCCGCGCTCAGGCCGGCAACGAGGTTGGCGTGCGACTACACAAGGTGACCGGAGGTCACAGGCGCGCCACCCGTCGCCGCCGACGGAGGAAGAGCCCGCCCCCGGCCACCGGACGCAAGAGTCGCCGTCCAGCCTTCCTCATCTCGCGCGCGCGCGTGTATATGAAAGATGCTCATCGGCTCTGAAAGACGCTCACCGGCTCCCGCTCTCCCTGGCGAAGAGGCGGCGGCTTTTTCAAAGATCTCCGCTCCTCCTTGAGCACCCCCACCCGGCAGCGCAGACGGCGCAACCTGCTCGCGCTCCTCCGTGCTCAACCCCTCGCGCGCGCCGGCGTCGATCTCCGCCTGCTTCAAGCCAGCCGCGCCCGCATCGGTTGCGATCGGGGGCTGGCCGGTTGTATGGTCGCGCGACCGGCCACTCGATGCCGGGTCGCCAGGAAAACAGGGGGGAATGATGCGAAGGACTTTGATCGCGTTCGGCCTGGTAGCCGTCGCGCTCGCCCTGTCGGCGTTGGCCGTCGCGGGGTCGGATGATCAGCTGCTTCCGAACGAGCAGCACTTCCTCGACTCGTCGGGGAAGACGTACGTCAACGGGACGAAGAGCGGTTCGGCGCTGAACATGCTCGCGGTGGGCCAGAACACGCTGGCCGAGCGCGGCTTCAACGGCGATGTGTTCGTGTACAAGAGGTTCGCCTACATCGGGCGCTGGGGCTTCTTCGATTCGTCGCATCCGCAGTTCTGTCCGGCGGGGGGTGTTGCGGTCGTCGACGCGCGCGGCCCCGCCAACCCGGTGCAGGTGGCGAACCTCGAGGTGCCCGGCGCCTCGCACGAGGACGTCGCCGTCTTCACGGCGCGGTACGGACCGCTCGCAGGTCATGACATCGCCGCGGTCGGCCTGCAGGTCTGCGACGTCTTCCGCACCGACCCGGCGGCGGCGGGCAAGCGCGGCCTCGGCCTCTGGGACGTGACGAACCCGGCGGCGCCGACCCTGCTGTCGGTGTTCGACACAGGTTGCTGCACCCGCGGCTTCCACGAGCTCGAGGTCGGCGACCGGGCCGATCTCGGCCGCACGTTCGTCTACGCCAGCCTGCCCTATGCAGAGCGTCCCGACCCCGGCTCGCCGAACGGGATGCGCGATCGGCAGGGACGCGGCGAAGCCTGGATCGTCGACGTCACCGACCCTGCGCACCCCGCGTTTGTCTCCAGCTTCGGGATCAAGAAGGACCTCGGCCTCGACCCGACCGCCGGCCAGGGCTGCTTCGCGATCTCGTTCGGGCACGGGATGGATCCCTCCGAGGACGGCCAGAAGCTGTTCGTCTCCTACTGGGACGCCGGCTTCCTCAGCCTCGACATCTCCAACCCGTGGCAGCCGCAGTTCCGCGGCCGCTTCACCTACGCACCCAACGAGGACGGAGACGCTCACTCCACGAGCTACGACGACGAGCGCAAGCTCCTCTTCACCGCCGATGAGGACTTCTGCAAGACCGGACCGGGGATCGTCACCGGCTGGGGCTACATGTGATCCACAACCCGCTGGTCGTCGGCTCCGACGTCTACCTCTCCTGGTACACCGACGGCGTCCGCGTCGTCAGCACCAAGGACCCGCGCCACCCGCAGGAGGTCGCCTACTTCGTCCCTCCCGCGGCGCAGAACCCGATTAAGCCGGCGCAGCGGAACACGCTCACCAACACGACCCAGGTCTGGGGCGTCGCCTACGAGCCGTCGACGAAGCTCGTGTACGCGAGCGATATGAACTCGGGCCTCTGGATCCTCAAAAGAACGAAGTAGTACGCCTACATTTCGCGTGGGGAAGGGAGGGCGGGGACGCCAGCCCTTCCCCAAGCTGTGCCGGCACTGCTTCGGGCCGCGAGGAGACTTAGACGCGGGACCGGCTTTGCGGGAAGGCTTAGACACCCGGTGCGCCCCACTCGAGGCGAGCGGCCGGTGGTCGGGCGCCTGTCCCCCTTGATAGAGGTTCCTTGACGATACCGTCGGAGTCTGGTTACCTCGCACCGCTGGCGAAGTTTTCTGTCTTCTGGGGAGGGGGGTTTGATGCGATTCCGGTTGTGCTTGGCAGTGTTTGCCGTCGCCACGGGCTCGATCGTCACGGGCTCGGCGGCGGCGGGTACGACGTTTAGCGCGCTGAATCCGGGCGGTCCTGCGAACTTCAGCGAGAAGGTGCCTGTCCAGTTCGTCTTCCTCGGGTACGAGCCCACCCAGATAAGCCAGGCGGGCTTCCTCGCGGAGCTGCCGAGCCGCTACGACGCCGTCGTCCGCTCGCGCGGCTTCTATCCAGGCCTCCCGACCGAGGAAGTCGGGCTCCACTACAGCTACGACTATAAGGTCGTCTACACCGACACGACGTACGAGAACGCGTTCTTCAACAAGCTGACGAGCCTCGCCGTCCCAGAGTCGACGGCCGACGGCCGCACGCGGACGCTCTTCCAGGACCAGTACAACGCGGAGACCAAGAACGTCCTCGACGTCGGCACGAACTACTTCATCGACGCGCCGAGCGTCGAGAAGTGGCTGTACCAGAACCCGCCGGCCGGCGTCGACCCGAACCGCGATACGGTCGTCTTCGTCAACTGGTACGGGCGTCCGGACTTCAAGTTCCACACGTACACGAAGTTCGGCGAGCCCGATCCCGACACCGGCTACGACTTCGGCCTCAACCGCCAGAGCCGCAAGATCATCGCCTGGGGCGGAACGGGCCCGAATGACGAGGAAACCGGCTTCGGAGCCACGAGCCGCCTCTGGTTCTACGACCTCTCCGGGGGGCCGGAGTCGTGGACCGACAACTGGAACGTCGACGACGCGGACGTCGACGGCGACGGGACCGCGGACTACCGCATGCCCCCGACGTGGGAGTACTTCGCCAGCGGCTACCACAAGCTGTCCCAACTCTCGAGCGACCTGGGCAAGGTCGCCCGCTACGACGCGATCAACCTGCTCTTCACCTCATCGCCGCTCTATCCGCCGTACATCACGCCGAATCGGCAGCCGGAGTCGATCAACCTCGACCTCAACTTCTTCCAGCTCGGCGGAGTGAGCGGCTCCCAGTACGAGACGCCGGGCCTGCTTCAGCACGAGGTCAACGAGGTGCACCGGATCTCGTACAACGTCGACTCGCAGGACATGGCGGTCACCAGCGAGCTCCGCAACTGCTACCAGCTGTGGCTGACCTTCAACCGCTGCTACCCGGACCGGCCGCAGTACCCCGGCTTCGCGAACCTCTTCCTCTACAACGCGATCCACAAGGCCGAGTGGCGTGACGGCTCGACGCCGGCCGATTACGAGGCTGGCTTTTTCAACTTCGCCACCGACGACCGGCAGTCGGCGCCGTTCCTCGGCTTCGCCGACGACAATTGGATCGACGGCACGCAGAGCGGGACGTTCAACTTCATCTCACCAGCCATCGTGGCGCTCGGCTACGGCCTGACGACGACGCAGATCCACGAGTACGGCCACCACTTCGGGATGAGCCACCCGCACGACGGCTACGACTCCGAAACCGGCGTCGACTACGGCCCGGCGGGGCCGTATTACTTCGCCTGGTCGAGCGACGAGGTCAACTCGATGATGAGCTACATCGACCTGAACTGGGACTACAGCCAGTTCGACCTCGACAACGCGAACCGCTTCCAAGCAACTGCGTACATGAAGGTCGCGAACGCGATCGCCGCCGACGTGCTCGCGAGCCCGGCGGCGAACAAGGCTACGGGAGACCTGCAGCGGGCCGACACCGAGTTCGCGGCAGCGCAAGCGGCGATGGCCGCGCACGACTACGTCGGCACGTTCGACCACGCGAAGCTCGGCTACCAGTACGTGCGGTCGGCGGCCGCGAAGGCCGGCGTGACCGCGACCGCGAGTGACCACGGTTGGGAGCTGCTCCCGCCCACGCACGGCGGCAAGAACGCGCAGCGCGACTACGCGTGGAAAGATCCGCTCTCGGGCAGCAAGCGCGTTCGGCCATAACCTCAGTCCTAGGCCGAGGGCCCTCTCGCGGGCCCTCGGCCAGCCAACAGGCCCCACACCTGATGCGCCCCGGAGAGGGAGGCCTCGCTTCTGGGCCAGAAAGAGATGACAGTCCGCCGCCGGGCGCAGATGCCGATCAGCGCCGGTACCTGGCTGCGAATCACAGCGTCGAGACCTACGCCGATCGCCGCCCAGAGCCTGGCGGCCACGCTGCCCTCTGCAAGAAGAAACAGCCTGTCGGCACCGGGTCCAGTTCGCTCTCGATCCCGCGTGTCCCCAACGCCACGGTGCCCATGCCGACCGCAAGCGCGTCGCGATCAGCCCGAAGCCGGCGCCAAAGAACATGCTTCGCCAGGAGATCACCGTCGAGCACTAGCTCTGTTGCCTGATCCGACACCAGCCCGACTTCACACGTACTACACAGGCCCTGCCGGATGGTAGCCGGTGGTAGCCGGTCGGAACCGGTTCGCTCGGCGCGGAAATGCCTGCTGTAGCCCATAATTCCGGGCGCAAGCCGGTTGTGCCGGTTGTGCCCGTACCGGCCTGTCACGCCGGAGGTCGCGGGTTCGAGTCCCGTCGCTCCCGCTAAAGTACCTGCAAATCAACATATTATGTTGTCAGGTTGGACGCCAAAATCGGCCCGACCACACAGATGTTCGTTCGTAGTCACCCGAACGGCCAAAAAACGGCCCGAAACGCGTCCGAGGGTCACGACTTCAAACCGTTCTCGACTGCGTCGAGACCGACCGCGAAGGCGGCGTGCGACCACACAAAATGGCCGGCGGTCAAGGCCGAGCATAGGAACCGCGGATCGATCGCTGGCGCCCCCTCCCACAGCTCAACAAGTCACAGATCTACCCTGCGGGGACGGCGACGCGGAGCACACGGCGACCGTCGTAGTCGCTGATCCACACCGATCCGCTGCCGAAGGCGAACATGGGACCGCCACCCTCGGGACGGTCGGCCGGCTTGACGTCCGTCGTCGACACGATGCTGTTCGAGGATGGGTCGACCTGGAGCAGGCGGAGATCGTCGGTCGTTGTCCAGACGGAGCCGGCGAAGTAGTCGAGTGGGTAGACCGGCGAGCCGTTGGTGTCGATGCGCGCCGCGATGCGGTTCGTCTTCGGGTCGATCCGCAGTAGCCCAGCCGAGCAACCGCTGGCGAGCCAGACCGCACCGTCGCCGGCGGCGAGCTGGCCGCATCCATCGGGCACGTGGATGCGGGCGGCGACGCGTGTGTGGCGGGCGTCGATCCGCACGAGCAGGTGCTGGTTCGGGATGTCGACCCAGATGTCGCCGAATGCGGCAACCATGTTGTCGGGGCCGCAGCAGTACTGCTCTGCGCCGAGCGGGATCTTCGCGACGACGCGGTTCCGGCGTGGGTCGATCCTGACGACGGAGCCGGTCCGATCAGTTCCGGCAGTGTTTGCGTGATGATTCGCGACCCATACCGCGCCGTCTGCGGCCGCTATTCCGAGTGGCGCAGCGCCCTCTGTCGCGATGCGTGCGATGACGGTATTCGTCCTCGGGTCGATCCGCGCGACGATGTTGTCGTTGAAGCTGGTCGCCCAGACGGAGCCGTCGGCGAAGGCGATGTCGCCTCCGCCGTCGGTGCGGAACTTTGCGATCACGCGGTTGCTGTGCGGATCGATCCGGAGCAGTCCGTCTTCGCCGAGCGAACGCACCCAGAGGGCGCCGGCGCCGTAGCGGATCCGCGTCGGACCGTCTCGCACCGGGATCGCGACCGCTCGTCGCTGCCCCTGTACCAGAAGCGGGCTCGTTCGCAGCGTCTGCACCGAGCCGAGTGTCAGCCAGAGGTGGTCATACGCGGCGACGAGGTCGGTCGGCCGGAACCCGGCGCGGCTTCGACTCGAGCGGTCCAGCACGTGGCCTGTCCGTGGGTCGAGGCGGTAGACGACGCCGCCGTCCGCGGCCGCCCAGACGGAGTCGCCGGAGACCGCGACCGCGTCTGTCGCAAGCGGCGTGTGCACCACGTGGGTGACCGCCGCCGTCCGCAGGTGGAGGCGGACGACAGCGCCGTCGGCACCGGCGATCCAGGCTGCGCCCGCACCCACCGCGAGCGATGTCCGGCCCTGCAGCGGGACGAACGGAGCGCGGCTCCGCGCGGTGATCCGGCTGCTGCTGGGGTCAACGACGTAGACCGCACCTTGAGACGAGCTGACGGTCGGCGACGCGCGCAGCTGCGCCGTGATCCAGACATCCTGCGGCCCGACCTCGATCCGCGACGGCTTGCTCGGCAGTCGGATCGACTCGACGACCGTATTCGTCCTCGGCGACAGGCGCACGAGGACGCCGCCGCTGCCGCGCAGGTTCTGCCCGGCCAGCCAGACGGCGCCCTGACCCGCGGCAAGCGCCGTCGGCAGGACACCCTCGACCGGCCTCGTCGACTCGACCTCGGCTGTCTCTGGGTCGATCTGCGCGACCGCAGCGCCGCCGTTCACGGCTGTTGCCGCCCAGACGGCGCCCTCGCCCACTGCGAGGTCGCGAGGGAAGCCGCGCAGCGCGACCGTCGTCACGGAACCGCTGTGCGCGTCGACGCGAGACAGCGTCCCGCTCCTCACGCTGAGCAGCCAGAGTGCATTGCCGAAGGCGGCAGCGTGCTGAGGGAGCGCTCCGACGGGCGTCACCGCCTCGACCCGCCGCCCCGACGCGTCGAGCCGGACGAGCGAGTTCGCGACAACAGCCGGCGCGGGCCCGTGGTCGAAGCCGCGCATCGCCAGTAGCCCCGCGACGGCGGCCGCCGCAAGCGCAACGGCGGCGTACAGCGGCCTCCGCCGCGCCCGCCGGGCCGGCACCGCGCGGCCCGTCCCAGCGGGCGCGGCGAGCGACGGATCCTGGTTGAGGATCGCCTTCTGGAGGCGCTGCAGCGATGGACTCGGTTCGAGCCCGAGCTCCTTCACAAGCGTCTCGCGCGCGTTGCGATACGCCTGCAGCGCGTCCGCCTGCCGACCAGCGCGGTAGAGCGCGAGCACCAGCTGGCCGCGCAAGCGCTCATCGAGCGGGTACCGCGCGACGAGCCGCTCCAGCTCCGCGATGAGCTGCTCGTGCCGACCCAGTGCCAGCTCGTAGTCGATCCACTCGAGCCCCGCCGCCAGCCGCAGCTCCTCGAGACGGGCGACGTCGTCGCGGCCCGCGCCCTCGAGCTCGATTCCCATTAGCGCCGGGCCTCGCCACAGTGCGAGTGCCTCGCGCATCAGTGTCGCCGCCGCCTCGAGCTCGCCCGCCGCCGCCCCCTCCCGCGCGGCGGCGGCAAGCCGCTGGAACCGCACGGCATCGACCGACTCCGGGTCGACGGCGAGCACGTAGCCGGGCGCCCGCGTCTCGATCGCAGCTCCACCGTTCCGCGCGAGCGTCTTGCGCAGCTGCGAGACATAGACGTTGACCGCCCGCGCCGCCGTCAATGGCGGCGATTCCCCCCACAGGTCTTCGACCAGCTGCGTTCGCGAAACGATCGAGCCGGCACGCAGTAGGAGCGCCGCCAGCACCGTCCGCTCCTTCGCCGGCCCCAGTGGAAGCTCCTCGCCGTCGTCAAGCACCACGAGCGGGCCGAGGATCCGGAACTCCATCCACCGCTTTCTACCGCTCACACGCACGTGTGGTAAAGGCGCGCGATCAGCGGCTTTATCGGGACCTGATCCAGTCCTAGCCGGCCCCGGCGCAGGATCTGGTTCATGGCCCGCACGCTCACGTACAGCGGGGAGATCTGGACGGATGCACGCGGCTTCGCATGTGTGACGCTGCCGGCCGCGGTCGGCGACGACGTGCAGGTCGAGCTCCGCCCGCTCGCAGCTGGCGTCGCCGCGGCGCTACGTAGCGAGCCCGCGCGGCGTCGCTTCACGATCGAGACCGACGAGCCACACGTGAAGGTTGCCTGGCGCGTCACCACTCGACGGCCGAAGACCGAGCCGCAACGAAGTAAACCTCAAAGGGGGGAGATATGAGCAGCAAGCTGGCTGTCCGGGTCGGTATCGCCGGCGTGCTCGCACTGGTGGCGCTCGTCGCCGCCGCGAGCAGCGCGCGCGCGACCCACCCCGGCAACACGAACGGCCGCCTCGCCTTCGGGATCACCCTTGACGGCAACACCGACGTCTACTCGGTGCTGCCGAACGGGCAGGCGCTACACCGACTCACCGACGATCCGGGCTTCGACGCCTGCCCCGCCTACTCCGCAGACGGCGAGTCGATCGCCTGGTGCGGCCCCGGCGGCATCTGGCTGATGAAGCAGGACGGGACGGACAAGCGACAGCTGACGACGTTCGGGGTGTTTCCAGACATCTCGCCGGACGGCAGCCAGATCGTCTTCAACGGCCGACTTCCAGCTTCGGCGGATCCGAACGTCTTCGTCGTGAATAGCGACGGCACGGGATTGACGCAGCTGACCACGGACACTGCGAACGACGGATTTCCGGTCTGGTCACCCGACGGCAGCAAGATCGTCTTCCAAAGCAACCGTACGGGCATCAGCCAGGTTTGGGTGATGAACGCCGACGGCAGCGGCCAGACCGAGCTCACGTTCGATCCTGTTCCAAAGGACCAGCTGCCCGACTGGAGTCCCGACGGCTCGCGTATCGCCTTCGTTGAGCAGACGCATTCGACCGGCGGCGACATCTGGATCATGAACGCGGACGGATCCAACCCGCATCCGATCACCTCCGGAGCCGACAAGCTCGGCACCGCCTGGTCGCCGGACGGGACGCAGATCGCGACGCTCGACTGGCCCAGCCGGACGGTCGAAGTCATGAATGCCGACGGCAGCGACGCACATGCGGTGCATCCCGGTGGCGTCCAGTTCGTGCCAGGCTGGCAGCCCCGCGGAACCGGATTGGACGACTTGGGCGAGTGAATCTCGGGGCGCCCAAGAGTCGATGCTGGACCGTGGGCAATTGGGTGCTCGCTCGTCCTGGCGACGCGCGCAACGGCCGCCTCCGCATGAGTAATGACCAGGAGCCTCAGAGTGAACGCCGCCACACGGTAAGACGGCCGTCGATCGGTTGAGCTGCTCGGAGCCGACCGCCATGTCGTTGTCCGATGAGACAGCACATTCACCACACACCTGCCACACAGGCTGTGCCGGGTGGCAGCCGGTCGTAGCCGGTCACAGCCGGTTCAAGCGCCGCGGAAATGCCTGCTGTAGCCGGTGATTCCGGGTCGTAACCGGCTGTGGCCGGTTGCCCCGTACCGGCCTGTCACGCCGGAGGTCGCGGGTTCGAGTCCCGTCGCTCCCGTTTAGAACTCCGTGCAAATCGGGAACTTTCCTCGCGAACAGTTGTCGCCGCTGACATCAAAACGGCGTCATGGAAACTTTTTTGGAAACGCTGGCCGTCGAAGTTCGAGTCAGGCCTGCCTAACCCCCGCCCCGTTAGGTACTACTGCTTAACCACGGGCCTCCCGTTGTATCTCCGGAGGCAAGCTGCGCCAGTTACGTTTCTGGTAGTCGCACGGCCCCGACGGTACGTACTTCTCGAGCCAGCTGGTCAGCTCCGGCGCGCGCGCGTGAGTCGCCTGGCAGACTTCTCGATCCAGCGTAGACCCGAAGCGTTGTCTTCCCGTGGCGTCTGTTCGCTTCGCGGCGGATGGTTGGTCTGGCTTGTGGCGGTCAGCCGGCTGCCTGGTCGGGGACGCGGCCAGTCCGCTCGGGAACCCGCCCCGGACCGATCTTGGTCAGGCCCGACATCAGCCACTCGTAGCCGACAAGCAACTGCATCAGCAGCAAGCCAACGAGCGGGAGGCTGCTCGCGCTCGCGAGGTCGCTTCATTTGGCTCGGCAAGTCGCGCGTTCACGAGTCGGCCCTCGGCTGTGCCGGCGACCGGTGCGCGAGCCGCACCGCGATGTAGATGACCGCGCCGAGGACGACGAGCCAGAAGCCCATCATCAGGGTCATCCAGAGCCAGTCCCAACCGTTCATCCAGGTGGTGTGCATGGCTCCTCCTTTTCTATTGACTGAGCTGAGTCTCCCCCGGGCCGCGGTGGCCGCCATCGGCGCAAGGCCGCATACCCCTTAGGGGTAACTACGGATCTGACGCGACCCGCCGGGAGAAGCCAGCTCTGCGGCAAACCCGCGGGCTGATGCCGTACTTCGGCCGGATGCGCGGCACGCGGCCCCGCGACAGGCTGAAAGCACCCAGCACGACCAACAGGAGGTGAGCTGGAAATGCGCAATCTCCTTATCGCACTAACAGGATTCCTCGTCGGGACCGGCCTCGTGGTCGGGCTCGTCCTCGCCTTGCCGCAGACGAGCGGCGTGACCGCCAAGCAGGCGGGCGCACAGAGGACGGCGATGCCGCAGATGAGCGGTGGGACCATGAGCTCCGGCACGATGGCCTCCGCCTCGCTGGCGACGCAGAAGCTGACCATTCAGCACGTGCAGAAGGGCTGCCACGTCTGGTCAGACGGCCAGACGACG
>WNGB01020811.1_pt1 | contig 12207 bp, 7 predicted proteins | sample 5400681 | NCBI WGS metagenome assembly WNGB01 (sample SAMN13153367, study PRJNA577476) | soil metagenome | isolation source: 115 cm soil or saprolite under grassland replicate 2 | place: USA:California | collected 2016-06-15 | reverse complement strand
ATTGAGGAACGAAACGACGAGGCGTGGCTACAACATCGATCGATGGCTTTTAAGAATGCGACAGTTGTCCGACAGTTGTCGAGATAGCCGTGGTCGATGCCGAGTTATACGCCGTATTGCCCTAAAGTCTTATAGGCATGTCACAGTAGGCCTAGTAAAAAGTATTCTTTGCCACATCAATCAACCAGATAGAACAACTATGAAATCAGCAAAACAGACCTTCTTTGGTGGAATGCTCGTCGTCGCAGTCCTTGCGACTTGGTCTCTCGCCCGAGCGGAAACTCCCAGCACGCCCGGTTCGCCCGGCACGACGACCACCATTGACGGCAGATACCTGCCGCCGCCACCGCAGACTTTTCACGGGGATATTCAACCCAATGCGTATGAGTCCAAGCCCTATTGGCCGGCGCTGGTGACCCCGCCGAAGGGCGCACCCAACATCCTGCTGATCATGACCGATGATGTCGGTTTCAGCGCTCCGAGCACATTCGGTGGCTTGATCCCGACACCGGCTCTGGAGCGCGTCGCCCAGATGGGGCTGCGTTACACCCGGTTCCATACCACGGCGCTTTGTTCGCCGACGCGCGCCGCGCTGCTCACCGGTCGCAATCACCACTCGGTAGCCACCGGCGTCGTCGTAGACCAGGCGACCGGCTACCCCGGTTATAACAGCGTCATCCCGCGCGATGCCGTTGCCATCGGCGAAATACTCCGGCAAAATGGCTATGCCACGTCGTGGTTTGGCAAGGACCACAACACGCCGCAGTGGACGGGAAGCCAGGCAGGGCCGTTCACCGACTGGCCGAACGGGCCGATCAAAGGGTTCGACTACTACTATGGGTTCATCGGCGACGACACGACACAATGGACGCCTGGCAATCTGTTTCGCAATACCACGCCCATCCAGCCGTATCTCGGCCACCCAGGTTGGAATCTGGTTACTGCGATGGCCGACGAGGCGATCGCGCACATCAAGATGCTGAACGAAGTCCAGCCCGACCGGCCGTTCATGGTCTACTACGCGCCCGGCGCCACACATGCGCCGCATCACCCGACTCCGGAGTGGATCAAGAAGATCAGCGACATGCACCTGTTCGACAAAGGCTACGAAGCGGTGCGCCAACAAATTTTCGCCAATCAGAAGAAGTTGGGTGTGATTCCTCAGGACGCGCAACTCACTGCCTGGCCAGCTACCATTCCAAAATGGGACACATTATCCGACGACGCCAAGAAGCTTTATATCCGGGAAGCTGACGTCTATGCGGCCTTCCTTGCCTACACAGATTACGAGATTGGTCGCGTGATTCAGGCTGTCCAAGATGCCGGCAAACTCGACAACACGCTCATCATCTACATCAGTGGCGATAACGGCGCGAGCCCCGAGGGAACGTTGAACGGCACTTACAGCGAGTACGCCGATTTGAACGGTGTGCATCCCTCAGTGGAAATGAACATGAAGTTCTACGATCTCTGGGGCACCAACGAGACTTACTGCCATTATGCGGTCGGCTGGGCCTGGACCTTCGACACGCCCTACCAGTGGACGAAGGAAGTGGCGTCATTCTTCGGCGGCACCCGGAACGGGATGGCCATGGCATGGCCCGCGCGCATCAAGGACAAAGGCGGTATCCGCAATCAATTCCACCACGTCATTGACGTTGTGCCGACGATCCTCGAGGCGGCCGGGTTGCCGGAGCCGGCGATGGTCAACGGCATCGCACAGAAACCGATTGAAGGTACGAGCATGGTATACACATGGGACAAGGCCAACGCGCCGGACCGACGGACGACACAATACTTCGAGATGTTCGGATCGCGAGCGATCTATCAAGACGGCTGGATCGCCTCAGCGCCGCCCGTGATTACGCCGTGGGTTCTCACGATGACCGGGGCCACCAAGGATGTGATGAACGGGTTCAAGTGGGAGTTGTACGACCTGAACAAGGACTGGACGCAATCCAAAGACCTCGCGTCACAGATGCCGGACAAGCTGCGCGACTTGCAGCAAACCTTCACCATGGAGGCGGCGAAGTACAACGTGTTCCCGCTCGACGACTCCCGCGTCTCGCGGTTTATGGGAGAGAAGCCTAACTACGCGCCGGGGCGAACGGTGTTCACTTACTCAGGCGAGTTGAGCAACGTGCCGTTTCCAGGCTCCGCCGGTGCGCCGGATCTGCTGGACAGGTCGTACACCATCACGGCGGACATCGAGGTTCCGGAAGGTGGCGCGGAAGGCTTGTTGGTCACCGATGGCGGTCGCTTCGGCGGTTACGGCTTCTACGTGTTGAAGGGCCAGCCGGTCTTCACTTGGAACCTGATCCAACTTGAAATGGTGAAGTGGCAGGGCAAGGACGCACTCACGCCCGGCAAACACACGCTTGAGTTCGACTGGAAGTATGACGGTCCGGGGCTGGGCAAAGGCGGCACCGGCACGCTCAAGGTGGACGGTAAGACCGTGGACAGCCATCCGATGGCGCACAGTCTCGGCGGTGGCATCCCGTGGTCCGAGACGTTTAGCGTCGGTATTGATACCTGCACTTCTGTGGATGAGAAAGACTATCAAGTGCCGTTCGAGTTTACGGGCAAGCTTAACAAGCTGACGGTGAAGGTCGATCCCAAACAGGTGTCCGCCGAAGAGAAGGCGGCTGTCCAAAAGAAGCAGCGCGACAGACAATAATCCCGTTTCGATTGTGAACTGCGCGGGCTGCTCACAAGAGCAGCCTGCGACTTCACTACGAGGCGGCACAAGACCAATAGGAGAATCGCATGAAACCGACTAACGCAGTCATGACAACGGCATGGGCGGCAGCGTTCGCATTGATGGCTGTTTCAACTGCGACAGCACAGATGGACGATTCCGTCCAGAAGTACGGCCAGGAGTTCAAAGGGAAAATCAGCAGGACCTACGCCGAATCACAAGAATGGTATCCGGAGGCAAAAAAGGCAAAGCCGGGTACGCCCAACGTCTTAATCATTCTTCTCGACGACGTCGGCTATTCGCAGATTGGATGTTACGGCGGGTTAATCCAAACGCCCAACATTGACGCAATGGCGGCCGACGGTCTGCGCTACAATAATTTCCAGACTACGGCCTTGTGTTCGCCTTCGCGTGCCTCGTTGATGGCGGCCAGAAATCCCCACAGAATTGGTTTCGGTTCGCACGCGCTGACCGCTATGGGATTCCCCGGCTACAACGGTATCACGCCGGAAAGCGCAAAATCCGTTGTCAACGATTTTCACCACGCCGGATTTACGACTTACGCGCTTGGAAAATGGGACCACACGCCTTTGACGGAAGTTTCCCAGAGCGGACCGTTTTATCATTGGGCCAGCGGGGAGGGTTTCGACCATTTCTACGGTTTTATGGCCGCTGATGCGGATGATTTTCGATCTCTGCTGTGGGCGGATCACCGACCGACGGAGAATTGGGTGGGTAAACCGGGGTATCATCTTACGACCGATCTTGCGGACAAAGCGATCGACTATTTGACCTCTAACGCCTCGGTGACGCCCGACAAACCTTTTTTCATGTTCTGGGCGCCAAGTGCCATGCACTCTCCCCATCAGGTGGAACAGAAATATATCGACATGTATAAAGGGAAATTCGACATGGGGTGGGACAAGGCGCGTGAAATGATTCTCGAAAACCAGACGAAGATGAAACTTCTTCCTGCGGGCACCAAACTAAGTAAGCGCATTCCCGAAATTGCTGCTTGGGACAGCCTCAACGCCGACCAGAAAAAACTTTACACCCGTCAAATGGAAGTTTTTGCCGGTATGCTTACCCAAACCGATGAACAAATCGGACGGTTGATCGCGACGCTCAAGCGCATCGGGCAATACGATAACACGCTGATCATGCTTCTCTCTGACAACGGCGCGAGCGGAGAGGGCCCCAACACCTATCCTCATTATCACGCAGGGTGGGCCCTGGCTGGCAACACGCCTTTCAAGTACTTCAAACAAATTGTGCACGAAGGCGGCGTGGCCGATCCACTGATCATCACCTGGCCCAAACGCATACAAGACAAGGATGAGATAAGAAATCAATACTGTTTCATCACCGATCTCATACCGACAGCTCTTGAAGCCACTGGCACTCCCTTCATGGAGGAGAAGGAGGGCATAAAACAAATGTCGCTCGACGGCAAGAGCCTTGTTTATTCGTTCAATGCTGGCGGCGCGCCTTCAGTTCGGACACAACAAATCTACGAGCAGTTGGGCAACCGTGCGATGTACAAGGATGGATGGAAGGCAGTGACGATCCACGGCAACCGAATGCCGTGGGTTATTGCCGGCACCTTTCCTTTCGATAAAGACGTTTGGGAGTTGTACAATCGGAACGAGGATTTTTCAGAAAGCGACGATCTCGCAGCGAAATATCCTGAAAAGCTGGAAGAGCTGAAAAAACTTTGGGATGAAGAGGCTTGGAGGAACAATATCTATCCTCTTTATGACGACGTGGCCTCGCGAGTCGCCAAGCAGTTCAAACGCAGTTTTGGCGACCGGAGCGTTTATACGTACTACTGGCCTGGCGCCCAGCGTATTCCTGAAGCCGTTTCTGCTCCGATTAAGAACGCGTCACACACGATAGAAACCACCCTCAATCTAAAAGGCCACGAAGAAGGCGTGATCGTGGCATGCGGCGGTCTAAATGGCGGGTATACTTTGTTCATCGCCGGCCAGAAACTGCATTACGAATACAACTTCCTTAACACGGAGCGGTACGCAATCGTCTCTCCTGAATTGCCCTCAGGGAAGGTGGATTTGAAATTCAACTTCGTCAAAACCGGAAACCTAAAGGGCACAGGGCAATTGTATGTGAACGGAAAGAAAGTTGCAGAGGGCGCCATCGATCAAACCGTTCCCAGTGCCTTTTCGCTCAGCGAATCCTTTGACGTCGGTGTGGACAACGGCACGCCCGTTTCCAACAACTACAAGACAAAAGACCATTTTCCTTTCACCGGAGAGTTGGACAAGGTGACCATTACGCTTAACCAAGAGCCGACCGTCCCCCCCGCTGTGCCTCTGGATGTAGATTGAAGAATCCGCAGAAAACTCGCGTTCCTTGGAAACATAGACCAGATACGTTGACTTCCCGGTGAGATCGAACTCGTGAAATGATGGCCGCTCGGTCGCGAACCGCGCAGGCGGAGGTAAACCGGTCGTTTCGGTTGCGAAATTGTGAAAGGCGTGGCGCTTCATCCTTCCACGTCTGTCCTTTTATTGGTTGGAGAAGGATTGCCCAAAGTCCTATAGACGACCAAATCCCAAAGCGGCATGGTGGAGATTACGCAGGGTGTACTAGCCCACTGATTTCAGAACAAAGCTCGACGTAGATGAAATACTAGGAACTCTGAACGAGGCGCGATTACAAAATTCATGTAATCTTAAGGCGCCCACAAGATGTCCACCGAGATTAAAAAAGAGATCCAGTTAGAGATCGCCCATGTTTTGTTCATCGACATCGTTGGTTACTCCAAGCTGCCAGTTAATGAGCAGCGCGCCTTAATCGAGCAGCTAAACGACATCGTACGGGCCACGGATGAATTCCAAGCCGCTGAAACGACCGGCCGGCTAATTAAGATCCCAACCGGCGACGGAATGGCACTGGTTTTCTACCATAGTCCGGAGGCGCCAGTTGATTGTGCTCTGGAGATCAGCCGGGCGTTGAAGAACGATCCGGAACTTCGTTTGCGAATGGGTGTGCACAGCGGTCCGGTCAGCGGCGTCATCGACTTAAACGGCAAAGCAAACGTCGCTGGCGCCGGCATCAACATGGCGCAACGAGTGATGGATTGCGGCGATGCGGGACATATTCTGGTTTCCAAACGCGTGGCCCAGGATCTCGAGCATTATCCTCATTGGCAGCCACACCTCCATGACCTTGGCGAAACCGAGGTTAAACACGGCATTCGGCTTGCGATCGTGAATCTCTACACGGAAGAACTCGGGAATGCGGCCGTACCGGAAAAAGTAAAGGCTACGCGTGTTACTTCCGCAGCAAGGGAACGGGCAGTTCGACGGCGAAAGGTTTTGGTCGTAGCGGCCCTGCTCGTCGCCGCGGGTGCGATTGGCTTCGTCATGCTGCGTCATAAGCAGCCGCTGCCAGCGACAGGATCAGCGATTCCAGAAAAATCGATCGCGGTGCTTCCGTTTGAAAACCTGAGCGAAGAAAAGGCCAACGCCTACTTTGCCGAAGGCATCCAGGATGAGATTTTGACACGCTTGTCCAAGATTGCTGATCTAAAGGTCATTTCCCGGACATCGACGCAGCACTACAAGAGCGCGCCGGACAACTTGCCTGAGATCGCCCAGCAACTTGGTGCGGCCCACATTCTGGAAGGCAGCGTGCAGAAAAGCGGCGAGACCGTGCGCGTGAACGTGCAGCTGATCAAAGCTGCCAATGATTCTCATGTTTGGGCCGATATATTCGACCGCAAATTGACCGACATCTTCTCGGTCGAGAGTGACGTGGCCAAAGCCATCGCCGAACAACTGCGAGCACACCTTACTGGTCAGGAAGAGCAAGTTATCGGTGCCAAACCGACGGAGAATCCCGAGGCATACGACGCTTACCTGCGCGGTCTGGCGTACACACTGAAAAGTGGCAACACGCCTGGCAATATCCTTGGCGCACAGAAATACCTGAAAGAAGCGGTGCGTTTGGACTCGAAGTTTGCCCTGAGTTGGGCGCTGTTGTCTCTTGTGGAATCGCGCGGTTACATCTCAACGACTCTTCCAACGACGACCGCCCTTCGAGAGGACGCCCGGCAGGCAGGCGAAACCTCTCTCGCTCTTCAGCCCAATCTTGGCGAGGCGTTGCAGGCCAAGGGATTTTACCACTACGCCTGTCTAAAGGATTACGACGCCGCGGTGCATTACTTTGAGCAAGCACGTCAGTTCCTGCCGAATAGCAGCAAGATTCCTGAATCGCTCGCCTATGTTACGCGCAGGCGCGGTGAGTGGGACCGGAGCGAGGCGTATTTCAACGAAGCCGAGCGGCTCGACCCGCGCGACGTTTCCCTACTCAACCAGCACGCGCTTTCCTATAAAGACCTTCGTCGTTTCCCCGAAGCACTGCGAAAGCTTGATCAGGTTCTAGATATTACGCCGGACGACGTCGATACCCTGGCGAGAAAGGCGGCTATCGCGCAAGCCGAGGGCGATCTGCCGCGTGCCTCAGCGCTCCTCTCTCCGCTCCGCCCTGCGGCCGACGACCCCACGGCGTTGGAAATACAAGTTTACCAAGTGATCCTAGAGCGTCGCCCTGCACAAATCATCCCTCGGCTAAAGGAAATACTGGCCAAGCCTGATCCAGCATTGGGTTATTACAATGGCGAACTGCGCTTTTGGTTAGGCTGGGCGCAGGAAGTCGCTGGCGACCATGCCGCCGCCCAGGAAACTTGGCGACAGGCGCGCAGCGAACTGGAACCTTTGCTCAAAGAACAGCCGGAAAATTATAGGCTCATTGGAGATCTCGCGCTGACCAATATGTGCCTCGGTGACAAAGCCGCCGCGTTGGCTCTGTCGGAGCAGGCCATGGCCGCGGTGCCGATCGAGAAATACGCCTTCGATGGTCCAGCTCCGATCGAGACCCTCGCCCGGGTGGCGGCGCGTATGGGGGAACCCGACCGTGCCATCGCCGCCTTACAGAAACTCCTCTCGATACCCTACGCTGACGCACTGTCTTCAGGCGTGCCGCTTACTCCTGCAATGCTCCGGCTCGATCCAATGTTCGATCCGCTTCGGAATGATCCGCGCTTCCAAAAACTCGTCGCCTCGACTGCGCCGAAGTAACATCTGGGGAGCGCAGAGCCTGCCCTGAGCTAAGTCGAATGCTCTGCTAGCGTGCAGTTTCGGCAGCTTGCCGAAAGCGCTTCGGCGCCCAGGAATGGGAAGTGTGATTCATTAAAGGCTACATTGCATTTTCCGCGTAACCCCGTGCCGCTTCGATCCTTCAGCGGTTCAACGATTCGACGATTTTTCAAACTTTTCCGCGTAACCTCAGACCAAATTTCCGGCTGTACATCCTTGGCAGCAATAAAACATGCCATCAACAATCCAGCCTCAACAAAAATGAAACAAAAAAAAGGAAATTAAATCATGAACAAACAAAACATTCTCGCGCTCGCTCTAAAACCGGCGCTGCGCGTGACAAAATCCCACTTCGGCGGAACGACCATCGTGATGGTGCTCGCGGTCGGGTTGGCTGCATCTGCAATCGCTCAGAGCGCGGTAACGGAGGTCGTTGGCGGGCTGCATAGCCCGCGTGGGCTGGCATTTGGCCCCGGCGGCCAACTCTTTGTGGCCCAGACAGGCGACGAGACCGTTGACGGCTCGATTATCGAGATCTTGAGTCCGATGGCAATCAATCCGCAAGTTCGAACAATCGTCAGCGGTCTCCCGGTTGTTGGCGATCCCGATGAGGGCGAGTTTCTCGGCGTCAGTGGAATCTCGGTCTTTGGCAACGGCGTGAATTTTGGGCTCTACGCCATAATGGCAGTTGACCCTCAGCAGACCGGCGACGAAGCATTTGGCAATCTGCTCAAGGCGAACTCTCACGGCCAGCTCCAGACCCTTGTGAATGTGGGCAGCTTCGATTACGCGTGGACGGCGGAGCACGTCGATCTTGCCCCGAACGACTTCCCCGACGCAAATCCATACGGGGTTCTCGTCGTACCGGGCCACATCTACGTCGTGGATGCCGGCGCGAACACGCTTGACGAGGTAATGCCTGACGGATCGATAAGAATCCTGGCGTACTTCCCGCTTAACGAGTTGGCCGATGCCACTCCGACGTGCGCCTGCCAGGGCCCCGACGGCTTCCTGTACGTCGGGACGCTGGCGCTGGTTGACAGCTTTTTCCTCGGCCCTTCGGCCAAAGTCTATCGGCTCGACCCGGCGGACGCCAACTTGGCGGAGCCATGGAACACTCCGATGACGGTATGGGCTTCCGGTCTGTGGCCCATCAACGGTTGCACCTTCGGGCGTGACGGCAACTTCTACGCCTCGCAGTTGTTCACCAACCCGGACGTTATTAATGATTTCGACAATCCGGAGGGCGACGCGGTTAAGATCCCGTTTAACAGCCCTGGTACTCACACCTTCCTGACCGGCGGAGCGCTCTCCTGGACAGGCGGCGTGGCCGTTGGTCGGAATGGCGCGGTGTACGTAGCCGACGGTACGGCCTTCGTGGCGCCAGGCGAAGGCAGGATTGTGCGGCTTAGCCCTTGATCGCAACCCCTGAACACGACTACTGGGCGGCTAATCGAGTCGGCCGCCCAGATTCGCCCGTAGTGCGGGAGCGGAAGGCCGACAATCATCTACGACCCCCACGCTGCAGTCGCCGCGAACACAACGAAGCATCACGCTCCAACAAAGCGGGCGGATTCAGTTCACCCCCTGAAACCGAGAAACTAACAATCGCAGTTTGCAATTAGTCGCCAGGCTCCCCTCAGCGTGGCGGCTTTTTGCTTTCTGGAGAGCACACCGATTGCCTTCACGAAGTCCTGGCTCGCTCGCTTGCGCTCGCTGGCCTTCCGTCTGTCCACCCACGTCGCGGCTTCGAGCTCGCTCGCTCTATTCTTCGACTCGGCTCGACATGACAAAATGTCGGCACTAACCGAGCGTTCTCTGATGAACTTCATGGCTTCTTGCTCTCGCTCGCGTCCGTGGTTTCGGCGGGCGCTTTGGCCGCATTCATTTCGTTGATCTTTCGATGCAAAGTCCGCCGGCTAATGCCGAGCTTTTTTGCCGCGGCAGTCACGTTTCCATTGGTTGTGGCGAGCGCTTGCATGATCAATTTTTTTTCCGTCTCATGAAGGTCGAGTGGACTGGATTTTTCGCCGAATGCTTTCGCCGCTGAAATCCCGCGCGGCAAACTGGCGCCGGCCGCCTGACGCACGGCCGGGGGCAGGTCGCGCAAGGTGATTTTCGGGCCAGTGGCCATGACGACGCCGTGCTCGATGGCGGTCCGCAACTCGCGCACGTTCCCGGGCCAGTTGTACGTAAGAAGCGCGTCCATGGCATCGGCCGTTAGATCGACAAGTGGTTTGTTGTTCGCTTTGCAGAAATGCCGCAGGAATCCGCGAACAAGGAGAGGAATATCTTCTTTCCTTTCGCGCAACGGCGGCATGGTGATGCGCACGACGTTCAGGCGAAAGAAAAGATCGTCGCGGAATTTTCCTTCGCGCACGAGCGTTTCGAGATTCTTGTTGGTGGCGGCGATGAGTCGCACGTCCGCGCGCAAGGTTTGATTGCCGCCGACACGCTCGAAGGCGCGCTCTTCGCTGATCACGCGCAGCAATTTGACCTGTGTGCTGGGACTGATTTCGGCCACTTCGTCGAGAAAAATTGTGCCGCCGTTTGCTTGTTCGAACCGGCCGATCCGGCGTTCGTGCGCGCCGGTGAACGCGCCTTTCTCATGGCCGAATAATTCGCTCTCGAGCAGCGTTGGTGAGAGCGCGGCGCAATGCACGATCACGAATTTTGCCTTGTTGCGCCGGCTCAGATTGTGAATGGCATGCGCCGCCAATTCTTTGCCCGTGCCGCTTTCGCCCTCGAGCAATACATTCGCCGAGGAGGGCGCGACTTGGCGGATGGTGTCGAGGACTTCGCGCAATACCGCCGACTCTCCGATGATGTTCTCGAGTCCGTAGCGTTCGTCTACTTGCTGACGCAGCGTGCGGTTTTCCTGCTCGAGCTTCCGGCTTTGCAAGGCGCGCGCGATCAACATTTCAACCTTGTCGAGATTTAGCGGCTTGGTCACAAAATCATAAGCGCCGCGTTTCATCGCTTCGACCGCGATGTCAACCGAGCCATACGCCGTCATCATGATGGAGATGGGCGGGTGCGGCATTTTCAGTGCACGATCGATCAATGTCATCCCGTCTTCATTGCCCAGACGCAGATCGGTGAGAAGGAGATCGATCTGTTCGCGTTCGAGCACGTCGATCGCGCCGGCGATGTCCGCCGCGACATAGACGTCGTACTCGTTCTCGAGCAAACGCCGCAATCCGTCGCGCGTATGCTTCTCGTCATCGACAATGAGGATGGTGGGCTGCATCGAGTCCATTTGGCGAATTACCGAAGTAGCGAGTTGATGACTACGCGATCATTGTCCGCTAATCGTGGCATCCCTCAATTGCTAAATCGCTAATTGCCACGGTATGCTTTTATCGGCTGGTCGCGCTCGCATTGCGGCTGCCCAAAGATTGTCAAAGCGCGACAGGCAGATAGCGGATACTGTTGCCGGATGGAGCGCCGAATTCTTTGCGCATTCGTGGCGATCTTTGTTCTTGCCGGAACATCCTCCCTTCGTGCCGAACCTTCCAATTCGGTCAATCCCAGCGAGGGCTGGAAACTGGCGACGCAATCCAAGGGCGTTGCGATCCACACCAGGCCGCATCCCGGTTCGCCGCTGAAAGAATTTAGGGCGGTGGGCGAGATCGACGCGCCCAGCGGCGCCGTCCACGCAGTGATCGACGATCTCGAAAATTATCCCAGCTTCATGCCATACACAGCCGAATGCCGGCTGATCAAACAGGAAAGCGATTTCATCATCACCTATCAACGTCTCTCGCCGAAAATTTGCGCGGACCGCGATTATACTCTTCGCGTCCAAAAGAAATCCTGGCCCGCCGCGGCAGGTGGGTTGGTTTATCTAAATTGGTGGGAACCCGCGAACGAGCTTGGCCCTGCGGAAAGGCCCGGGGTCGTGCGGGTAAATGTTTGCGATGGCGGATGGCTGCTGGAGCCAAATGGCGCAAATAAAACTCGCGCCACTTATTCCGTTTACACGGACACCGGCGGCCTCATTCCGGCCTTCGTCGCCAATCACGTGAGCCAGATTGGGATTGGCCGACTTTTCGAAGCGGTTCGCAAACAGGTGAAAAAACCCAAATACAGCGCGAACGATCGCTGAGCCCCCGTTATTGGTTTGTTGTGCTTTCTGGCGTTCCCGCTTCCAACATTCGCACGCGCCTGTCGATGTAAGGCAATCGAATCGTCAGGGTGAGGCCTTTGCCTTCGCTGCTTGCGATGGAAAGTTCGCCGCCATGTTCGCGCACGATGCGGCGCACAATCAAAAGTCCAAGACCGGTGCCGGACGATTTGGTGGTGAAATAAGGTTCGAACACGCGGCTCAGATTTTCGGCAGACATCCCGGTGCCCGTGTCCGTGAAGCCTACCAGCACGTGGGTGTCG
>WNGB01011368.1_pt1 | contig 12207 bp, 12 predicted proteins | sample 5400681 | NCBI WGS metagenome assembly WNGB01 (sample SAMN13153367, study PRJNA577476) | soil metagenome | isolation source: 115 cm soil or saprolite under grassland replicate 2 | place: USA:California | collected 2016-06-15 | reverse complement strand
CGGCTTTGCGCGTGAGTGCTTGCAGATGTTACCGCAGTCCTGCGGCGGTAACCTCCATATCCCCGAATCCTAATTCTGACCGCCTCGCTTTTGTGGTTCAACTTCCGGATTGCTCGTGACTCGAGAGCATCGCGGTAGTTTTGAGCTTGTACGAAGTTCAAATGAGTGCATTGGCGATTTTGAGTCAACCGAGGAAGCGTTCTGTTGTCCAGATTTCAGAGTCACGACCTGGGCACTTTGCATCGATCAGCCGTTTGCCAAATTGATTCGGGGTTGCTGGTTTGCTACGGTCGTCGTCATGTCCGAGCCTTCCACCGAGCAGATACGCGAACTGCTCGACTCCCTTTATCGCGTGGATTCGGGACGGATCCTGGCAACTCTGATCCGCTTGCTCGGTGATTTTGATCTTGCCGAGGAGGCGATGCACGAAGCCTTTGCGGCTGCGCTGAGCCTGTGGCCGGGGAGTGGAGTACCCGGCAACCCTCGACCATGGTTGATTTCGACGGCCCGATTCAAAGCCATTGATACTCTGCGTCGACGGGCAAGATTTGACGCGTCTCAAGACGAGCTCGTGCGATATCTCGAAGCGCAATGGAGTTCGCCCGAAAGGTTCAATGCAGAAGCAAGGTTCAATGAAGAGGACCATCTTGAGGATGGCTTTGAAGATGATCGCCTGCGTCTGATTTTTACCTGCTGTCATCCATCTCTAGCGCCGGAAGCGCGCGTTGCGCTCACGTTGCGTGAGGTGTGCGGGCTGACAACCGAGGAGATAGCAAAGGCCTTCCTCATCACTCCGCGTACGCTGGCGCAGCGCATTGTGCGCGCAAAGGCAAAGATTCGAGAGACACCGATTCCCTACGAAGTGCCGACGTCGCAGGAATTGCCGGAGCGACTGGGCGCGGTGCTTCATGTCATCTACCTCGTCTTTAACGAGGGTTATTCGGCTGCTGCGGGAGCGGAGGTGACGCGGGCCGACTTAACCGGCGAAGCGATTCGACTGTGCCGGTTGCTGGCCGAACTCCAGCCAGAGCCGGAAGTCCCAGAGCCTGAAGTCATTGGGCTGCTTTCCCTGATGTTGCTACAGGAATCCCGTCACGCCGCGAGAACATCGCCGACCGGAGAGCTGATTTTGCTGGAGAACCAGGATCGCTCGCTCTGGAACCGGGAGCAGATCGCGGAGGGAGTGGCGTTACTGGAGAAAGCCCTGAAGTCCCGCCGCTTCGGTGCCTACACCCTGCAGGCTGCGATTGCGGCCGTTCATGCGGAGGCGGAGTCGGTGGCTGCAACCGACTGGCGGCAGATTGTTGCGCTTTACGACCGATTGCTACGAATTCAACCTTCGCCAGTTGTGCAGCTAAATCGTGCCGTGGCAATTGCCATGTGCGAAGGTCCAGAAGCTGGTCTGACGCATATCGACGCGGTGTTGGAACATGGCGAATTGGCAAATTATTACCTGGCGCATTCAGCCCGTGCAGAAATGTATCGCAGGCTCGGCAGGACAGCCGAGGCTCGGTCCTCTTATGAGAAAGCTCTGGCGCTGACCCAACAGGAACCAGAGCGGCAGTTCCTGCAAGAGCGGATTCGGCAGTTGAAATAAAGCCAGACTCGTCAGAAGCCGAAGCAGATATTGAGATGACGAGGCCGCAAAGCATTTACATAATTTTGGCTCCCACATAGGACAGTCTTCGCAACTTTTTCTATGCACATCCGGTAGACATGAAATTAACCTTTGAACTTCTTCGACGGTAAGACGAAAGGTCAGCATTGTCCTAGACAGTCTGGGTAGTCCATGCTATCGTGGCCCTAGATTATCTAGGAGGTGGTGTCCGTTGGCTAAATCAAAGATGGGCTTGCTCCAGGGAACGCTGGACATGTTGATACTGAAAGCGCTTTCGCTTGGCGCGCTGCATGGTTATGGCGTCGGTCAACGAATTGCGCAAATCTCCGGCGACGCGCTCAAGATCGAAGAGGGTTCGCTCTATCCGGGACTCTACCGGCTCGAACAGCGCGGATGGGTGCAATCGGCATGGGACGTTTCTGACAACAATCAGCGCGCGAAGTTCTACAAGCTCACGCGCGCAGGACGAAAGCAACTAATCCTCGAGGAACAAAATTGGGAGCGGCTCGCGGGCGCGACCATGAAGGCGCTGCGCGCGAGCTGAGGGGAAAACCATGTCAAGAATCCGAGCCATAATTAATTCCATTCGCGCCCGTCTGCATCACGACGAGAGCGGCCGTGAAGTTGAGACTGAATTGCGCTTCCATATTGAAATGCGAACGCGCGCCAACATCGAGGGCGGCATGACACCATACGAAGCGCAACGTGCTGCCCTGCAAAGCTTCGGAGATTTCAACAACGTGAAATCCTCGTGTTGTGAAATCAGGCGCAGTTTTCCTTTCAATACCGGTCTTTTAAGAATGGGGTTGCACATCGCGATTGCGGCACTCGCCGGCGCTGCCGCGTTGTGGACGGTCAACACGCCACACCATAGTCTTTCCAGCCTACTGTCCCAACTGGGCTTTGTCGCTGTCTTGACATGCTTGTTCGTCGTCGCTCGCCGAAACAAAAAACCAACCCGTCAATAACTGAGGATCGACCATGCACAATCGTAGTTTGCCTAAGATCATAAACGGTCTGTTGACGCTGTTAATGTTGAATGCGGGCTTGGCGGCTTCCTTCACTCGAACCAACGCGCAGACGCAATCGGGAAACTCGTTCGCCCATGAGATAAGCGCGCAACAAGTTGACGACCGGCTATTGAGTCCGCGTCTGGCAGCTCTGCGAGATCGAATCAAATCGGGTGACCGCGAGGCGCTTGATAAGTTTTGGAAAGAGATCAGCGAACGCGGTGCGCCAATTGTTGAGGAGGTACCAGGCAACGACCGAGACGTGCTGGTAACGATCGTCTGGAAAGCGAGGGAAGAGACGAGAAACGTTTTCGTCTTTCGCCTCGGCGACGTTAATAAGCCGATGGCGCGGCTGCTCGACACTGACTTGTGGTACAAAACATTCCAGCTTCAGAAGGGCGCGCGCTTCATCTATCAACTCGCCACGAACCTCCCCGACCCAAAAGAGTGGCGCGGTATCACCCGCTTCGCGCGTGACCTCCGGAACGACCCGTTCAACCCGCTCCAGTTTGCCGAGCGCTCTAATGAGTTCAACCCGTATGAAGTGACTTTCTATTCGGCGATCGAACTGCCTTCGGCCGAGCCGCAGGTGTGGAACGTCGTCCAGCCTAAAGTTCCTACCGGACGAGTGCAGAGCGACAAATTCACCAGCAAAGTCCTCGGCAACGAACGCCCAATTTGGATTTACACTCCGCACGGCTACAGTGCTGACAAGAAGCCTTATGGTTTGCTGGTACTTACAGACGGCGGTCTTTACGTGAACACGGCGCGCGTGGCAACCACGCTTGATAACTTGATCGCAGCGGGTGTGATACCGCCGCTCGTCGCCGTAATGGTAGAGAACCCTGATCGCTGGCGCGAGTTGTCCTGCAATTCAGCTTACGCCGATTTTTTGGCTCAGGAGATTGTTCCCTGGGCGCGCGCTAACTACCATGCGACCGACCGCCCGGATCAGACAATCATCGGTGGCACGAGCTTGGGCGGATTGCAGGCGGCTTTCGTAGGGCTCAAGCACGCGGAGGTTTTCGGCAACGTGCTTTCCCAATCGGGTGCTTTCTCGTGGAAGCCCGATGGCGAAAAGGAGTACGAATGGCTGAACCGCCAGTTCGCCGCCAGCCGGCGTCTGCCTTTGCGCTTCTCGTTCGAAGCCGGACTGTTGGAAGGGACCTGGTGGTGGCGTTCTCTTGTTCCGCCGTCGCCCAATGGACCGCCCGTGATAGACCCTACACTGCTCGCGGCTAACCGTAATTTGAGAGACACGCTCCAGAGCAAAGGATATTCGGTCCACTACACGGAATTTAACGGCAATCATGGTCTCCTCAATTGGCGCGGAACGCTGGCGAGTCACCTGATAGCGCTTGTCGGTATCAAACCCGAACCGAAGATTTCTGAGCGGGACAGAAGCCTCACAGCGCGATCCTTGATTCCGAAGAAAGCGATCGCGATATCTCAAGTCAAGGTGGCTCCCGCTCTGATGCGACAATACATTGGCAGATACGAATTAGATCCGAAGTTCGCGCATGATTTTGTGATCTATGTAAGCGTCAAAGATGATTCTTTGTGGGTCAAGCCTTCATACCTGAGACAGCGCCCAGTCATCGCCGAATCCAACTCCGGGTTCCGTGACAGTGAGATTCCAGACTTGCACCTCGCCTTCATCAAAGACGAAAGAGGCAGCGTCACCGGTCTCACTCTAAACACTGGACAGGGAGACGTACTGGTCAAGAAGATGCCGCCGCCAGTGCCCAGTCTCACCGGCAATACTACTTTTATTTTAGCTGGGCACACTGACGCCGAGGCCGTGGCCATCTATGGATCGTTCAACGATTGGATCCAGACAAAGAACTACTGTTTGAAACAGGCTGACGGATGGGTCTGTCACCTTGATTTAGCGCCCGGCAAATACACCTACAAGTTCCTGGTAGATGGGATAGGTCTGAACGATCCAACCAACTCCGCCACTGAAGCCGACGGTAACGGCGTCATTGATTCGGTCATCGTCGTCAAACCAAAATAAGCGCAGTGCGAGCAAGGTAATGGGGGCTACCGATCTGTGAAGAATCACAATATGCTTTAGCCTTGATCATTCCTGAATGGCTCGACAGTCAAAGCCAGTCACGAGTGCAAACACAGACAGGATCATAAACGAGAAGGCCGCCACGATGGCGGCCTTCTCGTTGACAAGTGATGGCTTCTCAGGTAGGACTCGAACCTAGTTCTAAAGCGTGGAAAGTAAAAATTTCTTTGACGATTTGTCGAATTCCGGTCGGCCGTTCGACTATCTCGTGAAGGCAGGGCAATCGGCCCCCCCCGCAGACTGGTACAGAAGCCCGTTACAGGAGCAGAAGAAATCATGACGCAGTATTTGGTTGAGTCGCAAGAATCAGCCCTGACCCCGCTGCTTGGTGGCTTCGACGACGACACTGACGTGATCCAATCTCTTGATCGTCATGTCCCTGACATAGCAAAGACCGTGCGCGGATTTCAGATCATGACAGCCTTTTGCTACTCCTTATATTCCAAAATATCTCCGGGCTGACACTCTAAAGCTCTACAGATCGCCTCCAATGTTGATAGCCGAATCGCTTTCGCTTTGCCATTCTTCAACACGGAGATATAGCCATCGTAATGCCGACTTTATCGGCGAGCTCGGTAAGGATCATTTTTCTTTCGCAACAAGACGTCGATGTTAATGATGATTGCCATGTTCTTTTAGACAGTCAGGTCGTTCTCAGGTTTTATCTCCACGGCATTTTGTAAGATCCGCTCAAACACCGCGGCGGCTGTGGCGATGATGGCAGAGACCAAAATAATGAAGACACCCATCATGACTCCACCGGCAATATCATCCTTGCCACGCATAAAGATGAATAAATAGGCTTCCGCCCCGAGAATAAAGATCGCCGTTGTTAACGCGCAGTACTTGATGATCCGCAAAGCTCGTACAGAACGCTGGAAAAATATTTCGTTTCGTCGGGCATACCCTAATATCTTGAATGCCTGGTAAAGACCGACAAAAAATGAGACGAAGGCCAGGTATATATACGCCAGGAATGGATCCTTGAAGTAGATCTCAAAAAGCGTGGCGTTCACGTTCCTGCCCTCGACTTGGGGTTCCCAAAGCAGTAAGGCAAGAACGCCTACGCCGAGAAGTGCAATTACTACCTGAAGGAAGATCGTCGAGCCTCGCTTCATAGTTGATCCTTATGGCTGATTTACATTGCGACTCTATTTCACGCGTTTATCGTTTGTTAATAAATAATTATCGTTATTTCAGAAGAGTTCCTCGGCCAGCGCCACGATGATGCCCGCAGGGCCTCGCATGTAGCAGAGTCTGTACTTGTCCTCGTACTGGGCCACCTCGCCGATGAGTTCGGCGCCCTTGGCGCGCAGGCGAGCGACAGTGTCGTCGACGCTTTCGACTGTAAACATGACGCTCCGGAGGCCCAGCGTGTTCGGCGGTGCGATCGCCGGTTCGATCTCGACCAGTTTTGGATTGCGAAACTTCGTCAGCTCGAGCCGCCCGTGCCCATCTGGGGTCCGCATCATAACGATGTCGACCTGGACACCTTCGAGCCCGTTGACGCGGTCCACCCACGGGCCCTCGACCGGCGCCTCGCCTTCGATCGTCATGCCGAGCGCGGTGAAAAAAGCGATAGCGGCTGCAAGGTCTTCGACGACGACGCTGACGTGGTCCAATCTCTTGATCGTCATGTCCGTAGTATAGCAGAGGCCGTGCGCGGCGGTCCGGGCCGACCGTTCTCGGGAGTTGGACGTGGTTAGCCGAGGAAATGCAGGGAGCTGAGGGCGCAGCGAAGCTGCAAGAAGGCCAGAATGGATGTCAGCCTTTGGCTGCTTACGCGACGGTTTTGTTAGGCGTACTAAAGCGCGGAAGCAAAACATTTCTTTGACGGTTTGTCGAATTCCGTCCGGCCGTTCGACTATATGGTGAAGGCAGGGCAACTGGCCCGCCCAAAGATTTAAGATTAAAGACCGTTACAGGAGAAAAAAATCATGCCACAGTATCTGGTTGCTAACTACCTCCCCGACGACTTCGACCCGTCCGCCGTAACCGAAGCGATGATCGAGGAGATCCACGCGCTCAACCGCGAAATGATTGCTGCCGGCGTGAGGAAGTTCGCTTGCGGAATTTCCCCGGCCAGCAACGCAAAGACGGTGCGGAAGCAGCCTGATGGTACGGTGCTCGTCACCGATGGGCCATACACCGAGACCAAGGAGCACATGGGCGGTTTCTGGATACTGGAAGCTGCCGATATGGACGAGGCACTCGCGTGGGCGCGCAAGGGTGCCATCTCATGCGATGCGGCGGGCGAGGTGCGCGAGCTTCTTTTCTACCCGGCTCCGGAGGGAGCAACGGAATAGTCTGGCCGCAGCGACTTCGGAATATGCACGTAGTGACCATGGGATGAACGAGCCAGCGCGAAGCTACGCCGCTGGCTCCCACCCGGGAGGTGCAACAGAACATTGTTGCTCTTCGCCCCATTAGGGGCGAGATGTTTATAGAAAGCGCGACCTCTAAAAAAGTTTCCTCGCTCCAGCGGAGCGAAACATAGTTTGGTCACCACGTACCAATGACGGAAACATTGCGCTCCGCTGGAGCGCGAGTTATCGAGTTAGAGGCAGTATCTATAAACATCTCGCTCCCCTGGAGCGAAAACTAATTCCGTTGTTGCACTTTGAAGGTTGAATTCACCCTAAACAAAATCAGATTTGACTCGAAGGAACTCAGTCATGAGAAAAATTATCGTGCTTGAACATATTTCACTTGATGGTGTCATACAAGCCCCGGGCGGGCCGGACGAAGATACCAGCGACGGCTTCGCATACGGCGGGTGGGCAGCGCCATATGATGATGACATCCTTGGAGCGGCCCTGCAAAAGCAGATGAGCATGCCGTTCGACCTGCTGTTAGGACGCAAAACCTTTGACATTTGGGCGGCCTTCTGGCCTCAACATGCGGATGTATGGCCGGGCGTCAACACGGCGACCAAGTACGTCGCCTCGAATACCATGACTTCTAGCGAATGGCAGCCGTCCGTGTTTTTGAACGGAGATATTGCTGAAAAAGTCGCCAAGCTCAAGCAAGAGCAAGGGCCGGATCTACACGTTTGGGGAAGTGGCAATCTCCTCCAGACGCTCATGAAGCATGATTTGGTCGATGTGTTCTGGCTGATGATATATCCGATCACGTTGGGCAGTGGAAAGCGTCTGTTTGCGGATGGCACGATCCCGGCGGCCTTCAAGGTGACGGAAAGCATAGTCGGCTCGAATGGCGTCATTGCCGTGAATTACGAGCGTGCCGGCGCGATCACAACCGGAAGTTTTGTATAAACATTCGCGCCGTGTTCGGCGTACGTTCGCCGCAAGTATTACGATTTGCAACTTGTCGATTCTTTCGGCGCGCGCCGACTATAGGATGAACGGTCCGGCGCTCAGCCCACCCTCAAACTCTCGTAAGCACTGGAACATTGACTGGGACAGGACACTCAAATGAGAAATGTAATCTTCGCAATCAACATTACCCTGGACGGCTGCTGCGACCACACCAAGCAAGTTGCTGATGACGAGACACACGAATATTTTACGCATCTCATGCGAGAGGTCGACCTGCTCGTCTTTGGGCGTAAAACCTATCAATTGATGGTTCCTTTTTGGCCTGAAGTCGCAAAAAGCCAGTCGATGACAAAAGCATCGAACGAATTTGCCCGAACATTTGACTCGATCGACAGAATCGTTTTTTCACGATCTTTAGACAGCGCGGAAGATAAGAATACGAGAATTGTCCGTACGAACCTTCACGACGAAATCCTTAGATTGAAACAAGAACAGGGCAAAAATATTTTAGTGGGTGGCGTAAGTGTTCCTTCACAACTCATTGAACTTGGTCTGGTTGATGAATATCGTTTTGTCGTTGGGCCAATCGTTGTGGGGGAAGGGAGACGGTTGCTGGAAGGCGTTAGCCTGCCGGAGAGACTACAAGTAAAACTTGTTGACACAAAGATTTTTGAATCAGGGTGTGTTGCGCTTCGTTACTTGAAACAGTGACAGAGAAATCTGCGACAGCTGTGCGTGCTGGCCCCACCCAAGGAACAAGAACGGGGAAAAGAACAATGAAATACATCTGTTTGGGATACATCGAGCCAGGAAAATTCGAAGGGATGACCGAGGACGAGCGAAACGCAATATTCGACGAATGCTTTGAGTACAACGACCATCTGCGCGCCAACGGACATCTTGTCGCTGAAGTACCTCTTCAGCCTCCGGAGACCGCGTTGACCCTGTACTGGAAAAACGGCAAAGTCGCGACGACCGACGGTCCCTATGCGGAAACCAAGGAACAGCTCGGTGGCATTCTCATCCTTGAGGCGCGAGACCTCAATCATGCCATTCAGCTTCTGTCACAGCATCCAGGCGGCATGAAATATGAACTTGGACCAAATGAGATACGACCGGTTGCGGATTTGAGCGAAATCATAAATGAGAGCGAGCAGCGGCGACGGGGAAAGGATACCTCGCGATGAGGGCGGCCACCAGGGACAGAATGATCAGTATCATGGCCCTGGTGCTGGTAATCAGCATCGGTTTCCTTGTGCCGAAGGCGGCGGCACAGTCGGATAAAAATTCGAAAATGTAGCTGCTCTCCCAAATAACAACCGCGCGTCCACTAAGAGTCCAATAAGCGTTCCCGTGAGTCCTTCAAGTGCGGTAGAGTGCTATCCATGCCGCGAAGTTACATTGAATTACCATAGGTCCCTTCTCTTTCACGGCGGCGACACGGGTTCGACTCCCGTACGGGACGCCCCGCTGGCCCACTCCCCCGCGCCACACCCGGTACGAGCTTCAGTCGTTCAACGTCATCAGCCAGATGTCCGCTTCGGTAGTGAGAAGCGAGAAGTAGATCATCCGGTCATCTCGAGGAAGCGTAACGCCAATACCAAATTCATGTGGGGCGACCGACAGCACCTCATGAATCTTTTTTGACTGGCTGTCGATCAGGTAGAGCTTGTCTTGCTGCTGAAACAGCAGCCTCCGGTTGTCACTCAACCAGACGGGGAAAGACCCGAAATCTGTGAGCTTCTCGTACTGTTGTGAATCCAAAGAGTAGACGACGATGCCGGCTGGGGGAGCCCTACTACGCTCTTGAATCCCGGCAAGTTTCCGTCTATCGGGAGACCATGACCACACCCAGAGTCGCCCGTCTGAATCACTGATTGGCGGTAGTGTCTGTGGCGTCTGCTCCTGCCAGGACTTCCCAACTTCTATGATTGAGGGATTACTCCCCGGATTACGGCAGACGAGGCGGGTGCCATCTGGCGACCAGACAGCATTGGCAACTCCATCCCGGGCATTAGTGAGCTGCTCGAGTCCACTGCCGTCAGCGTTGATCATCCAGATCTCCGGCCTGCCACTCCGGTCGGAGTGAAAGGTGATCCGTTTACCATCAGGTGACCAGCGCGGCGCACGGTCTTTATAGCTGTCATCCGTCAATTGGCGCAGACCTGTGCCGTCCCGCCTGATGACGAACAAGTGATACTGTTTGCCTCCCTGAGTATCAAAGGCTAACCACTCACCGTCCGGCGAGAGGTTTGGAGTATTTGCCGATCTGGAGCCCTGAGTGATCCAAACGGATTGACCCGTGACTGTTTCCCTTACCGGATCAAATGCGACACGCTGGAGATTACCGCTTCTGACCATGTGTGCATACACCATACGTTTCCCATCACGCGAAAAGCTTAGCTGCGCGCTGTAGGGGGATGGGGTAGTGACCGCCTCGGCTGGTCCAAGCACTTTCCCGGTTGTCTCCTCAATCGGCACGCGCCACACATTCATGCTTCCGCTGCGGTCGCTCGTGAAATACAGATATCCTCCGTCCGGTGACCAGACCGGACTTCCCTCCACGGCAGCGTCATTCGTCACTTCAACCGCCTCACCGCCGCCGGCCGGAATTGTCCAGATGTCTCGCTGTGATAGATTTCGCCTTCCCCCATAGGCGATCCTGGTGCCGTGCGGAGACCAGTTGGGCTGTATCGAATCTTCTTTCGTGACGAGCCGCCTTTCTCCAGTCGCGACATTCACCGCCCAGATTCGACTGTTCGGATTATTTCTGACGGCTGGATCCAACGGACCTTCGTCAGCACAGGCGATCTCTTTCCCGTCGGGAGACCAGGCCGGATTGAAACCGAAATTCGTCAGCCGTTTTACGCTCTCACCGGTCGCACCCATCACGAATATCCCGCCGCCTTCTCGCTCCGAGCGAAAGGCAATGCGATCACCATCGGGCGAGAACCCCGGCTGCGTATCATCGGCGGCAGAATCCTTCGTCAAGTTGATGGGATTCTTCCCGCCCACTCGTTGCAAGTAGATGTCCCAATTTCCAGAAGCGTATCCGGCATAAACGAATGACTTGCCGTCGGGTGAAAGAGAGGGAAAATATTCCGGCCCTGCCTGATCAGTGAGCTGAGTGAAGGTGGCGTTTGCAAGCGCTGTTTGTTTAAGTACCGCACTGCGGCGAGAGAACAGGTACAACACAGCGGCCGAGGCGATTATTACTATTCCCACGATCAGAGCCGCCGCGCGCTTATGCTGTTTGATCTCGGTGACGATATATTCAGCGCTCGATGCAGAGTGTGCGGTTGCCGCCGCAGACTGGCCGCTGCTCATTGCCCTGGCACTGATTGGTGGTTGAGACCGCTCGATCTCGGCACTCAACTCCAACTCTTTTCTCAAGTTCCTGAGATCGATTAGCAGGTCTTTGATTGTCTGATAGCGCTCCTCTTTATCTTTACGCAGTGCTTTCCTGACAATCCGCTCCAACTCAGCCGGCACTTCCGGCCAGGAGTGCGCCAGCGGCAGAGGCTCTTTTTGTAATATCAATGACATCACATCGCTGGCTGTTTCCCCTTCGAATGGTTGGCGGCCGGTCGCCATCTCATAAATCATTACACCCAGGCTCCAGATGTCTGTCCTGGTGTCGACAGCGAGTCCTCGCGCCTGCTCCGGTGACATGTAACTGAACGTGCCCATTACCACGCCGGGGGCAGTCTCTACCTGAGGCAGAGTAGGCGCCGCAGTTTCGATTGTTTTTGGCTCGGTGAGCTTGGCCAGTCCAAAGTCCAGTACTTTGACGTTTCCATCGGTACGCACCATGGTGTTTTCAGGCTTGATGTCCCGATGAATTATTCCCGCTTGATGCGCGGCTGCCAGTGCGCTCGCCACCTGAACCCCCACATCCAGCGTCTGGCCCACAGTGATTCGTGCGCGTGAAAGGTGCTGGCGCAACGTCTCTCCCTCCACATACTCAGTGGCCATGAAGTGCAACGAACCGTCATGCCCGATCTCGTAAATCGTGAGGATGTTCGGATGATTCAAGGCCGAAGCGGCCCGCGCCTCCTGCTGGAAGCGGCGCAGCCGCTCTTCATTCCTGGTAAAGTCGCTGCGCAGCAGTTTGAGCGCCACCTTGCGACCGAGGCTTGTATCATGAGCCAGAAAGACTTCACCCATGCCGCCGCGCCCGATGCGGCTCACTACCTGGTAATGACTGATCTGTTTGCCGACAAT
>WNGB01016228.1_pt1 | contig 12208 bp, 7 predicted proteins | sample 5400681 | NCBI WGS metagenome assembly WNGB01 (sample SAMN13153367, study PRJNA577476) | soil metagenome | isolation source: 115 cm soil or saprolite under grassland replicate 2 | place: USA:California | collected 2016-06-15 | reverse complement strand
CTTTGACGATGTCACCGGACTGGACGTAGACATCCTCATCAGAAAAATTCTGAATGGAGAGTTCATTAACGCTCTTTGTCTCGTAAACGACGATTTTCTTTTGCACGAGCGCTTCCTGGAGCGTTAGAAACGACTTGCCTTTAATTGTGTTCTTTCCGTGAACCAGGAAGATCGTCAGATTCTTGTGGGTGTACGGGCCGGAGAGACGATAGTCTCCGGCTTGAGTTCCCCACTGACCCTGTCCACCTGCTCCGCCGCCGGAAGAATTCTTCCGAGCCTGGACACTAATCAGTACTCCCATTGACACCATCACTGAAAACAGAACGACCCCGAGCGTTAGAACAAACGCTTGCTTCTTCATTTTCTTGTCTCCTTAAAGAGCTGTCGAGTGTGCTTCTTTAGGCAACGTTGACCCAGCCAAGCTTTAATCCCGCCCAGCTAAACTTCAGTTGTTACCAGCGAGCAGCATCGCCCAACGCCAAATGAAATATCGTTACGGGGAGCCTGGATAGATCCCTTGAGCAGGGAGACCTTGACAGTTCGGGGAGACCCTGGAAGTAGAACCTAACCGGTTATTAGAACGAGGATTAGGAAACTTCTTGCAGTAGGATGGAACGGTTCACGACCTCGGTCTCAGGTGAAGACTCAAGTGGGCCTCAGTCGAAGAGGTGAAGTCAACTCTGACTTTCTTCGGTGACGAATTCAACGTACCCAGAAAGCCAGAAATCCCGGGCCCCCTGATTCTACGACAAGCACGCCAAGCTTGTTACCACCCTCTGCCTCGGTAGCTAACAACTGTCATACTAACGATCTTCAGCGGCGCGTTAGAACAACCAAGACGTCTTCTTAAGAGATCCGCGCTTGACGTTAGGTGTTTTAGATATCACAACCTGACCGGTTCCAGAGTGATGGCAAATCGCTCACCCTCAAAAAGCTGCCGACTTTCCGCAATGACCAGACAGCCGATCTTGTGTGTGCGCCAAACGTCTTTAAGTACGCCGGCACTATGCGCGTGGGGATTATGGGGATCGAAGCCGGGATCAGTAGCAGTCGGCTTTGGGTCGGAGAGAGGCAATGGAAGACCATCGAGCCAATTGATCAGCGGGCGATTACTGGGGTTAACGGTATACAGGGTGAATTTGGGTTGCAGCATCGCAGCTATTACCTTCCCGAAAACGTGAGTGAGGATCAGCTTTCTCTTCTCCTTTCAATCTGCTCAGTTAACCTGATTCAAGAGTATGGGTTTGTCCATTTATTTATGACAAATCCGCCAAAACATTTCCGCCTCCGTCCGTGGCACGGTATGTAGAGTCCTGGAACAGGGCGGGATAAGCGTAGCGAAATCCGGGCTCACCTTAACGAGAGATCCGAAACGTGTAGGTTGCTGCATCTTCGAAGCTTGAGTTTGCGAGCTGACCGCTGAGCTTCACTTGATAATCGTCACGCCTGAAAATATCGGCAGGCAGTTTTAGAACAATAAATTTTCCTTCGATGAGCTGCTCGGGTTGTAGATTCGTGCCGATCCACACGCTCGTCCCCTGACTCGTTAAGATTGCCGCACGGTATTTCTTGTAATCACCTGGTGGTAGAGCTAGTCGTAGCTGAATGGTGTCCGCACCCGCAGGGATCGAGATCCTGGTGATTTCACCGCCTTCCCTGGACGCTCCTGGTATGAGAACCGCAGTTACGATGCTGGCAGTCGCCTGACCAGCGGGCGTTTGCTGCGCAGGGTTCTTTGCTGCCAGCCACACGCCGACCACGAACACAAGTGCAGCCGCAGCCAAAGCGAGTGACGCTACGGCAATTCTCGATGAGAGGAAAGCTGCAGGGTAGGACCACCATTGCCGGGTCAGGGCGTTTTGTCTGGCCCTGTCGGCAGTATACTTTTTGAAGGCTCTACCAAACCGCACCTTCTGCTCCCGCTCGGGCGTTACCAGAAAGTGTTCTTCAAAGTTTCGTCTTTCCAGGAGGGAGAGATCACCTGCCAAATACTCGTCGATTAGTTCGTCCTCTGCGATCAATAACTCTTCATAGAACTCATTATCCACCAGCAAGCGTTCTTCAATCTGCGGTTGGTCATTTTGCTGGATTCGGCCTAACAAATAGGGCCGGATATTCTCATATTCTTGTGATTTCATACCGCGGGCCCCCTCCATAAAACCCTTCCCTAAAACAGAATGACATTTACCGCACAGCCATTTCACCAGGCCTGTTGCTCCTGCAGGCACTGCTGCACACATTCCAGCAGGTTTAGCCGAATGCGATGCGCCCGGATCCTTAAAGCATTCAGGGCGATGCCTAGACCCTCTGCCAGCTGTTTGCGGTGTTCAATCTTGGCCCTTTTCTCATCCTGATAATATTGCAAAACGAGTTGACGGTTGTCGGACGTCAGCTGCTCCATACATCGCTCGAGGCACCTATACTCCAGCTCGATTTCATCAGAATCTCGCCGGGGCGGCGGTGGCAAAAGGGCAGGCTTCTTTCTGACATACTCCAGGTAGACCTTGCTTGCCACACCATAGAAATACAGTGCCGGTTCCCCTTCAAATTCGTCTGCTATGTCCTTCAGCCGTTTAGCGACGCGGTTGATAGTTTCATCGGCCAGCTCCTCGGATTCAAAACACCCGCGACATGTGAAGATCTTGATGAGGCGGAGTCGAATCCTTTCGTATTTTTCGCCCGCCCGCTCGCGATTTGGGTCGAGCCATAACAGCAAGGCATCAAAGTTTTCCTGAGTTAAGGACCATTCTTTGTTCATTATGTCGTGGCATTAACCTTAAAGAAATTTAGAGACCGCCGTCAGCATTTTCCCTAAAAGCCTCTTTTCCGTCTATGTCTCCGGGCGTAAAGACCGGCAAGAATAAGGAGCGTCATTACAGTTCCCGCAATAAGTTTGGCAGCCCAGGTAATTCCAGGACTCCACGCAGCACGCCCCGAATATTGGCCCTGGATGACAAACCCGGCCCAGAAGTAGGGCGAGCGCCAGCGATTTTCCCGCGAAAGTTCGAGCTGTGCTTTTCTCAATGCAGCGGAGGGCGATAACCCTTGCTTGAACATCGCTTCGTAGAAGTGTCGCATCAATTCCGCCGTCGCATCGTCATCTACTTTCCATAGTGAAGCTACGACACCTGCCGCTCCCGCATACATGAACCCACGCGTAAGCCCCACAAGGCCTTCTCCTCTCACTTCCTTTCCCAATCCGGTATTGCACGCGCTTAGCACAACGAGGTCGACGGGGAGATCCAGATTATATATATCGTGCAAACGCAAGAAACCATTCTGCGGTTGACCATTCTGATCAACTAGCGACAGTATTATTCCGGATAGTTCAGGATGATCGTTGTTGAGCAGACCGTGCGTAGCGAAATGAACGATACGATAGTTATGTAGTTCAGAGTTCGTTGCCATGGCGCGACTGGCATCGAAATCCGTCGCCTTCATGCCCGTGCCCCACGGTGCCGCCGCCAAAATTGCATCTGCCTCCGCTCGCGAAGCCAGCAGGCGCGGGATCTTGGTCCAACCACTCGAAACATCAACATCCCGCAGTGCTGTTTGCCCTTCGGTCGACGCTTCGGATTGCGTTTTGCCTGTATTGTTGGACTGAATACGAGGATCGTCACTCTCGAAGACGGGATCAGCAAGGATGGCTACTGAGTTTGAAGCCAGGCGACGCCCCTCAGTTTCCTCTTTAAGTCGCGCTAGCGCCGAAGCCGAAGGCTGGTTGACAATCTCGTGCTTTACAATCAACGGTTCGCCGACGGTTTCGCTGACTTGATTCGACCCGTTTTTTTCTGCCTGGTCCGCTTCAGGGACGATCAACGCCTGGAAGGGTATGTAATGTAAAGCTCCGTCAGCCACAATGAGTAATCGTTTGTTCCTGAGTTTTGTTGCCGCCGGCCCGAGGATCAGGCTGCCCAACATCGCGGACTCATGCGGAAGTTGAGCGTCGGCCTCGACGGCGCGGGCTTTTTGTTGCTCGAAGGTTTCTCCAGGCACCGACTGACGGGCTATCAGCAATCGGTAAAAACGACGTGCCATCTCTTCGATCCTGGCACGGTCCGGCAGCTCAAAACTTGCGATCTCGGATCTGCTGATTACCCACAAGTAGCTTCGAGCATCGCCGAGGAAATATTCTAAGAGCAATGAATCGTCGTCAATTACATGCTCTTGAATCTGATGGAGGCTCAGGGCCTGCGGTTGTGTTAGCGCTGCATAGTGGGGACTCTGACTCCTAAGTTGGGCCTGGACATTTTCATACTTGATGGCAAGGTCGCGTATCTCCTTTTCCGCAGCCGCGGCCTGTTGTTCGGAGTGCTCCCTGCTGAGCAGGCTCATCTGGTATTCAGCCTTGACATTCAAAGTCTGTCGCACACTACGTTCTTCCTGAAGCAGTTCCGGAGCGACCGCGCGACGAATCTCCGCACGGGCCTCGGCTAACATGTCGAGCAGGCTGCGCGCATGTGCTAATTCACTGTCTTCGAGAGCTTTCACTTCCAGGCCACTCCCCGGATTTTGTTTATGTCTCTGCATTAGCAGGTCAATTCTTAACTCCAGATACTTGTGAACGGAGGCAAGGTAGGATGAACGGAGCGTGTGACCGGGAACTCGGGAGCGCAGTGATTCAACGATGCCGACCGCCGTCTCGATGTTTGCACTGGCCGCTAAGAGCGCGCCCGCATCCCGTTGCACGGTGGCGATATTGTAAAGGGTGAGAGATTCGCGCGCGCGATCCTGCGAAGCGCGAGTGAGCGGCAACGCCTGTTCAAAACACGAAATTGCCCGTTGTCTCTGATTCGACTTCGCGTAGATCATGCCCACGTTGTTCAAAACAAGGGCTTGACCGCGGGGGTCCTTCACCTCTCGGCTCAACTGGAGGGCGCGCGAGTAATAGGCGAGCGCCTTCTTCACATCCCCAAGAAAATCGAAGATACCGCCAAGGTCCTGAAGATTGTAAGCCTCGATGCGGCGATCCTTGAGAGTGCGGCAAAGCAAGAGCGCCTGCTCATAGTTTTGGATCGCCTGCTCATAAGGTCGCTGATTTGACCCCTCTTTCCCAATTTCTCCGGCATCGCCGATTGCACGATAGATGTTGCCGAGGTAGCGGTGGGAAATTATTTGTCCATCCAATTCTCCTGTTTCCTGGCTCAGCCGCAACGCCTCGGTGTGATGGTCCAGAGCTCGCCCGAGATCCAGATCCGCGAAGATTTCGCCTTGTCCATTTAGTGAGGTGATCAGACCCTTCTTATCACCCACGGTGCGAAACATCTGCTCGGCGCGGCTGTAGTAGTCCATGGCTTTTTCCCGCTCACCGAGCAGCGAGTAGACTAATGCCATGGCGTTAACGGTCTCAGCTTCACCTCGCAGGTCGCGAGCAACGCGCCATAGGGAAAGCGCCTGCTGAAAATTTTCCAACGCCAGAGGCAGTTCGCTCATGTCTGTATATATGTAACCCAGATACCTGAGTATCTGAGCTTTCCCTTGGGGATCTGCCGCCGCGTCGCAAAGTGGCAACGCCTGTTTCAAAAAATCGAGTGCTCGGTTCATCTCACTCAGGTTGTAGAAGGCCACCCCGAGATTTCCCATGGTCCTCGCAATACCTGGCCGGTCGTCAATCTTTTTGCCCAGGCGAAGAGCCGACCGAAACAACGCAATCGCTTTCTCATTCTCTCCAACGAGCGTATAGACATCTCCCTTGTTGTTGAGCGCTTCGAGTTCTTGTCTGGAGTTGGGAGTAGTTCTGCTCAAGGTGAGCGATCGCTCGAAGTAGGTCAGCGCTTCGCGGTACTCTCCTAATACCGAAGATACTTTGCCTAACTGTATGAGGGCCTCGATCGCTTCTGATCTCTGGCCGGCACTTTCAAAGATACGCAATGCAACCTGATATTTATCGATCGCCTGGCGCAGCGACGCCTCCTTCCATTCGCCACTCAGGTGCGCCGCCTCTGCGAAGGCGCGACGGCCGCTCTCCAGTTGCTGCTCCTTTGAGCTCGCGATCCCCGTTGCAGGCTGATCAGCCTTATTCGTCGAGGGAGCGATCTTCGACCGCTGCGCCGGTCTTAACCCCCTCCCGGAACGCAATGTTCGCGAAATGTTTGGGTGACCGGAATTACCAGTTGATGCAAGGGTATTTGTGAATTGGAAGGGAAAGGAACCTGGGTCAAATGCGCTAGGCATAGCCCGTTCGAAAGCTGCAGAGTTGCCAAGCGGATCGTGTGCCTGAGTAGGAATCAGAGCAGCGTACGAGGGTAGTAATAGAACTGGAATGGAAGCGAAACAGACGAGCGTTTTCCTTAAGCACATGTAATACAGCTTGACGAGGCCCGGGTTAAGGAGCCTCTTGTCTAACACATGAGCGACAACTAAACAACGCGCCGCCATCTCTCAGACTAGATTAGCCCTCCTACTGAGTAATCAGCTGACGAACCGAACTTCAATAGTTCGCTTGAGCGCGTCTCTTAAGCGCAGGCTTCTCTTGATAGATCTCTGGTTCGTCTACAACAAATTTCACTTCGTTGATGACGATGATCGGTTCGACATTTTTGTCGGCCCTGCCTTTTGCGATCGTTGGCGGAAAGATCCTTGTGCCATTTCTTAGTTTTCTGGTCTGACCACCTGAAAACGCCTTGTTCAAAATGCACATCGGCACATCTAACCACCCCAAAAACAAACTTCCATCTACCTCGGTCCGGTTAACCTTTGTTGAAGTGCCGGTAGAAGCTTTTGTGGAAGTGCCAGTCGATGCTTTTGTGGAAGTTCCGGACGACGCTTTGACACTGCCTTTCTTTGGTATGTTCAGTATGGTGCCTTCGGGCACCTTTATCTCTGCGGGCTCATCGATCATCAGGAATGCCTGGTCAGTCAAGACTTCTTGAAACTCACCCAAGAGGTCCCTGACGAGCGTGCCCTTCGGCAACAGCAAACGAGCTTTCCTTTCATTTCCCGCCGGTTGGTCCTGCTTTCCATTTCCTGAGTGCTGATCCAGGCTCGAGGCTGCAACTATCCGTGCGCTCGGTTTAGCAGGCGATGCCGACTGAGAAGGCTGCTCAAACCTTGCTCCTTGCTCCGGAGGTTCGCGTTTCTTCACTTCGAAAACCTCACTCCTGCGGAACACCCTGTTCATGTATTCATGCACGAAATTGTTCCAATGCGTGTGCTTGCTAAGATCCAAATCGGCGTAGGTGGCAGGCAGCGGGGGGAAATAAATCGAAACCCCGTGAGCTCTCTTCAGAATTCCACCCTCACCGGAAGTGCTTCCGCAATGAAGTACAAAGTCCGACGCTTTACCACCGTTGTGGCCAATGACGTCCATTATCTCTTCAGCAGCTCGTGTCGCCGCTCCGTCATTGGGGAGCGCTTGAAAGCGCTCCTCTTTAAGCGTCTCAAGCAAGCGTTCGCAGAAATCGAAAAGATCAACGTACTCCCTGAACAAGAACATTTGGGTCTCGCGGCGCGCCTTGCTAACCGCTCTTCTCAAGGTTTCGTTCTTCATGAGGTCAGTGAGGGCTCGGCCGAGTTCGTCGAGACCACCACCTAGGTCGTCAATTTTCTCCAATCTACAGGCCGACAATGTCACGGGGTCCTCTGAAGCTTGGTAGCAGCTGATATATTCGTCCACGATCAATTTGGCAAGCTCCTCCGGTTGCACGGGCCCAGCCTGTGCAGCCTCTAGCAGTCTTTGCAAAATGCGGTTATAGGGCCAGCTCTTGTCCGGGATAACTTCTTCTGAGGCAACCATCAATCTAACGCTTCCGCTGACCTGTTTGGCAATTTCGGCCATACTCATCAGGCAGGCGTCCATCCCCAGGATTGCAACCTTTTGATCGAGCATCTGCTCGATATGTTCGAAAGCCTGTTTGAGCTCAAAGCTTGTCAGAGCGTTATCGGCACCTGCGAGCGCAATGATTGAGCGATCTGACAGTTTTCTAAACTCCTCGGCCTTTGCGCCCTGCGCTGCCTTAGCCTCTAACTTGGCCTTTGCCGTGCCAACATCTTCCTCGTCGTCGAATATTCCATTTGCGTGTCCCCAAAGGACAATCAGGTAATTCTTTGCTCTGTGGTCTCCGGAGCTAGCCCAGTCAACGAATTTCAGCAGATCTGTAACGCTGCCGACACTCGTTGCGCCTTCTACGTCTGTTGCCTCCGTATCGTTGGGTCCGCGCATAAAATAACGGCGGGTGGGGATCTCTTTACGGCTGTAAATCTGGGCCAGCACGTGCACATTGTCGCTTCCCCCGACCTGAACCATCTGGCTCAGATTGTTGAAGGCCTCATCCTGGAGGTCGTTATCGGCGGAAAAGTAAACCATTACAGTCCAATCTCGAAGATTGTTTGCGCTCATGATATTGCTCCTCTTCAGGCTTTATCGTTGTTAACCTATGCACGGGATTGAAGGTTGGCTGAATCAATCTTCATGCTCCGGCAGACATTTGATCGTTCGCGAGGAAAGCTCAAACACGTTGGACAAGCCGCTTCAGTGAACCAATTGAAACTCTCCATAATCAAATGACCGTAGGAGAAAAAGATTTCGTTTGGAAAACAAGATTCTGACATCGCAGGAACGCCTTGCAGATAGTCTCTAAAGGAACAAAGGAACAGATGCTCTAAGTGGAAAGAGCACGGTTAACTCATTGGACGGCAATCATCGTAAGGATAAAGACGGGCAGAGCGTAGCGCCGTTTGCACCTTCTGTCAACGGAGCTATTAGTGCGGGTGATGTTTTGCTTTGAGGAGCGCACCAGGATGAAACGTCTTGCCGGGTTCTGCCATAAAGAAATTGAGAGCGCAAATTGCGGCAAGGCCCGAACAAGGAAGCCTTAGAAGAGAAACTCTCAAAAGGTAGTTTTCGGTATGGGAGCGTAAGGTACCTTGGGGCTTAGCCGCTGCCGTGTGACTCCTCCCACCCGGGCTGTCAGCTGCGGAAGCTCTTGTTGCGGCACTCCGAGGCGTGAACTACTCACCCCACACCCCCAATGCTTGCCGCTTTAAGCGGCGGAGCCGATCAAGGGTCTTGAGCCCCAGGGTCGTCCCGCCGCTTCTTTTTCACACTGACGGAAGCCCCTCAAGCCAGAATCTTTCGCAACTTTCCGGAGCTTTGAATATCAGACTGGCACTAAATAGAATCGCTAATTCAAACGTCACGGTCCTAACTTAGCTCTGGGTCTTTGTATTTTATTCGGCGGTGGGAGGAGTCGTAGCTCGGCTCAGAGTCTAACAGGTGGTTCTTGTCGAATTTGGCGCTATTTGTGTGCCGCATGTGATTTCCCACACGGCAACACTAGATTCATATCTATCTCGACATCGCCTGATTCGAAGTTGCCGTTTCGCCTCACTCGAAGTTTCTGATTAGCACGATGTCGCTTGTTCTCGCGCCGCGTGAGACAACCAGTTGTCCTTCATCGTCCAGCCAGTCGTAGTAGAAGATCGCATCTTCAGTGAAGTTGGTTATCTGCGTCGGTGCCGTTCCGGCGAGGGGTTGTCGCCAAAGGTTATGAACGCCGTCCCGCCGATCCACATAGACGAGCGCTTTGCTATCCCACGCATGCGATCCTGGTTCCATCCGGCGAGACGACCGGCTTGATCGCCAGACTGTCGTCCGTCAACTGCAGCGTCGAACGTCCATCTGTTGAAACTTTCCAGAGCGTGTTGCGCCCCTCGCCGAGTGGCGTATACAAGGTTCATAGACCGTCGGGAGAGATGCTCGGATGGCTTTCGCCGTCGCCTCTCGTCAATTGTTTTTTATTACTGCCATTGGCGTTCATGCACCAGATGTGAAGCGTGCTGCCCTCCGCCGAAACGTAGGCCACTAAGCGACCGTTGCGTGACGCTGACGGAAAGAATCCGCTGTCGTAGGTCAAGCGCAGAGCGTCAGATCCATTCGCCCTAATGCTCCACAGGTCCGACTGTTGATTCTTGGTCGACGCGTAAATGAGACGTCCGCCCTCAACGACCGCCAACCCGTCGAAACCTTCAGTGCGACCCGAAGTAATGCGCCGCGGCGCACCGCTCGCAGGCACAATCCAAATGTTAGCCTGCGGTTCCACCTGCATGGTAACAAGCGCTTCCGCATTTTCCGCGACGCTAATTTGTTCGTAGTTATTAGGGTCATTGGTAATGCGTTGCTTCTCACCGTCGTCGCACGATAAGCGCCAAATCTGAAGGGAATTCGAGCGCAAAGCCATCGCGGAAAAGTAAAGACCGCTGCCGTCTTCACTCCACTCTACAGCCCGCATGTCCTTCCAATCCCACTGCGACAGTTCGATGGGCGCACCTCCATCCAGCGGCACACCGAGCACGGCAAACTCAAGCTCATTGTTGCGACTAGCACCCAGCGCAATCAGTTTGCCGTCTGGCGACCATGAAGCCGCAGAAAAACAAAACTTATCGGGGTGCTGCCGCTGGGCGATTTCCTGCTCGCCCGAGCCATCGGCATTGGCAACGATTAGGACGTCTTTGTGTTGACCAGGGAAGCAGCGGACAAATGCGATTTTCAGACCGTCACGAGAAAGGGCGATCGGCGCGTCAATATTCACAACCAGCTGCTGTGACTGACCGCCGTTCACAGGCAATCGATGCAGGACGCTGATCGTACTGTTGGGCTGAGTGCTGATGTAAAAGAGATCTTCCTGATCGTGCGTGAATCGTACGCCCCAGTACAAGGCTGGCGACGGCGGAAGCAATTGCCGCTTTTCGCCAGACTCGAGATTCCAGATCCACAGGCTGTATTTGCCCGCCTCGATTGGCACGTACGCCAGCAAATGCGCGTCCGGCGAAATCCCCACATCCAGCACATGCCCGTCGTGGGTCAGGCGGATGATTTGCATGGAACTAAAATTTACTCTGCCTGGCCGCCCCCTGCTGCTGATACTGACGGCAGGCACAAAGCGGTACCCTCGCTTCGGAACAGTCTCAATAAAAATTGTCTCGTTCTCATTCTCTCCAAGTGCGCGTCGCAACATCGAGATCGTGACGGTGAGGTTTGACTCTTCAACGAAACAGTCAGGCCAGAGTGTTTCCACCATTTCAGTCCGTGAAACCACGCGTCCAGCGTTTCGGATTAGCAGTTCCAAAGCCTGGACTGCCTTAGGCGCAAGCGGCAGGATCTTACCGGACAATACCCAGAGATTTTTAGATCAGAAGAATACTCACCCCACGGCCGATGCTCGCTTGCAAGTAATCAACGTGAGCATCGGCGCCCTCATTAAAAACAGCATTTCACTCAGGTTGATTAAGACAGTCGCTTGAGTTCACCGCCTGGGCATCGTTATTCGCAAAAGCTCATCGTCGGACTATGTCGTTCGTGCTTTAGCGGTATAGTTCGACATACATCTTTTCGCAGGCGGTACACCTCATTGCATCGGTCCTTACACCGGTTGCCGGCAACTGCGGCCGGAGCCAAGCCGAAAAACGTTTCCAGACATACAAACAATGCCAAACTCAATCTCAAAATAAGCGTCGTTCGCTTCATTGCAATTCTCCTTTCGAATGACAGATGCACGCGCCCTTTATTCGGACGATGCTTTGTCGTTGTTTCTTCGTGGAGATTTCGTTATTGCCAGTCCGGGGTTTCCGACAATTTTTTTTGGAGGAGAGAACTTAGAATACTCTCGGAGGCGGGCTAAAAAAAGTGCGCAGGCAAATGACGTCGGAAGCCAATGAGGGCAAGCACGAACGCAATAGTCACTGCCCATCGGGCGGACCAGGGCTGTGCGCGCGTCTTAGTCCGAGTGCACGGTCGGAGCATCGGCATGCGGAACAAAGCACTGGCGACAGCGAGCTTCGTACATGCCAGTTGCGCCAACGGCCACCCGCTCTTCCGATTCAAAGATGCGTTGTGAGTAGTTGGCTGGCTGGCCACACTTCATGCAGATGGCATGCGTCTTGGTAATGTACTCGGCGATGGCGAGCAGTTGTGGCATTGGTTCCCACGGTTTGCCGGTATAGTCTTGATCCAGGCCGGCGATGATCACGCGAACACCGCGCCCCGCCAATTGAGTTGCGACATCTACCAGAGCATTATCGAAAAACTGTCCCTCATCAATACCAACAACTTCCGTATCGGGTTCAACTTTCGCCAGCACCTCATCCGCACTGCGAATATTTGCCGACTCATGACGCATCTCCGAGTGGGAAACGATATGGTCCTCCGAGAAGCGCGAATCAATATCCGGTTTGAACACTTGCACCTTCTGCCTTGCAATCTTTGCACGCC
>WNGB01011366.1_pt1 | contig 12208 bp, 10 predicted proteins | sample 5400681 | NCBI WGS metagenome assembly WNGB01 (sample SAMN13153367, study PRJNA577476) | soil metagenome | isolation source: 115 cm soil or saprolite under grassland replicate 2 | place: USA:California | collected 2016-06-15 | reverse complement strand
GCCAGCCGCGACAGCCGGACGGCCCGGGCGATGTCCGGCGCCGCGGGCGGCGCGCCGTCGCCGAGCAGACCGCGCTGCTCGGCCCGTCCCTGGTAGCTGTTCCGGCCGCCGAGCCGGACCCCGAGGGCGCCCGCGAACGCCGCCTCGCACCGGCCCGCGTTCGGGCTCGGGTGCCGGGCTCCGTCCCGGCGCAGCGTGCGCAGGGCCTGGCCGGGGCGGCCGCCGACCGCGGGCGCCAGCGCCACGGCCAGCAGCCCGGTCGCCCGGGCCGGGATCAGGTTGGCCGCGTCGTCGAGCCGGGCCGCGGCCCAGCCGAACCGCTCGTAGCGCGGGCTGTGGTGGCCGATCATGGCGTCGAGCGTGTTCACGGCCCGGTAGCCGAGCAGGCCGGGCACGCCGAACACGGCTCCCCACAGCAGCGGGGCGACGACCGCATCGGAGGTGTTCTCGGCCACCGACTCCACCGCCGCGCGGGCCAGCCCGGCCGCGTCGAGCCGGTCCGGGTCGCGCCCGCACAGCGCGGGCAGCATCCGCCGCGCCGCGTCCACGTCGCCGGCCTCCAGGGCCCGGGCGAGCGCCAGGGCCACGCCGCCGAGGCTGGTCCCGCCCAGCACGGTCCAGGTGGCCAGCGCGGTGACCGCGACGGTGGCCGCCGGGTGGCCCCGGGTGAGGCGCTGCACGGCCAGCCCGCCCGTCGCCACCGGGATCACGCAGGCCGTGAGCAGGGCCGCCCCCCGGGTCCGGCTGTCGGACCAGAGCCGGGCCTCGGCCCGGGCGGCCACGCTGCCGAAGGCCGCGACCGGGTGGGCGCGGCGCGGGTCGGCCAGCACCGCGTCGAGCACCCCGCCGAGCAGCAGTCCCGTGGCCCGCGGCCACGACGGCACGATCATCGGCTGAGCCTTCCCCGGGGTAACCACGCCCCGCAGGCGCTGGACCGGCGGCCGGAGTCTCCTGGCTCCCGGATCGAAGCTCCTCCCGGCCTTCCCACCGCGGCAGCGGTCGTGGCCCGTGCGGGACTCGCTCCCCGGTCACAGTGGCGGGACCGCGCCGGTTTCGCACCGGCTTCCTGCCCTGCCGTCGGCGGAACGAAGAAAGAAGACCACACCCCGGTACCCCCGTCAAGCTGGCCCCCTCCCCGACCAGGGCATCCGCGCCGGCATCCCCGGCGCACCGCCCCTCGATCCGCCCCGTCCCTCGGCCCGCCTGCCCCTTCGGCCCGCCCCGTCCCTCGACCCGCCCTGCCTCCGAGCGTTACTGGCGGCCCGTCTCTCCCGCGCGCGGATGCTGTTTTGCCCGGAGGTCTGCGGGTAACCCGGGGGCATGCTGAGCTCGGGGCCGCGCGGGCCGGGCCCGCGCCGCGGCCCGGCCGGCCGGGGACCACGGTGAGCACCGGCGCGTCCCGGGCCGCCGGGGATTCCGCGCGCACCGGGCCGGACCGGCCCGGCGAGACCGCGGCGCAGCGGGACGACCGCAACATGATGGAGTTGCTCAACGAGCTCCGGGTGGTCGGTATCGGCGTCCAGGTGCTGTTCGGCTTCCTCCTGTCGATGCCGTTCACCAGCCGCTTCACCAGGCTGTCCAGCGCCCAGCGGGACCTGTATCTGGCCACCGTGACGCTCGCGGCCCTGTCCACCGTGCTGCTGGTCGCGCCGGTCGCCTACCACCGGCTGCTGTTCCGGCGGCACGAGAAGGAAAGCCTGGTCCGGGTGACCAACGTGATGGCCATCGCGGGGCTGGTCACGGTGGGGTTCGCGGTGTCCTGCGCGGTCCTGCTGGTGGCCGGGTTCGTCGCCCCGGGCGCACCCGCCATCGTGATCACCGCGATCGTCGTGTGCGCGTTCGCCGGGCTGTGGTTCGCGCTGCCGCTGAGCCGCCGGGACCGCGACGAGCACGGCGGCGAGCCGGGCCAGGGCGGGCCGCCGCGGCCCACGCTCTGAGCGAACGCGGTCTGCAAGGGTGATGGAACCTTTGCGCCTGTTCATACGATGGGGTCATGCAGTGGCCTAGTCGTGAAGCTGAGACCCGCCTGGTGCGGACATGACCACGCCGGCGCCGGATGGCCCGGCCCGCACCGCGATCCTGACCGTTGACGACGATCCCGGGGTGTCCCGGTCCATCGCCCGTGACCTGCGGCACCGCTACGGCGAGCAGCACCGCATCGTCCGCGCCGAATCGGGCGCGGCGGCCCTCGATGCGCTGAAGGAGATGCGGCTGCGCGGCGACGAGGTGGCGGTGATCCTGGCTGATTACCGGATGCCGCAGATGAACGGCGTCCAGTTCCTCGAGGAGGCGATGAGGACCTACCCGGCCGCCCGCCGGGTCCTGCTCACCGCCTACGCGGACACCAACGCCGCGATCGAGGCCATCAACGTGGTTGACCTCGACTACTACCTGCTCAAGCCGTGGGACCCGCCGGAAGAGAAGCTCTACCCGGTGATCGACGCCCAGCTGGACGCCTGGCGGCTGGAGGACTACCAGCCCGTGCACGTGACCAAGGTGGTCGGGCACCGCTGGTCGGCGCGCTGCACGGAGGTCCGCGAGTTCCTGGCCCGGAACGAGGTGGCCTACCGCTGGTTCCCCTCCGACGAGCCGGACGGGGAGCGGCTGCTCGCCGCGGCCGGGGCGGACGGCCGCACGCTGCCCCTGGTCATCACCCCGGACGGGGAGACCATGGTCGCCCCGAGCGACTCGGAACTGGCCACCCGGGTCGGCCTGAGCACCACCCCGGCCAAGGATTTCTACGACCTGATCGTGATCGGCGGCGGCCCGGCCGGGCTGGGCGCGGCCGTGTACGGCGCGTCCGAGGGACTCAAGACCGTGCTGGTCGAGCGGACCGCGACCGGCGGGCAGGCCGGGCAGAGCTCCCGGATCGAGAACTACCTCGGGTTCCCGGACGGGGTGTCAGGCGCGCAGCTGACCACGCGGGCCCGGATGCAGGCCCAGAAGTTCGGCGCCGAGGTCCTCACCACCCGGGAGGTGGTGGGCCTGGAGGTCAAGGGGTCGGCGCGCGGCATCCGGTTCGCGGACGGGGGCACACTCGGCGCGCACAGCATCATCCTGGCCACCGGGGTCTCCTACCGGCAGCTCGGCGCGCCCGGGCTGAGCGAGCTGACCGGCCGCGGCGTGTACTACGGCTCCGCGCTGACCGAGGCCTCGGCCTGCATCGACCAGGATGTCTACATCGTGGGCGGGGCGAACTCGGCCGGGCAGGCCGCCGTCTACCTGTCCCGGCACGCCAAGTCGGTGACGCTGCTGGTCCGCGGGCCGTCGCTGGAGCGGTCCATGTCCTACTACCTGATCCAGCAGATCGGGGAGATCCCGAACCTCACGGTCCGGACCTGCACCGAGGTGATCGGCGCGGCCGGGGAGGGCCACCTGGAGCAGCTGACGCTGCGGAACACGGCGGACGGCAGCACCGAGACCGTGGACGCGCAGATGCTGTTCGTGTTCATCGGCGCCGCCCCGCTCACCGAGTGGCTGGATGGCGTGGTGGTCCGGGACGATCACGGGTTCGTCGTCGCCGGCCCCGACCTGTCCATCGGCGGCCAGAAGCCGCCCGGCTGGCAGCTGGACCGGGCCCCGTACCACCTGGAGACCAGCGTCCCGGGCGTGTTCGTGGCCGGTGACGCCCGCGCCGAATCCGCCAAGCGTGTCGCCTCCGCCGTCGGGGAAGGGGCCATGGCCGTCATGCTCGTGCACCGTTACATGGAGAAACTTTGACATTCAGCCTGGCCGTGGCCTGGCTGAAGTCTCGCAAAGCCTGCTGGTGCCCAGTCTGCGATCCGACCGCCAGCCACGGGAATTCGGCACGCGCTTGCGTGAGTTGACGACACTGGGCAACGCACCCGGGCGCGCGATCGCCGACACTTCTGAGGAGGTGATGCGGCGTCCTGACCCGCCTCCAGGCGGGTACCTCCATGCCGCGATCTCATGACCCAACAGACCCAGCCAGAGCCGGCCACTCAGCCGCCCGCCGCAACTACGGCCGACGAGCCCGCGAGCGGCGGCCAGCCCGCGACGGGACGGCAGACGCTGCCGTGTGACGTCGGGGAGCTGCGCACCCTGTTCCTGTTCGAGAAGCTGGACGACGAGCAGCTCGCGTGGCTGTGCCGGGAAGGGCGGGTCGAGTTGTTCCCGCCTGGGCCGGTGTACGCCGAGGGCGACCCCGCCACCTGCTTCTACGTGCTGATCGAGGGCACCCTGGTGATGTCGCGGCGGATCGGCGGCGACGACGTCGAGGTGAACCGCAGCTCGGGCCGGGGCGTGTACACCGGCGCCTTCCGGGCCTACCTGGGCGACCGGGTCCCCCAGGCCTACGACAACTCGCTGCGGGTCACGGAGACTTCCCGGTTCTACGTCCTGGACGCGGACAAGTTCGCGGCCATGATGAGGGACTGGTTCCCGATGGCCGTGCACATGCTGGAAGGGCTGTTCTTCGGGATCAAGAACATCCAGCAGCAGGTCGGCCAGCGGGAACGGCTGCTGGCCCTGGGCTCGCTGTCGGCCGGGCTGACCCACGAGCTGAACAACCCGGCCGCCGCCGCGGTCCGGGCCACCTCCACGCTGCGCGACCGGGTCGCCGGCATGCGCCACAAGCTGCGGCTCGTGGCCAGCGGCCGGTTCGACCCCGCCGCCCTGGAGGCCCTGATCCGGCTCCAGGAGGAGGCCGTGGAACGGGTGGCCAAGGCCCCGGAGCTGAGCCCGATGGAAGCCTCGGACCGCGAGGACGCCGTGGGCGACTGGCTGGAGGACCACGGCATCAGCGGCGGGTGGGATCTCGCGCCCACGTTCGTCCAGGCCGGCCTGGAGGTCGCCTGGCTGGACCAGGTGGCGGCAGTCGTGGACGACGGCACGCTGGAGGCCTCGATCTGCTGGCTGAACTACACGGTCGAGACTGAGCTGCTGATGAACGAGATCGAGGACTCCACGAAGCGGGTCTCCCACCTGGTCACGGCGGCCAAGCAATACTCCCAGCTGGACCGGGCGCCCTACCAGGTGGTCGACGTGCACGAGCTGCTGAAGAGCACGCTCATGATGCTGCACGGCAAGCTCGGGGACGGGATCACCGTGGTCAAGGACTTCGACCGCAGCCTGCCGCCCATCCCCGCCTACCCGGCGGAGCTGAACCAGGTCTGGACCAACCTGATCGATAACGCGGTGTCCGCCATGGACGGCCACGGCACGCTGACCGTGCGCACCGCCCGCGACAATGACCGGGTGCTGGTGGAGATCGGTGACACCGGGCCCGGCATCCCCCGGGATATCCAGAACCGGATCTTCGAGCCGTTCTTCACCACCAAGCCGGTCGGCGAGGGCACCGGGCTGGGGCTGGACATTTCCTACCGCATCGTGGTGACCCGGCACCATGGGGATCTGCGGGTCGAGTCGGAGCCCGGGAACACCCGGTTCCAGGTCCGGCTGCCCATCACCGCCAGCGAGGCCGATAGCGTGGCCACGCCGGTCGCCGCCACGCCTGCTACGCCGGGCGACACCACGCCCGCCACCGCCGAGGAGAGCTGAATGGCTGACATCCCGGGCCTGGATCCGACCGTCCCGCCGAGCGGAACCGGCTGCGCGGAATGCGAGGCGGTCTCCGGCTGGTGGTTCCACCTGCGCCGGTGCGCCGAGTGCGGGAACATCGGCTGCTGTGACAGCTCACCGGCCCAGCACGCCAGCGCGCACGCCGCCTCCACCGGCCACCCGCTGGTGCGCAGCTTCGAGCCAGGCGAGTCGTGGTTCTGGAGCTACCCGGAGGAGCAGTTCTACGACGGCCCGCCGCTGGCCCCGCCGGAGAACCACCCGGTAGACCAGCCGGTACCCGGCCCGGCCGGCCGGGTCCCCGCCGACTGGCGCCGCCAGCTGCACTAGCCGCGCAGGCCCGGCCGTCACCGATCCCGCCCCGCTGTCCCGGGGCGCCGATCCCGGCCGTCACCGATCCCGCCCCGCTGTCCCGGGGCGCCGATCCCGACCGTCACCGATCCCGCCCTGCCGCTCCCGGCCCGGGAATGGCAAGCTAGCCGCATGGGCATCGTGTCTCCAGGGTTCAAGGGCCGCGCGCGGGACGAGCGTGAGAAGCTCCCGCCGGGGCAGTACCTCGTCACCGACTTCCCGGTGCTGTCGGCCGGGCCGACCCCGCGGGTGAACACCGGCTCGTGGGAGTTCCGCATCAGGACCGAGACCGGCCAGGTGCACAGCTGGGACTGGGCGGCGTTCCGCGCGCTGCCCAGCGAGGAGATCACCGTCGACCTGCACTGCGTGACGAAGTGGTCCAAGCTGCACACCCCGTGGCGGGGCGTATCCCTGGACACGCTGATGGCCGACGCGGAGACCAGCGCCGAGTACGCGCTGGCCCGCAGCTACGGCGGCTACACCACGAACCTGCCGCTCCAGGACCTGCTGGACGGGCAGGCCTGGGTGGCGTACGAGTACGACGGCGAGCCACTCGAGGCCGAGCACGGCGGCCCGGCGCGGCTGCTCGTCCCGCACCTGTACCTGTGGAAGTCAGCCAAGTGGGTGCAGAGCATCGACCTGCTGGACAACGACGAGCCGGGGTTCTGGGAGAGCCTCGGCTATCACAACTACGGAGACCCATGGCGCGAGCAGCGGTACTGGGGCGACTGACCTGGCAGGTGGGCACGGTGGCGGACGTCCGGGAGGAAACCGCCACCGGGCGCACCATCACGGTCGACGTCCCCGGCTGGGCCGGGCACACGGCGGGCCAGCACGTGGACGTCCGGCTCACCGCCGCCGACGGCTACTCCACCCAGCGGTCGTACTCGATCGCCTCCGCGCCCGGCCCCGGCCGGCTGGAGCTGACCGTCCAGCGGCTGGAGGACGGCGAGGTGTCCCCGTACCTCACCGACGTGCTCAAGCCCGGCTTCCCGCTGGAACTGCGCGGCCCGATCGGCGGCTGGTTCGCGTGGGACCCGGCGGCGGCAGGCCCGGTGCTGCTGGTCGGCGGGGGAAGCGGCGTGGTCCCGCTGATGTCCATGATCCGCGCCCGGGCCGCGGCGGGCAGCCGCGCCCCGTTCCGGCTCGTGTACTCGGTCCGCAGCCCGGAGACTGCGCTCTACACGGCCGAACTCGCCCGGCGCGGCCAGGCCGGGGACGGGCTGGAGGTCACGTACGTCTACACCCGCAGCGCCCCGGCGGGCGCGCGGGTGAGGGTGGGCCGGCTCAACCCGGTGGTGCTGGCCGCCCGGGGCTGGACGCCGGAGGCCGCGCCCGCGGTCTTCATCTGCGGCCCGACCGGATTCGTGGAGGCCGCGGCCAGCCTCCTGGTGAAGGCGGGCCACGATCCCGGCGTGATCAAGACCGAACGTTTCGGACCCTCGGGAGGCCAACCGTGACCACGCACCTGGACGGCAACGCGCTCGCCGGACCGCTCGGCGAGGTGTTCGCCGTCGACATCACGACCGCGGTAGGCCAGTGCGCCTCCTGCGGCACCAGCCAGGCGATGGGCCAGGCGATGGTGTACACCGATGCGCCGGGCCTGGTGGCCCGCTGCCAGAGCTGCGGCGAGGTGGTGCTGCGGGCCACCCGGGGCCCGGGGCGCGCCTGGCTGGATCTGCGCGGTGTGCGCTACCTCGAGCTTTACCTGCCCGGTGAGTGACCACGATCAGGGCATGAGCAACCTCCCCCAGCCCGCCGACCGCCGCCACCTGAGGGTTTCCGACGCCGACCGGGAACAGGCCGCCGAGCTCCTGCGCCAGGCCGCGGGCGACGGCCGGATCACGTTCGACGAACTGGACCAGCGGCTCGATGCCGCCTACGCGGCCCGGACCTACGGTGAGCTCAGCGAGGTCACCGCCGACCTCCCGGCCTGCGGGGAGCAGCGGCCCGGGACGCTGGACACGGCCCCGGGCACGTTCCCGGCCACCCGGATCGGCGGGGAGCCGGGGTCCGGGGTTTCCGTCGCGATCCTGGGCGGCGTGGACCGGGGCGGGGCGTGGGTGGTCCCGCCGCGGCACAGCGTGGTCGCCGTGCTCGGCGGTGTCCAGCTCGACCTGCGGGAAGCGCGGTTCAGCCAGCGCGAGGTCACCATCGACGTCTTCACCCTGATGGGCGGGGTGGACATCACCGTGGGCGAGGACATCGAGGTGGACGTGTCCGGCTTCGGGATCATGGGCGGCTTCGATCACCGGGCCACCGGCCCCGGGCTGCCCGGTGCGCCCAAGGTGCGGGTGGTCGGGCTCGCGCTCATGGGCGGGGTCAACGTGCGGCGCGGCCAGCCGAAGCCAGCCAACCACCGGGATCGCCACCGGGATCATCATCACCACCACCAGGAAATCGGCCCGGCCGCGGATGGCGACCAGCCGCCCGGCATATCCCCGTAAATGTGATCTAGCAGACATTTCTCTTCAGGCATAACCGGAGGGCGGGGACGGCTGCGGCCGTTCCCGCCCTCCGCGTTTCCGCCCTGATGAGCCCGCCATCCGTTTTGGCGCGGGAACGGCTCCCCGGCCACCTGGTGGCAGGCCATACTGGCTGCTGGAACGGCGTCCGCCACCCAGGGAGCGATCATGACGGGACATTCCTTCGTGCCTTTGCCCGGCAGCGAGCGCGGTTCCCTGCCGGAATCGCAGCAGCTGGGCGCGGTGGATGAATCCCAGCAGATCGAGGTGACGCTGGTGACCCGGCGCCGGGCCGCGCTGCCCCGGGACCTGGTGGAGGGACCCGCCACCCTGACCAGGGAGCAATTCGCCGAGCAGCACGGCACCGACCCGGCCGACCTGGACCTCATCACGACCGTGTTGGCCGGGCACGGCCTGCGGGTCACCAGCGCCGACGCGGGCGCCCGCCGGGTCACGGTGACCGGCACGATCGCGGCCCTGTCCGCGACCTTCGGGGCCACGCTGCGCCTGGCCCGCTCGCCGGACCCGGTCACGGGACAGGACATGGTCGAGCACCGGTACCGGGAAGGCGGGCTGCAGATCCCCGCCGAACTGAACGGGATCGTGCTCGCCGTGCTGGGCCTGGACGACCGGCCGCAGGCCCGGGCGCAGTTCCGCCGCGCGCCCGCCACCGGGGCCCGGGCCACGGCACCAGGGTCTGCAGCACCGGCACCCACCGCACCGGCCCCGGGCGGCCCCCCGCTGGCCGCCGTCCCGGCCGCGGCGCCCACGTCCTACACCCCGCCGCAGGTCGCCGAGCTGTACCAGTTCCCCGCGGGCACCGACGGGACCGGGCAGACCATCGCGATCATCGAGCTAGGTGGCGGATTCGGCAGCAGCGACCTCGATCCCTACTTCGCCGGGCTGGGCCTCCCGGTCCCCTCGGTCACCGCGGCCAGCGTGGACGGCGCGGTCAACCAGCCCGGCCAGGACCCCAGCGGCGCCGACGGCGAGGTCCTGCTGGACATCGAGGTGGCCGGCGGAGTGGCCCCCGGGGCCGCCCAGGTCGTCTACTTCGCCCCCAATACCGATCAGGGCTTCGTGGACGCGGTGACCACCGCGGTGCACGCCACCCCGACGCCCGCGGTGGTCAGCATCAGCTGGGGGCAGTCCGAGGACTCCTGGACTGCCCAGGCCCGGACCTCCCTGGACCAGGCGATGGCGGACGCGGCCGCGCTGGGCGTCACGATCACCGTCGCCGCCGGAGACAACGGCAGCAGCGACGGCCAGAGCGGCGGCAGCGTCCACGTCGACTTCCCCGCGTCCAGCCCGCACGCGCTGGCCTGCGGCGGGACCAGCCTGCGCGGCAACCCCACGACCGGCGTGATCAGCTCCGAGACGGTCTGGAACGACGGAGCCTCGGGCGGCGCCACCGGCGGCGGCGTGAGCGACACCTTCGGCCTCCCATCCTGGCAGGCCACCGCGGGCGTCCCGGCCCAGGCCGGGGCGGCGGCGGGCACGGCGGCGGGCCGGGGGGTGCCCGACGTCGCCGGCTGCGCCGACCCAGCCACCGGCTATCAGGTCCGGGTGGACGGGCAGTCCACGGTGATCGGCGGGACGAGTGCCGTGGCACCGTTGTGGGCCGGGCTGATCAGCCGTCTGGTGCAGTCCACCGGGAAGCCGTTCGGCCTGATGCAGCTGCGGCTCTACGCGGGCGTGACCGCGGGCACGGTGGCGCCCGGCTTCCGCGACGTCACCAGCGGCAGTAACGGTGCCTACGCCGCCGGGCCGGGCTGGGACGCCTGCACCGGGCTGGGCTCCCCGGAGGGAAGCGCCCTGCTGGCCGGGCTGGGCAGCGGCCAGGCCGGGGTGACCGGCGCTTAGCCCTGCTGGCCGCCCAGGGTGGCCGGGGCCCCGTAGCTCTGGAGCACCTCCGGGACGGCCACCAGGCCCCCCTCGTCCTGGAAGTTCTCCATGATCGAGAGCAGCGACCGGGCCGTGGCGCCGGTTCCGTTCAGGGTGTGCGCGAAGTGCAGCTTGCCATCGCGGCGGAACCGGATGTTCAGCCGCCGGGCCTGGTAGTCGGTGGTGTTGGAGCAGGAGGTGATCTCCCGGTAGCGCTGCTGGGCCGGGAACCACGCCTCGATGTCGTACTTCTTGGCCGCGGGGGCGCCGAGGTCCCCCACGGCGATGTTCATCACCCGGTAGGGCACTCCCAGGGCCTGGACGATCTCTTCCTCGTGCGCGAGCAGTTCCTCGTGGAACGCGGCCGACTGCTCGGGGGCGCAGTAGACGTACATCTCCACCTTGTCGAACTGGTGGACCCGGAACATGCCCTTGGTGTCCTTGCCCGCCGCCCCGGCCTCGCGGCGGAAGTTGGTGGTGAACGCCGCGTACCTGGCGGGCAGCTGATCCTCGTCCAGCCGCTCGTCGGTGTGGATGCCGGCCAGCGCCACCTCCGACGTGCCGGTCAGGTACAGGTTGTCGCGTTCCAGGTGGTAGAGGTTGGACTCCTCGGTGGGCAGGAACCCGGTGCCGTACATGGCGCGCTCGCCGACCAGCACCGGCGGCAGCACGGTCATGAAGCCCTTCCCGGCCAGCCGGTCCAGGACGAACCGGTACAGGGCCATCTCGGTCGTGGCCACGTCACCGAACCGGTAGGCGAACCGGGACCCGGACAGCCGGGCGCCGCGGGCCATGTCGATCCAGCCCGCCGGGCCGCCGAGATCAGCCGCGTCGCGGACCGGGAACGGGAACTCGCGCGGCTCACCCCAGGTGCGCAGCACCACCGAGTCGTCCTCGGACAGGCCGTCCGCGGCGGCGGGGTCGGGCAGGTTGGGGATCCGGGCGAGCAGCTCCTGCCGTCTCCGCTCGGCCCCGGACAGGTCCGCCTCGGCGGCGTCGAGTTCCTTCCGGAGCAGCCGCAGCTCGGCGAGTTCCTCCGGGCTGGGCTTGGCGCCCCGGGACGAACGTTTCTGCGCGGCACGCAGGGTCTCGGCGCGTTCGGTCAGCTCCCGCCAGGTCTGGTCCGCGGCGAGCAGGGCATCGAAGTCGTCGGCGGCACCACGCCGGGCGAGCGCGGACCGGTAGCGGTCTGGCTCCTGGCGCGCGGCCCTCAGGTCAATCACGTGCGCGAGTCTAGCGGGCACACAGGGCGATCCGGTGCGCCACGGCACCACCCCCGGGCGCCTGCCGCCGTCAGCCGCCCGTCAGCCGGCGACGTCCAGGCAGACCAGCCCCCAGGGCCGGTCCGCCACCCGGGTCATGACCAGGGTGGCCCGGCGGGAGCCGGTCAGCTTCAGCTGGCGGTGCAGCTGGCCCACGTCGCCGGCCAGCCCCCGGCGGCGGATGTCCAGCGCGCCGACGTCGAGGTCACGCAGCCGCGCGGGCAGCCGCTTCTGGTTCCACGGCCCGGCGTCGATGACCTCCAGGGTCCGCGCGAACGGGGTGCGCACCCCGGTATCCGTGCACAGGAACGCGATCCGCTGGTCGATCTTCCACGCCCCCAGCTGCCGGGCGAGCTCCTCGACCAGCCCGGCCCGGGTCACCGCGGGGTTCGGGTCGAGGAGGAACGGGCCGGGCGCCGCCACCGGGACCGGCGGCCCCGGCTCGGGGGTGAGGGCATGACCACCGGGCAGGACGGTGGCCCGGGTGGCCGGGCCCGCCAGGGCCGGTGACCAGGCCACCGCCTCCTTGAGGTCCCGCCCGACCGCGACGAACTCCAGTTCCCAGCCCGCGGGCACCGCGTCGCGCGCGATTCCCGGGGCGGCCTTGATGCCCAGCCCGGCGATGCGGCCGGCCAGGTCCAGGCACCAGTCCAGCGGCGGCTCGCTCGCGCCCGGACCCAGCCTGCGCCGCTCCGTCCGCCGCGCCGG
>WNGB01012947.1_pt1 | contig 12209 bp, 13 predicted proteins | sample 5400681 | NCBI WGS metagenome assembly WNGB01 (sample SAMN13153367, study PRJNA577476) | soil metagenome | isolation source: 115 cm soil or saprolite under grassland replicate 2 | place: USA:California | collected 2016-06-15 | reverse complement strand
AAGCGCAGCGCGGACAGCAGCAGCGGCGGCATGTCCTCCAGGCCGACCTCGATGACGACGAAGTTCACGCCCAGACGACGGCGACGGCGACAGCCAGGGCGACATGACGTGGACTCACGACAGCCAGTCTCGGCAGGCGTATCGTTAAGCACCAGCACGGATTACTGAAGCACACGATGTAGGAGTGCTACATGCTCGATCTGGGCCGGCTGCGCGCCCTGCACGCGGTGGCGACGTACGGGTCGGTCGGCGCGGCCGCCACGGCGCTCGGCTACACACCGTCGGCGGTGTCACAACAGCTGGCCAAGCTGGAGCGGGAGACCCGTACGACGCTGGTCGAGAAGCGCGGCCGTGGCATCGTCCTCACCGACGCCGCGCAGGACCTCGCGGCAGCCGCGGCCGAGGTCCTCGGGCTCGTCGAGCAGGCTGAGCTCTTCCTTGAGGAGCGGCGCGGCGAGGTCGTCGGCGAGCTCACGCTGGCGGCGTTCCCCACCGCGGCCCGCGGACTCCTGCCACCCGTGCTGGCGCACCTGCACGCAACCCACCCGGCACTCACGCTCAGCCTCCGGGAGCTCGACCCGCCGGAGACCGTCACCGGCGTGGCCCGCGGCGAGCTCACCGTCGGCGTGGTGCACGACTGGCACAACACCCCGCTCGCCACGCCCGACGAGCTGACCCGGGTCAAGCTCGGCACCGACCCGGCCGACATCATCCTGCCCGCCGCGCATCCCCTGGCGGACAAGGAGTTCCTGCAACCCGCCGATCTCGCCGGCGAGCGCTGGATCTGCCAGCCGAACGGCTCGATCTGCCACGACTGGCTGGTCCGCACCATGCGCAAGGCCGGCACCGATCCCGTCGTCGCCTACTCGGTCGCCGAGTACCATACCCAGCTCGCGATGCTTGCCCACGGCATCGGTATCGCGCTGATCCCCCGCCTCGGCTCGCCTCCGGCACCCCCTCGATTCCGTTCATCGGGCCCTTGTGACCCGGCGTGTCGTCGCTCATCGGTCCCTTCTGACCAAGCCGGTACGACGGCCCGCCGGGCGCCGCTGCCGGCTTCTGGCAGACCTACCGGGCTGTACGCGACATACCAGGCCCCGTGAGAAGTGCAGAGTTACAACCTGGTGGGGGCCACACAGCCCGAGGGCCGTCACGCGAGCCGGTACCGGCCAGCCTGACGACGGATGTGGGCTGGCCGGTCCGTTGCCACAAGGGACCGATGAACGACGACACGCCGGGTCACAAGGGCCCGATGAACGGAATCGAGGGGGTGCCGGAGGCGAGTGCGGCCTGACCCCGTCGTCAGCCCTCGACCAGCTTGTGCAGCTTGGCCTCGGTCTCGTCGTCGGCGGGGGCGTAGACGGCCAGCCGGAAGTCGGCACCCTGCCCGACCCACAGGTTCGACGGCTCCAGGCGGAGAACGCCGACGTCGGGGCTGTCGACCAGCTTGACCCGGGTCCCCGGGCCGGCCACGTCGTGCCGCGACCAGAGGTCGGCGAACTCCGGCGAGGCGTCGAGCAACCGCTCGACCAGGTCGCCCCAGGCCGGCTCGCCGATGTGCTGCGCCATGTTCGCGCGGAACCCCGCCACCAGCGCCTCGTGCAGGTCGTCGTGGTCGAGGAAGGAGCAGTTCCACTGCTTGACCGTGAACACCAGCCACAGCAGGTTGCGGTCCTCGACCGGGATCTCGTCCAGGTCGATGAAGATCTTGCGGTACGCCGCGTTGCACGCCAGCACGTCGTACCGCCTGTTCAGCACGGACGCCGGGTACGGCGCGAGCTGCTCGAGGATCCGCAGCGCCGGCCGGGTCAGGACCGAGCACTCGACGGCGCCCGGCGCGATCGGGACACCGGCCAGGGTGTAGAGGTGGTTGCGCTCCAGCCGGTCCAGCCGCAGGGTCCGGCTGATCGCGTCCAGCACCTGGGTGGAGACGTTGATGTCGCGGCCCTGCTCGAGCCAGGTGTACCAGGTGACCCCGACACCGGCGAGGTGCGCGACCTCCTCGCGCCGCAGTCCAGGGGTACGACGGCGGCCGCCCGGCGGCAGGCCGACCTCGTCGGGGCGGATCCGCTCCCGGCGGCTGCGCAGGAACGCGGCCAGCTCGGTACGACGGCCGGCCGCCGGAGAACTGTCGGTGGCGCGTGGTTCGCTGGTGATCGTCCGAAGAGCCATGGTGGTCACCCGATCATCGTCGGCGCTGGAGCCTGCCCGGAAAAGCCTGGTGCCAGGTGGTGCTGATACCAGGATAACCAGGCTCTCACTACCCGGATAAGAACGGCCGCAGAGTTATCGGCATGACCGAGATGACCGCCACGGCGACCCCACGGGTCGCCACCGCCGAGCGCACCGAGCCCTTCGGCCTCACCGCACTGCTAACACTGCTGAGCGGCGGGTTCCTGCCGATCCTGTCCTTCTTCATCCTCAACGTCGCGCTGCCCTCGATCGGCGCCGACCTCAAGACCTCCGCCGGCACCCTGCAGCTGGTCGTCGGCGCCTACGGCATCGCGAACGCCTGCCTGGTGGTCGCGGGCGGTCGGCTCGGTGACGCCTTCGGCCGCCGCCGGCTGTTCCTCGCCGGCATGGCCGGGTTCACCCTGACCTCGCTGCTGTGCGCGATCGCGCCGAACGCCGGCATGCTGCTCGGGGCCCGCATCCTGCAGGGTGCGGCCGCCGCACTGATGACCCCGCAGGTGCTGGCCACCATCGCCGCCACCCTCACCGGCGAGAGCCGTGGCCGCGCGATCGGGCTGTTCGGCGCCAGCGGCGGCGTCGCGGCCGCGCTCGGCCAGATCCTCGGCGGCGTGCTCGTCTCGGCCGACGTCGCCGGGCTCGGCTGGCGCGCGGTGTTCCTGCTGAACGTGCCACTCGGGCTGGCCGCGCTGGTCGCCACCGTCCGGCTGCTGCCCGAGACGAAGGCACCGCGGCGACTGCCGCTCGACCTGGCCGGCGCGGCGATCCTGGCCGTCACCCTCGTCGTGCTGCTGCTGCCGCTGACGGAGGGCCGTCCGCTCGGCTGGCCGCTGTGGACCTGGCTGTCGCTGGCCGCCGTCGTACCGCTGGCCGCCGCGCTCGGCACCCACCAGTCGCGGGTGGAGCGGTCCGGGCGGGCGCCGCTGGTGCCGCCGTCGGTGCTGCGGCTGCGCGGGATGCGGGTCGGGCTGGGCATCGCGGTGCTGTTCTTCACCACGTTCAGCGGGTTCATGTTCGCCTTCGCGCTGGCCACGCAGGTCGGGGCGCACCTGACCGCGCTGCGGGCCGGGCTGGCGATCCTGCCGATGGGTGCCGCGTTCCTGGTCGCGTCGATCGTCGGGCCGCGGCTGGAGACCCGGTGGGGTTCGGGGATCATCACCCGCGGGACCGTGATCCAGGCGGTCGGCTACCTGGTGCTCGCGGCGACGACGCACTACGCCTGGCCGGACATCAACGCGCTGGTGCTGACCCCGGGCATGCTGATCGCCGGCCTCGGCAGCGGCTTCGTGATGATGCCGATGTTCGGGGTCGTGATGCGGCAGGTGCCGGTGCAGCAGGCCGGGCTCGGCAGCGGCATCCTGATCACCACCCAGCAGGCCTGCCTGGCGCTCGGCGCCGCGGTGGTCGGCACCATCTACCTGTCGCTGGTGTCGCGGTGGGGTGCGGGTGACGCGCTGACCGCGATCGAGCTGGGCATCGCGGCGGTGGCCGTCGTCCTGATACCGCTCAGCCGCCGGCTGCGCTCGGCTTCCTGAGCGCCGGTGAAGGGCCCCGTCGCCGGGAGCGCTACTCGGCGGCGGGGCCTACGGTCTGCCCGGTACGACGCCAGCGGATGCCGGCCTCGATGAAGTCGTCGATCTCGCCGTCCAGCACCGCGGTCGTGTTGCCGGACTCGTACAGCGTCCGCAGGTCCTTGACCATCTGGTACGGGTGCAGCACGTAGGACCGCATCTGGTCGCCCCACGACCCGGCGACATCACCGCGCAGCGCGTCCAGCTGGGCCCGCTCCTCGGCCTTCTTCAGCGCGAGCAGCTTGGCCTTCAGGATGACCATCGCGGAGGCCTTGTTCTGCAGCTGCGACTTCTCGTTCTGGCAGGACACGACGGTGCCGGTCGGGATGTGCGTGATCCGGACCGCGGAGTCGGTGGTGTTGACGCTCTGACCGCCGGGGCCGCTGGACCGGTACACGTCGATCCGCAGCTCCTCCTCCGGCACGTCGATCTCGTCGGTCTGTTCCAGCACCGGGACCACCTCGACCGCGGCGAACGAGGTCTGCCGGCGGCCCTGGTTGTCGAACGGCGAGATCCGGACCAGCCGGTGGGTGCCGGACTCGACGCTCAGGGTCCCGTAGGCGTACGGCGCCTTCACGCCGAAGGTGGTCGACTTCAGCCCGGCCTCTTCGGCGTACGACGTCTCGTAGACCTCGGTGGCGTATCCGTGCCGCTCAGCCCAGCGCAGGTACATCCGCTGCAGCATCTCGGCGAAGTCAGCCGCGTCCACGCCGCCGGCGCCGGACCGGATCGTGACCAGCGCCTCGCGTTCGTCGAACTCGCCGGACAGCAGGGTGCGGACCTCGAGCGACTGGATCGACTTGCTGAGCTCGCCGAGCTCCTTCTCCGCCTCGGCGAGGGTGTCGGGGTCGTTCTCCTCGCGGGCCATCTCGATCAGCACGCCGAGGTCGTCGACGCGGCTGCGCAGCGCGGTGACCCGCTCGAGCTCGGCCTGCAGGCCGGACAGCCGGGACGTCACCTTCTGCGCGTTCGCCTGGTCGTCCCAGAGGTCGGGTGCGGCGACCTGCTCGCCGAGGTCGGCGATCTCGGCCCGCATCTTGGGCAGGTCGAGAACCTTCTCGACCGACGTCAGCGTCGCGTCGAGGGCTTTGAGCTCGGTGTCGAAATCAGGTCCAGCCACAACGCAACAGGGTACGCCCTGCGGCAACCCGAACCCGAATCCGCCGATGCGCTCCCTGTCGACGCGTCTGCCGGAGCCTCGCACCCCGGGGTCAGGGTTAGCACCCCGGGCCAGGGTTCGCACCCTCGCACAGGGGGGTGTGAACCCTGGCCGGCGGTGCGAACCCACGAGAAGGCCACGGTCAGTTGCCCGGCGCAATGAGGACCGGCCGGAGCTCGGCGATCGGCACCCGGATCGCCCGGCCGAAGTGCACGTCGTCGAAGTCGCCCTGCGCACCGCCACCCGCCCAGTGCACATCCCAGTACGACGTCGCCCGCACAGTGTACCGCCCGCCCGGCTGGTCCGTTGAAGCCGCGAGGTACCGGTGCCCGCAGTCCGGTGAGTCCTCTACCTGGTCCGTCCTGTAGTACGGCGTCCCGGCGCCGCAGGTCACGCTGGTCCCGTCACCCATGCTCCACACGATCCGGTCGAGCTTGGCCGTCGCCGTGATCGACAGACCGCCATCCGAGTCGGTCACGGTGAGCGGACCCGTGGTGGCCGGGCCCGGATCGGTGACCCACATCCACACCGGCAGGTTCACGTAACCGGACCGCCCGGGGCGCGGCACGATCCCGATCGTGATCGCCCGCATCGTCATCCGCGCCACCACGGCCTGCGCCGCCTCCCGCGGATCGATCACGGGCGTCGTCGGACCCCTCTTCCGGAAGATCGGCCGGAAGATCGCCTCGACCACCGGACGCCCCCTGATCACGGCGACGATCAGCGCACACCGGTACTTCACGATCGCCGGATCGGTCTTCGACGGGTCCGGCCCGATCATCGGCCTGTCCGGACTCAGTTTCAGATAGCAACCCGTCGTCGAGTCGTACCAGCCGTCGGCGGTCGAGCACGGGACGCGATAGCCGTGCCAGGTACAGGAGCCGACGCTGACCACGTCGGCCTTCTTCTTCGTATGCGAGCCGTCACCGCCCTCTGGTTTCTCCGCGTAGAAGAGACACTGTCCGCGGGAGTTGTATGCGGCGCACTCTCCACTACCGTCGGCCGCCGCAGGCAACGCAACTCCCACAGACGCAAGTGCCGCGAAGGCGCACAGCGCAGCTCTTCTCAGCATGACTTCGCCTGCTTGTTCGTCACGAGTGCCGCCTTCCAGGTTGCGCCGACCAAGCGCATCTCTGCGGTGTCTACGAGCCGAGGCGGCCGGCCCGCGATGACGGCCGAGTGACCATTCGCGTCGACCCATCTGGCGACTGAGACGTCCTGACACGCGGTCACGGTGATGTGCACAATCGTCCCTCCAGCCCCCGCTCCCGATGTCACAGCCCGCGCCCAGAGCACACGCGCCGGAGTCTGCGCGTGCACACTTTCCTGTCCCAGCTGACGCGCTTGTGAGCGGTCGAGCACGAGCTGTGTGCCAACCGAGATCGCGGGCAGCATCGATACGTTCTTGCCGCCACTGGCTTGCATGCGGTAGATGCCCGCTACCCAGCGCTTGTAGCCGGCGACCGCGCCGGCGGCCGCGACCTGCTTCGGGTCCGCTGGCGAGCTGACGGCGGTGGGCGACGGTGAAACGGTCAAGCCTGCCGGGGTGGACGGCGTCGCCTCCTGATCCCCGTCGCAGGACGCCAGCAGCGGCAGCGCCAGAATGCCCGCTCCGAGCAGCACTCGGACCGCAGCGACACGTCGGGTCAATGCCGTCTCCATCTCCTTGAGCGGGTTCGTCACCCGCGACAATAACCAGCCTCGGGTGCAGAGCGCGTTCAGTTCTCCACAAGGAGCGACGATGCCGGCACCAGGCCGCACTCACCCATCAGCCGCGACGATCGGGGGCTGACCGGTAGCGAATGTTGACTGCTGACGGTTTCGTGCCCGCTGGCACGAACTGGTCGCCGCTGTCCTGGTGTAGTCAGGACAGCGAGCACCACATCGCGCCAGCGACCACGAAACGCGCAGTCGATCACCCGGCTGACGGCCGGGTGCTTGCCGCCCAGTAGCCCGGCGGCCGCTCAGGAGTTCAGTGGCGCTTCAGCAGCTCGGCGGCGGCCCATCAGGTCAGCGGCGGCGGAGTTCGGAGGAGCCGTCGGCGGTGACAGTGGTGCTGCCGGTGGTGCCAGGGACGGTCAGGGGGAGGGTGACGACAGCGCTGAGGCGGACGCGGACCTCGGCGCCGTCGACCTCGACCGCCCAGGACAGGTCGTCGTAGCCGCCGCGGTCGACGCTGTCCAGGTACTCGCGGACCTGTTGCGCCGCCCGGTCGCGGTCCAGCTCGATCGGGGCGTCCCGGCCGTTCGAGCCCTCGACGACCGACGCTGCCACGCCGCGCGTGCCCGCCAGTGCGGCACCGTCCGCGAGCTGTGCGAGGTCGCGTCGTACCAGGAAGGCCTTCGACACGTCGGTCACCACCGCGAGCAGGAGCAGCACGACCGTCGCGAAGCCGATGATCAGCAGTGTCAGCTGGCCGCCCTCGTCGCGGACCCGGTGGTTGCTACGGGCAAGGATCACGAGCCGCCGGCCTCGCAGTACTGGCAGTACGTCTCGGTGTGCCGGGCAGTGACCCGGACCGACGGGCGGCCGTCGGCGACGAAGGACGGCACCAGCGGGAGCGGGACCTGCGTCACCAGGGTCACGGTGACGGTCGAGTCCGGCACCAGGCAGGCGGGGTCGCAGCTGATCTCCAGGTCCGACGGGTCGAGCTCGACGCCCTGGTCGCGCATGGCGACCCGGGCCGCCTCGTACGCCCGCGCCCGCGCGACATCCTCGCCCTCGCCCTTCGTCACGAGCATGAACGCACGCCCGGCGGCATGGACCGCGGCGGTCCCGCCGTACGCCGTGCGCTGCACGTCGAAGACGGTCAGCATGAGGTAGAACAGCGGCAGCAGGAGCAGTACGACGAGCCAGGAGAACTCCACCACCGCGTTGCCGCTCTCGTCCCGCCGGCGGCTCACGGCACCTCCTCGATCGCGTGCCCGCGCACCCGGAACTCGAACGCCGGTCCCCACAGGCCCAGCACCGGCATGTGCGCATCGACGATGATCGCCACCGCCGGCTGGCCGTCGATCTCGGTCGGGTCCGCGGTCACCGCGTCGACGAGCCGGTCCGACACCGCCGTGTCGATCATCGACTCGGTGCGCGCGATGCCGTCCTCCGGGCCGCGGTCCACGGTGGCCGCGAGCCGCGCACCGTCGGAGGCGGCGGCCGTCATGGTGTTGCGGACGTACAGGTAGAAGCCGAGTTGGAGCACGCCGAAGAACAGCGGGACCACGATCACCGACACCAGCACGAAGTCGACGACCGCGGAGCCCCGCTGACCCTGCTCCGGACGGCGAATCACGGGTTGACGAGGTCCATGGCGCGCTCGAAGATCGCGGTCAGCTGCGGCCTCGCGACCGCGAGCAGGGCCGCGACCAGGCCGGCGGTCATCAGCGTGATCAGCACCCAGCCGGGTACGTCGCCGCGCTCGGACTCCGCCGGGCGCGATCGCGCCAGCGGCGCCACCACCCGGGACACCCACAGCTTGGTCATCAGGTCGGACATGTGTCTCCTCGGAATCAACCGGCGATCAGCTGAATGCCGACCACCCCTGGGTAGAAGGCGAAGATCACGGTCACCGGCAGCACCAGGAACACGACCGGGACCATCATCGCCACTTCACGTTTCGCGCCGGACTCGATCAGCTCGCGCCGGTTCGCCTCACGGATGTCGCCGGCCTGGGCGCGCAGCACGTCGGCCAGCGGCGTACCGCGCTCCAGCGCGACCGCCAGGCCGTCGGCGAACCGGGACAGCGCGATCAGCCCGGTGCGCTCCGCGAGCCGGTCCAGCGCGCGCACCAGCTGGTCGCCGGTGCGGGTCTCGGCCAACACCCGCTGCAGCTCCGCGGACAGCTCGCCCCGGCAGGACCGCGCCACCCGGTCCAGCGCGGCGGCCGGGCCCTCGCCCGCCGCCACCGCGAGCGCGAGCAGCTCGGCGACGGTCGGCAGCTCGGCCAGCAGCCGCCGCTCCCGCCGCTTGACCTGCGTGGTCAGGTAGGTGTCGCGGTAGAGCACGCCGAACGTGCCGGCCACCGCGCAGAACAGGATCAGCCCGACCGGGTTGCCATTCCCGGTGGACAGCGCGACCAGCGAAGCCAGCAGCGCGCCGCCGAACGCGGCCGCGCCCCACAGCACCTGCTCGATCCGGAACTCCTCGACCGTCCGCTCGATCCCGGCCCGGGCCAGCCGCTTGCGGATCGACGTCGCCCCGCCCAGCAGCCGCTCCAGCCGCGACGCCCCACCGCGCAGCGACGGCTCGAACAGCCGGAACACCGCGTAGAACGGCGAGTTCGACTCCGCCAGGCTGAACGGCAGCTGCGCACCGCCGAGATCCCGCAGGTACGGCGCGATCCGGTCGTCGACCGACGGCCGCCGCAGGAAGGGCATCCGTCGTACGACGAGGAGCAGGCTGAACCCGAGGACGGCGCCCAGCAGCCCGCCGGTCAGCCACGGGTTCATCGAAGCACCCGCTCGGGCTCGGGCAACCGGCCGATGCGCAGCATCAGCCGGTACGCGACGACGCACGCGATCGCGCCGCCGGCCAGGATCACCGCGCCGGTCGGCGAGTTGTACCGGGTGATCACGTCGCGCTGGAACGACAGCATCGCCAGCACCAGCCAAGGCGCCGCGACCGCGACCCGCGCGCCGTTGACCATCCAGGCCTGCCGCGACTCCAGCTCGGACCGGGTCCGGGCGTCCTCCCGCAGGAACGACGACAGCGACCGCAGCAACCGGCCGAGGTCGCCGCCACCCACCTCGCGGGCGATCCGCAGCGCCTCCACGACCCGGTCGCCGACAGGGTCCGCGAGCCGGGCCTTCAGCCGGTCCAGCGAGTCCGCGAACCGCCCGGTCGAGGAGTAGTCGGCGCCGAACCGCCGGAACGGTTCCCGCAATGCCTCCGGCCCGCGCTCCCCGACCTGCGCCAGCGCCTCGGACAGCGACAACCCGGCTCGAACGGCGGACGCGATGTTGTCCACCACGTCCGGCCACAGCTCGCGGAACTCCGCATGCCGGCGACGCGCGCGTCCTTTCAGCAGCGCGACCGGAGCGGCACCGGCCATCACGCCGAAGACCAGTCCGACCGGGAGGGCGCTGGAGACGCCGTACATCACGATCGTCCCGATCGCACCGAGCAGCAGGCAGGCACACACGAACGCGGCGGGCGTGACGCCCTCGACGCCGGCGCTGGCGAGCAGCTCGCGGCCGGCCCGGATCAGCCGGCCCTCCGTCCGGAGCTTGGCCGAAGGCGGGACCATGAACGACCAGACGATCAGCAGCACGCCGATCCCGAAGAACAACCCCAGCAGCAGACCCATGATCAGTTGCCCCCGGCAAGCAGGTTGTGCGGCGAGTACCCGGCCTGCTGGAAGCGTTCGGGATGCGGCAGCTGTCCCTCCGCCCGGACCAGCCGGCCGTCGATGCTGTGGAACAGTGACTCGGTCTCGATGATCTGGTCCTCGATCCGCCCACTCACCGCGAGGATCTCCCGGACCCGCCGCTGCCCATCGGCGCCGAGACCGAGATGTACGACGAGATCCACGCACCCGGCGACCGTCGGCAGCACGAATCTGCTGCCGATGTTCTCGCCGGCCAGGAGCGGGAGTGTGCACATTTTCGTCAGCGCCTCGCGGGCGGAGTTCGCGTGGATCGTGCACAGCCCGGGGAGGCCGGAGTTGAGCGCGAGCAGCAGGTCCAAGCACTCCTCACCACGGACCTCGCCGACGATCACGCGGGACGGCCGCATCCGCAGCGACTCCTTGACCAGGTCGCGCAACCGCACCTCGCCGGTGCCCTCCAGCCCGGCCTGCCGGGTCTGCATCGCGACCCAGTCCGGGATCGGCAGCCGGATCTCGAAGACCTCCTCGCAGGAGATCACCCGCTCGCTGCCCGGGATCGACCCGGCCAGCGCGTTCAGCATGGTCGTCTTGCCGGCCTGGGTACCGCCGGAGACCAGGATGTTCAGCCCGGCCGCGACGCTGGCGTCCAGCACCGCCGCCGTGTGCGGGGTGAGCGAGCCGAGCGAGACCAGGTCGCCCAGCCTCGACGCCCGGACGGTGAACTTGCGGATGTTGATCGCCGCGTACCGCTGGGTGATGCCGCCGAGCACGATGTGCACCCGGCTGCCGTCCGGCAGCTGCGCGTCGGTGAACGGCTGGGAGATGTCGATCCGCCGGCCGGTGGTCTTGAGCATCCGCTCGACCAGGTCGGCGACCTCCTCCTCCGTGAGCACCGTGGTGGTCAGCTCGTGCCGGCCGTCGCGGGCGATGAACACCCGGGACGGCTCGTTGATCCAGATCTCCTCGACGTGCGGGTCGTCCAGGTAGCGCTGCAGCGGCCCGAACCCGGCGACCCGGTCGAGCACCTCACGGGACACGCCTTCGGGGTCCTCGAGCGGAGGCACGAGCCCGGTCAGGCTGCGTTCGTCGTACTCCCTGACGACGGAGGCGACGATCGACCGTACTGCGGACGGGTTGCGCAGCGGGTCGATGCCCTCGCGCCGCACGATGTCGCGCACCTGCGCGTCGATGAGCTCGACGGCGTTCGCGCGGCCGGTACGGCGCACAGCGGCCCTGTCAGCAGCCATCGTCTCCCCGTCGTAGTCGGCTCAGGTGTGGTCGGCCCAGCGTGGGCACAGCGTGGGCGCCCGGCCACGTGGCGCGACCAATCTTGTCAGCCGCCGGGGTCCAACGGCTCGTCTGCGCCGTCCCGCCTGTGGATAACCCTCCGTGCCGGCGAGGCGTTGTCAGAATGGTCCGGTGAACCCTCCACCGCTCAGCACCGGCGAGCGAGCCGGCACACCGGCCGGCGACCTCTACCTGCGGATCCGCGCCGCGGCCACCGCCACGCTCGACCTGATGACGGTGCGGCTCGGCCGCCGCCTCGGCCTGTACGACGCGATGGCGGACGGCGCGACCGTCACCCCGCCGTCGCTCGCCGAGCGGACCGGGCTGGACCCGCGGATGGTCAGGGAGTGGCTGGAGCAGCAGGCTGTGACCGGTTTCGCCGAGCTCGCGGACCCGGCAGGGGCGCCGGAGGAGCGGCGCTACCGGCTGACGGAGGCGGCGCGGGAGGCGTTCACCGACATCGACAGCCTGAGCTTCTGCGCGCCGATGGCCGACGACGTCCTGCGTACGGTGACCCGGCTGGCGGACCTCGAGGAGGCGTTCCGCACCGGGGCGGGACTGGACAAGCCGTACCACTGGGAGGAGGGGCGGCCGGACGAGAACCGGGCTGCTTATCTCCAGCTGCTCGGGAGCCACTGGCTGCCCGCCGTACCGGAGCTGCACGAACGGCTGTCGGCCG
>WNGB01011360.1_pt1 | contig 12209 bp, 9 predicted proteins | sample 5400681 | NCBI WGS metagenome assembly WNGB01 (sample SAMN13153367, study PRJNA577476) | soil metagenome | isolation source: 115 cm soil or saprolite under grassland replicate 2 | place: USA:California | collected 2016-06-15 | reverse complement strand
GTTGGGTACCGCAGTTGGTGATGCGGGATGCCCGGGCTCCCCTGAGGACGCGGACGAGCCGGCGGCGAAAGGACTCGCTGCGTCTGTTCCCGGGTCAAACGTGGCGGACGCGAGGAAAGTGCCCGTGTCCTGGATGGGCTGGAAAGCGGTGCCCTGCGGGTTGTGGTAGGCCTTCGCGATGCCGGTCTGGGTATCCAGGACGGTCATGACGACATCGACGTCCGTCAGTCCGCCGGCGAACACCCAGAAGCGCGAGTTGAACGTCCGGCCGTCCACCACCTTCACGACGATCTCCACATTGCTGGGGCCGAAGAACCAGAAGTAGCCGGTGTCCCCGGTCAGGGCGACCGCCTGACCCGCCCCGGAATGGCCGTCCGCCGTGGTCCACGTCGCGAGAACTTGGAAGCGCCCGCCGTTGACGCAAAGGATCGTGGCATCCGAAGCGCAGGAGGCAATATTGACCGCGATCTGTCGGGTCGCGGTCGCGACAGCGAGCTTCAACGAGCAGCCGGCGGCGCAGACCCTCGAGAATTTGACCGGACCGAAGACTTGTGTTGCCGAGCTGCCCAGCGCGGTTTCCCCGGAAAGGGAGGCGAGCAACCACTGCGCACCGGGGTAGGAAGTACCCGGCGGCGGCGCCGGTTCTTCGTCGAAGAGGTAGTAGCTTATCCCGGCCGTCAAATAGAGAGTGCCGCCGAAGAAGGGCGCCGGCTGGGTCCCGGCGCTGTCGAGATAGACGCCGATGGAGGGGCTCGGACTCCAATCGGTCACCGTCAGCGGACGGGACACGATCTGCGAAGCGGGAGAGCCGCCTTCTGTGTAGTTGTACTTGAGAAAGATGCAGTAATTCCCGACCGAGTTGGGCGCGGTCATGGATGCGAGGCCTCCAACGACCAGGAAGGAAGACGCCAAAGGGTTGGGCGACATCACCGAAAGTGGTCCGCACGCTCCAGGGTTGATCAGGGAGTCCACGGAATTGAGCGTCGTCGTCGGTGCTTTCTCCATCTCGTTGGCCAGAATAAATTTGCTTCCTCGGACCACAGGGTTCTGCGTCGAGAAGGCCGCGACGAGGCTCGGCGTGAGCGCGACGGCTCCCGAGGCCGCCGCCTGATAGCCGCCCGGAAACGCGATCGTCAGCGTGAATGCGCTGGCGCCGTTTGGCATCGGGACCACCGGACCCGCCGCGGTCGCCGGCAGACCGGAAGGGAAGCTAAAAGTCCAGACGAATGACGCCTCGGCGAGATTGCCTTTCGAGCCGCTGGCGTCGGCGTTACTTCCCGCGGGCAGCGTCAACGTGCCGCCGGTCTTCACGCAGTTGCCCGTAGAGCCCGCGTATCCCGCGATGCTCGCTTGCGGACAGGCGACGGAAAGCGCGGCGGACGCATAAGTATTGGTGCTCGTCCCGTATGAGTTCGCGCTCCGCAGCGCGAAGCGGTAGCCGCCGGCCGCGGGAGGATTGGTCAGACCGAGACTCTGGCGGCAGCTCGCACCCGAGCGGATATCGCCGTGGACGACCCCGCTGGGATCGCAGGGGAAGTAACCGACCACTGTCCCTTCGGTGGCCTTGGGCCCGGTTTCGTCCGCGGCAAAGGAGCCCGTGTAGTTGAAGTCCCAGGTGACGGACGTGGCTCCTGAGGAGATGTCCTTGAGCTGCCACCTGTCGCCGTAATAGTTGGTCTTGTCCGTGCGTTGGCCGGCGGACAGGTTTATGCCGACAGCGTCGGCAAACGGCGGCGAGCTCGGAACGCCGCTGGAATGCCAGACGAAGTTCCTCCCGGACGAGTCGGCGGCGTCGATACTCCATGTCCTGCCCAGCGGGTCGGCCGTGTCCGTCGACTCGGGAATCTCGCCGAGGTCGCCTTTGTAGTCCCAGGTCCCGAGACCGAAGGTGAAGCGCCAGTGGCCGTCATCCCGCGGCCCTCCGCAGCCCGCGCTCTGCGCGCCGCATTGACCCGAGGTCATTCGAACCACCGCGAGGAGGCCCGAGGCGGAGACGTTCGTGATCGAATTGCAGTCGGCGAGAACGTAGAACCCGGTGTCGGAGGGGGGGAAACCGGAAACGCACTTGGATACGGCCTGGACGTGCCCGCCCGAGAGCGCCGCGGTATCGAGCCAGAAGAACCCGTACTCCGTCATCTGGAGAACGTACTTCCCGCTGTAGATCGGCGGTTGCCCGGTGCTCAGGCCGACGACTCCGTCGACGTTCACAGAGACGTTCTGCGCCGTCGAGAGCTTGGGAAGGAGGAGCATCAGGGCGATCAGAGCTGGTAGGGCAATGGAGCCCGGTTGCCGTCGAACCCGCCGAAGAGCGTTCATGGTCGCGAGATCCTCACGGACGCGCGAGGCTGGACTCGGGTAAGAAATCTTCACGCGGACAGAAGGCTTGGACGCAAGATCCATTCCTGCTCTCTTTCCGGACACCTTCCTGATTTCACGCCCCTGACAGAAACCAAGATCCGTCTTCCGATTCGGATTCTAGTCCTTGACGAACTCGATCGCATAGGGCCCCTGGGAACAGCCGGGTAGGGAAGCAGTTCTGTCGGCATTCAGGGTGAAACCGTTCTTTTCGAAAACGAGCTGTCCCTTGTCGGCAGTGGCGCAAGGCAGGCCGTACAGGAGGACCGCGGCGCCCGATTCGATGTCTGCTCGCAACCGCAAAGGTGTTCCGGCGGCCTGTTCCTTCGCGGGAGGGAAATCAACGGTGATGGTGCAACCCGTCTGCGACACGAAGACTCTTCCTGAGACGTTGGCGCCGCCGCTGCCTTTGGCCGCGCGCAAACGCCAACTGTAGCCTCCCGCGACCAATCGGCCGCGGCATGCGGACGACTCGGAGGAGGGCAGCCAGAATGCGGCCGCGCTGCGGTAGTCCTTCTCGTTGTTGGCGAGCTTGACGTCGATCTCGCGGCGAAGCTGGCGTAACATGCCCGACTCTCTGAGCAGACGAAAGTAGTTCTCCGTGAAGTAAAGGGGATAAGCGTAGAAGGCCGCGCGGTAGTGCTGCATCGCCAGGTCGCGCCGGCCCAGATGCTCCTGCGCTTCCCCGATGGTGCTGTGGAACAGGCCCTGGTAACGGGGGTCCTTGCTGCACCAATCCGTCCGGTCGCACCTTGAGAGAGCCGTCTGCGAGACGCCAAGGGCCTCCTCCCACTGTTGCTGGCTGATGAGGCTGCGCCCTTTCTCGTCCATGCGGGCAAAGTATGTTGCGGGCGACGTCGCGCAGGCGGTCGCGATCCAGCACAGTCCCGCCATAACGGCTCGTCGCGCCCTACCGCTCATCGCGCCTGTGCCTCCTCGTGGCCGACCGATTCCACTCGAACCGACGTTATACCCGAGCCACGAAACCGCCGAAGTGGCGTAAGACGCCCCGGCCCCGGCCGGGAAAGACGCCCCGCGTCAAGCCGGCGCGCAGGAAAACGATCGCGCGGCGGACGGAGTCTTCGAGACCGCGGCCGAGCGCGAGGTTGGCGGCGATGGCGGAGGCGAGCGTGCAGCCGGTTCCGTGTGTGGCCCGCGTCGAGATTCGCGGGTTCGCGAATTCCCGGAAGCGCCGGCCGTCGTAGAGGAGATCGCGCACCGAAGGGCCGCGGCCGTGACCGCCTGTGATGAGGACGGCCCGGGCGCCGGAAGCGGCGATGGCGCGGGCGGCTTCGCGGCGGTTGGCGTCGGTCCGGATGGGGAGGCCGGAGAGGACTTGCGCCTCGGGGAGGTTGGGCGTGACGAGGTCGCAGAGCGGGAGAAGGACTTGGATGAGGGTCTTGACGGCCAGCGCGGAAAGAAGACGCGTCCCGTCGGAAGCGATCATCACCGGATCGAGCACCACGTTGTCCGCGCGGTGGCGGCGCAGCCCCGATGCGACGGCGCGGACGCGCGGAGCGTCGAGCAACGCGCCGATCTTGACGGCCGAGGGGCGCAGGTCCGGAAAGATGGAGTCCATCTGACGGCGGATGAACGAGGGGGAGAGTGTTTCGATACCGCTGATCCCTCGCGTGTTCTGAGCGGTGGCGGCCACGAGGACCGTCGCGCCGTGGACGCCGTGAGCGGCGAAGGTCAGCAGGTCGGCCTGGATGCCGGCGCCGCCCCCCGAGTCCGAGGCGGCGATCGTGACGGCGCAGACGGGACGGCGAAGCTTCGGCATCGGGCGCCGTGAAAGAATAGCGCCGCTTTTCCATCAAGACCGTCTTCTGGAGGGACTCGGCATGCGCTTTTCGCGATTCGGCACTGTCCGTCTCGCCCCGCTTCTGCTGCTCGCCGCGTGGCCGCTTGCAGCGGCCGACGAGCTGACGCCCTTCGACGTCGCGAGGATCCGGACGGTCGGCTCGATTGCGATCTCGCCGGACGGGTCACGAATCGCCTACACGCTCTCCGTGCCGCGCCGGGTCCTCGACGAAGAGGACGGGGAGCCCTGGGAGGAGCTGCACGTCGTGGGCAAGGACGGAGTCTCGCATCCCTTCGTCACGGGAGCGGTCAACGTGGCCGACATCGCGTGGACGAAGGACGGCAGAGAGATCTCCTTCGTCGCCAAGCGGGGCAGGGACGAACACCGTTGCCTTTGGGCGATCGCCGCCGACGGCGGCGAGGCGCGAAAGCTCCTCTGCCACGAGGGCGACATCGGCTCCTACAGCTTCGCTCCCGACGGCAAGCGCGTGGCTTTTCTGGCGGCGCAAGGGGCGCCCAAGAAACTGAAGGACCTGGAGAAAAAGGGCTTCAATCAGCAAGTGTACGAGGAGAGCGCGCGCCCGGTCCGCATCTGGGTCGGGTCTATCGAGGCGGACGCCGCCAAGCCCAAGGCGCTGGAGGTCGAGGGCTCCGCCTCGGAGCTGCACTGGAGCCCCGCCGGGTCGCTGCTTGCCGTCGCGCTCGCCCCGACGTCGCTCGTGGACGATGGCTACATGAGCCGCCGGGTCACGATCCTGGACGCGGACTCGGGGAAGATCGCGGCGCGGATCGAGAACCCGGGCAAGTTGGGGCAGATCGCCTGGAGCCCGGACGGGAAGACCGTGGCGTACGTCGCGGCAGCCGACGTCAACGACCCTTCGGCCGGGCGCCTGATGGCGGCCTCGGCCTCCGGCGGGGCGGCTCGCGACCTGATGCCGGGTTACGAGGGCAATGTCGCCCGGATCGGTTGGTGCGATTCCGGCACGGTCATGTTCCTGGGCGACGAGGGCGTCGAGACCGTCCTGGGAGAAGTCTCGAAGGATCAACCCGGCCGCGCGAAAAAACGAGCGGGAGGCGTCTCGCTCGTAAGGTTCGATCTCTCACGCGACGGGAAGGGCGTCGCGATGGCTGCGCAGGCTCCGACGCATCCTTCCGAGATTTTTCTATGGATACCGTCCGAGCGCGCCCCTCGCCGTCTGACGACGAGCAATCCGTGGCTGTCCGGCAAGCGCCTGGCTCCCCAGGAGGTCGTGAAGTTCAGGGCACGAGACGGTCTCGCGCTCGAAGGATTGCTGATCCGTCCGCTCGATGAGAAGAAAGGTGAGCGGTATCCCTTGATCCTGGCGGTCCACGGCGGGCCGGAGGGTCATTACCGCAACGCCTGGCTGACCTCCTACTCCGATCCGGGTCAGGTCGCGGCGGCGCGCGGCTTCGCGGTCTTCTATCCGAACTACCGGGGCTCGACGGGACGCGGCGTCGCCTTCTCCAAGCTCGGCCAGGCGGATCCGGCCGGCAAGGAGTTCGACGACCTGATGGACGCGGTGGACCATCTCGTGGCGTCGGAGCTGGTGGACAAGACGAAGGTCGGCGTCACGGGCGGCTCCTACGGCGGGTACGCGACGGCCTGGTGCTCGACGCGCTACTCCGACCGTTTCGCGGCGGGCGTGATGTTCGTCGGCATCAGCGATCTCGTCAACAAGGCGGGCACGACCGACATCCCGCTGGAAGAGCTGCTCGTCCACGCGCGCCGCTGGCCGTGGGAGGACTGGAAGCTGATGCTCGAGCGGAGTCCCATCTTCTACGCGGACAACGCCCGCACGCCGCTGCTGATCCTGGACGGCAGGGACGACCCGCGCGTGCATCCGAGCCAGTCGCTCGTCCTCCATCGGTACTTGAAAATCCAGGGCAAGGCGCCGGTCCGTCTCGTCCTCTACCCGGGCGAGGGGCACGGCAACCGCCTGGCGGCGCACCGGCTCGACTACAACCTGCGGGCGATCCAGTGGATGGAGCACTACCTGAAGGGGCCGGGAGGCGAGCCGCCTCCATATGAGATCGAGTATGAAGAGACGGGGGGAACAAAGAGTCCTTAGTCCGTAGTCCTCAGTCCTTGGTCGGGGCTCCTGGGTACCAAAGACTAAGGACCAGGGACTAGGGACCAGGGACTCGGAAGGGAAATGAGCATCAGCCGATACGCTTCTATCGCGGGAATGGCGCTCCTCGTCGCCGCTCATCTGGCGGCGGAGGAGCGGCCGCGGATCCGGGACCTGGGTGTTCGTCCCGGCGTGCTGCCGCCGGGGAAGTGGAACGCGATCACGGATGTGGCGGGAATCCGGGTCGGGCATACGACGATCGTGGAAGGGGATTCGATCCGTACGGGTGTGACCGCCATCCTGCCGCACGGCGGGAACCTGTTTCAGAATAAGGTCCCGGCCGCGGTGTTCGTCGGAAACGGTTTCGGCAAGGCCGCGGGTTTCCTGCAGGTGCGGGAGCTGGGAAACATCGAGACTCCGATCGTCCTGACCAACACGCTGGCCGTCGGGACGGCGATCGAGGCCGTCGTCGGCTGGACCCTCTCCCGGGCGGGCAACGAGCAGGTCCGGTCGGTCAACGCGGTCGTCGGCGAGACCAACGACGGGGCCCTGAACGACATCCGGGCGCGTCGGGTGACCGGCAAGGACGTCATCGCCGCGATCGAAGCCGCCCTGGCGGCTCCCCCGGGGCCCGTCGCGGAGGGGAGCGTCGGAGCCGGGACGGGAACGAGCGCGCTCGGATGGAAAGGAGGGATCGGCACCGCCTCACGTGTCTTGCCGGCGAGACTCGGCGGATACACCGTCGGAGCGCTCGTGCAGTCCAACTTCGGCGGCATCCTGACGATCGACGGCGTGAGAGTGGGAGAGCTGCTGGGCCGCTACGATTTCCGTGAGGCGGTGGAGACCCCCGGGCACGACCCGGCCGGCGATGGGTCGTGCATGATCATTCTCGCGACGGACGCCCCGCTGTCGTCGCGGAACCTCGAACGGGTCGCCAGGCGGGCGGTCCTCGGTCTGGCGCGCACGGGCTCCTACATGGGCAACGGTTCCGGAGACTTCGTGATCGCCTTTTCGACGAAGAATCTGGAGGAGCACGGCCCGGCCAAACCCGTGAGGCGGGTCGAGGAGCTGGAGAACGATTTCGTCAGCCCGATTTTTCTCGCGGCCGTCGAGTCCGTCGAAGAGGCGATCGACAACTCCCTGCTCAAGGCGACGACGGTCACCGGCAACGGCCGCACGGTCGAGGCGATCCCTCTCGAACGGCTGAAGGAGATCTTCGCGAGGCTGAAAAAGAAATAGGAACCCCCGTGATCAAGGAAGGGCGGCTAGCGGTTTGGCGTCCGCGTCCGGTGCTCGAGGAGGGCGCGCGTGGCCGGATGCGCGGGACTCTCGAGCAGCTCCGGTGGCCCTTCCTCGGCCACACTCCCATCGGCCAGGATGACGATGCGGTCGGCGAAGTCGCGGGCGAAGTCGGTGTCGTGCGTCGCCACGAGGAGGCCGCGCCCCTCTGAGGTAAGCCTCTTCAAAGCGTCGCCGAGAGATCCGCGGCGGGCGGGATCGAGCGATGCAGTCGGCTCGTCCATCAGGACAAGCGGCGGGTCCATCGCCAGGGCTCGCGCGATCGCGACGCGTTGCGCCTCGCCTCCAGAAAGCTCGCGGGGATAAGCCCCCGCGCGGCCGCCGACACCCAGGGAATCCAGGAGCTGCCTCGCGCGCGCCTCGGCCTGGTCGGCCGTGTGGCGCAAGACCTGGACCGGGGCGAGAACCACGTTCTGCAGGGCCGTCAGGTGCTCGAAGAGGGCGTGCGCCTGAAAGACTATCCCGACCCTTCGGCGCAGCGGCGTAAGTCTCGACTCGGGCGGGACGGGACCGGGCGCCAGAACGAAGCCTTCCACTTCGATGCGCCCGGCCTGAAAGCTCTCGAGCGCCACGGTGGCCCGCAACGCGGTCGTCTTGCCCGAGCCAGAGAGGCCCATGAGCGCGACAAACTGTCCGCGCGTGAGGGAGAGAGAGATGCCGCGCAGCACCTCCCGGTCGGCGCGGGAGAGCCGGAGCTTCTCGATGCGGAGCAGCCCGTTCATGACGCCGCGCTCCACCGGCGCTCCAAGCGGCGCGCCAGCCGTGAGAGCGGGAGAGACATCGCCAGGTAGATCGCGGCGCACAGGAGACCCGGCACGACCCAGCTCCCGATGTTCGTCGCGAAGATCGCGGTCTGCTTGGTCAGCTCGACGACCGTGATCACCGAGACAAGCGAGGAGTCCTTCAAGAGAGCCACGAAGTCGTTCGTCATCGGCGCGAGAGCCAACCGGAAGGCCTGAGGGCCTCGCACGAGGCGCAGGACCAGCCACTCGCTCAGGCCGAGGGTCCTCGCGGCCTCGAGCTGCACGCGGGGGACCGCCTCGAGCGCGCCGCGGTAGATCTCGCTCTCGTAGGCGGCGTAGTTCAGTCCCAGGCCCAGCAGCGCCGCGGCGAAGGCGGGCAGCCGCACGAAGACGGACAGGCCGTAGTAAAGGACGAAGAGCTGTAAGAGGACCGGAGTGCCTCGCACGAGCTCGACGTAGCCGGTCAGCGCGCTCCGGACAAGGACGCCGCCGTAGATGCGTCCCGCGGCGATGCCGATTCCGAGCAGAACGGCGAGCGCCATCGCGGCGCAGGAGAGCGCGAGCGTGATGAGAGCCGCACGCAGGAGGGAAGGGACATACCGGAGCGTCACGGCCCACGAAGAGGAGGTGTCGGCGGCGGCGGAAGGCGTTGCGGCACCGGGCTGCTCCCCGAGGATCCTCCGGAAAAACGCCGCCTGGGAGTCATCCCAGATGCTCCACTTCCGATAGATCTTCTCGAGCGTTCCGTCGCGCATCCGGTCCTTCAAGATCTCGTTGATCCGATTGCGCAACCCGGTGTTGCTCTTGGAAAGGACGCCGACATAGTGGCCGGTCGCGACCACCGCCGGTTGGATGAGAAGGCCCGCGACTCTCTTCACCGAGCGCGCTGCGATGATGTTGTCCAGAAGAACGGCGTCGAGTCTCCCCTCCGCCAGATCCGTGTACGGATGTACGTCGTCGTCGTAGGAGACCGGCAGGTATCCATACCGGCCGCGCCCCGCCAACAGCGTCTCATAGGCGATCGTCGCGACGAGAGTCCCGACGCGCCGGCCGCGAAGATCCTGGAGTCCGCGGTAACGGGCGCGATCGCTCGCCCGCACCGTCAGGACTTCGCGGAACTCGAAATAGGGAATCGTGACCGCGAGCATCGCGCGCCGTGCCGGAGTGTCCTCGACTCCGCTCATGCCGATGTCGAAATCGCCGCGAGCGACCGAGGCGTCGATGGAGGAGAAGGCAACCTGCACGAACCGCGGCTCACGATCGAGGCCTTGGGCGATCGCCTGGGCGACCTCGACGTCGAAGCCGCGAACCTTCGCCGGGTCCGTCGGGTCGGCCTCGACGAAGGGAGCGCCTCCCTCCGCGTCTCCGCCCCAGCGCAGGATCGAAGGCGCCGGCGAAGCGGCGATCGGGACGGCTCCCGCGAGCAGGGAGAAAAAGAGGGGGAGGAGAAGCAACAGCCTCGCCGGGGTCACGCGAAGTTACCGGGGACCGCAGGGCGCGTCTGGCGCGGGCGCAGGAACAGGGCGAAGGTCAGGATGCCGGCGCCGAAGCCTCCGACGTGCGCCCACCAGGCGATTCCGCTGACTTCTCGGTGCGTCGCGATCGCGAGCGTTCCGCTGAAGAACTGCGTGAGGATCCAGAACCCCAGATAGATAAAGGCCGGGACCTGGAAAAAGACTGGGTAGAAGAGAATGGGAAACATCGCGACGATCCGCGCGCGCGGGAAGAGCACGAGATACGCCGCCATGACTCCCGCGATCGCCCCGGAGGCGCCCACGGCGGGAACCTGCGAGCGCGGATTTGTCAGGACGTGCACGACGCCCGCCGCCAGGCCGCAGAGCAGATAGAAGATGAGAAAACGCAGGGGACCCATCCGGTCCTCGACGTTGTCGCCGAAAATCCAGAGGACCCACATGTTGCCGATGATGTGAAGCCATCCGCCGTGGAGGAACATCGTGCTGAAAAACGGCCAGTAGGTGTGCGGGAAACCGACTCTCGCCGCCCAATCCGGGTGCGTGAAGCGCGCGGGCACGAGCCCGAAGAGATAGATGAACTGCTCCGTCGAGTCCGGCGGCAGCGCGAGCTCCCGAATGAACACGTAGACATTCACCGCGATCAGCGCCCAGACCGCGAAGGGGAAGTGCTGCCGCGGGATCGTGTCGCGGATCGGAATCATGCTTCTGCGACGCGAGGCATATCACAGGCCTTCTCCCTCTCCCGGCCGGAAAGGGTTGGGGTGAGGGGCGAGCTTCGCTACGGAGCTATGAGGCGGAGGGGGCCACCGGTCGGATCCTGAAGAGCTCGTTCAAGAGGAAGAGCGGGCCGACCATCAAGTGCACGAGGTTCTTGAAGAAGGCCGGTTGATTCTTCTCGTAGCGGACGTGGCCGATCCCCTGGAAGACCCAGCCCACGGCGAAGGCACCGAGACCGACTCGCCAGTCCGCGATGGCACGGGCGGCGATGTCGAGGAGCGCAAACTCGAGGAGCAACACGAGGCTGAGAGAGGCATCGAGCGTCAGATAGAAGAGGAACGCCGCCGCGATCACCGCCTCCGCGGCCGTGAGCGGCGTCAAGCCCGACAAGCGCAGCGTCAGGAGCGTCGCGATGATGCCGAACATGATCAGCGTGATCCCGAAGGCGTGGCAGACGAGGTTACCGCGAGCGCGATGGTATGAAGCGTAATCGGTCAGGAGCGCGTCCACTCTTCTCGCGGCCATCGATCTCCCTCTCCGGTGATTATAGGCGCCGGCGCCCGGCCGCCCACCGGAGAGAGAATGCTCTCGATGAGGGCGATGGTGCTGGAGCGAGTCGCTCCGCCGGAGGAGTCGCCTCTCGGCGCCTCCCGGCAACCGGAGCCGGCCCCGTCAACCGGCGAGGTCGCGATCGCCGTCGAGGCCTGCGGCGTCTGCCGGACGGACCTGCACATCCTGGAGGGCGAGGTTCCGGCTCGCCTGCCCGTCATTCCCGGGCATCAGGCCGCGGGGAAGATTGTCGCTCTGGGATCGGGAGTCGGGGGATTCGCGCCGGGGGATTCCGTCGGCGTGGGCTGGATGGCTTCGACCTGCGGGGTCTGCCGCTTCTGCCGCTCGGGGCAGGAGAACCTCTGCGAGAAGGCGACCTTCACCGGGTGCGACCGGGACGGCGGCTACGCCGAGCAGATTGTGGCGCGCGCCGAGTGGATCTACCGCCTGCCGACAGGTTTCTCCGCGCTGGAGGCCGCGCCGCTCCTTTGCGCGGGGATCATCGGGTATCGGTCGCTGCGTCTTTCCGGTATCCAGCCGGGCGGCCGGCTGGGCCTCTTCGGGTTCGGAGCTTCGGCGCACCTGGCAATTCAGGCCGCTCTCCACTGGAGATGCGAGGTCTTCGTCTTCACGCGGGAGGAGCATCACCGGCGTCTCGCGGTCAAGATGGGAGCGGCCTGGGCCGGCGGCGGAGAAGACGATCCCGGCGCGGCTCTGGATGCCGCGGTCACCTTCGCGCCGGCGGGGGAGCTCGTTCCGGTCGCTTTGTCGCGGCTCGGCCGCGGCGGCGCGCTGGCGATCAACGCGATTCACATGAGCCCGATTCCGTCCTTCCCATACGAGCTGCTCTACGGAGAGCGGCGCGTCATCGGCGTCACCAATTACACCCGCCGGGACGCCGAGGAATTCCTGGAACTGGCCGCGCGCATCCCGATCCGCGCCGAGACGGAGATCTTTCCGCTCGAAAAGGCGAACGAGGTTCTCCTGCGCGTCAAGCGCGGGGAAGTCCGCGGCGCGGCGGTCCTGGAGATCCGCTGATCCTCTGTCATCCTGATATGGAATGACCGTTGTCAAGCCGAGATCTCTTGGGCGGGCTTTTGTCTGGGTGGAGATACCAGGAGACGGAGGCGGCAGAGAGGCCAGGGCGCTTCGACGACGAGTCAGTCTGATATTCGCGGATT
>WNGB01013483.1_pt1 | contig 12210 bp, 16 predicted proteins | sample 5400681 | NCBI WGS metagenome assembly WNGB01 (sample SAMN13153367, study PRJNA577476) | soil metagenome | isolation source: 115 cm soil or saprolite under grassland replicate 2 | place: USA:California | collected 2016-06-15 | reverse complement strand
CTAAGTCGATCCAAGAAGCGGCCGCACAGTCGACGCGCAACATCGAGGTGATCGAAGACATCAATGGCTCGTCGGAATATCGCAAGCACCTGACCGAAGTGTACGTCGTTCGGGCCATCGAAGCCGCGCTGAAGAGATAAACACCATCCATCGCTGCCGCCGATTATTGTAGAGGCACGGCATGCCGTGCCTTATTGTCTGTGAAGCAGCGGTGACCCTAAACCAGATTACCCTACGTCGGAATCCGTCATCAGACGCGGCAAAGTCAGCTGATTTTGCGGCGTAAATAAGCGCTTAGATAATCGACGATCGTGACCAGGATATAGATCGCAAGAATCAACGTCAGTAACTGATTTTCCAGGAACAAGCTGATAGCGATATGTATTCTCTGGCCGAGGCCGCCCGCGCCCACCAGACCGAGCACCGCGGCGACGCGGATATTCACTTCCCAGCGATAAAGCGTGTAGGAAACAAATTGCGGCAGCACTTGAGGCAGGATGCTGTAAAACAGGATCTGTAGGCGGCTCGCGCCGGTGCTCTGCAGCGATTCGATGGGTTGCGAGTCCACGTCCTCCAAAACTTCGCCGAAGAGCTTGCCAAGCACACCGCCGGTGTGAACCCCAAGCGCCAGCACGCCTGGAAACGGCCCCAGACCGACGAGAAACACGAAGATCAACGCCCAAACCATTTCCGGAATCGTGCGCAGGATATTGAGCACGCTCTTAGCGGCCAGATACGGGATTATGCGTGCTGATCTCTTCCATCCCTGCCTGGGCTCCATTTCGTAGAGCAAGCCTGAATAGATCAGATTGCGCGAGGCGAAAAATACAATCGGCAGCGCAACGGCCACGGCCAGCAATGTCCCCATGAACGAGATGGCGAAGGTTTCGATCGTGCCCCTCCATGCCTCTCGCAAGACATTCGGCGAAAAATCGGGCGGCACAAGCTTCGCGAGGTAAATCAAAATCTGTCCCAAACCGTCGCGACTGAAGAGCTGCGAAAGATCGATCTCCGCGCCGCGATAGCTCCAGACCAGAAACGCGACAACGGCGACGAGGAGAAACAGGTTCTTGGCCGTCGACTTCTCACGGGACGCCCCAGCTCGCGATGGGATCATCTCGCAACTATTTTTTGCTGCCCTTGGGCTCATAGCATGGCCCGTACCTTGGCGCTCAAGTAATCCACCGCCGCCACCATCACGAAGAGAATGATCAAGATTGTCAGCACTTCGTTAAAATTAAACATTCGCATCGAGATCTCGATTTGTTGGCCCAGGCCGCCCGCCCCAACCAACCCCAAGATCGCCGATGCGCGCACCGCGCACTCCCAACGATACAAGGTGTAGGAAACGAAATTGGGCAGCGCCTGGGGGAACCAGCCGTAGAAAAAAATCTGTAACTTGTTGGCACCGGTCGCCTGCAAAGCTTCCAGCGGGCGGAAATTCACCGACTCGAAAATTTCCGAATAGACTTTGCCGAGCATCCCGCCGTAGGCTACGCCGATGGCCAAGACCCCAGGAAAGGGCCCCAACCCCACCGCGCGCACGAACATGAACGCCCAGACAAACTCGGGAATGCAGCGGAAAAGACTCAAGAGACCCCGGGCGAAGAGATAAACGGCGTAGCGTATACCGCGTCGCACGGGTCTACCTTGCAACTCGGCGTCGTTAAGGATGCCGCGAACAGCGAGAGTATGAGTTCCCAAAAGCCCGAGCGGAAAGCCGATCAGAACGGCGATCACCGTTCCCCAAAACGAGATCTGAATCGTTTCCAGCGCCGGTCGAAGCATGAGCGAGAGGAAGTTCCATGAAATATCGGGTGGAAATATGCCGGTGAGGAACTTCCACAAAGAATCCCGGCCCCTTGGCTCGAAGAAAACCGCAGGATCGATCGCTGCCCTTTTCCAGCTGTCGATGAATGCGAGGACAAAGAACGCGGTAAAAAGATAGGGGAATAGAGATTTAGCTGACTCACGGGTAAGCGATGGGTTGGACTCTTTCACTCGTGGCCTCGGTCACGGCATGATCGCGAAAATTACCGCTGTACAGGTCGTCTAACATATCGTCGCTGATTTTGTCAGGTGACGAATCGAAAACGGCCTTTCCCTGTTTTACACCGACAACCCGGGGAAAATAGGCGAGGGCAAGATCGACGCTATGGAGACTGACGAGCAGGGTCTTCTGTGTAGCTCGGCTAATCTCGATGAGCAGGCGAACGATGCTTGACGCTAACGTCGGATCGACGGACGACACCGGCTCATCGGCGAGGATTACCTCAGGGTCTTGCACCAAAACCCGTGCGATCGCGACCCGCTGCTGCTGGCCGCCTGAAAGTTCATCGGTCCTGTCAAATAGCTTTTCCGCGATTTCCACTCGGCTCAGCGCTTGATAGGCCAGGTCCACGTCAGCGGGCTTAGCAAGTGAAAACAACGATCCAAAGGTCGGCCAGCGTCCCAACTGGCCCGCCAGCACGTTGTGAATCACGCGTAGGCGAGAAACCAGATTGTGCTGTTGGTAGACGCTGCCGATCCGTCGCCGCGCCTGGCGAAGACGCTGGCCGTGAAGAGTTTCAACATCTTCACCGTCGATCCAGAGCGTTCCCGAGGTCGGTCTCAGCGTGCAATTGAGCAGACGAAACAACGTCGTCTTGCCCGCCCCGCTGGGTCCGATCAGGGCGATTCGTTCGCCTCGATCGACGTTCAATGTGATGCCATCGAGCGCTACCTGCTGGCGTCCGAAGAGCTTGCGGACATTCTCAAGGCGATACTGAAACTCGGAGTAGCTCACTAGTTTAATTTGAGAAGCCCGGCGGCGATCGCGGCTTCTTCTATGCCTTTCCAATCTTCGTCTTTGGCGGCGATGTAACCCTTGGTGCGGTGCAGATCGAGGAGCTTCTTATCGTCAGGCTTATTATAGTCGAGCTTTAAGAAAGCCTTGACGATCTTGTCGACGGTCGCCTTATCGACGCCCGCCCTGATGGTCCAAACGTAATCGACATAGGCGGGAGTCGTCCAAAAAATCGAAACCTTATTGGTGTCCACTTTCTTGGTTTCAACCAGTTTGTCCCAAACCAGAAAGTTGAGCGCTCCCGCGTCCACCTGTCCCGCCTCGACCCAGGCGGCCGTCGCGTCGTGAGCGCCACTGAAGCTGAACTTCGAGAAGTCCTTCTCTGGATTGATCCCGCCTTTGAGCAAAAAATAACGCGGCATGAGATGTCCCGAGGTCGAACTGACGCTGCCGAAGGCGAAGGTCTTCCCCTTGAGATCCTTCAGATCCTTGATGCCGGTTTCCTTGCGGGTGATGAAGTAACTCTTAAACTGGGCGTCTTCCTTGCGCATAATAATTCTGCGCGCGCCTTTGGCCTGTTTTGCCGCCTGAACCGAAGTTAGGCCGCCGTACCACACCATCTCTAACCGGTTGGCCGCCAGTCCCTCCACGGTCGCCGCATAGTCGACGACGGGAGTGAACTTGACTGGAATGCCGATTTCCTTGCTCAGATAGTCGGCAAATGGACTGTAGATCCGCAACATCTCCTGAGGATTTTCGTCGGGAATCGCCGATATTCTGAATTCCTTGATCGTTTGAGCCGACGCCCAGCCGACCAGCCAGAAAAGCAGCGCGGTTACTAACAATGCCAGTTTGTTCATTGGAGGACCTCCGTGGGTGCATTTGGACACTACACCCTATATATCAAATCTATCGATAAGGTAAATCGCTTTTCCCTATCGCTTAGCTCGAATCCTTTACTTCTGAGTGCTGCAGCGCCGATGGGTTTCTAGGATTTCGACCCGAGAGCGGTCCCAGGACAGGCGCGGAAATACCAGGCCGTACTACGAATGGGTTTTCAAAAATTCCAAAACCTCCTCCGGATGCGCCTCGGCCTTCTTCACCGCCGGCCAATGCTTGATCACATCGCCCTTGGGCCCGATCACCACGGTCGAACGAATCGTCCCCTGAACCTCTTTGCCGTACATCATTTTTTTGCCGAAGGCGCCGTATTTCTTCATGACCTCAGTCTTGGGGTGGGACAGGAGAGTGAAAGGCAATTTGTATTTCCCGGCAAACTTGTTGTGTGATTCGATGCCGTCTTTGCTGACCCCCAAGACCACCGCATCGCTTTTCTTTAGCGACGAACCCAAGTCGCGAAAGCCGCATGCCTCCTTGGTGCAACCGGGTGTGTCGTCTTTAGGATAGAAGTAAAGCACGACCGTCTTACCTTTGTAGTCTTCGAGCGCATGCTTTTTGCCGTCGTTACCCTCCAAGTTGAATGCTGGAGCCTTCTGGCCTTCGAGACTCTTCATGATTTTACCTCTTGCGTAGTGAGCCACATGGAAAGCTCTATTCAGTCACCTTGACGCCGCGCCAAAAGGCCACGTAATTCTTGATCTGCTTAGCAGCCTCCTTCGGTTCCGGGTAATACCAGGCAGCATCTTGATTCACTTTTTCGTCGACTTGAACGTGATAGTAGCTGGCAAGCCCTTTCCAGGGGCAAGTGCTCTGTTTTTCGCTCGTGCGAAAATATTCTTGCTTGACCGACTCCGGCGGGAAGTAATGATTTCCCTCAACGACGATCGTCTTGTCCGATTCCGCCAACAGCGTATTTTCCCAAGTGGCTTTCATAAACTCACCTCCTTAATCGTAGTGATTCATTTTCAATCCACCATGACTCTTAAAAATCGAGAAAGATTCCTCGCTTTGCTCGGAATGACAACTACATAAGCCATGTGTCATCTCGAACAAAGTGAGAGATCTTTCCCAAATTGTACCACTACTCATTGATCGCTTGATTAACTACCCACAGCAAGCTGCGGGGTATCGACAGTTCTTTTTGACAATTTCCTCAAAGTTGTCACCCCCGAATGTTTCCATCGGGGGTCCAGTCAGAGTTCGCCTGGATTCCCGCTAAAAGCATGCGGGAATGACGGACTATAAGAGGATTACGAATCGCCTAACGCAGCCAAGATTAAACTGACACGCAGCGAAACTTTGCAAAGACATAGGGATAGTGAGCTTGGTACCAGTTGCGAAAGCTCGAGCGTAGCAAATCCGTACCGGTCGCCCACGACCCGCCCTTCAAAACAAAATGTTTGCCGTCAAAAAAATCCTGCGAGTAGTCGGGGTAGCTTTTCATGTAAGGTGAAAACCCCGGGAGCGGCGCGAATTCAGTGTCCGTCAGTTCCCAGCCATTACCAACCAGCTCGGCAACGCCCCAGCGGCTGTTTCCAGCCGGATTGGCACCGACGGGCATCGGGAACCAACGGTTGAAATCGAAATTGCCATGGTATTTTTCCGGAGTGGCGTCCCCCCACGGATACGCAGACTCCCGTCCATCAGGCCCGTAAAACGCCGCTCGGTGAAATTCGGCTTCCGTCGGCAGTCTCTTACCGCGCCAGCAAGCGTAAGCGCGCGCTTCGGCGAGGCACACATATACCGGCCAACTGGACACACCCGCCAGCGGCAATACGTCGAACATCGCTCGATACAACCAATCATCATCCCGCTTGGTCCAGCAAGTTGGATGAGTTTTATCTTCGAGCATCTTCCAGCGCCAATCTTCCGGTCGCCAATAGCGCTCATCGTCATAAGCTCCTGAATCGACGAAGTCGAAAAATTCTCCGTTGGTTACGGGTAGACAGTCGATATTGAAAGGCGGCACGTCGACGACCCGCTCATCGAACTCATTGTCCCAACCGAAAAAGATATCTGTAAACTTGGCGCCCAAACGCGCTTTCCCGGCAGGGATCGCAATTTGTCGCTGATTCGCGCGGGATTGAAAGGAATAGCGCGGGAACAGGTCGGGGCGCTGCTTCTGGTCGAGCGGCAACTGCTGCATCGTATAGAGCAAAGTTTCCTGGTGCATGGACTCGTGCTCGAGTGCCATATGAAAAACCCGACCGCGCTGTGCCATGATGTCGGTTGAACCGCGGTGCGCCATCGCTTCGAGGGAATCCAAAATCGCGCCGCGCACGTTGTCACGATAGGCCACGACGTCGCCCAACCTCGGCCATTTCTCGGGGACCTCGGGATGCCAATGACACTCCCCCGTATCGACATCCGGGTCGATGCCGCGGCAAAAAAGATCGTCGAAATAGGGACTGAAGGACTTCCATTTAAGTATGGCGCCACAAATCTGATTCCATGAAAACGCCGGCAGATGACCGACGTAGAAGATAAATGGATGGCGCCAAACAATTGGCTTGGACAAGACTTCGGTGGTCGGAACGATCGCGAAAATCTCATCGGTTCGCGCCCACGCCGCGATAAACCTATCTCGCAGAAGCTCGATTTTGCTCGGTTCAAAGCGTCTCAACGGCAATGCCATAGCGTCTCCTCCGCTGAAATTTTGCTACGGGCTATATACTAAATAGGATTAACCTATGGGAGGGCCGAAACCAAGCCCCTGGAGGGAAAAAATGGCGCGTCTACCCTTGTTTTAAGAATTCTCGAAACGCTTGGGCGATCGGATGTAAGGGGCGGCGGCTATGGTACACCTGGTAGAACTCACGTTGCATGGTCAAGCCGCGAATCGGAATCTCGACGAGATTTCCGGCCGCGAGTTCGTACCTGATGGAAATGCGCGACAAAATAGACATGCCGTATCCGGCCATTATCGCTTCCTTGATGGCTTCGGTGCTACCGAGTTCCATGGAAATGTTGAGCAGCTCATTTGACGATTGCTTGTTCTTGCTGAGCAGGCGGCGCAAGGAATCCAACGTCCCCGAGCCGCGCTCTCTGGATATAAATTTTTCGGTTCGCAGATCGGCAAGCTGGACAGATTTTCGCAGGGTCCAAGCATGATCCTTCGGCACCACCAGGATCATCTCGTCATCCCATATCTTCTCGAAGGCGAGTCTGGCGTCTTCCGCTTTGAAGCCGACAAACCCTAGTTCAACTTTACCATCCAGAAGGTCGTCGATGATTCCCGCCGAATCACCGATTCTCAATATCGGTCGGATGGCGGGATACTTTTCTGTAAAAGCACCGAGTTTTTGAGGTAAAAGATATTCCCCGGGCACGTTGCTGCCGCCGACCCATAGCTCACCGCTCAGCGTGCCGTGAAATAGCTCGACCGCTGCGACGGTTTCTCTTTTGAATGCTAGAAGATTCTTGGCTCGCTCGGCGAGGAGCTGACCCAGAGGCGTCAAGCTGACTCGGCCACGGATACGGTAAAGGAGCTTTCCGCCAACCAACTTCTCCAACTCCTGGACATGAGCGCTGACTGTGGGTTGGCGTAGTGAAAGCAGCTCTGCGGCCTGGGAGAAACTCTTCAACTCGGCGACCCAATAGAAGATTTCTAATTTGTGGAGGTCGAGATCGGCCTTTATTTTGCCCATCAAAGTGGCAAGTGGGTGGGCTTCGAACCTTGACTTTAGGCGGTAAAAAACAATGGCGTCGCCGGAGCGTGGCCAGCCCTGCCAAGCTCCCTGACGACGCCATTGAACAATTACTTCTTTAAGAATTCCAAAACTTCGGCCGGATGCGCTTCTGCATTGGTGACGGGAATCCAGTGTTTCTTGATCGTACCCTCAGGTCCGATCAAGGCTGTGGAGCGGATCGGTCCTTCGACCGTTTCGCCCTGGGCGTTCTGACGCGGTCCCCAGGCACCATATGTTTTCATGACCCCGACTTGCGGGTCAGACAAGAGTACAAACGGTAAGTTAAACTTGGCGACGAACTGGTTGTGCGAATCGATACTGTCCCGGCTCACACCTACAACCACGGTATTGGATTGCGTTACGTTTTCAATAGCGTCGCGGAACCCGCACGCTTCTTTGGTTCAACCAGGTGTATCGTCCTTAGGATAAAACCAGAGTATTACGTTTTTCCCGGCGTAGTCGGTTAGCGAATGCTTCTTGCCATCGCTTCCCTCCAACGTAAATGCCGGGGCCTTTTGACCTTCAAGACCTGCCATTGTGCCACCTCCTCCATGTTTAATGTGACTCTTTGTTTATCACACCCGCAAACGATCAATCAAATCTAACTTGTCTGGCCGCAGGGTTTATCTCTGGACGAACGCCTTGTGCTGGTTTGGGCCGCCGTGGTGGTGCGCTTTTGATATTCGAAGATTGATGATCGAGGATAGAAGATCGGGATCCTCAATCGTCCATCCTCGATCATCGGCCATTCCGCGACCACGTTGTCAAGCTCGCCGGTTGACGGTATATTTCTCGTACGAATGGCGAAGCAATCTTCCTTGACGGACTTTCACAAAGGCAACGGCGCTATTTTTTCCGAGCGCGACGGCTGGCTGTTGCCAAGCCACTTCGGCAACCCCGCTGCCGAATACACAGCCGTGCGCTCTACTTGCGGCTTCATCGATCTGTCACACCGCGGCTTGCTGCAATTGACCGGCCCGGACCGCCTGTCTTTCCTGCAGGGCTTGCTATCGAACGATCTCAAGCTCTTGAAACCTTTCGAGGGTCAGTACGCGACTCTGTTAACACAGCAAGGAAAAGTTATTGCAGACGTTCGGGTGCTCTGCTCACTCAATTCTTTTTACCTGGATTTTTGGGAAAATCTTAAAGACCGGGTAATCGAACATCTCAACCGCTATTTGGTCGCTGACGAAGTCGAGATTGCCGACCGCTCGGATGAATATGCGACGCTGTCCGCCCAAGGACCACAGTCCGAAGCGCTCCTACAAAAACTCTTTGGCACAACTGAATTGCCTGCACAGCCTATGCATCACGCCATGGTCGATGTTGATGGAACGGCGATTTGCGTGGTCCGCGCGAGCCATACCGGAGAAGCGGGGTTCGATCTCATTGCGCCAAAAGCCGATCTAAGAAATCTGGCGACGCGATTGAGCGAAAGCGGCAAGCCACTTTCTGCCACATGGGTCGGCGAGGAGGCACAGAATATTCTGCGCGTCGAGGCCGGGATTCCGCGCTACGGCGTCGACTTCTCCGACGATAATTTGCTCTTGGAAGTCGGTATAGAAGATGCCTACAGTTACACCAAAGGTTGCTATCTGGGTCAGGAGGTCGTCGAGCGCATACGTTCGCGCGGCCACGTCAACAGAAAGCTCTGCGGTTTGATGCTAGAAGGATCTCAGCCGGCCGAATCTGGCGCGCCGCTATACGCAGTCGAAAAGGAAGTCGGTCAGATCACCAGTTCAGTCGTTTCTCCGCGTTTACGCCGAGTGATCGCTCTCGGTTATGTGCACAAGGATTTTTGGCAACCGGGCACGGAGCTTTCGATCCACACGGACGGCAACAAGGCCGGCGCAATTGTGACGCCCGTGCCGTTCCGAACGTCCCCTTGAATCCCCTCTTCAAATCCGTATATTATTCGGAACTTTCGCGGGTAAATGAAAGGAAATAGGGAATGGCCAATTTTGTCAAGATTTGTAAGACCAGCGACGTCAAAGCCGGCTGCGGCAAAAGCGTTGAGATCGACGGTAAAGCCGTCGGGGTATTCAATGTCGACGGCAAGTTTTACGCCATCAACGACGTATGCGGCCATCGGGGCGGCCCGCTGGGCGAGGGCGAACTGGACGGCACCACGGTGATCTGCCCCTGGCATGGCTGGCGCTACAACGTTACCAGCGGCGAGAACGAGCTCGTACCCAATCTCCCGACGGAAAAATACGAAGTGAAAGTTGAAGACGACGAGATTCTGGTCGAGCTGCCCTAATTGGGCACACGCTAAATGCAAAAGGGCCCGCTGTCTCGCTCGAGGCCGCGGGCCCTTTTCGCTTTTCGACCTTATGATTTCAGATAAAGTTGAATGTAATCGTTGAGCGCGTCTTTGGTGCTGTCAAAGGCAAGATCGTGCCACGGCACTTCATTGGGCGTAAAAATGCGCGCTTCAATAGATTCATCGGCGGCAGCGAGTTCGCCGCCGATCACTTCGGCGGTGTAGACTACGATCACATTCGGAGAGCGGAAATAGGAATAGATGTTGAGCAGGGGTCCAAGCTTTACATCCAGTTGCGATTCTTCCTTGGTCTCGCGCACGGCTGCATCCGGGACGCTCTCGCCGCGATCGACGTAGCCACCGGGGAATACCCACTTGCCCAGCGCCGGCTCGACGCCTCGTTTAAGCAACACAATACCCCCGTTCAGCATGAACACAGTACCCGCCACGACTTTGGGATCCTGATAGAATATGAATGAGCAAGCTTGACAAACCAGCCGCTTGGGTTCGTGGGACTTTACCAATCGGTGTTCCAGTCCGCCGCCACAGCGCGGGCAGAAGCGATATTCGATTTGTCCATGCGCGTGGGCTTCGTGATGAAGGCGATGATGGTCTGATGTCATGGTTTCTCCTTTAACTCATATTCGGTTGAAACAAAAGGATATTTCTGCAATCGTAAAGCATGCTTTGCGCGGTGATTTTCGATTTCAATGGCATCATCGTCGACGATGAGCCGATCCATTTCAACCTGTTCCAACGGGTCCTCGGCGAGGAAGGAATCATCCTTACCGAAGACGCCTACTACGCACGTTATCTAGGTTTCGACGATCGCGGCGCATTCATCGCCGGATTTCGCGACAACGATCGCTCTTTGACGGACCAAAAGCTATCCGAATTGATCGCTCGCAAGGCGTTGTATTATCAGGACGCGATAAGGAATCACGTAGTCATTTTTCCAGGAGTCAAAACCTTGATATACGAGCTGGCTCCAAGCGTCCCTCTCGCGGTCGCTTCCGGCGCTTTGCGCCACGAGATCGCAACAATTCTCACAACTGCGGGATTGTTAAATTACTTTCAAGTAATCGTCAGTGCCGAAGACGTCAAGCAAGGCAAGCCCGAGCCAGAAATTTTTTTGAGGGTCCTGGCGAAGCTCAATGCAGGCGCCAGCCCGCAGATCCAACCGGCCAGGCCGGCATGAAATGCCTGGCGGTAACGAATTCACATCCAGCCGAGTTGCTCGGCGAAGCAAACGCAGTCGTGAAGAGCCTCGAAGAAGTCACGCTGCCATTTTTGCAACAACTCTGTGCATAATACGATGTAGGGGTGACCGGCCGGTCGCCCCTCCGTATTGATCAGCGATACGGCGACCTCTGCGGCCGCACTGTAATCTCTACCGGACAACTCGTGCTGGGCGAACTTAGAACATAATGCACCGCCAGCGCGATATCGTCGGCCTGAATCATTTTACTGCGATCGAGCTGTCGGTTGGGGGGGATAAGCGGCGTGTCGACGAAGCCGGGCAAAATCACTGAAACTTTGATGCCGTGCTCCCGCACTTCATCGTAGAGGGACTTTGGCTTCTCCGGTCTTGCCGGAAACCGAACCGATATTGATCACCGCTCCTTCACCCTTGGCGATCATCGCCGGCAGGAGTTTTTGCGCCAAGATCATCGGCGCGCGCAAATTGACACGCATGGTTTGGTCCCAGTCTTCGACATTTGCGCGGATCACCGCAGCGCGTTTGCCCCAGCCTGCGTTGTTGATCAGAGCATCGACACTCCCCCACTCCTTAGAGCTCTTCTCCACGAGGCGCTCGATTTCGTCGTCCCGTGTTAAATCCGTCGGTATTGCAACCGCCGCGCCGCCATTTGTGTGGATTGTTTCTCGGACCACGTCGAGTTGTTCGCGCGTTCGCGCCGCCAAAATTACCCGGCAACCGGATTTGGCGAGTGAAATGGCGATTGCTCTACCGATGCCCCTACCGGCTCCGGTAACGAGGGCAACTTTCCCCTGGAAAGGGTTCAAAGTGGGATGTTCAAAGTTCAACGTCGGAACTCGAGCTGTGAGCTTGGAACCTTGAACTTTGAACCTTAAACCGCTGAGACATTAAAGCTAGTGAACCGTGGGGGTCTCGTCGTCGGGCGGCGATTGCGCCACGGTGGAACCGTGGTGGTGAATCATGCGCCAACCATCCGTGCTTTTCTGGAAAATATTGGTCGTAAGGATGCTCGCCGAGACCTTCTGGCCTTCGACGGTGCTATTGAGGTTTTCGTATAGCGTCACCCAGGCCAGCTCACCATGAATTTCAATCTTGACATCGGTCAAGGTGAAGTGGATCGACGGCGTATTCTCGAAGATGCGCCGCCAGCTCTCCATAACCGGTTTCCACCCGCGCAAGATACGCCAGCCCGGATGGCCGCACTGAATTTCGCCGTCTTTGACCCAAAGCGACTCCATGCGCTTGATATCAAGGCTTTCAAACGCCCGATAAAAGGCCAGATTAGCATTCGCGACGTCTTGTTCATCGGCAGTCATAGGATCTAATGCTGCGGCTTGGGAGTGACGAACACCAG
>WNGB01011358.1_pt1 | contig 12210 bp, 13 predicted proteins | sample 5400681 | NCBI WGS metagenome assembly WNGB01 (sample SAMN13153367, study PRJNA577476) | soil metagenome | isolation source: 115 cm soil or saprolite under grassland replicate 2 | place: USA:California | collected 2016-06-15 | reverse complement strand
CTTCCAGCTTCCGCCGGCATCCGTGGAGGAGAAGAGCCCGGTGCCGGTCCCGGCCACGAGGAAGCCCTTCTTGTTCGGGTTCTCCCGCACGACGTAGCAGGTGGCGTCGCCGGGCAGTCCCTTGGCGATCGAGGTCCAGGTCTCGCCGTAGTTGGCGGTCTTGTAGGCGTAGGGATGCCGGTCGTCCAGCATGTGCCGGTCCGAGACGATGTAAGCGGTCCCGGCGTCGAAGGGCGAGACGTCGATCTGATAGATGCGTCCCCACTCCGGCAGGCTCGGGATCTTCTTCGTCACATTCGTCCAGTTCTTCCCGCCGTCGCGCGTCACGTTCACCTGCCCGTCATCGGAGCCCGCCCAGATCACGTTGGGATCCGTCGGCGCGATCTGGAGCGACAGCAGCGTGTCGTAAGTCTCGGCGCCCGAGAGATCGTGGTGGATCGGGCCTCCGGAGACGACCTGCTTGGACTTGTCGTTGCGCGTCAGGTCCGGGGAAATCACGCTCCAGTGCGAACCGGCGTCGTTGGATTTGAAGACGACGTTGCCGCCGATGTACACCTCGTTGGCGTCTTTGGCCGACACGGCAATGGGACTGGTCCAGTTGAACCGGTACTTCAGCTCGGCCGGGCTCATCTCCGAGACAGTGCCCAGGTAGGGGCGGATGTTCCTGGATAAGCGAGTCTTCTTGTCCAGCCGGTTGATGTTGCCGTTCTGCGAGTCGGAGTAAACGATCGTCGGGTCCGACGGCGCGGGCACTACATACTCGCCGTCGCCGCCCGCCGTGACATACCAGTCCCCCGCCCCGATGCCGCCCCGGGAGAGCGAGTTGGACGGCCCGCACCAGGCGTTATTGTCCTGAAGCCCGCCGCAGACGTTGTAGGGGACGCTCGAGTCGGTCGAGACCATGTAGAACTGCTCGATGGGAATATTGTCGAAACCCCGCCAAGACTCCCCGCCGTCGGTTGAGACGAGAGCATAGCCGTCGTTGCCCTGGAGGATCCGGTCCGGGTCCTTCGGATCGATCCAGAGCGCATGGTGGTCGGGATGGATGCGCTGGCTGATGATACGAAAGGTCTTCCCGCCGTCGTCGGACTGGATCAAGTTGTAGGAGCCGAAATAGACCCTGTTCTCGTCGGCCGGCGAGACGGCGATGAGAGAAAAGTAAAAGGGTCGGACGTTGAAGAGCTTGCTGTCGGAGAGCTTCTCCCAGTGCTCGCCCATGTCCTTGGAGTCCCAGAGGAGACCCTTCTTGGTTTCGATCAGGGCGTAGACGTGGTTCGAGTTGGTCGGGGCAATGGCGAGGGCGATGCGGCCGAGCGGGCCCTCCGGGATGTCCTTGGTCAGCTTCGTCCAGCTCGCGCCGCCGTCGGTCGAGCGGTAGATGCCGGAGCCCGGGCCGCCGTCCACGAGCTCCCACGGGAAGCGCCGCACCTGCCACATGCCGGCGAAGAGCACCTTGGGGTTGCCGGGCGCCATGACGAGCTCGCAGGCGCCCGTCTGATCGTCCACGAACAGAACCTTCTTCCAGGTCTGGCCGCCGTCGGTCGTGCGGTAGACGCCGCGGTCGGGGTTGGGCGCCCAGACGTGGCCGAGGGCCGCGACGAGGACGGTCGAGGGGTCGTACGGGTCGATCAGGACGCGAGAGATCTGTCCCACATCCGCCAGTCCCATGAAGCGCCAGGAGTTGCCTGCGTCCGCCGAGAAGTAGACGCCGTGGCCGTCCATCATGTCGTTACGCGGGTTCGCCTCCCCCGTGCCGACCCAGATCAAACTCGGGTTGGAAGGCGCGATCGCGATCGACCCGATCGAGGCGGGGTACTTCTCGAAGATCGGCTTGAAGGTGTTCCCGCCGTCCACGCTCTTCCAGACGCCCCCGGCGGCCGCGCCGACATAGATGACGTTTGGATCGCCTGGGATACCCGCGACCGCCGACACGCGGCCCCCGCCCACAGCTGGACCCAGGTTTCGGAACTTCATGTTCTGCAGGAAGTCGCTCGGTTCGATCTTCTTTTCCGGCGCCGAGGGGGAAACGGTCGCCTTCGGCGCGGCGGCCCTCAAGGGGAAGGCCGCGGCCAGAAAGGAAAGCACAATGCCGGCGGCGCGCCGTGCTCGCGCGATCTTCATCTCTGTTTCTCCTTCTGAATGGGGCGGATTATTCCGCCCCGCCGCCGCCGCGACAAGTGGCCTGATAGGATTGGCCGCCGAGTCCGCATGCAGATCCTATCCGCCGTTTCCGCCATCGTCCTCGCGCCGCTGCTTCTGGCGGCGCCGGCGCCCTCCCAGGATCTGACGGTCGTTTCCAAGGTGACGTTCGGCAACTCGGAGAGCAAGTCAACTCACTACATCGCGTCCGACTGGAGCCGCACGTCCGGCGAGCAGAGCGACCAGATCGTCCACTACCCGACCGGGAAGATGATCTTCGTGGATCACAAGAAGAAGGAGTACTACGAAACTTCGCTCGAAGAGATGTCGGCCTATTTGGACCGCCTCACCCGGGACCTGAAGGGAAGCGGCGTGGAGAAGATGTTCGCGCTCGAGGAACGGGCAAAGGTCGAGAAGCTGCCGGGAAAGAGGACCTTCGCCGGTTACGACTGCGAACACTCCTCGATCTCTTTTGGCGACGCCCTCGAGATCGATCTCTGGGCGGCGCCGTCGCTCAAAGCCCCTCCGCGCTACTACGACGGGCGCAAGCTCGCCTACGCGGCCATGGGCCCCATGGGGAAGCTCTTCGAGAACGCCTTCGAGGAAATGAAGAAGATCAAGGGGTTTCCACTCTCGACGGCCTTCATCCTTCGCACGCCGATGTCGCGTACCGAGACGGTGAGCGAGGCGACCGAGGTGCGCAAGGGAAGCATCCCCGCGTCCGTGTTCGAGCTGCCGGCCGGCTACCGAAGGAAAGAGTCTCCCTACGCGAAGTGACCCTTCTCTGGCGGGGATGCCGGATCTGAGATATCGCTCGAAGCGAGGATCCGGCCAAGCGTCGGGAGGCTGACGTTGCGGCCGGAGATCACGACGACGGCGGGCCCGCCGAACTTCCCCGCCTTGCCCGCGAGGCAGGCGGCGACCGCCGCGGCCGCGGAGGGCTCGATCAAGTACTGGTGCTTCTCGAGCATCCAGCGCGCGCCCTGGAAGATCTCCTCTTCCGAGACGAGGGCGACGCGGTCGATCCTGGACCGCAGAACGGCGAAGGGCTTCGCTCCGATGCCCCCTTCGATCCCGCCGGCCGAGGTCTCCGCGGCGGGCAATCGTGTGACCGCGTGGCCTCGCTCGAGAGAGAGCGCCAGGGCCGGCGAGAGCTCGTGGTTGCAGCCGACGATCCGCGAGCCGGGAAAACGATCCTTGACGGCGTAGGCGAGACCGGCGGCCATTCCGCCGCCGCCGACCGGAAGGACGAACTCACGCGCTTGCGGCGCGTCTTCGAGGATTTCGAGCCCGAGAGTTCCGCCGTTGCCCGCCATGATCGCTTCGTCGTCGAAGGCCGAGATCCAGACCTTACCGGCTCGCGCCGCCTGCCTGAGCGCCCACTGCTCGGTCTCGTCGTAGCCGGGAAACTCCGAACGCACGACCTCGGCTCCGAGGTCCAGCATCGCGCGGTATTTCGACTCGTCCACGCTCGAAGGAACGAAGATCGTCGGCACGAGTCCGAGCGACCGCGCGGCGTACGCCACCGCCTTACCGTGGTTGCCGGCCGAGCAGGTCGCGATCCCGGCGAGCTTCTCGTCCTTCGAGAGGAGCGAGAGCCGGAAGAGAGCCCCTCGGATCTTGAACGATCCCGTCAGCTGCGCCGACTCGAGCTTGAGCCAGACCGGGGCGCCCAGAATTTCCTCGAGAGCCGGAGACTCCTCGAGGGGCGTGCACCGGATGCGCCCGGCCAGGAACGCGCGCGCTTGCTCGATCAGCGAGAGCGAAAGCGGCGGCACTGGATCCGGCATGAATCCTTTCGGGGTGGCGCCGTCTATATTACGTTTGGTACTGGCGCCTCGATCCAGAAAGGATCTCTCATGGCAAGATGGTTTTTCGAGCCCGGCCACACGGCCGCCGAGTTCCGCGTGCGTCACATGATGGTCAGCTGGGTGCGCGGCCACTTCAAGGACGTCCACGGGACGCTGGAGTTCGACCCGGAGAACCCCCGGGAGGCCTCGGCCGAGGTCACGATCGACGCGCGGAAGCTCTGGACAGGCGAGCCGGACCGCGATAAGCACCTGAAGAGCGCCGACTTCCTCGACGTCGAGAACCACCCCACGATTACGTTCCGGGGAAGCGGTGTCGTGGTGTGCGGCGCGGACGAGGCGAGGTTCGCCGGCGATCTGACGATCCGCGGCGTCACCCGGCCCGTCACTCTCGATGTGCGCTCCCTCGGTCAGTGGCAGACTCCCTGGTGGGAGGGCAATGTGGACAAGGGACCGAAGACGCGCGCCGGGTTCGTCGCCACGACCCGGATCAATCGGCAAGACTTCGGCGTCAGCTGGAACGACGTCCTCGACCGTGGCGGATTCGTCGTCGGCGACGACGTGGACATTACCGTGGACGCCGAGGCGATCCTCGAAAGCTGATCAGAGGCGCTACTTCCTCTTGAAGAACTGGACGGCACGCTCGTGCTTCTGCGCGGCCGCGAGCGACTTGAAGGTCCCCAGGTTCCTTCGCTTCCCGGTCTTCGCGTCCTTCTTGCGCGAGTAGAGGCGATAGCCTCCCGACGCGAGCTTGCGGATCATGATCCACCCCCTGGGGGAAGACGCTGCGACATTCGTGCCGAACGCGACTTGAGATTCTTGATTCTCCGTAATCTAGAATCCGGTCCAGATCGGAGGCTGAGATGATCCTCGTCACAGGTTCGACCGGCAAAGTCGGCTCCGAGCTCGTCAAGTGGCTCCGCGAGGAGGGGACGCCCTTCCGGGGCGCATTCCACTCGCCGGAGAAGGCAGAGAAAGGGCGAGCGTCCGGTCTCGATACGGCCGTGCTCGACTACGCGCGCCCGGAGACCCTGCCGCCCGCTCTGGCCGGCGTCGAGAGGCTCTTCCTTCTCACTCCGCCCGGCTTGACGCGTCTGGAAGCTGCGGTCGTCGAGGCCGCAAAGAAGGCAGGGGTGCGCCGCATCGTAAAGCTCTCCGTCTGGGGCGCGGAGGACGAGGCCTTTTTCTTCGCCCGCGAGCACCGCGCCATCGAGAGGATCGTCGAGGCTTCCGGGATTCCCTTCACGTTCCTGCGCCCCAATGGCTTCATGCAGACCTACTTCATGTACGGGGCGACGATCAAGACTCAGTCCGCTTTCTACCTTCCGGACCGGGACGCGAGGTGGAACCTCATCGACGTGCGAGACATCGCCTCGGTCGCGGCGAAGACGCTCACCGAGCCCGGCCACGAGGGGAAGGCCTACGAGCTCGCCGGTCCCGAGGCCCTGAGCAACAGCGAGATCGCGGAAAAGCTGTCTCGGGTTCTCGGCCGGACGGTCACATACGTGAATATCACCGACGACCAGTTCCGCGCGGCGCTCCTCGGCATTGGGATGCCGCAGACGCTCGCGGAGGGCGTCGTGGATCTCCATCACGTCATCGTCTCCGGGGCCTTCGCCTCCGCCACGCCCTGGGTCGAGCGAATTACCGGAAGCAAGCCCGGCACGTTCGACCGTTTCGCCCGCGACTTCGCGGAAGTGTTTCGCTAGGCGGCGCGGAGAGGCGCCAGGCCGGGCGCGCGCCACGGCTGGAAGGCCGAGCCGGCGCAACACTCGGTTGAGAGCAGCCGCGGACAGCTTTGCCGGCGCTGTAATCTCGCTACCGATCGGTTTGCCGTTTCGATTGAAATCAATCACCAGGCTAGCAGCTCTCGGCGGCGTGCCGTTAAACGTGCCGCCGAAACCGATCTGAAGCCTCAAAACCTCTCGATGAACATGGAGTTCAGTAACCGCTCGTCCGCCAGTGCCGCCTGGCTCGTGCCGCTTCGTCCGCTTCGCGGCACCCGCGACACGCGACGCCGGACCATCCGACTCGGTAGGCGGAGCGGCTCCCTCGGGTCCTCGTCAAATTGAGCGGGCTTCCCGCCGGAATTGAGGTGATCCCCTCATTGTCGGTTTGGGGGATCCCTCCGTAGTCTCGATCCTTCTTTGGAAGCCAAATAGAAGCAAGATGAGATTCCGGATTGCTCTCGCGGCATACGTACTCCGGGCGTGTCTCCTGGTGGTCGCGGGTTGGATTCTGACGGCTGGGCGCCTCTTGGCCGGGCTTGATTTCAGCCAGTGCGCCAACAAGAGCCCGACCCTGGGCAACTGCGTGTGGATAGGTTCTGTGCTCCATCCAGGCAACTCGCAGTACTTCGAAGGCATGTCCACGCCCCAGCGGATTCTCATAACCGATTTGAGCGCGGGGAGTCACACGCTGACGATCATCACCCAAGATACCAAGAGCAGCACGCACGCCTACGACTGGTTGGACTCCTGGCCGCAAGCTTCGACGGAGGCCACGACCCTTACCGGTACAGCCCTTACCTTCAATGAGTGTTCAGGTCTCAATGGCGCCAAGACCACCGCCTGCAACGCCGTCGTGGCCGCAGGCTTCTCCATGTCGCCAACCGTTCCAGGCGATACCTTCGTCAGCGCCATCTGGGGCCCGGCCAGCGCGCACCAGATCGACGGGACTACGCAGACGAGGATCATCGCCTTTACGATAAATGAGGGCACGCGGACCCTCACGATCAAGGGGGACGCCCCTATCACAGCCGCCTCTTTCAGCGCGGTTTCGCACACCTCCGACAAAGCGGGCGCGACCCCAATCAGCAACGGAGGCGACACGGGCGACTCCTACGAGGTTTTCACTCTGAACTGGACTTCGGGTTCGGCGAACGTCCTGATCGAGTTCGCCGCCCACATTGGCAAGGGGACCGATACGGTGGATGGCTGGGGGCCCGGTAACGGCGCGAGCGGGGTCCAGGGCGCTCCCTATCACGTGATCCTCGGGACCCTGGACGGAAGTAATACCGGGCTCGGGGGCGCGGATAACCAGCTCTCGGTTGCCGCCGCTCCGACGCCGACGAGCACGCCGACGAATACGCCGACGTCCACGGCGACGAATACCCCGACGAACACGCCGACCAGTACCCCCACGAACACTCAGACCAACACGCCGACCAGTACCCCCACGAATACGCCGACGAATGCTCCGACGTTCACGGCGACGAATACCCCGACCAACACGCCGACGAATACGCCAACGTCCACGGCGACGAATACCCCGACCAACACGCCGACCAGTACCCCCACGAACACTCAGACCAACACACCGACGAATACGCCGACGAATACGCCGACGTCCACGGCGACGAATACCCCGACGAACACGCCGACCAGTACCCCCACGAACACTCAGACCAACACGCCGACCAGCACGCCGACCAGCACGCCGACCAGCACTCCCGCGATAACTCCGACGTTCACGGCGACGAATGCCCTGACCAAAACGCCGACCAGTACCCCCACGAACACTCAGACCAATACACCGACGTCAAACGCAACACCCATTCCGGGTCAGCTCCCGGTTGTTCCGACGCTGTCCTTCCCGATACTCGGTTTGCTCGCGCTGGCTCTGCTCGCGGCGGGTCTCTTCGTACTTCAGCGTTCTTAGCGCGCTGCGTTCCACATCGGGTGTTCGAAGGAGAGATAGACGAGGACCGCATGGTCGCCCCGGCTCGGACCGACGCCGAGAGGGACGGCGATGCCCGGGACGATCTGCAGCCCGGTTGGTGAATTGAAGGCCCAGCGAATCCCGGGACTCACGAAGAACGTGTGGGTCCCCCGGGTCTGACCCGGCGCGGTGACGGCCTGGGAATAGGACCAGACCGCCTCGAGCATCGCGTTGAGGTCGTTGCGGATCATCCAGATCAGGCTCTGTCCAGCGTTGGCTCCCCATGCGGACGCCTTGTCCCCCTGCGGAACCCTGGCTGACGGGAAGTAGGTTCCCCCGGCGTTGGTGTGCGCGACGAAATTCTTCGAGAGCACCGTGCTCGAGGCGACGTTGACCTGAACTCCGAGCCCCCCGGAACCGGTTCCTCTCCTGTAATCTCCGGTGGGGAGGAGCAGCGAGACTCGAGGCGCGCAGGCGAACCTGGTCTCGCCGCTGCCTGCAAGCTGATAGCGGTAGTTCAACGCGATGTCGCCCAAGGCGGCCGCCGAGGCAGAGTCCCCCGAGACGCGCGCGTAGGGGATCGTGTAACTGAGCTGATGCGTCTGCTTCGGAACCGGCCACTCCTGCGTCAAACTGCCCATCCAAATTCCCCCGCGGGAGCGCTGGAAAATCGTGATGTGCTGCACCACACCTTCTTCCTGGTTGTAGGCCTCCTCCATCAGGAAACTGTTGTCCTGGATCGTAACTTCTGGAACCGCGTTGTCTTGTCCCCAGATCACGCGAGCCGAAAAGAGGCAGGCCAAGAATCCGGGAGTGATCATCCTGAAGAGAGCGGCTTTCATCGAATACTCCTCGATTTCGCTTCGTTCAATTGAGACGTAGTCTCAGTCTCAACTGAAGCCTACCGGGCGGCCCTCTCCTCTCTCTGATCCATTTGAATCAATCTGGTTGCCCCTCACCCCGACCCTCACCCGGAGCCGTAGGAGCCTGTCCGAGTAATAGGGACTGAGACCGGAGTTTTGTCATCCTGAGCGACCCGTCCTCCGAAGCGCGCCGTCGCCATAGCGGCTCTGGCGCGTCGGCGACTTCGGCGGAGGCTCTGGCGCGTCGGCGACCTCAGGATGACAGCGATTAGCCGGAGACGGCTCCTGGCCAGCGCGCTTCTGGGTGTTGGGCTCCTTTTCGATCTTCGTCGAGTCGCCGGTCTTGTGGTCTTCAATCTGAAAGCGCAGGAACTGGTGAACGGCCTCGAGCGCTCTGGCGTTCTTGGTCGAGAGGACGACCGCGCCGCCTCGATCGGTCGGCTGGAACTCGTATCGGATCTCCGCCCTTACTTCCTTCATGACCGGCACGCCGGGCGGGACCTTTTCGTGGATGAGCATCGGCGCGTCGAAGTCGCCCTCTGAGAACATCTTCGCGATGTGGGTCAGGTGCGTCCGGATCAGGTCCCGGCTCCCGGAGTCCGCGGGATCGTTCACCTCTGCCTCGATCCTGCCGCCTGAGGGAGTCAATCGGAAGTGATGTGTGGTCTTGGTGTGGTCGAACCCCATGACGTGATCGCCGCGCTGAGGAACCCCCGCCGCGCGCGTGGTTTCCGCCGTCTGGGCGGCGGCGGTCATCGCCAGGAATGCCATCACGACTCCCGAGACGAATTCGCGTTTCATACCCTCTCCTCTTTCGTCGATCGAGATTCCGCCCATCACAAGAGAGCCCGGGCACCGGATAATTCCCGGATGCTCCGCTTCAAACTTGTAGCAGCGCCCCTCTCGCTCCTGATCTGGGCGAGCTATGTCCTGATCGTCATCCTGTGGACCCCACTGGTCTTCTTCTACCGCCTGGCGACGCTGCGGTCCGACCCCGACCGCTACCGGCTCGGGCGCTTCTTCCGAAAATCGGCGGTCCTGGCCGGAGACATCAACTCCTTCTGGAGGTTCCGGATCGTGGACCGCGTCCATCCCGATCCGAGGCGCCCCTACGTCTTCGTCGCCAACCACTGCTCCTCCGAGGACGCGTTCCTGATCGCGCGGCTTCCGTGGGAGATGAAGTGGCTGTCCAAGCAATCCATCATGCGGATCCCGCTGCTCGGCTGGCAGATGCGCACGGCGGGCGATGTGCCGGTCGTTCGCGGGGACAAGGAGAGCGCGCGGCACGCCATGGAAGAACTGCGCCGCTGGCTCGACCGGCGCGTCTCGGTCTTCTTCTTCCCGGAAGGCACGCGCAGCGCCGATGGAACGCTCGGGCAGTTCCGGGAGGGAGCGTTCCGGCTGGCGATCGAGGCGAGCGTGGACGTCGTGCCGCTCGCCATCGCGGGCACGGAAGCTGGGTTGCCGAAACACTCGATCGTGTTTGCCCCGACGACGGCGACGCTCACCGTTCTCCCGCCCGTTTCGACGGCCGGCCTGACCGCCTCCGACGCGCCTCGTCTGGCGGAGACCGTCCGAGCCGCGATTGCCCGCGCGCTCGAAGACGAGATCGGACGCTCTCCTTGATCGGGCCAACCGAGTTGTCCCTTGAGTGAGAGCGCTGCTTGAGGAGGTATCCCTATCGTTGGCTGGTCACGAGGAAATTCTCAAGAAGGATCAGGCAGCCGTACCTGGAATGGCCGGACCGGCAGCGGCTGCCGTCATGAACCGTGCCGACGCGAAAAAACAGAGAGAGGTCTTGGCGGCACACTCTAGAGACACATGTCGCCCTAACGTCTCAAGGTTCAGCGGCCAGCGGAGCGGGCCGCTGCTGAAGTGCTTTGTTCTAGTGAGCTGCGCGACGAGATTCGAGCCAGCGGCTCAACGAATTCTGACTCTCGCCTGAAGGCCAGCCCGCGAGGAGTCCAGTAACGCTAATGTCCTCGTCAAGATCGGGCCAATGGATGCCCTCGCCCCGGCCAATGAGACGCCATTTCGAACGCTCTGCGGAAGTGCCATGGGCCAAGCGGGGATACCAGGAAAGAGGTACGCTCACCGTCCTCCCATCCACCAAGTCAACGACTAAGGCATCATCCGTGACGGAGACGTGCTGTGCCAGTGCTACGCGAAGTTCACTCGCCGAAGAACTCATCCCATGCTCCGCGAAGTTGGCTTTCGTTCTGCCTGACCATGGACTCCAATCTCCTGATCTCGACTCTGCTAAACCCGCCGCTCTCAGCCAACCTTACAGGATCGAGCCAGAACTTGCTACGGTTCCCCTCCCGCTCGATATGCACGTGGCGGGGCTCGTCCCGGTCTCCGGAATAGAAGAAAAACCGATACGGCCCGACCCGGAGAACCGTCGGCACCCGCGCATTCTACGACAAGGTCCGGCAGGGTCTTGTCCCTGCCGACCGTCTTTTGGAGCGCGTCCGCCGCGGTGAAAGAGTCGTGCTGCGCCGTGGCCGAAAGGCCGTCGCGGCCGCGGCCGTGGTGCCGATTGAGGATCTGAAGCGCCTCCAGAAGCTCGAGGACGAGGAGGATCTCCAGGACGTTCGCACGGCCCTGAAGGAAGCCAGCCGTAAGGGAACCATTCCCTGGGAGAAGGTGAAGTCGGAGCTCGGCCTTCAGTAGTTCTTCTCGTAATCGTGGTGAAAATCGCGCATCGGCGCGAAGCGTACAATAACGCCTCAAGAACGTCCTGGCGGAGAGCATCTGGGGCGCGATCACCCGCGCTCTCCGAAGACCCGGAGCCGGAGCCAGGCTCGCTTTGATCTGACGTAACGCGCGATTGAGCGGCGCTCAAGACTGAATTCGCCAACGTCACCGTGCGCGTCGCCTCGACCGGGCTGACGGCGCGGCCGGCAACTTCACTCTCGGCGGTGGTCTCGCCGGGAGCGGTGGCGCTCGACTTCCACGGCCCCGGAATCCAGAGCTCCGCCACGGTCAACGCGTCCCCCGGAGTCACCACGAAAGTCACGGTGCTTAGAAAGTCCGACTGGGCCGCAGACGCCCTTCTTGTCATTCTGAGGAGCGAAGCGACGAAGAATCTGCTCCGGTCGAATCGGCTGATCCTGACCAGGGCAGATCCTTCGCTTCGCTCAGGATGACAACAGACCGCGCTCGGGATGACAGGGACGAGTCGCTCGGGATGACAAAGAAGGCGAGGACCTCGGGATGAAAGGAAAAGGTCTGACGACTCTGTAACGCGACCCTCTACGGCTCCCTTCTAATTCAACTCGCCGGAGTGACGCGCGCGCCGCGTTGGACGCGATTCAATTGCGGGGGGTCTCGGAAAAAGACTCAGATCCATTCGCATCATTTTGCGTCCGCTACAACATGACGAATTCACATCAGAGACGCGCGCGAGCTTTCTCCCAACATAAGCCAACAAAATGACCAGCTCGAGAAAGGAAACGGTCGAGTCTTGTCTGCGCCGCACGGACGGAGGGCCCGAGGCCCATCTGCTCGGCAAGGCGGACCCCGACCCAAAGATGGGCGCGTGGGCGCCAGGCTCCGGTGGCGACCCGAGGTCATCCGGCGCAGGCGGCCCGCAGGGATTGGAAGGGAGGTGCCCCGGGATCCAAAAGTGAGAAGACGATTCTTTTTAGATTTCGAAAGGAGATGGAAATGAAACGGCTACTCGTGATGGTGGCGATCCTCGCCGCCGTCGCCTTCCCGGTGATCGCGGGCGAGTGGCA
>WNGB01019943.1_pt1 | contig 12212 bp, 9 predicted proteins | sample 5400681 | NCBI WGS metagenome assembly WNGB01 (sample SAMN13153367, study PRJNA577476) | soil metagenome | isolation source: 115 cm soil or saprolite under grassland replicate 2 | place: USA:California | collected 2016-06-15 | reverse complement strand
CGTTCACAAAGTCCTTATATTATGGGGTGGTTGGCTTGTCACATGCCTAGTGTTTTTCAGTGCGATCTCTGGCATTTTCCACTCATACTATGCCATCATGCTCGTGCCTCCACTCGGCGCAGTCGTTGGCATCGGTTTCTCACAACTCTGGGATTGGGGCAAGACCCGCAATTGGATTGGTATCCTCCTTGTGATTGCCGCGATTGTTACGCTTGCGTTCCAGGCTTTCGCGTTCACTCAATACGGCGAGTCGATGATTTGGATTGTCCTCGCTGGAGTGACCCTCTTGATAGGGGCTATCCTTTTGGTCCCTGCGGCGATGCGACGTGTTGGGTATGTTGTCATCTTGACTTCGATGTTGATTGTTCCCATTTATTGGACAAGCATGACTGTCGCTTCCAACGCGAACCAGAACCTGCCAACCGCCTATCAAGGGACTCAGCAATCTGGGTTTGGTCCCGACAACCGCGCAAGAATTGCAGGCCAGCCAGGGTCAATTGCCAATTCCGAATTGCTCGCATATCTCGAAGACAATACACAAGGCATCAAATATCTTGTAGCCGTTCCTTCATCTCAAACAGGCGCGACGATGGTGCTGGCAACTGGACGTTCTGTTCTTTACATGGGTGGCTTCAGCGGACAAGATGAAGTAGTCACTGCTGATGATTTGAGTGAGATGGTCTCTAACGGTGAATTGAAATACGTTTTATACGGCGATGACCGTGGCGGCAAGCAGGAAATCGCGAATTGGTTGCAGACTTCTTGCACAATTGTGACTGAATTTAGCCAGCAGAATAATCAGGCTAACTTACAATCGGGTCCGGGCAATCAGGCAACAACGTTGTATCAATGTAGTAAATAGTAACAACCAAAAGCCGTGATTATAAAAGTGACAGTCACCTCGCAGGTGACTGTCACTTTTAAATTACTCTCAAGGAGAAGGCTCCAAGAGGACTTCCGAAATCTTTTCATTTTCACTAACCCTCAACAAAATGACACCGATCAAAACTAACAGGCCGCCAAAGAGTTGATCTCCCCTGAGTAATTCACCGAGGAAGAAGTACGCCCAGATTGCTGTAAAGACAGGCTCAAGCGTAGCAACGAGATTTGCCGATATAGCAGGGATAAGCCTCATGCTCATTGTGTAAAATCCGAATCCGCCGAGTGTCGGTGCGACACCGAGGATGAAGAGAATCCCCCAACCGCTGATAGAGTTGCCTAACCACATCAAATCTCCAAAGGCGGGTTTGCTTGAGAATAAATCCATTCCCAGGTTGAAAAGCAACAAAAAGAATGTAGCGCAGGCGAATGAGTAGAGCAGAGCCGTCCATGAATCGATATGTTTGTCGGATGCATGCTTGCCTTCCATGTTGTAAACTGCGAAAAAGAGACCTGTCAATAAGCCAAAGATGATTCCCGCGGCGTTGAGTTTCCATGTGGCGGGATCTTGTGCACCAGAGACGAATACCATTCCTGTCAGACTCAAAAGGATCGAGATGATCTTTATCCAACCTATTCTCTCCTTGAAGAAAATTCGGCTCAAGATTGCGGTCATAGCGCGGGAACTGAATGCCAGTACTGTCGCTACGGCCGCGCCGTTGAATTGAACAGAAAAAGTCCACATGGAGTTGAAGATGGCGAGGGTCAGGCCATACAAAACCATGAAGCCCCAATACGACCGGTGAAGATGAAAACGGGCTCGACTGAAGAGCAATAATCCCACCAACATGCCGAAGGAGACGAATAGGTCGCGCCAGAAGGCGAGAACCAACGATGGAAGCGAATAAGTTTTGCTCAGATAACTGATCAGTACTCCCGTTGTTGACCACAATATCGTTCCAATGAAAGCGATGAGATAGCCGCGCGAAAGTGAGGATGTCTGCTTCATAGTTTTCCTTGAAAGAAAAAAATAAAAACCCTGTTCAAGCAGGGTTTCATCAAACAGTGCCCCTAAGGGGACGTGTTCCGAACCACCTTCCCTGGAATCAGGGGAAAATATAGTACAAAAGGATTACTTATCCAAGAATTTAATTGAAAATTGAGAAATCGTCAAGAAACTCACATGTTTTCAAGCAAATATCGGGATAGAGATTTCTCGGTCTACTTAAGAAAATCTCTATTTACGCAATAATCCAGGACATCTTGACGCTGTATGATCATTGTAGCGGGATGCTTCATACCTAGAAACAACACCGATCACGTATACTAATATTGCCTTCACTAAGTAAGCAACGGGTTAACTCGATTGAACTAACCGCAAGGCTTGTTTTGGGACTAGAGTTATCCCTAGTTTATATGCCTTTTGTTCAGGCTACTCAGTTAAGGGAAAATAGATCGTATAAAGGGCTAGCCGAAAAGGCTTGCACATTGATTTTGTGACCAATGACATCTGACTTCATGGTGAGATGCTGATATAGTTACTAATTTTAAATTTTTGTTGTATGATTAATCATCTGCTTCTGGCTTCGTGGTTCATCTAGCCTTAACTCTGCTAAGACAACGACGCCTCGGTCTGAAGGAGCATTTATGGTCCGAGCGTCCGCCTCGATCACTCGCCTGTATGTATTTATGTTCGGTGCATTTCGTATCGAACTTAATGTACTTCCAATCTCTCTGCCCACCCGTAAAATTGAATCTTTCCTCGCTTACCTGATCCTGCATCCTGAGCCACATACTCGTGAAAAACTGGCTGCACTTTGCTGGGGGGATGTCTCCGCCGACCAAGCGCGTGCTTCCCTGCGTACAGCACTAGCGGCCATTCGTAAACACATCAGCGCTCAACTCCTGATTGCGAATCGGCAATCTATTCAAATTAATTCCGCCTATCCCATGTGGGTGGATGTCTTTGCATTTGAGAAGGGTATAAAAGCTAAATTGCAGGGATCAGAATGGGAAGGGACCCCCAATGAATTTCAATCGGAAATGAATGAGTTGCAAACAGCAATTCGCCTGTATCGCGGCGATTTACTGTCAGATTTCTACGATGACTGGATTCTCCCAGAGCGAGAATATTATCGTAATTTATATATCGATACATTATTGAGGCTCGTGCAAGGGATGCGCTCACACAGCGAATATGAACGTGCGATCGAATTTGCCCAGAAGGTTCTGGTATGGGACCCCGCGAACGAACGTGCACATCAGCAACTAATGTTCTGTTACCTTGCGACTGGGGATCGCAGCGCTGCGCTCAAACAATATGAAATGTGCCAGCGCGCATTAAGAAATGAACTGGCTGTTGAACCTTTGCCGGAAACAACCGCGCTTTTCCAGTGGATCAGGCAGGCACCACCAGAAGTGAAAGCACGCGAGGCGCAGATCACCAACCTGCCGATTCCACTGACTAGTTTCATCGGCCGCAAGCGCGAGATGGCCGAAGTCAAGTACTTACTTTCCACAACGCGACTGTTCACATTGACCGGCGCAGGTGGCAGCGGTAAGACCCGTCTAGCAATTCAAGTCTCCACCGATCTTCTGGATGGATTTAAGGATGGCGTGTGGTGGGTGGAACTGGCTGCTCTGAAGGATGAAACGCTTGTACCGCAGGCTGTGGCAAAAGCACTTGGTGTGCATGAACAACCCAATCAATCCCTGATCGAGACACTCAAGAACTTTATGCAATTCAGGCATCTTTTGCTCGTACTGGATAACTGTGAACATTTGAAGATCCTGGCGACGAGCCGCGAGATCTTGGATATTGACGGCGAAAGTACCTGGCAAGTGCCAACGCTGTCGGTGCCTGATTTGCAGCCTGTTTCACTGGTCAATTTGCTGATGGATTATGAGGCGATTCGTCTATTTGTCGAGCGTGCGCGTGCGGTCAAACCAAGTTTCATGTTGACAGAAGAGAATGCACCCATCGTAGCGCAGATTTGCCAGCGTCTGGATGGTATTCCTCTGGCAATCGAGCTGGCGGCAACCAGAGTCAAAATGCTGTCGGTGGGGCAGATCGCTCCACGGTTGGATGATCGCTTCAGCTTGCTTACAAAAGGTAGTCGAATAACACTGCCCAGGCATCAAACCTTGCGGGCAGCAATTGACTGGAGCTATGACCTGCTAAGAGATACAGAGCAGACTTTATTCCAACGACTGGCAGTCTTCACGGGCGGGTGCACCTTGGATGCAGTGGAACAGGTCTGTGCGGGGGATGGCATTGATAAAGAGAAAGTTCTCGACTTGTTAACACATTTGCTAGACAAATCGTTGGTGACGATGCAGGAGGAGGGCGGAGAGGTACGCTACCAAATGTTGGAAACAATTTGGCAATATGCGAACGAGAAGTTAGGGAAGGTGGATGCGCTGCGCGGGGGACATGCCTCTTATTTCTTGATCTTAGCCGAGACAATCGAGCCGTTCCTGGAAAAGCCTGAACAAGCGAGTTGGTTAGATAAACTTGAGCGCGAGCACAATAACTTCCGGGCTGCGCTCGTTTGGGCTCGTGAGAAAGGACAGGTGGAATTAGGGTTGCGGCTCGCCTCAGCATTAAGTCTGTTCTGGTTCATGCGGGGCTATCTCAGTGAGGGTCTGGCACAAATAGGAGAATTTCTTTCCCTATCCGAAAGGACCGTCAATGCATCCACGCGCGCCAAAGCTCTTGATCGCGCGGGGATGTTAGCACGCTATCAGGGCGATCTAAATCGCGCCTACGGGTTGATCGCTGAAAGTCTGTCCCTTCGTCGGGAATTGGGAGAACGTCATGGGATTGCGGATTCTCTCTCCAACTTGGGATTTGTTGTCTTACATCAAGGCGATTTTGTTCAGGCACACCAGTTATATTCTGAGGCCCTTTCTATCCATCGAGAGCTGGATAACCAGCAAGGGATTGCAGACTCACTCAGCCATCTGGCTTTGATAGCATTTTACGAAGGTGATTATGAATCTGCACAAGCAATGGATGAATCCAGTCTGGCTATCTGGCGTGCCCTTGGAGATCAGCAGGGTATTGCTTGGGCGCTTCATCGCCTGGGGAATGTGAAGTTACATCAAAGTGAGTACACCGCAGCCCGTGATCTTTTCAAAGAAAGTCTAGCCATTTCAAACGCGATCGGATTCAAGTGGGGAATCGCTTCTGCTGCTGAGGGACTCGCCTCAGCTGCGGCGAGTACCAAGCAAGCAGCGCGGGCCATTCTTATAGCTGCAGGCGCATTTGCGCTTCGACAAGCAATCGGGATTCCTCTCAGCGCTGTGGCTCAAGACGATTTTGAACGAATGCTCGCGCCCGCGCGAAAGCTGCTCGGTGAAGAAGCAGCAGAAGCTATCTGGTCAGAAGGATTGGATCTAAAAATCGAACAGATTATTGCAGAGGCCAATGAAGTCATTTAATCCATATGCTCACAAAAAATCGCTAATCATGTATTAACTCGATCATGCCAGCTAATTTATTCTTGAGCATTCGAAAGGAGAAGAGACAATGACAACCATCCCGACGGGCGCGGTATATCATATTACCCTCACAGTAACGGACCGGGACCGGGCGTGTGAATTCTATACTGGTGTTCTCGGCTTTCAGTTCCTAATGGAGTTTGACCCTAAGTATTTGCTTAGTAATGGCAGTGTGATTCTGGCGCTGACCCTGTCTCCCGATCCAGCACGTGCGATCGCCAAGGACCGGTTTGACGAAAACCGAGTTGGGCTTGATCATGTCAGTTTTAATGTCAGCAGTCACGAAGTTCTCGAACAGGCTTCCCATACCCTCGATGAACGCGGTATTCCACGTGGGGAGATTAAAGACCTGGAGAATTTGGGGATCTATGTAATGGCTTTTCGCGATCCTGACAATATGCAACTAGAGCTTACGGCGCCGCATTAGCCAGTAATCAGCGCCCGAACAAGACCCAGCAGCTTCATAATTTTCTTCTTCAACTTTCCTTCTAGATCGATCCGTACTGCTTCCAGTTTAGTCGCCCACGGGTAAAGTTTCATTCTTTTCCCTGATGCAAAAGCATCTCCTGTGCAACTATGTCACAGGAGGGCTTTCTCTATCGTGTCTGCTTTTTGGGGTCAGTCTATCGTGCAGATTTTGTCTGCTCGGGAATTCGAATGATTTCATCATGACATGAAAGATTTTACGATTATTTTACGATGCCCACATAAGATAAGCATCAATCCCTCTTTATGAGAAAGGAGAACGAATACCATGAAAAACCTATTGATTTTCGCATTGGTGATCCCCCTTCTAGTAGCTGGAATCACCAACAGCGGCTCGGCACAAGCTTTAGCCACTCATGCTGAGGCTGCACCTGTCTATCTTCAATTCGACAAGACCATTGTTGACCCAGCCGGAATCTGGCAAGGTACCGTAAGTGGTGATCTGAATGGTAATCTGACCACCGTCCTTACAGACCTGCGCATCAGCGGCTCGATCTGGCGCGTAGAATTCGACTGGATTATCGATGCTGGCCCACAGTCTTTCACAGCCCACCTGAAAGGCATCCTCAATACAAAGACGGGCCGTGTAGTCATGAACGGCGTTGTGACAGAGGGATGGCTGCTGGGTGCTCAGGTTCACGAAGAAGGTCAACTGGTAGATCCAGATACGCTGCGCTTCCAGGGGACGATACGGGTGATGCCAGCAACAGCCGATTGATTCGGCTTGCGGTCGAGAAAACTTGCCTTCATTGAAGTGACTGATTCCGATCACGAAAGGACATTCCTATGTGCAAAATATCAGTCCACAAATTTCTGCGTACATCGACAGCGGTATTGCTCGTGTTTGCGTTTGCCCTTGGCGCATCAGGAGTGCAGGTCGCGCACGCGGCAAGTCTTACTGTCAACACTACCGATGACAACATCACTTCCGGCGATGGCTTTTGCACCTTGCGGGAGGCAATCACCAACGCGAACTCCAACAGCGATACGACGAGCGGTGACTGTGCAGCAGGAACCGGCGATGACAGCATCACCTTTAGCGTCAGCGGCACGATCACACTCGCCTCGACCCTGCCTGCCATCAGCGACCCCGCCGGCTTGACGATTGACGGCACGGCGCAAAGCCTCACAATCAGCGGAAATATCATGGTGCAGGTGATAGTCGTGAACAGCGGGGCTGCACTGGTGGTTCAGAATCTGACCATCGCTAACGGCCGTTCCGGAGGAAACGGCGGCGGCATTGAAAACAATGGTACGCTTACGGTTACAAACACCGCCTTCTCCAGCAATTTTGCTGGCCCCGGCTTCAGTGTCGCTGGGGGTGGCGGCATTTGGAACAGTGGCACGCTGACGGTTACAACCAGCACCTTTTCTGGCAATAACGCTGACTACGGCGGCGGTGGCATTTGGAACAGCGGCACGATGACCGTCATAAACAGCACCTTTTCCCACAATGGCGCCGTCGTCGGCGGCGGCATTGAAAACAATGGTATGCTGAGGGTCACAAACAGCACCTTCTCCGCTAATGGTGCCCTTCTCTCCGGTGGAGGCATCGATAACGGGATGGTATCGGAGTTGACGGTCACGAACAGCACCTTTTCCGGCAATAGTGCTGACGTTGGCGGTGGCATTAAAAACGGCGGCACGCTGACGGTCGCGGACAGCACCTTCTCCTTCAATAGCGCTGGTAATGGCGGCGGCATCAGAAGCGGTGGCATGCTGACAGTTATACACAGCACCGTCACAAACAGCACCTTCTCCGGCAATAGCGCCGTCGTCGGTGGGGGCATCGATAACGGGACGTTATCGGAGTTGACGGTCACGAACAGCACCTTCTTCGGCAACAGCGCAGACTCATACGGCGGCGGCATCAACGGCTTTGTCCCGGTGACTCTGAGAAACACTACTGTCGCTAATAGCCCCTCTGGTGGGAATTGCTCTGGTAGCTTCATCGACGGTGGCGGGAATCTGAATTATCCCGACACCACCTGCCCTGGCATCAACGCGGATCCGCTGCTCGGCCCCCTGCAACTCAACCCTCCCGGCAACACCGCCACCCATGCCCTACTTCCCGGCAGCCCGGCGATTGACGCGGCCGTGCTGGCGAACTGCCCCCCTACTGACCAGCGTGGCGTCGTCCGCCCGCAAGGCGCAGGCTGCGACATTGGCGCGTTCGAACTGGAACAGGATTCAACCGCGCCAACCATCACCATCACCACACCTGCTGAAGGCGCGACCTATCTGCTTGGGCAAGTGGTCATCGCCGATTATGCTTGCCAGGATGAAGCGGGCGGGTCGGGCCTCGCCTCGTGCGTTGGAGATGTGGCGAATGGGAGTCCCATTGACACTAGCTCCGTCGGTGCCAAGACCTTCACTGTGAACGCAGAGGATCACGCAGGCAACACCGCTTCGCTGACACACCACTACAGTGTGATCTACAACTTCAGCGGCTTTTTCGAGCCAGTGGATAACCCGCCTACCTTCAACGTGGTCAGGGCTGGCGCGCGCATTCCCGTCAAGTTCAGCCTGAGCGGGAACCAGGGCCTGAACATCTTTGCGGAGGGCTATCCCCGCTCGGAGGAGATTGCTTGTCCGCCCAGCGCACCGCTGGATGTGATCGAACAAACGCTCAGGTCAGGCAGCACGAGTCTCTCGTACGACGCCACGACTGACATTTACAACTACAAGTGGAAGACAGAGAGTGCCTGGAGTGGCACCTGCCGCCAACTCATCGTCAGGTTGAATGACGGCACAGAGCACATCGCGTATTTCGCGTTCCGGTGATCTCCATCCCTTCCGTCCCCAAATTCTGTGAATTTTGGGGGAGAGGCAGAAGAGACTCGTCGTGAGGCGAGTCTCTTTGGTGATCTTCTGTTATTGTTCTGGTGTCTTCATATCTTTAATGATATGCAAGCGACGATTTGCATACACCTGCAAAGCAGGCATCAATTTGAAAAACAAGGCAGTATCTTCCGGTGTGAGTTGCATGGAAAAATTTCCTGTAAACCAGTAAGTGTCTCATACTGAGGATACAGTAAGTGGTGATTTGAAGGGCAAAATCAGTAGAAAAAAGAAAGGATCGTTCCTATGAATCTCACTCCTTTGGGCCAAATGATCGTCTGGTTTGGTAAAGCACATCAAGAAGGACTCAAGCTCGTGGAAGGTCTCTCAGATGAGCAACTCGCTTGGCAGCCCCATCCATCCGCCACGTCGATTGCCTTCAATGTTTGGCACCTCGCGCGTTGGACTGACTATCTCCAATCCCAAATACCAAAAACCACGCCAGTCTTAAGCCAGCGGCTCAAACCGCGGCAGCAAGTGTGGCACGCCGAAAATCTTGCCAGGAAGTGGGGTCTAGACCCAACAAGTTTGGGTGAGAACGAGGCAGGGAACGAGTTGGGTGTTCTCGCCGCCCTAATACATTTCCCAGGCAAGGAGGTACTGTTGGAGTACCTGCAGCACTGCTATACGCTGGAAGAAGAAGCCCTAGCAGCCCTCGATGATCAGCAATTTCAGGAACGCCGCACGGATGGGGCAGGACCGCCGGATCAAACGGTGGGGTATTGGGTGATGTGGTACTTGGTTCATGAGTGGGAGCATTTAGGCATGATGCGGTATCTGCAAGGGCTTTATGATTTGCACGGGAAACCCATAAGCAGCGGCGTATAGAGGTTGCCAAGGCGAGTCATAAGTCTTGAATATTTCATTCCAGAACAACCAGCGCCTACTTCCGGATATGATCCAAGCTCGGCATTGTTACCATCATTGTATCGAGCATCTGGCTTTGCATCGCCACCTTGTGGATGAAAGATAGGAAGTTCAGCTTTCGCGATTCTCACTGCACATAGAATCTATGCTTCGGTCCAACAGTGATGGTATCATCACCCTATGACCACGGCAACTGCCTAAGCGAATCCCAATCTGGCTTTTATCAAGTAGTCACACTGCATACACAATTGAACTAACTGCATGAGTAATTCTGGGGCAGAAGACCTTAGAGAACAGGCTATTCACCCAGGCGTTTCCCCAATACGTTGCAGGTCGATAACTGTACGAAGGTCAAAATCCTGATTTCGCATTCATTAACTAAACAACAGGTAAGCTCGATTGAACTAACCGCAAGGTATGTGTTGCCGGCAAAATTCTCCCGAACTGATGATGGAAAAAAGATGTCGGTGAAGGTGGCGGGGAAGTAGGCGAAAGAGCTAACAGGGCGTCCTGTTCCCTTCGTTCGGCTATGGGAACAGGAGAAATACAATGAGCGGAAGTCAATCCTCTAAGCAGCCCCCCTGTGTCAGTCCTGTTTTTTATCGCCGGCAAAACTGAATTTATCACTTAGCTTTGAATTTAATCATCAAACTTTTGAGCCAACTGAGTTCTAGCATCCTCACTGCCAACAGCGATCTAGGGGCAGAACCTGCATTAGAGCTGTGTACATCTCCTGATAGTCTTCACGCAAAGCCTGCTGCTGAGCAGCGAAGTCTGCCTGTAGGTTGGCGATGGTCTCGCGCTCTTCCTGAGTGGAAAGGGAACGCGGCGTACACGGCGGGGGAAGGCCGTGACCTGGGGAGTCACCATAGTCACAGGTTATGCGGGTGTGAGACAGAATAGCGGTTTCCGCCTGATGGGTGGCTTGATCGAGGATTTCCAAGCCGTGATCACGCAGGGCCTCAGGTGAAGGAGTAAAGCGAGGCACTTCTTGACTCAGAGGCAATTCGGGCCCGAGGAGGATTAAGGGTTCTCGAAGGATATGAATAGAATACGTGTAAGGCAAATCTAAGAAGACATGTCCATCTGGCGGTCTGTCCGCGGCTGGGTAATGGTAAAACTCGAAATGCAAACCATCTCCCAAGATAGTCTTTCCGTTCTCGAAATAGAAGAAGACAGCAGACCAGCCTTCGCCGGGCGGGTTGTTCAGAGCTGAGATGCCCACGCTAAATACCCGAGGAAATTCTTGGGGGTAAAACAGAGTCCAGAGGTTTACCGCGCGCTGGTCACTGTATTGCGAATTGTATCCGGCGATTTGACAGTCCGGCCTGGCGCCGCGACCGCTACACCAATATGCCTCGAAAGAGTTTCCATACTGCGTATACGGGATGAACTTCCAATCGTTGGCGGAGGCGAGATCCTTCACGCAGCGATCCAACTGCTTCAAGCGCTCGCCTTCGGCTGGGTCTTCAAAAACCAATCCTTCTAAATCGCTTGCGCGAACCGGAGTAGGGACAGGCGTAGCACTGGCAGTTGCTCGCATAATGGCAGCACAAGCTAAAGTAAGGCAAGCCAAGATGTTGATTGCGCCAAGAATGGGAAGCCGAGGAGAAGGGAGTGAGTCTGATTTGTCCATAGCCAGGCTCGTGTCTAGATTGATTATATATTGGAAACGTTGATCTATTTATGCAGACTTCTCTCGCAAAGTGGACATTGTGCAAAAAAAGTAATATGTCACAATAATCGATTATCCCCATCGATCTAACAACTTGGCAACACGATGATTGGGAACCTACGCTATTGTGAGTCGCACAAGAGGTATTGAGCGGCATAGTCCATCCAACAATGCCTCGCCGCGTATCGATTTGATATGTATACTCTAGTTTCATGGTGGTATCATCGCTCTATGACCACGGCAACCGCCCAAGCCTTCGCGAATATTGCCTTTATTAAATACTGGGGAACCTTTCCTTTATTTGTACGCATAGGACTGCCTTGCATAGGGAAGCTAGTAACTTTTGGCCGAAATTTATCGCTGTATGCAATAAACCATCTGAGACAAATCGCAATGACTTCTGAAAATCCCCAATTGCAAAAGTAACCCTGCACTCTACTGAAGGCTCATCTTCAATGATCGACTGATTTATTTCAAGGTACCTTGGAAAGAGAAAATCTCTTCTTGTTGAGATTTGCTATTAGAATGGCGACTCGAACCGCTAGTTATCAGTTTTGCTCATTTCTAGATCTGCATAACACCCCAAAGTATTCAGTTTTTCTCTTGAATCAAATCTTAATAGAGACAAAAACCGCTCAACATCATGTGTTGGCGGTTTTCTTAAAAGTTGTGCCCCCAAGGGGACTCGAACCCCTGTTTAAGCCTTGAGAGGGCTTCGTCCTGGGCCGCTAGACGATGGGGGCAATCAAATCGTTAGCGGGCGAGATTGTATCACCGCATATTTCAATCGTCAACGAGAAAGACGTGAAGCTCGCCTGGACCATGTACGCCGATGGTGAGCGTCATTTCGATATCCGCGGTGCGCGAAGGGCCAGTGATAAAGACTGCCGCTTGAGATTCACGCACTAAGTCCATTGCATTTTCCAATGAGGGCAAAATTGTGGACTTCTTCAACACCACG
>WNGB01015123.1_pt1 | contig 12212 bp, 9 predicted proteins | sample 5400681 | NCBI WGS metagenome assembly WNGB01 (sample SAMN13153367, study PRJNA577476) | soil metagenome | isolation source: 115 cm soil or saprolite under grassland replicate 2 | place: USA:California | collected 2016-06-15 | reverse complement strand
CGTCGCGGCGCCCTGCTCGACCGCCCGGAACAGGTCCTCGAAACTGGGGCACGGGACGAGCCGGATGTCGGGCCCGAGCGCCTGGAGCGCCGCCGCATGGCTGAACGACCCGGCTTCGCCCTGAATCGCGACCGTGACAGTTGTCATGCCTCCCTCACCCCTCGGAAAAAACAGCGGCCCGTTCTCGCAAACGGGCCGCTCGTGTGAACTGGGAGATCCGCTGCTCAGCTAGTCGCGCGCATGTCTCCAGCCACGGCCCGTGGGACGGGACGCGAGGAAGAACGCGAAGCCAAAACGCCTGGCGTGCGACATAAGAGGCATCATAGTTCCCCGCCGCCGGAGGGTCAACGGGCTCCCTGATCCGCGACGAGGTCCGGCAGTCGTTCGCCCGCCGCGAGCCGCCGCACCACGGCGTCGCCGTCGTGTGCGAACCGCGCCAGGACCTCGGCCGCCCGTGGATGGGGGATCTGCTTCAGGGCCACCGCCGCCGTGGCGCGCACTTCGCTCCGCCAGCGGCGCCCGAAGAAGAGCAACCGTCGCGCCGCCAGGAGCCCGGCCAGCGCCTCGATGGCCGCGGGGTGCTCCGAGCGTCCGAGCGCCTGGCAGCACAGCGCCGCCAGCCGCGGGTCCCCGGTCGCCCGGAGAATCGACGACAGCGCGTCCACGGCCGCGGACGTGCGGAGCGGCGCCAGGGCACGGATCGCCGCGCGGGCGACCGCCGGATGCCCGTGGCGCGCGAACGGGAGGATGAGATCGATCAGGTCGTCCCGGCGCAGCCGCTCGAACAGCTGGAATGCGGCCCGGCGGACTCTGGGGCTGGTGTCGTGGAGGCACTGCTGCAGCTCGTGCCGCAGGTCCGGCGTCACCGTGTCGATCACGTCCAGCAGCCGCGCGCGCTGCTCGACGATGACCTCCGTCACGAGCGCCCGCTTGATCTGCTCGGCCGCTACCGGCCCGGCGTCGGCGACGAGCCGCGCCGCGAGCTGCCGCACGCGGAAGTCGCTCTCGCCCTTGATGGCCTCGATGAGCAGCGGAACGCCGACCGCCCCGAGCGCTCCGAGCACCTTCGCTGCTTGCTCCTGGCGCTCGGGCTGACCGGACCGGACGTCCGCGTCCAGCAATCTCAGAACGGCGGGGTCCACGCGGCCGTCCAGCGTCGTCGCCGCGAGGTCCCCGGCCTCCCGGCCGCCGGTTTCCTGCAGCTGCCGCCGCCGTGTGGTGAGGGCCAACAGGATCCGGCTGGCGAGCTGGTAGTCGGCGAACTGGACGGCACTGCCCGCCATGGCGCGGAGCAGGTCGCCCAGCTCGCGCAGCACCTGCGGCGCGGTCTCCGTCGCGAGGGCGGTCAGCAGGTATCCCGCCGCCAGCTCTGCAAACGTATGCTGCAGGCCGAAGATCACCTGGTCGAACAGGGCGCGGCACGCCACGACGGTCCGCGCCCGGCCCGCTGGGTCCTGCTCCTGGAATCCTTCGAACAGCCGCCGTAACAATCCCCGGACCAGCCCATGCTCCCCTGTGACGAGGAGCTCTTTGCCGAACGCCGGCAGGGCCTGCTGCAGCGTCGCCAGCGGTTCCGCCGCGAGGCGCTCGGCCGCGGCGGCGTGTACACCGGGTTCGGTCGCCGCGTCGTCCGGCGCTGGCTTCCCCCCCAACAGGCCCTGCACCGCGGTCACGGCGTACCGCCGCTGGTTGAGCGCGATGCCGGAGAGCCCCTGGTCCCGGGCGAACCCATCCCAGAAGCGCCGGTCGGTGCCGGACGGCGGGAGATCGCGCAACGCCGCCACGAACGCCGCGAGCTCGGGCTTCGGCACGTCGGTGCGGAAGGTGATGCTCTCCAGCCCCACGGCGTCCAGTAGGTCGACGACACTCTTCGCCACTGCCTCGTACCCCGTGGTGTCCACGCGCACGCCGTTCGCGAGCAACGCCTGCCCGACGCCGGCCAGCGTCAGGCTACGCCGGCGGCGCAGGGCGTGTCCTCTTCGGTCTGGGGCGGCTGCGGCGTGCCGGCCTGCATCCGCACGATCTGGGAGTAGCGGACTTGCTCCGGCCGCAAGTGGGAGAGCCCCCGCTCGGCTGCCATCCGCCTCCAGAAGCCCGGGGCGAGCGCCCCCGGCTTCGTGTTCGCGAGGGTCGTAAGCAGCTGCCGCAGCTCCGACTCCGTGACCCCCCGCTGGAACGTCAGGCCCTGCAGCTCGAACCGGTCGAGCAGCTCGCGAAACGAGGCGGCGAGCCCGCTCCATTCAGAGACGTCCAGTCGGCGGCCGTTCGCGCGCAACCGGTGCCGGTCCCGCGACAGCTGCAGCCAGTGGTTCTTGACCAGAATCTGGTCGACCGCCTCCCGGAGCTGTTCGAGCGCCTGCGGGGCCTTCTTGCTTTCAGGAGGGTAGAGCTGGATGCTCCTCGCGGCCGTCATGAAGGCGCGGATTACGTTCGGGACGAGGGCGGCGCTCTCCGGGGCGAGGCGGGCCTCGGGGTCCTCCTCTTCCTCGACGAGCTCCACGGTGTAGCGCGCCGCCTCCTCGGCATCGAACACCGTCCGGTCGTAGGCGCGCTGTACCTCCTCGTAGCGCGTGGCCTTCTCTTGGTTCGCGGCCTGCTTGAAGTGGTGGGCGAGCAGCGACGCCGAGGACAGGAAGCGCTGCTGGTACAGCGCTTCCTGGTGAGCGCCGACGCGCTCGTGCAGCGCGGCGCGGCGGCCCTCGTCCATTCCCGCGTAGCTCACGTCCAGGACCCGCTTGCCCAGGAAGCGCATGACGTCGTCGTCGAGCTGGAAGTCCGTGCGCACCAGCCCGAGCGCTTCGGCTTGATCGACGAACTCGAGCACGCGGTTCTCGTCGAGCGCCGCGCTGCCGGTCAACATGCTCACCGGCACGTCTTCGCCGAGCGTGGAGGCGTGCTCGAGCAGGCGCTGGCCCTCGGCGTCGAGGGCACCGATCTGCTCCGTGACGATCTGTTCCAACGACCGCGGCAGATAGCCGGCGGCGAGCGGCTCGATCACCCACTCCTGCCCGACGAGCGCCACCTTCCGGTCAGCCACGAGCTTCCGGACGATCTCGCCGAGGAACAGCGGGTTTCCCTGTGTGATGCCGGCCAGCTCCACTTCGAAGCCGCCCGGCATCCGCAGGTTGGGGAACACGCTCCGCAGGTAGTCGCCGATGTGCTCCTGGTTCAGGTTGCCGAGCTTCAACCGCTCGACGCCCGGCTCCGGCGCACCGGCTCCGTACAAGCGCTCGATGGCGGGAGCCTCCGCCTGGCGCGCCTGCGGCCGGGGCTCGAGCGTCGCCCCACACAGGAACAGACTGAGGTTCTCGCTTTGGAGCATCGCCCGCAACAGGAGCAGCGTCGCCTCGTCGGCGAATTGCAGATCGTCGATGATCAATACCAGCGGACGCTGGTCGACCACGCGCGGAACGAAGCGCGCGAGCGCGGCGAAAATGCGCCGGCGTCGCGCCCGCTCGTCGGCCTCGGCGAGCGGTGGGGCGCCGGCCGCCACGTGCGGCACGATCTGGGAGAGGTGGAGGACCTCTTCCTCGGTGAGCCCCTGGATCACGCCGGCGCCCTTGTCCGCCCGCCGGGCCAGCAAGGCGACCAGGATGCGCGTCGCGAGATAGTAGGGGCGATAGGCTTCCTGTTGGTCGCCGGCCACCCGCGCCAGGGCGAACGTCTCGTGGCCGGCGAGGCTGCGGCCGATCGCGGCCAGCAGCGTGGTCTTCCCCATGCCGGCGGCGCCTTCGAACAGGAGGAACTGGTTTTGTCCCCGGCTGAGGGCGAGTAGCGCCTCGGACACCGCGCGCAGCTCGGCCTCCCGCCCCACGATGCCGGTGACCAGGAGCCGGTGCAGGGCGGTGCGGGGGAAGACTTTGTGCGGGTCGACCTCCGTGGCCGTCGCCGCCTGGTCCCGTCCCGACCGTTTGGCGTGGTACAGAGCCGTGTCGGCCGCCTGCAGCAGCTCGCGGCTCGTGCTCGCGTCGGCGGGGGCCGTGGCGACGCCGATGCTCACGGAGACCGGGATCGGCGTCCCGGTCTCGCGCAGGCGGAACGGTCGGTCGCGCAGCCGCTGGAGCACCCGGGCGGCCGTCTCCCGCGCGCCGGCGCGGTCGGTCTCGGGCAGCAGCACGACGAACTCGTCGCCACCGAAGCGGACCGGCAACCCCATTTCGCCCGCGACTTCCTGGAGCACGGAGGCGACCCAGGCGAGCAGCTGATCGCCCGCGGCGTGCCCGTGGGCGTCGTTCACCTCTTTGAACCGGTCCAGATCGAGCATCAGGAGCGACAGGGGGTGGTCGGTGCCCCCCTTCCAGCGGACCTTGTGCTCGAGGTAACCGTGCAGGAACCGGCGATTGTGGATGCCCGTCAGCTCGTCCTCGAAGATGAGGTGGGACGGGTCGCGGCCGGAGTGGCGGAGGAAGTCGAGGAGCTCGGCAGGCTGCATGGGCCAATATATGAAAGGAGGGTCGAGGGGCGCCAAGTAGGGCCCGAAACGACCAAACCCGGCGCTGAGTGCTCGCCGGGCTGGCCGATCGGGTGAAGTGGCCGTCAACACTTCAACCTCGATCAACTGCACACCTTCACGGCTGGGGTCGGTCGTTCCCGCCGTCGATCACGTAGCGCCACTCGCCCGCATCCGCGCGTCTCCAGACGGTGAGATACTTGGTGTAGCTCGTGCGCGGTATGCCGTCCGGGTCCACGGTGTGTATCTCCGCCTCGCCGACGGTGAAGCCGAGGTCGCCGCCGGCGGCGACATCCCCCGCCACGGGTCGCCAGAGAATTCGTCCCTTCGCGGGGAAGTTGGCGCGGAAGTGGCTCCGAATCGCGTCCGGTCCATACACGATCCCCGGCTGCCCCGAGAGGATCGCGCCGTCGGGCGCCGCGTAGGCACCGAAGGCCGTCGGGACGTCGTCGCTCACCGCCCGCGCTGCGAACGCCCGGTCGGCGTCCATCACCGCGCGCCGCGCCCGTCCCGGATCCTGGTTGGGGAAGTGGCGGTGTTGCCGCCCCCGGGGCGATTCGAAGCCCGCCGGGGGGTCGGCGGGCGCGGTGACGCGCTGAAACACGCGCACGTACGCCGCCAGCCGCCACGCGCCGGTCTGATGCTTCCGCCAGTAGGCGATGTACTTCACGGGCAGGGCGCGGGCCGCACCCCCTGGGCCGAACGATCCCGTCACGCTGCCGAACCCGTACGTGTATCCGGCGCCGCCGTCGGCCGAGACGTCGACGCGCACCGCGCGCCATGCTTGGGTCCCCGCCGCGGAGACGCCGTCGGAGGCGAGCATCGCGAGCGTGGCCGCCTTGCCAACGACCACGCGCTCCCCCGGGTCCAGGAAGATCGCGTCGTCGTCGAGTATGTCGCGGAACGCAGGCAGCAGTGCCTGCGAGGCCTGGACGGCGAACGCGCTATCCGCCGCGAGCAAGGCGGCACGCTCCTCGCGGAGGTCGAGCTGCGCGAGGGGGTGGGGGCCGGCGTTGCACGCGAGAACCAGGAGCAGCCCGAGCATGGCGTTGCTCGGACGTTATCGGGAGAGCGGGCCGCCGGATACGGTTGTGCGACGAATGGCGGCGCCCGGGCGACGAACGGCTAGAAACTCCGGCCAAGCGTGGCTTCGAGGTGCTCCTTGTAGCCGCGGGAGAGCTTCAGGCTGGTGCCGTCATGCAGGATGACGACATACTCGCCACGGAAGTACGGCTGCAGCTCCTTGATCCGCTCCACGTTGACGATGGTGGACCGGTGGATGCGCACGAGCCGCGCGGGGTCAAACTGGGTTTCGAGATGCTTCATGGTCTCGCGCAGCAGGTGCCAGGCGCGGCCCGCGTGGATCTTGACGTAGTCGCCCTCGGCTTCGATCCAGTCGATGTCCTTGACGCCGAGGATGGTCACGCGACCTCCCGCCTTGATCGCGAGGCGTTTCAGGTATCGGCCGTTAGGGGTACCCGCCGGCGGCCGCGCGACCCCGTCCAGCAGGGCGGCGAGGCGCTCGCTCAGCGCTCCGAGCTTGCCCTGGCGCACGTGCAGCTTGGCGTGCGCGACAGCGTGGCGGAATCGCTCGTCGTCGAACGGCTTGAGGAGATAGTCCAGCGCGTGAACTTCGAACGCTCGGAGCGCGTACTGGTCGTAGGCCGTGACGAAGACCACCACCGGGAGCTCGGGCGTGTCGAGCCGCCGCAGCAGCGTGAAGCCGTCCATCTCGGGCATCTGGACGTCGAGGAACAAGAGGTCGGGCGCCTCGGCCCGGATGACGTCGAGCGCCGTGCGGCCGTCGGCGCATTCGCCCACGACGTGAATCTCGGAGTCGTCGGCGAGCAGCGCGCGGATGGCGGCCCGCGCGGCCGGCTCGTCGTCCACCACGAGGGCCCGGATCCGCTCCGTCATGTCTCGCCCTGCCACTCGGCGTGCGCGAGGCGAAACGGGAGCACGATCCGCGCCTCGAGGCCGCCGTCGGGGGCGTTGCCGACCTCGAGCTCGCAGTCGGCGCCGTACAGACGCGTCAGCCGAGCGCGTGTGTTCGACAACCCGATCCCCGGCCGCGCCGCGGCCCTCCCCTCTTCCTCGCCATTGCGGATGCCCGGCCCGTCGTCCCGAACCACCAGCTGCAGCTGGTCGTCCACGCGTCGGGCACCCACCATCAGGTATCCAGCCGAGAGATGCGGCGCGATCCCGTGGCGGATGGCGTTTTCCACCAGCGGCTGGAGGATGAGGTGCGGCACCTTGGCATCGAGCACGTCGGGGTCCGCGTTGATGGCGACCTTGAGGCGATCACGGAAGCGCACCTGCTCGATGTCCAGGTAATTGCGGATGAACTCGAGCTCCTGCTTGAGCGGCACCTCCTGCTGCGCGGCGCCGTCGAGCACGCGCCGCAGCAGGTCGCCGAGGCCCGCCACGACGCGGACGGCGGTGTCCCGGTCTCCCGTGCGGACTAGCGAGCCGATCGTGTGCAACGCGTTGAACAGGAAATGGGGGTGGAGCTGCATCTTCAGGGCCTGCAGGTCGGCTTGCACGAGCTGCGTCTCGAGCTGCGAGGCCGTCAGCTCCCGTTCGCGGAAGCGGCGGTGGTGCTCCACGGCGTAGCTCACGCTCAGGATGGTCCAGTAGAGCAGGCCGTCCGACAACACCCACACCACGAAGAACTGCACCGCCCGCGTGAAGACCGGCTTCGGGTTCGGCGGCGGGGGAAGGACGTTGGAGATGTGGAAGGCGTAGGCGAGATCGAGGAGGAACACGAGCGTCAGACAGATCACCAGGTGGATCGCGATGCTCGAGGGCCAGCGGCCCCGCTCGAATGGGAACCGCCGGCCGAGCCACAGAATCACCGGCGTCGCCAGCGCCCACGTGTAGGCGAGCGGCATCTGCATCAGCAGCGCCGTTCCCCACGGCAGCGGAGTGCCTCGGGACATGGCGTAGCTCAAGTGCTCCTGAGCAGCGCCGAGCAGCCCGTAGCCTGTCCATACGGCGAAGATCAGCCCCCAGCGGATCGGGTGCGGGGACGCGCGCGTCATGGAGTCCAAAGATGCCCGCCTATTTCCGGCGGCGGTAGGTAATGGACCACATCAGCTCCCACGTCCGGCCCGCGTCGCGCGACGCTTCCCAGTCCCACACCAGGCTGTCTTGCGCGATGTCGTGGAACACCATGTGGTTCACGACCGTGTCGCCGGCGGGGAACGCGCGCGGCGCCGTGGTGAGGATCATTCTGCCGTCGTGAAATCCACCGGTCAGCGGGATGTAGCTGCCCTGGCTATCGACCCAGGTCTGCTGCCAGGCGTGCGACCGCGGGCTCCAGACCGAGACGCTCATCCCCGTCCAGCGCTGGGGCGCGACATTCTCGAAGTCCTCCCGTGTGACGCAGCCGTCCATGGTGGAGCGGATGGTGTTGGTGGACCGCGTCTCCTGCCACAGCGCCGATCCCGGCTGCGCGCGGGTGCGACCGGTCAAGTCCCATGTCCCGAGCCAGAAGTCGAACTGGCGCGCCTCGGATGCCTGGCAGGGCGAGGTTGACGCAGGCCCCCGGGCGGAGCACACGCCGGCGGTGAAGAGCAGCGCGCGCGCGAGCGCACGGCGGAGCATGCCGAACCTCCGGGACGTGGAACCGCGCTCGACGTTACGGGCGGGACCACGGCCCGGATAGGGTGTTGCGACCAAGCGCGACGACGGCGCGGCGAATCACCGCCCGGGCGCGCCGGATGGACGTCTCGCCGGTCGGCTCGATTACTCCATGTTCCAGTGATACGTGACGGTGCTCCTCGGTGGTCGGTCATCATAGGGTGCCGTGATTTCGCGTGCTCGCCGGATTCGGACCTGTAATCCCCGGCAGGCCGCCGACTGCGGTCCAGGCGCAACGCCGTAGCTGAGTGTTCATGTGATCCGTATCCAGCGACGCACTCGCCTACGGTATTGCTCATGCGCGTCTCCGAACACTTCCCGCAACCGCGCTTCTTCGACGGGAAAGACGCGAGCAGCGTCCCTGCGGCGGTCAACACGATACCCGCAATCCGGCTGGTGACAAGAACGTTGGCTGAACGGATCGTGAGAGGCACCAGGTGTTGCAAACCGACGCCTGCAAGAAACGTCACTACGTAGACCCATGGAACGGGGACATTCATTAAAGGGTGAATGCGAGGCGAACCACGCCGCGAAGCCCGCACCTGTGCGATGGCCGTCAGACCGAACGAAAACGTTCACCGCACGGGTAGTGCCTAGCGGCCGGGCTCCTGGTACAGGCCGATCACGTTTCCTGCGGGATCCCGGAATCGCGCGGTCACCTCGGGTGCGTCCGCGCCGATCGGCTGGACGAGTGTGCCTCCCTGGGCAGTGACGGCATCGATGGTCGCGGCCACGCTGTCGACCATGATGTAGACGAGCAGGCCCGGTTGCGACGCCGCCGGTCGCCCCAGCACCCACGTGCCGCTCACCTGGCCGGTCGCGTCGTCGAAGGCGGTGGCGCCATGTCCGCGCTTCCGGATCTTCCAGCCGAACACCTTGGCGTAAAAGTCCGCGGAGCGCCGGATGTCGAGCGCCGGAATCTCGATGTAGCAGATCTTGCCGTGCGTCGGGGTCGGGGGCATCAGGACTCCTTGGGATTGTTCGCGAATCCAACCACTGCCTGGACGACCTCCCGCGGCGCATCGAGCGACAGGAAATGCCCGGCGTCTTTAATGATCCGCATCTCCGCGCCCGGAATCGCTTGACGGTCCGACTCCCTCTCGTCCGGACGAGACCAGTCGTGGTCGCCGTAGATCAGCAACACCGGGCGGTCCACGTGCGCGTACTCCACTCGGGCTAGCTCCCAGCTGCGCCAATGTCGCACCAGCGACATGAGCGCGCGATAGTGGCCCCGTCGGTTGCCGACCCGGTACAGCTCACGAGTCAGGGCGGAGGGCAACGCGTCCTTTCGGTACACGCCGCCCTCGAGGACACGCCTGACGATCGGATAGAGGCGCAACCGTGTGACCGTCAAGCCGAGCACCGGGACGTTGTTCAGGCCGAATAGTATGTTCGCCAGCAGGGAGCTTCTTCGTATACCACGCCCGGAGTCGTAGTCATAGGGATTGATCGCCACGACGGCGCGCACGCGCGGGTTGCGCCTGGCTGCAAGCAGCAACGCGATACTGCCCCCGATAGACTCCCCCGCGACCACAGCGTCTCGGATGTCAAGTTGATCCAGGAATTGCGTCACTGCGGAGACGAAGAACTCGGATGAGTACTCCGCCTTCGGGATGTCGGAGTAGCCGTGCCCCGGGAAATCCAGGGCATAGACCCGAAAACGCCTCGCGAGGTCGGGGATGACTTTCTGGAACATGTCGAGCTGGGTCCTCAGGGTGTGCAGCAGGACTAGGTCAGGTCCCCGGCCAGCGGTGACATAGCGAAGCTTCGTGCCACTCACATCGACATAGCGGATGGGAATGTCCGGGGCCCAGTCGAGGCGATCGGGTGCGGCAGGCGCCGTGCGGAATGCCTCCACGAGGTAAGCGAGTGGAACGAGTGCGCCGAGCGCACTCAGGAATATCATCGTCTCCCAGGTCATCGCGGCTCCTTGCCTTGACACGAACATAACGTCGTTATATGATATAACTAGGTTATGACTAAATCCGTTCCCAGCCTCGAGCGCCGGCAGCGCGAGCGCGTCCAGACACGCCAGAAGATTCTCGACGCGGCGCGACGCATGTTCGTGCAGCGCGGCTACGAAGCCACGACCATGCGCGCCATCGCCGCGAAGATCGGCTACACGCCGACGGCCATCTACCACCACTTTGAGGATAAGGAAGCGCTCGTGGCCGAGCTCTCCACCCTCGACTTCCGCGCCTTCGCCCAGGCGTTGCAGGACATCGACGCCGTAGCTGACCCTGTCGAGCGGCTTCGCAGAACGGGCCGCGCCTACGTCGCCTTCGGTGTGGCTAACCCGATGCACTACCAGTTTTTGTTCATGACACGCCGGCCCAAGGAGAGCCCAAAGCGCACCGAGCAGCGCGACCCGGGAGAGGATGCCTACGGGTTCCTGCGGCAGACCTGCGCGGACGCGATCGCCGCCGGCCGCCTGCGCCCCGAATTCACCGACGCCGACGAGGTGGCGCAGATCGCCTGGGGGGCTATGCATGGCCTCGTGGCGCTGCACATCGCCAAGGTCGACGATCCGTGGATTCCTTGGCGGGACGTGAGCGAGACCGCGGCCAGGGCGTGCGACGCCTTGCTCCGCGGCCTCGTGCGGGAACCTGAAACCTGATTTTTTGGGTTCCGTACTTAACGGTGTTATAACATATCACGTCGTTAGCTGGAGGCCGAACTGTGGTACGGTCCATAGCAAAGCTCAGCTCCCTGGTACTGGCGTGCGCGCTCCTCACCGGCGCCCCCCTAGTCCTCGCGGCGCAGCGGCCCGACCCGCTCGGCCAGCTCGTGGCCGAGGCGCTGCGCACCAACCTGGGGCTCGAGGGCGAACGGCTCGCCGAGCGCCGGGTGGCGGCCGAGGTGCGCGAGGCCCGCGGGCTCTTCTTCCCGTCCCTTGGCTTGCAGTCGCGGTACTCGCGGCTCGGCGGCGTGCCGAACATCGGCGACCTGATCAATCCGGCGTACGCGACGCTGAACCAGCTCACGGGCACGAACCGCTTTCCCACGAACATCAATTTCACGCTGCCGCAGCGGCACGAGTCGCGCCTGGAGCTCGTCCAGCCCCTCTTCAACGGGGGGATTCTCGCGAACTACGCGGTATCCCGCGCGCGCGCGGCTGGCCAGCGGATGCAGCTCGCGGCCGCGGCCCGGCAGCTCGCCGCCGACGTCCAGGTCGCCTACCTCCAGGAAGCCTCGGCCCGGCGCGCAGTCGAGATCTACGAGGCGACGCTGGTGCTGGTGCAGGAGAACGAGCGCGTGGCGGAGCGGCTGCTCGGCGCCGGGAGCGCGACGCCCGAGGCGGTGTATCGCGCGCGCTCCGAGCGGGCCGACGTGGAGCAGCAGCTGGCCGAGGCGCGGGAGCGGCAGCTCGCGGCGAGCCGGGCGCTGAATCGGATCGTGCGGCGACCGCTCGACGCGCTGGTCGACGTGGTCCCCGACAGCGTCTTCGACCACTTACCGTTGGACATCACCGTCGACAGCGCCGTGGCGCGCGCGCTCGCAGCGCGCGAGGAGCTGCGCCAGGTGGAGGCGAGCGTAGATGCGGCTCAGGCTGCGGGACGTGCGGCGACCGCAGCGTTCCTCCCCAGCGTGTCTGTGGCGTTGGATTACGGGTTCCAGGGTCCCGACGTCGCGTTCCGCTCGAGCAACGACTTCTGGCTCGCCTCGGTCGTCGTGTCGTGGAACCTCTTCAACGGCGGCCGCGACGCGGCGCGGCGGTCCGAGGCCGGCTACGAGGCGGATCGCGCCCGTACCCAGCGGCAAGACCTCGCAGACCGGATCGCGCTCCAGGTGCGCACGGCGCACGAAGCCGCCGCCGTAGCGCGATCGGCGATCACCACGGCCGACGCGCGCCTCGACGCGGCGCGCCGGACGTTCGAGCTGGTTCGGCGCCGCTACGAGGAAGGGGTCGCCAGTCCCATCGAGTTCGTTGATGCGCGCACCGTGTACACGAGCGCGCAGCTCAACCGTGTCCTCACCGCCTACCGCTATGCCATACGCTGGGTGGAGCTGGAGCGTGCAGCTGCGCTGCGCGAGCCGCCGTTCGAGCAAGGAGCCCGAGAATGAGCCCGCGCGCGATCCGCGGCTCAAGCCCCGACTCGGCGGTCCGCGGCTCAAGCCG
>WNGB01012993.1_pt1 | contig 12213 bp, 7 predicted proteins | sample 5400681 | NCBI WGS metagenome assembly WNGB01 (sample SAMN13153367, study PRJNA577476) | soil metagenome | isolation source: 115 cm soil or saprolite under grassland replicate 2 | place: USA:California | collected 2016-06-15 | reverse complement strand
GCTCTGGCGCGCAGGTGCACCAGCTCGTCTTCCAGGGGGTCGACGAGGCCAGGTTCGCCGGCGGCGGCATGGACGTGCTGGCCAGCGACGTCGGCCTGTGGGTGGTGGACGCCGGCGTGCTGGACCTCAGCGGCGCGCCACGGCGCGCCTGGACGCGGGCGACCGGGGCGGTTGACGCCGGCGCGACCAAGCTCACCCTGGCGGACGACCCGGCTGGCTGGGCGCCCGGCGACGAGGTGGTGGTGACCCCGACGCTGGCTCCGAGCGGCGACCGGAGCTTCACCGCCTACGACACCGCCGTGGTCCAGTCGGTCAGCGGCAAGACGGTCAGCCTGGACCGGCCGATGAAGTTCGCGCACCCCAGCGTGGACGTCGGCGTCGACGCCGGCGCGGGCAGGGTGCAGACCGCCGAGGTGCTGAACCTGACCCGCAACGTGCGGATCGAGGGCACGGCGGGACACCGGGCGCACATCTTCATCCGCGCCGCCCGCCCGCAGTCGCTCAAGGGCGTGGCGATCCGGCACATGGGCCCGCGCAAGCCGTCGGACGGCTACACAGCCGCGGTGCTGGGTCGCTATGGGCTGCACTTCCACATGGCCGACGACGGCGTGCGCGGCTCGATGGTCGACAGCGTCGTCATCCGCGACACGGGCAGCCACGCGTTCGTCGCGCACCAGAGCAACGGGGTCGCGTTCCGCGGCTGCATCAGCCACAACACCTTCGAGGACGCCTACTGGTGGGACGGGGCGCCTGACACCCGCCATCCCGGGCCCCCGTCGAACGACATCCTCTACGAGCGGTGCGTCGCCTCTCTGGTGCAGTTCGACCCTCCGTTCCGCGGCTACACCCTCGCCGGGTTCGTGCTCGGACGGGGCACGGGAAGCGTCGCCAGGGACTGCGTCGCCGTCGGGGTGCAGGGCAGCGTCAGCGCCTCCGGCTTCGAGTGGCCGGAGGGCTCGGAGGGAACGGCATCTTCGTGTGGCAGAACACCGGGAAGGTGCACGTCATCAACAAGTTCACGGCGTATCACAACACCGGCGCCGGGATCTCACACGGCGCCTACGTGAACCCCTACACGTACAAGGACGTGACGCTGTACGGGAACAAGGGGAGCGCCGTTGAGCTGCACGCGGTCTCCGACGTCGGCGCCGCCAGCGACCTGCAGTTCGTGAACCTGCACGTCGACGGCGCGGGACTGACCGACTACCTGGTGCGGGCGACAAGGCACGTCGGCGACGCCGACCCCAACACGCCGGTCCTGTTCTCCCAGTGCTCGTTCAAGGGGGCCAGGAAGGCGGCCTTCGGCTGGGTGTACGAGGGCGAGGACGGGCCGAGCAGCGCCGAGATCGTCGACGTCCGCGACTGCCGCTTCACCGGCAACGAGTTCTGGCTCGCCTCGCGCATCACGCCCGGCTCGCGCATCAGGGTGCAGGACGCCACCCACGGGTCGATCGTGCTCCGCAGGGCTGACCAGGCAGGCACGTTCCAGGCGAAGTGGAACGCCCGGGTCCAGTAGGGGCTCACCGCACCCTTCGCAGCCAGATCTCCCGCCAGAATGGGTAGATGCTGCGCGGGCAGTACTGGTGGTAGTCGCCGGGGCAGATGACGCCGTCGAGGATGACGCAGTCATTGGGCAGGCGCAGCATCTTGCCGGTGTTCTCGTCCACGATCCAGTTGACCCGGCGCAGCACCCGCGCCTGGGTGCCGCAGTACCTGAGCTCCTCGACGTCGAACCGCAGCCCGCGGTTGTGTCCGGTCTTGTCGAGCGTGGCGAGGATCTCCTCCTTGGACTTGATCTCGACCAGCTCGCCCGGCTGCAGGTTCAGCACCTCTTTCGGGGTCCTGCCCTCCGCCGTGCCCGAGACGAAGCGGAAGCTCTGGCCGCCGTTGATCAGCAGGGGACGGGGCAGGAACCGCTTGCTGACCTTCTGGTACTTGTTGAACACCATGATGAGCAGGCTGCGGAGCATCGGCAGCAGGCGGGCGTTTCCTGACCTCACGTCCAGCACGTACTGGCGGACATCCCAGGCGGAGATGTGCACTGAGGCCGCCTTGGGCATCTCCGTCGCCTGGCAGGAGTAGCGCTCTTCGCCCGAGGCGTCGGGCTCGGCGCGGGTCGCCCGGGTGAGCACCTCGAGCGTGCACGCCGACGCCGGCACGACGGTCGCTGCGGGGAGGGGCTCGAAGGTGTCGGCGACCGGGGCCGGCTCGTCCGGCCCGACGCGCTTCAGCCACGCCTCCTTCCAGTAGATCATGCAGGTGGCCATGCACCCGCCGTGCGCCTGGCCGTCGCATCGCGTGCCAGCCAGATGCACGGCGCTCTCCATGCGGTACATGCCGGTGTTGCTGATCGAGTCGCACGCCTTGTGCGCCAGCTTGTACACCCTGAACCGCTTGCCGCAGTACTGCAGCATCTCCGGCATGAACGGCAGCGCACCCAGCCTGCCCGTCTCGTCGAGCGTGGCGAGGATCTCGCGCTCGCTCCGCACCTCGACCAGCTCGCCGATGCGCAGGTTGAGGCGCTGCGCCTCCACGGGCTCGGTTGCCTGGACCTCGTTCGTCTGCATCCGCGCTCTCTTTCCTACCCGCTCACCCGATCGACCGACTGGCCCTGGGTGTCGCTCAGCTCGAGCGCCGCGGCCACCCAGGCGGCCTGGTCGGCGACGCCGTCCTCGAGGGTCACTCCCGGCCGGTAGCCGAGCAGGGCCTCCGCCCTGGTGCCATCCGCGCCGGTGTGGCGCGCGTCACCGGCCTGCGCGGGGGCGTTCGCGATCCGGAGCCGCCGCCCGGTGCACCGCTGGACCAGTTCGAGCACCTCGTTGAGGGTGACGCGCCGCCCGCCGCCGACGTTGATCGCCTCGGCCCGGATCGGGGCGGTCATCGCCAGCAGGTTCGCCCGCACCGCGTCGTCGACGTGGGTGAAGTCGCGGGTCTGCTCGCCGTCCCCGTAGACCACCACCGGCTCGCCGGTGTACGCGGCCTCGAGGAAGCGGCGGAAGGCCATGTCGGGACGCTGGCGGGGCCCGTAGACGGTGAAGTACCGCAGGGTCGCGACCTCCAGGGTCGACACCCCCGGCCGGGCGTAGGCGAGACAGAGGTGCTCGCTGGCGAGCTTGGTCACGCCGTACGGGGACACGGGCCGGGTGATCGACTCCTCGGTGGTCGGGTAGACCGGCGCGTCGCCGTAGACGCTGGACGACGAGGCGGCCACCAGACGGGGCACGCCCACGCGCGCGCACGCCTCGAGCAGGCACTGCGTGGCCAGGATGTTGTGGTGCACGTAGATGGAGAAGTCGCGTCCCCATGAGCTGCGGACCCCGGGCTGGGCGGCCTGATGGAACACGGCCGCCGCTCCCTCGAGCCAGGCGTCCAGGGCGAGGGTCACCAGGTCGCCCTCGACCAGCCGGAAGGCCGGGTGCGGGAGGAGCCGCTCGAGGTTCCGGCGCTTCTCGGCCGGCGGGTAGGCCATCGTGAAGCAGTCGATCCCGACCACCTCGTGGCCGTGCTCGACCAGCGCCTCGGCCAGGTGCGAGCCGATGAACCCGGCCACACCGGTGACGACGACGTGTCCCCCCATCAAGTCAACTCCGTTCCGTCATGCTTGTGCCCGGGCCGTCCGGGACATGGCACGGGACGCGAGGATCCGTGCCGAGTGGTAGCCCTCGGCGGCCAGGCGACGGGAGTCCCGCACACCGAAGCGGGTCAGCACGTCGCCGGTGAGCCACAGCTTGTGGTGCGGCGCGATCGGGGCGCGGGCGACCAGGCGCAGGTGCTCGTAGCACAACCGCCACGTCCGCGAGGGCAGGCGTCCCTCGTTGGCCGGGTCCAGGATCACGGCCTGTGACGGACGGTTCGTGATCTTGATTCCCGGACGCATCCTCGCCTGCCGGTAGTGGTGCATGACCTCTGGGAGCTGCCAGATCGGCCCCATCAGGGCCAGTTGCGCGAGCAGCACCCGGTCGCCGCCCACGAACGGCCGGTACAGGGGCGTTCGCCGCAGCGCGTCCGCCCGCATGACGGCGAACAGCGGGTGGGTCTCACCGAGGCTCCAGATCAGGCGGTGGAACCGGATGTGCGCGGGCGGTGACCGCAGGTCCACGGACGGGTGCCACTCTTCGAAGACCTCGCCGTCGTCGTCCATGATCGCGACTCCGGTAGCGCAGATGACCGCTGACTGGTCGCTCTCGAGCACGCCGGTGCAGGTCCGCAGCAGGTTGCTCGGGTGCCAGTCGTCGTGGGCCCACCACTTGAAGTATTTGCCGCTGGACAGGTGGAACGTCCGGTTGAAGTTCCCTGAGAGCCCCAGGTTGCGCTCATTGCGGTGGTAGTGGAACCTCGCGTCCCGCGCGGCGTACTCCCGGGCCACCTCAGCGGTCGCGTCCGTTGACGCGTTGTCGCAGATGATCACCTCGAAGTCGCCGAGGTCCTGCGCCAGCAGCGCGTCGAGCGCGTGCCCGAGGTACTCCTCCCCGTTGTACACGGGCACGCCGACGCTGACGAGCGGGGTGCGTTCCGTCATGACCTCGCCTCGACCTCCCATGTCGGTGCCACCTCGATCGGCGACAACCGGACGATGCCGCGCGGCGTCGAGCCGAGCTCGGGCCCGAGCACGCTGAACTGGCTGACCGGATGCCATGGCACCAGGTCCCCACTGTGGTCGAAGATCCCGAACCAGAGGTAGAAGCGCCCGCGAGGGAGCGGCAGGTGCGGGATGGTGCAGCGCAGCTTCGTCTCGCCGTTGGGTAGGAACATCTCGCGTCCCAGCATGAAGATCGGGGTGGCCGGCCCCTCGCTGACGCCGATGTGAACGTTGACGAGGCGCTGTTCGGGGCTCTCGATCACCAGGCCGACCTCCATCGCCTCCTGGGTCTGTGGGGCGCCGCCGTCGGGGCCGTGGATCTCGCTCTTCACCACGCGCATGAGGCCGAAGGCGGGGGCGCTCAGCTCCGCCGCCTCCTCGACGGTGCGGCGGTAGCTGGCGAGCACGTCCCGGACCGGCCCGTCGGCCTCCACCAGGCCCTCGCGCAGCCACACCGCCCGCTCGCAGATCGACTCGACCGCCTGCAGGTCGTGCGACACGAACACCACGGTGGTGCCCTGCGACAGCACCGAGCGCATACGGTCGAGGCACTTCTGCTGGAACCTTGCGTCGCCCACCGCGAGGACCTCGTCGACGAGCAGGACGTCGGGCTCCATGAAGGCGGCGATGGCGAAGCCCAGCCGCATCTGCATGCCGCTGGAGTAGAACTTCACCTGCCGGTTGACCGCGTTCTCCAGCTCCGCGAAGCTCACGATGTCGTCGAACCGCTTGGCCACCTCGTGCCGGCGCAGGCCCAGCAGAGACCCGTACAGGTACACGTTCTCCCCGCCGGTCAGGTCAGGATGGATGCCGGCCCGCACCTCGATGAGCGCCCCTACCCGTCCGCTGACCTTCACGGCTCCGGCGTGGGGGTACATCACCTTGGCCAGGAGGCGCAGCATCGTCGTCTTGCCCGACCCGTTCGACCCCACCAGGCCGACCGACTCGCCCGATGCGACGCCGAGCGACAGGTCGCGCAGCGCCCAGCGCCAGAACCTGCCGTCGTCGCGGCCCGTCATGCGCCGATGCAGCCGCTCGAGCTGGTCGCGCAGCAGCGCCCGGTGCCTGTCCGCCCTGAAGCGCTTCCAGACGTGGGACGCGACGATCTCACCCGTATGCATAGTCGGCAAACCCCGGCTCGAGACGCTTGAACAGGACATAGCCGAACACCAGCATCGCCATGGCGGTGATGGAGCCGGGCAGCAGCAGGTGCCAATCCGGCGGCAGCCCGAGGAGGACCGTCCGGCGGTAGCCGTCGATGACCGGCGCCAGCGGGTTGAGGGCGCAGTAGAGGACCTGGAGGTTCGTCGGCACGACGTTCATGCCGTAAGCGACCGGCGTGGCGAACAACCCGAGCTGCAGGATGATCGGGAGCACGTGGCGCAGGTCGCGGAAGAACACCAGCGAGGCAGAGATGACGAGGGTCACCCCGAAGGTGAACGCGACCTGCACGACCAGCATGACCGGCACCCACACCGAGGTCGCCTTCGGCGCGTAGCCGGTGATCAGGAAGAGCACGCCGAGCATGGCCACCGCGATCGACGAGTCGATCCCACCCACCGTCATGCTGGCGAGCGGGAACACCTCACGCGGGCAGTACACCTTGTTCAGGAGCTGGCTGTTGGTGAGCAGCGTCGGGCCGCCCTGGGAGACGGAGCTCGAGAAGAACGTCCAGGGCAGCAGCCCCAGATAGGCGAAGAGGGCGTAGGGAGCCCCGCCGGTGTCCACCTTGGCGACGCGCTGGAAGAACACCGTGAAGACCACCATCAGCGCCAGCGGGGTGAGCACCGCCCATGCCACCCCAAGAACCGTCTGCTTGTAGCGGACGCGGAAGTCCCGCTCGGCAAGGGTGCGGACCAGGTGCCGGGCCCGCCACAGCTCCCCAACGGCCCGGACGACGTGCACCTTGTGCCGGTACAGGATCTCTGGTGGCGGCGCCGCGGAGATCGTACGCTCGACGCTCATGCGCCAGTCTGCCAGTGCATTCCTTGAAAACCTTCCCGCGTGTTCCGGTCCTGCTCGTGGTCGCGTGCCTGTTGTCGCTCCTCACCAATCTGGTACATGGAGCGCGTCTGGGAGAACCGCTGTATGACGCACTGCCGCTACGACATTGGGGTGAGGTGACTCCCTTGGCAAGGGTGAGAGTCACTCCGGCTCCGTGACCCTCACCCCACCCTTTACGTCGCGGTCTCAGGCCACGCCCTTGACCGGCGATGGCGCGCCAGCGCCGTAGGTGAAGCCGATCGCCTTCAGCACCGGCGTCCTGGCCGGATCGCTGGAGACCATCTCCACCCGGTACTGGAGGTACCTGGAGCTCCCGAGGACCCTGGCGAGGGTCGCCCCGGAGCTGGCCAGCGGCCGGAACGCGGTCCAGGTGCTGTCCGGCTCGGATGTGCTGCCGGCGCGGACGCTCACCCGCAGGCTCGTGCCCGCCGGGACGTCGGCGATCCAGGAGGCGCGGCTCCAGGTGACCATGGCCCGCGCGTCCATCACGCGCGAGGTGAAGCGGCTGGCCGTCCGGTTGCCACGCGCCAGCGCCAGCTCGCCGTCGGTCGTCCGGCCGACGGCCGTCACCGCGTCGCGCGAGCCCTGGCGGAACTGGGCCATGGTGGTGTCGACCACGCCGCGAGCGGACGCCACCAGGCGCCTCGTCGTGCCGGTGCTCGCGTTGCCGGCCTGGTCGGTCGAGACGACCTGGTAGTAGTAGACCGCGCCGGGCTGCAGGTGGGTCAGCACCACGCTGTGGCCGGTGACGGCCTTGTCGTCGATGCGCGACTGCGTGAGTGCCGACGGAGAGGTCCCGAAGAGGACGCGCGAGTCGCTCGCCTCGCTCGTCCGCCAGTTGATCACGGCCGTGCCGTCGGGCAGCGGAGCGGCGCTGACCGCGGAGATCGCCGGTGCGGTCGTGTCCAGCGCCGGCGTGGTGAAGCTCGCCGGCGGCGTGCTCGGCGCCGGGCTGACGGTGACGCGACCGGCGCTGTCCTTGGACATCACCCGGTAGTAGTAGGTCGTCCTGCCGCGCAGCCCCTTCAGGGTGACGTCGTGCGAGGACTCCGGCACCGCGTCGACGGCCTGCTGGCTGAGCGCGTCCGGCTCGGTGCCGAACACGACCCGGGAGTCGGCGGCCTTGTTGGTGTCCCAGGACAGGACCGCCGTGCCGTTGCTGAGCGCCTGCTCCTGCGTCTGCGACACGGCCGCGGCGCCGCCGCCGGCGGTGTACGTGGCGCTGTAGCTGCCGGCCGTGGCCTGGAACATCGCGTACTCGATGCCCTTGATCGTCTGCCTGGTGAACGAGACCGCGCTGCCGTTGCGGGTCAGCGTGGACAGGGTGCCGTTCGCGGAGGCGGTCGGGACCATGCCGGTCAGGTTGTTGGCGCCCGTCCCCACCGAGACGGTGAACTGCAGGGTGTTGCTCGCCCAGGAGATCGACCCGAAGGACGAGCCGTTGCGGCCGTCGAGCCACGCCAGCATCTGCCTGGCTGACACCATCGGCACCCCGTGGGCGGTGGCCGATGCGATGACCTCGTCGTTCTCGAAGGTGCTCGCCTGGTCGGTGTGCAGGTTGGCGGTGAACACCCCGTAGTAGCCGAGCGGGCCGAGGGCTCGCTCGAGGAGCGTGTCCGGCGTGAACGGGTAGCTCTGGCCCGACTCGTCGGTCATCTGCGTCGCCGCCTGGTACTCGTCGATCATCGTGCCGTCGGTCCTGGCGAAGCGCATGGGCATGCCCGAGCCGGTGAAGAAGCCGGGACGGTCGCCGACCCAGTCCGGCGGCCAGAAGTAGTAGGTGGTGTCGAGCCGGATGGCGTGCGCCTTCTCGACGTCGGCCTGGGTCGACCAGTCGCTCCAGGCGATGCAGTGGGTCCGGTTGGTGGAGGGCGCCGGCAGGCTCGTGTACTTCGCCGACCACGCGGCGATCTGGGTGGCGTAGAAGGTCTCCAGCGACGCCGGCGTCCAGTCGTCGCAGTCGGTGTTGATGTGCACGCCGATCTCGAAGCCGTCCGCGTTGTAGCCGGCGGCCTCCGAGTTGCTCAGTGGCGTGGCGGTGTAGATGTAGGAGGTGAACCGCAGGCACTGCCAGTTGACCACCGAGCAGCCAGCCTGGCTGTTGGCCTTGTACTGGTCCAGGCGACCGGCGGTTCCGCCGCTGGCGTGGTCGTCACCGGTCGGGATCACCACGGCCTTGAGGTTCCCAGGGAGGTACCAGAGCTTCGGCAGCGGCTTGCGGTCGCGGTTCATCTGCTCGATCAGGTTGACGAGGAGGCGCTGCTGCTCATCGGCCTGAGGGATGGAGACCTTGTTCAGGTCGATCCAGTTCGGGAAGAACAGATCGTCCGGGCGGATCGGGCTGAAGCCGTCGCGCTCCTGCCCCGCCCACGCCGGGTTGCCCTGGCGCGTGTACACGATGGAGCGGGCGAGGTCGAAGGTGAAGGCGGCCGCCTGCCCGCCGCTGATCCCGACGCTGCGGAGCGTCACGGCCGGGTTGGTGGTCGCGGTCGTGGCGTTGGAGTACAGGGTCGCCACCGAGGTGGCGCCGCTCAGGCTGTAGCGGTCGGAGGTGCCGTGGAACTGGATGATCTGGTCGGTGATGCCCACCCCGGGACCCGTGGTGGTGTTGACCTTGAGGTAGGCGTCGGACAGCGTCCCGCTGCTCAGCGTCAGCCCCAGCAGCGAGGCGAGCTGCGCGTCGGGGCGGTAGGCGATCAGGTTGCCACCGGCGTTGACCCAGGTGGTGAACATGGTCACCTGGGCGGCCGTGAGCGGCATCTGGCCGAGGACGACCACGTCGTAGCTGTTCAGCATGGTCGCGTTCACCGCGCCGATGTCGGTGGTGGCGAACTCGTTCAGGCCCTCGGCGCGCATGATCTCGGCGCTGTAGCGGCCGAACGGGTTGGAGGTCGAGCCAACCACCAGGATCGGCCCTCCAGGTCCCTGGTCGGGCGGGGGCGGTGGCGGCCCGCCGGTGGTGAACGACCAGGACGTGGGCGCGGTCATCTGGTTGCCGGCAAGATCCGTGGCGCCGCTCACCGTCGCCGTGTAGGTGGTCGAGGCCGCCAGGTCGGCGTTGGGGTTCAGCGTCGCCGTCTGCGACGGCCCGTCGTAGCTCACCGCCGCGGGCACGCCCGCGCCGCCCGGACCGGTCAGGGTGAACGAGATCGTGCCGGACTGCACCGGCTCGCTGAACGTCGCCGTCACGTTCGCGCTGACGGCCACACCGCTCGCGTTGACAGCCGGCGAGCGGCCGGTCACCGTCGGCGGCGAGGTGTCGCTCGCGGTCTGGTTGAAGACCACGTCGACCCAGTAGTTCGCGGACTGGAAGGTGTTGGTCGGGAAGCCGCTGCCGCCGTACAGGTACACGCCGTTGGCGCCGTCGGTGCCGTTGGCCAGGGCGTGCAGCGGCGGGTTGTTGACCGCGGCGGTGAAGAAGCTGTTGTTGAAGGCGTAGTTGCCCGCGTCGGTGTGGTAGGAGGCCACATAGGTGGTGTTGGCCGTGATCGCGACGGGGTTGGAGAAGCTGACCTGCTGCCAGCCGGACGCCGACTCGCCAGCGAAGGTCGCCGTCGCCAGCTTGGTGCCCGAGTTGGTCCACAGGTTGCCGATGTGCGTGCCGGTGTTGGTCGCGCCCTTGTAGAACCGCACCCCGGTGACGAAGCCGTTGACGTCGCTGCGGAACCGCACGCCCAGCTCGACCGCCGAGTCGTCGTCAGCCGCGGCGTTGGCCGGTGTCGTCGAGCTGGACCAGATCGAGCAGGGGCACGTTCCGGGCGGGCCGCCGGTGGTGAACGACCAGGTCACCGGCGCGGTCATCTGGTTGCCCGCCAGGTCCCTGGCGCCGCTCACCGTCGCCGTGTAGGCGGCCGAGGCCGCCAGGTCGGCGTTGGGGTTCAGCGTCGCCGTCTGCGACGGCCCGTCATAGCTCACCGCCGCGGGCACGCTGGCGCCACCGGGACCGGTCAGGGTGAACGAGACCGTCCCCGACTGCACCGGCTCGTTGAAGGTCGCCGTCACGTTGGTGGCCGTCGCCACGCCGGTCGCTCCCGACGCGGGCGAGCGGTCGCTCACCGTGGGCGGGGTGGTGTCGGTGGCCGAGGTGTTGTACACCACGTCGACCCAGTAGTTGCTCGCCTCCCAGGTGCTGCTGGGGAAGCCACCGCCGTTGCCGTAGCGGTACACCCCGTTGCCGCCGTCGGTGCCGTTCGCGAGCGCGTGCAGCGGCGCGTTGTCGACCGCGGCGGTGAAGAAGTTGTTGTCGGCCGAGTAGTGGCCGGCGGGGGCGTAGTACGACACCACGTAGGTGGTGCCGGCGGCCACCGCCACGGGGCTGGTGAAGTTGGCCTGCTGCCAGCCGGATGCCGTCTCGCCGGTGTAGGTCACGGTCGCCAGCATCGTGCCGGTGCGGCTCCACAGGCGCCCCAGGTGCGTGCCGGTATTGCCGGAGCCCTTGTAGAAGCGCACCCCGGTGACGAAGCCGTTCGAGTCGGCCCGGAACTTCATCCCCAGCTCGACGGAGGCGTTGTCCGGCTCCGACGGCGTGCCAGGGGTCGCCGAGGCCGGCCAGACCGAGCACGGGCAGGTCGCGGCCGTGGCCCACGGCAGCGGTTGCAGCACGAAGGCGAGGGCCGCCAGAACCAGCAGCAACGCGAACGCGAGCCGGGAGCGCCGGCGCCTCCCAGACAACAGTGGCATAGCCGCACCTCACGCAGGGTTTAGGGCATCGTGGGCCACCAGCAGGCAAGTGGACCGGGCCGCGTGCCCGATGGACGAAGACCTCGTCCTGCTGCGGCGAATGCGTCGGCAACCGGCAACACTGAGCCCCCCTGGTTGGTGGCTCAACCTACGACCCCGACCAAGCCATGCAGAACCTGCGAACAGCGGAGCCCTTCTACGGTGAATGGGGTTACCGGCTGGCGCGACGTCGGGCGATGGCCGCAAGAAGCGACAACAGCGTGGCGGCACAGAGCTCGCCCAGCGCGATCGTTACCGCCACGGCCGTGTTCGGCCGCACACCGGCGACCCGAGCGGCCACGAGAACCAGCCCGAGGTGCAGCAGCGCGGCGGCGGCGACGCCCCAGCGGGTGGTCGGCAGCCGCTCGAGGACACTCCCGCGGCCCGGGTCGAGCAGGCGCGCCAGCGGCTCGACGGCGAGCAGCCCGAGGCACGCGATCCCGCCGACGACCGCGCTGGCCCGGCCGTCGCTGCCGGCCGCCACGACCCAGAGCAGGACGCCGGTCGCCGTGTAGGCACCGACCCGCCCCAGCGAGGCGAGTGGCCAGGGCCAGCCGAGCAGCGCCAGTGGTAGGGCCGCTCCCAGTGCGATCAGCGCCTGCTCGGTGTCGGGCACGGTGACGTAGATGCCCGCCACGGAGATCGCCAGCAGCACAGGACCGAGTCCCCGGCGCCGCCACCTGGCGTCGAAGTCGGCCAGGAGCCAGCCGCCGAGCACGATGGCCGTCCCGAGAAGCAGCCGCGCCCACAGCTCGAGCGCCAGTCCGGAGCGCGACACGACCAGCCACGCGCCGGGGGCCGCCAGCAGCGGCGCGAGCGGCCCGATCAACCGCCGGCCATGGAGCGCCCCCGCGCCGCCGAGCACGACAAGCCCCAGCGCCAGCCCTCCAGGCAGCCCGAGCGTCCGGCTC
>WNGB01011353.1_pt1 | contig 12213 bp, 11 predicted proteins | sample 5400681 | NCBI WGS metagenome assembly WNGB01 (sample SAMN13153367, study PRJNA577476) | soil metagenome | isolation source: 115 cm soil or saprolite under grassland replicate 2 | place: USA:California | collected 2016-06-15 | reverse complement strand
CGACTGCCGCGCCGATGATCGCCGACGTATTCAAAGAAATTTACAAAGGGCAGGAAGTCGCCAAGCGCCACCGAGGCGAACGAGAGCCAGAAGTCCGCCGCGCGGAACCGGTCGAAGAAGAAGACGAGTCGGATTAGGTACACGAATTGGCACGAATCTCACAACCTTGATTCAATCCGCTTGGGTTAATCCGTGTCAATTCGTGAAATTCGTGTCTATGCCGCCGCGGTTTCCTTCGGCATTTCCATCGTGCCTTTGAACTTCGGTTCCTCCGGCTCGAGACCGAAGTGATCGACGTAGAGTTCGTCGATTTTAGCCATGTCATCGCTCGTGAGCGGCGAAGACTCCGGCGCTTTGGCGAATTCAATCAGTTGTTCTTCGTTGTAAATATTCGGCAAAGTCGAGGCGACGCGATCATCTGCCAGCAACCATTGCAACGCGGCTTGTCCAAGTGTGCGCTCCGAATTTTCGAGAAAACGCAGCTTGTCGATCTTTTTGATTCCGTTCAGCAGCCAGCTGCGTGGGCGATGACTGCGATGATCGGTCGGCGGGAAGGTCGTTTCCTCGGTGTATTTTCCCTCGAGCATTCCGGACGAATGCGTCACGCGAATGAGGAACATTGTATCCTTCCCACTGTCGGTTGCGGCTTGGTGAAAAGCACGCCCCGGATGTTGCTCCAGCATGTTGTAAATATGTTGCACGCTCGTGACGTCCCGCTCCCGAATACAATTCAGACCCTCATACAGCCAGCCGATAGCCGGTCCCAGCGCAATTCCGTAATAACGAACTTTTCCTTCCGTCTTCAATGTCTCGAGCGTCCTCCAGAGCGCGTCGTCATAGACCTGCTCCATCCGAATATTATGCAGTTGGAGCAGGTCGATCCGGTCTGTCTTCAATCGCTTTAGCGCGGCATCAGTTGCGCGCGCAATTGCTTCCGGCGAAAAATCCTGCGGAATTTCTCGCTGCCCGCGTCCACGCGCCTGACCGTGATGGACAAAATCGTATCCGACCTTGGTCGCGATCACGATTTCGTCACGTTGTTTCGGAAACGCCTTGGCAATCAGCTCTTCGCTTAATCCGTTGCCGTACGTGTCAGCGGCGTCGAACAGCGTGATACCGAGATCGAACGCCTTGTGCATCAGCGCGATCGCTTCGCCCTCGGTGAAATTTCCCCACCAACCGGTGGAAACCGTCCATAATCCGAAGCCGACCTCACTAACCGTCAGGTCCGTGTTTTTGTAAGTCCGAAACCGCATTGTTGAACTTTAACGAATGAAAAGGACAACGTCCAATGTCCAACACACAACATCGAACTCAGCAAACCAGCGCGCTTGTTTTCTTTTGCGCCACATTGGTCTTCTGTTAATGAAGGAAGCAGGTAGATTAAAACGATTGCGCGATGCAGCATGTGATCGGATGATTCGGCTTATGGATGCTGTGCTGCCGCTGGATCAAATGACGGTAGAGGAAAAGCTGAGCGCTATGGAGGCTATTTGGCGATCGCTTTCGAAGCACGAAGATCAAGTGCCGGTGCCTGATTGGCATAAGCAAGTTCTCGACGAGCGGCAACGGCAGATCGACGCTGGAGAGGCCACTTTCGTTTCCTTGGAGGAAATGAAGGAGCGCGTTCGAAAGCGAACTGAATGAGGGTTCAAATCCTGGACAAGGCCGAGGAGGACCTTGTCGAGGGATATTGGTTCTATGAGATGCAATAGCCTGGCCTGGGCGCCTACTTTCGTAATAGCATCTATGCTGACCTGCACGCGCTGGAGGGGACGGCAGGAGTCCATCGAATCGTTTACAAGAACTATCATCGTGCGTTGGCTACGCGGTTCGCTTTTGCGTTGTATTATTCCGTCTCAGAACAAACAGCGTTTGTACGCGCGATCGTGGATTGCCGCCGGGAGCCAACGTGGATCAGAGAACATCTGCGATAAGTTCGTCTCGGCTCTACCGGAACCGACAGGCTGGCAGCTCGCCTCCGCCTATCTCCACATAGGTGCTCCCATTCCCGGCATAGACGGCTCGTGAGCCAGCCGCCGTGGCGGCTGGCAGACCCACGAGCTACCTCGCCTTTTTCCTCGTTCTCAGAATGGGCGATTACGGACAAGTAATTACTGGGCAATTAGCTGGCTTGATCAGCTTCGATCCTTCTGGCTGCGCCCGCGGGAACGATCTGGACCGCGACATCTACCGCCTCCGCGTTACCTTCGTTACGCACGAGGTATTACTATCGGGGCGGCCCGAAGGTGAGGAATTCCGGGCGGAAAAGGCCGGAGGCAAAAAGGGTCGGCGGGCCTCCGCCAGGAGGGAACTTCAAGACGTCGCCGCCCGGAATTTCGGGTACACCGGCCTCGGCTACAAAGAGATTGCCCGAACTGTCAAAGGCCAGGCCCCGAGGTGTAGTTAGGCCGGTAGCGAACGTGCTCTTTACGCCGCTTGGAGTGAAATAGACAATCGAGTCGGCTCCCGGATCGCTAAGTGTTTCGATGGAAACAAACAGATTGCCGCTGCTGTCAAAAGCAAAAGCAAGCCCAGCGGGATACTCGCCGGGCGCGAACGCGTCTGGGCCCACGAAAACGGTGCGCGTCCCGTCCGGAGCGAATTCATAGATCGTTTGGGCGCCACTGGCGGTTGCATAAAGATTGCCCGTGCTGTCGAAAGCCAGGCCCAAGTTTGCTACCGGGTTGTCCGGAACGCCGGGAACGGAGCCGAAGACGATCCGCTCTCCGCTCGGTGTAAACTTAAAGATAGTGCCCGCTGCTGTGGGACTCGTATCTGTCCCCATGACATAGGCATTGCCCGCGATGTCTATGGCGAGGCCTTCAAAGAAAAACTGAGCGGCGCTGCCGAGGGTGGTGGCCTTGTTACGGAGGTTGAATTTCAGCACTTTCCCAACCTCAACGTCGTCGGCAGGAGCGACCGTTTCCGCGGCCAAAAGATTGCCGAGACTGTCAAAGGCCAACCCTCGGGGGAAGGACAACCTTGAAGCGTAGGTACTCTGCTGGCCATCCGGCGTGAACTCCAAGATTGAGTGGTGGTTTGCCCCCGTCCCGGGGGTCTGAGCTGAAACGTAAAGGTTCTGGGCGTGAGCGGTTATTGCTAACGCGAAGATCACGCCAAGGCTGAGGAATATGTTCCGAAGAATTTTTGTTTTTTTGAAGTGGGTCAGTGGTTTCATGGTTTTTCCTTTCTTTTTGATTGTTTGGTTTCCATTGCGATAAAGCGCGAAAGAGCCATCAAAGTGATCATCCGAATTGGGAATTTTTTCGTGAGACGCTTTCTGCGTGCAGAGATTTTGTTGGGCTGATAGGCTGTGAAGGCCATGATGGATGCGCCCGCGGTTTCTCAGCAAAGGGTGACGGAGCTCCTGGGAAAATGGAGTCAAGGGGACCAAGCCGCCCTCGCGGAATTAACGCCGCTGGTCTATGGGGAACTCCGTCGCCTTGCCCATCGTCATATGGGCCGGGAACGTCCCGACCACACACTGCAAACGACGGCGCTGGTGAATGAGGCGTATCTGCGGTTGGCCGACCAGACCCATCCACGCTGGCAAAACCGCGCCCACTTCTTCGCGGTGGCTGCGCGCGTGATGCGCGAAATTCTGGTTAGCTACGCCAGGAGTCAGCGAGCCCAAAAACGCGGCGGCGGCGCGGTCAAAGTTGACTTGGACGAAGCAGCGCTGGTTTCACCGGAGGAATCGAAGGAAATTGTTGATCTGCACGAGGCCCTGGAAAGACTGGCCACGCTCGACTCCAGAAAAGCTCAAGTAGTCGAGCTGAAATATTTTGGCGGGCTCAACTACGACGAGATGGCAGAAGTGCTCAAGATTTCGGCTGTGACTGTGCGGCGTGACTGGAGATTTGCCAAGGCATGGCTGTACACGGAATTGCAGAACGCGACCTGATGGAAGTGACGAAGCACGAATGACGAATCACGAAGGAATGACCGAATCGGAAGGCGATGATGTGCGCGCCGACGATTCGTTTTGGGACGATGGCGCGGGACTTGTCCGCGAAGAAGCAGAGACGAAACGCGTTTACGATTTGGAAGAACGAACGGCCCGGTTTGGCGAAGCAATTATTGATTTTGCGAAGACGATTCCCCAAAGTCCGGTAACCAATCGAATTATTACTCAACTGATTGGAGCCGGCACTAGCGTCGGCGCTAATTACGTCGAAGCCGATGACGCAGTTTCCAAAAAGGAATTTTTGAAAAACATTGGCACTTGCCGGAAGGAAGCGCGCGAAAGCAAGCATTTTCTTCGGATGATTGTTCGAGCGGTGCCGGAACTGAAACCGCAAGCTCGAACGCTCTGGTTTGAGGCAAAGGAACTCCATCTAATCTTCTCCAAAATTTGGAGAAACAAGTAAAGGATTACCTGCGATGCGAACATCCGAAGCCCGCGAAGCCGGATGCGTTCGTCATTCGGGCTTCATCATTCTTTCGGCATTCGACATTCGGATTTCGTCATTTTCCCGTCTATGACACCGGCGCGGTTACAAACGATTGAGGAAATCTTTCACGCCGCGCTGGATCAAGAGCCGGACCAGACTAGCGCATTCCTGGACACGGCGTGCGAAGGCGATGAGCTTTTGCGGCGTGACGTTGAAGCGCTACTCGCTTCAGATCAAAGAGCAGGCCGGTTTATAGAAGGGTCAAGTGTTGGTCTCGCGACCAAGATTATTCAAAATCGACAAGCTCATTCGTTCGTCGGTCGGACGATCGGCCACTACAAAATTTCTGAACGCATCGGTACCGGCGGGATGGGCGAAGTCTATCTGGCGACAGACATTGTCGCGGGTCGCAAGGCTGCGCTCAAACTCCTGCCCTTGCGGTTTACGGGCGATGCCGAGCGACTAAAGCGGTTTCAACACGAAGCGCACGCAGTGGTTGCGCTCAATCATCCAAATATCCTGACCGTTTATGAGATCGGCCAGGATCACTCAATTCATTACATCGCCACTGAACTGATCGAAGGCGAGACGCTGCGTCAACGTCTGACGCGCGGACCGATGCGGTTGAGTGAAACTGTCGACATCGCCATCCAAGTCGCAACTGCGCTCGCCGCCGCCCATCAAACGGGAATTGTCCATCGCGATATCAAGCCGGAGAACATCATGCTCCGGCCGGACGGATACATAAAAGTGCTCGACTTTGGGATTGCAAAACTTGCGGAATCCGCCTTCGCCGAGGCTACGGCGGACGGGGCAGGATCGATGACACTCGCTGAGACCAATCTGGGTTCGATATTGGGGACCGTTCGTTACATGTCGCCCGAGCAGACGTGTCCCGCAGTCGGCGGGATTGATAAAAGAACCGATATCTGGAGTCTGGGCGTGGTTCTTTACGAAATGGTGACGGGGCAGACACCATTCACCGGCGACACACCGAGAGAAGTAATGTCTTCGATTCTGGAGAAAGAACCACCGCCGCTCAGGAATTACGTCGCGCACGCGCCCGCTGAACTTCAGGACATCATCAGCAAAACGCTGCGCAAAGATCGCGAGGAACGGTATCACAACGCCCACGAACTGCTTCAAGCGCTCAAAGATCTTCGTCACAAATTGGAAGTCCAGACTGAGTTGGAACGCTCCGCCGCTGGGCCTTCATGGCTACGTTGGAACCCCAAACTGGTTGGAACGGCCGTTGCCGGTCTCCTTTTTGGCGCGGCTGCGATTTGGTTATTTCGCAGCGAACTCTTCCGAGCTCCGCAGTTTAATCCTCCAGAAAAAAGTATCGCGGTGGTACCATTCCTCGATCTTAGCCAGGCAAAAGATCAGGAATATTTCTGCGACGGCATAAGCGAGGAAATTCTTCACGCGCTGGCGAAGGTGGACGGCCTGCGTGTCGTTGCCCGCACCTCGTCATTTTCATTCAAAGGGAAGAACGTGAACGCAAGGGAGGTTGGGGAAAAGTTAAATGTTGAGAATGTGCTTGAAGGAAGTTTGCGACGTGAGGGTAACCGCGTTCGTGTTACCGCCGAACTGATTAATGCGCACAGCGGTTTTCACCTTTGGACGGAAACTTATGACCGCGAACTGCAGGACGTCTTTGCGCTGCAGGATGAAATCACTCGCTCCATTGTTGACGCGCTCAAGATCAAGCTCGCCATTTCACTTCCCGTCCATGAACAACGGAACACGGAGGCATACGATCTTTACCTGCAAGGCCTCTTTTTCTCTAACAAGAGCAGCGAAGCGGATTTGCGGAGGGCGCTCAATTTCTTTCAGGGCGCTCTCGAGAAAGATCCGATATTTTCGCGTGCCTGGACGGGGATAGCGAAAGTCTGGTATTTTTTGGCCGACGTCTACGTAAAACCGCTCGAGGCTTACCCGGCATCAAAAGAAGCAGCCTTGAAGGCGATTGCGCTCGACGAGAAAGATGCTGAAGCGCATTGCTACCTGAGCGAAGCGAAACGTGTCCTCGACTGGGACCTTGCCGGTGCGGATGCAGAGTTGAAGCGCGCGCTCGAACTCGATCCCAACTCGGCGCCGGCTCACTTCTTCTCGGCGCTGCTCCCGCTCTTCCGAGGCGAATTACAAGAAGGGCTCCGGTTAGTGCTGGAGGCTGAGAAGTTAGATCCCGTGTCGCCCATCACTAGTTACGTTGCCACCGCCGCCTACCTGGCTAACGACCGCATCGACGATGCAATTAATGAGGGCCAGCGGACGCTTCTGCTGGATCCGAATTACTTTTACCTGGATTCGAATCTTGCCGCCGCCTATCGCGAGAAAGGCAACTTCACGGACGCGATCGCTCTCTACACCAAAGCCCAGGAGGCGACGCATCTCCCGAGTAGCGGCCTTGCCATAACCTACGCCCGGATGGGCCGGCAAGTGGAAGCGCGAAACATTCTTGCGCAGCTTCTTCAAGCCAGGGAGAAGCGATATGTCTCGGCGCCTGTGATCGCCGCGGTTTACGTCGCGTTTGGCCAAAAAGAAGAAGCCTTCCGCTGGCTCGAGCGCGCCTTTGCCGAACACTCGGCAATCCTACAGTGGATCGCGTTTCTTCCCGAATTTCGTCCCCTCCATTCCGACGCTCGTTTCCCGCATCTTCTTCGGCGAACCGGTGTTTCGCAGAACTCAATCTTGGCGATCACGGAAACAACTCTATCGGAGAGTACCGATCCCAACGCCCAGTCTCACCTGACCCTCAAAGTTGGAGTAAAGCCACGACCAGGTACGCAAAATGGCCACGTTGTAAGGATTATCGTCTCCTTCTACGACCTCACCAGAGATAACAGAATGAAGCCAACTAATGCGCGAGTTGGTTATAATTGGCTTACCTCTGCAAGCGACTGGACCGACCCCACTCCCAAGTTTCTCGCCGCGACTTATGTGCGTCCGAAGACCCAAATGCCTTCCACTGATGAACGTCGATATGGCGGATTCATAGTTCGAGTGTACTTCGACGGCCAGTTACAGGATTCGCGGGCGAATCCGCCGGACCTATTAACGCTCTTTCCGGCCGAGGATCAGCCCAGCTCTCCTCCTAATGTATCCCCCAGCCCCTAAACACAGCTGCGAGCACTCCAAGCTGGTTAGCGAGTCGAGAAAACTGTTAAATCTGAATCTGCGGGTAAATCCGCGAGGAAGGGTACAGGAGCGTGCCGTGTGAAGAAGCGCGCCAACACCCGTTCGTGTCTCGCGATGATCGCGGGAGTCTTTTCTTCGGTCCTTGCAGTGTCAGCGCAAGATATCACACCCACGCCGCAGACAGCTAGCCAACCCGTCGCTACAACGGTGGAGGTTATAGTGACCGGCTCAAACATTCCCACCGCTGAAGAAGTACCGGCAGTCCCGGTCGATACCTATCGCAAGGACGACATCTCCCGGCTCGGTGCGCGCAGTGCCGCTGACTTTATCCAGAAGTTGCCAGCCGCTACTGGATCGGCAATCAATGAAAGCGTATCCCCTTTCGCCTTCGGCGATGGTCGCGTGGAAATTAACCTGCGCGGTATTCTCGCTAAGGAAACTCTGGTCTTGCAGGACGGACGTCGTCTGGCGCCGGTTGGCTTTGCCGGTGATACGGTCGACCTCAACACGATTCCCCTCGGATTGATCGATCACATCGACGTCCTGAAGGACGGCGCTTCCGCCATTTATGGAGCGGACGCAGTCGCCGGTGTGTTCAACGTTTGGCTGATCCACAGGTTCCGTGGCCTCGAGCTTTACACTAGCTATGGCAACACCAATCTCGGCTTTGCCAACGATATGGGTGAAGAAAGGGGATATCTCCTCGCCGGCACTGGCGACGATAAAACGGACATTGTAGTTTACGCCGAGTTTTACAATCGGGCCGCCATCTTTTCGCGCGACGCTGATATCTCTAGTAATGCGGACTTCACGCGATTTGGCGGCCTGGATAAGCGTAGCGGTGCATACGCCGGACACGTGGGCCCGCCGCCGTTTTTGGTACCCCCGGGTGAACCTGACAGCTTTGTTTACCAGCCAGGTTTGAATGGCGGCGCGCTAACACCCACGCCGCACGCATTCCCAAATGTAGCGAGCGACCCGCAATATGTGCCGTTTTTTAGTCTTCCGCGGGAACAACGGCTCTTTAACTTCGCGGGCCTAACCCCGGCACTCCCCGCGGTCGACCGCGAATATTTCTATGGCTCGCTCGACCGCAAAATTTGCGACCAATACCTGGAGCTTTTTGCCGACTTCAAATATGCGCGCACTTTCTGGGATGGCGCCCAGGCGCCGGTTCAATTTGCAACTGATGTATGGACGGATGTGACGCACCCCGTCGGGATCACTCCCCCGGGGTTTGGCATCAGCGTACCCATTCAAAACCCATTCAATCCATTCACCGTGGCGGATTACACCTCGCCTGGAGGATTTGACTCGAGTGCTGCACCTCCCGGCACTCAGTTCACCACCTTCGTCAGATACCGTGCGTTGGAAGCCGGGCCGCGCACCTTCAAGATTACAACGAATAACTACGAGTTTACCGGCGGCCTCAAAGGTAATTTGGGTGAGTTTGGAGATTATTTTAAGACATGGAACTGGGAGACCGGGTTCCGTTATAGCGAAGATAGTCGGGCGGAGCGCGACGGCGGAAATGTCGACACCAATGCTTTGCGTCAGGCATTGCTCGATACCAATCCGGCAACCGCCTTTAATCCATTCGGCCTCAACCAAAACTCGCGCGCGGTGATTGACAAGATATTCGTTACCACCACTCACGTCGGCACGACGTCGTTGACGCTCGAGGACTTGAAGTTGATCGGCGATCTGTTCAATCTCCCGGCCGGCCCGATCTCGTTCGCGATTGGTGGTGAACATCGCTTCGAGCACGCCAGCGATCAGCCCGACAGGCTCATCTCGTCCGGCGGCACCATCGGCAATGTCACCTTTGAGTCAACCAAGGGAAGCCGAGACGTCTGGTCCATTTATTGGGAGGTTCGCGTTCCTGTTACGAGTCCGGTTTGGAACTTTCCCGGTCTTTACAGCTTGGAACTGGATTACCAAGAGCGATTCGACGACTTCAGTGATTTTGGTGCTACCGAAAGACCGAAGTTCTCCGTGCGCTGGGAGCCGATCGACTCGGCTCTGACCATTCGCGCCACCTACAGCGAAGCGTATCACGCTCCGACTCTGAGCGATTTGTTTCGCGGAGCGCAAGTCGAAAATGCCGATGTCACAGATCCGCGGAGTCCAGCTACCGCGCCCATCGTTACCACGATCTTGAGCGGTAATCCGAATCTGCAGCCAGAAACGGCCTATGAATGGACTTATGGTGCGATCGTTACTCCCGGCAAATGGTGGAGCCCGCTTCAGGGCCTGACGCTGCAGGCCGATTTCTACCACATCGATCTCCGCTCCGTCCCTGCCATCTTGGATCCGCAGTATCTTGTAAACCACGAAGATCAATTCCCAGGGCAGGTCATTCGCGGCGCCTCCACCGGCCCAGATGACCCCTTTGGACCCATCATCGTTCTCTTACTTCCCAAACAAAATCTAGGTCGGATTATCCAAGAGGGCTGGGATTATGAGATGGTTTATTCGTTCGACACCGCAAGGCTGGAGCACGGTGACTGGGGGACGCTGACCGTGATATTGAACGGCACTTATATAGACCGTGTGGTGCTCCAGGCGGTCGTCGGTGGACCGGAGAAAAGTGTTGTCGGCAAGTTCGGTGGCGGCTTCCTCGGAACTGCAGGCGGTGGTTCGTTTACCCACAACCGCTGGTACGCGAGCTTGTTCTATGCTGGCCCGGGCAGCTCACCACTCCGAGGATTCGATACCGGCTTTATCGTGCACTACATCGGCCAGTATTGGGATATTAAGGATTTCACCTTCAACGGCCAGGGTCGCAAGATCCGTGAATGGGTCACGCTGGATTGGATGCTCAATTATACATTTAACTTCGCGGCGCCCGCAGCCCAGAATGAAGTGCCCGGGTATGCCAAAGATGGCGGCAAAAACGCGAAGCTGACAGATGGCAAGGACAAAAACGTGATGCCAGTATCTACTGCGGAATACAGTGCATGCGGTTGGCGATCGTGGCTGAATGGCACAACAGTCACTCTTGGGATCAATAACGTCTTCGACCTAGCACCGCCGTTCGTCGCCGCGGCCAGTGAAAACGGCTACGACGAGAGCACAGCCAATATTAAGGGGCGAACCTGGTATGTGGCGTTGAAGAAGCGTTTCTAGCAAATTTATTCGATTTCTCAGCGGTCGAGGTCGACGAGGAATTCGCTATGCCTGCCTTCAATTCGGTGTTGGACCCATTCGACTTGCGCTCAGGGCGGGCTGTTCGAGGTTTCTTCTGTGAAATCCGGCAACACCGCGCTTCTCATCGTCGCTCACGGCTCGACGGTGAATCCGGATTCGAGTGCGCCGACGCTGGCGCATGCAGCGGAGATTCGGCGTCGAAAGGTTCTTGTCGATGTTCAGTGCGCGTTTTGGAAGGAGGAACCCAGTTTGCGTGACGCGTTGTTCTTGTTCGATCCCAAAGTGGTTCGCGAGGTCTGCGTCGTGCCAAATTTTATCAGCGAAGGTTATTTCACGCAGACGGTGGTTCCGCGGGAACTCGAGTTGAACGGCCGGGTTACAAAGCGTTCGAATGGCCAAATCTGGAAATACTGCGAGCCAGTCGGGAATCATCCGATGATGACCGAATTGCTGCTCAAACGCGCGGGCGAGGTCGCTCCCGGTGTCGATCCTGCCGAGGCCAGTTTGCTGATTGTCGCTCACGGAACCGATTTGAATGAAAACAGCGCCGTGGCGGCCAAACGCGAAGCAGATAAAATCCGTGCCCTCGGAAAATATGCGGCCGTGCTCAACGTTTACATGGAAGAACCGCCGCTGGTCTCCGATTGGCGAAAATTGACCGAGACTCCGAACGTGGTCGTGGTTCCGTTTTTTATTTCCGACGGATTACACAGTTACGAAGACATTCCTGTCCTGCTGGGTATTCCATTAAGCGGCGTCGGGGAGCGGCGGCTTCCCAGCCGCCGAAATCACCGTGCTGGGCGGCTTGGAAACCGCCCCCCCTTGATGTCCCATGCGCGCGGAGAAATCTTCGGGCGAAATCCCTACAAGATTGCTGGTCGCTCCTTATTCTACGCGCCGTCCATCGGCACCGACCCTGGCTTCGCAGACATTATTGTCGAACAAACCGGAAATTGCTGAGGAAAGGCAGGAAAGCCGGAATACCTAAGGAACCTTCGTGCGTTCCTGTTTTCCTTAGCGATAAATTTAATCACAAAAAGTTGAAATCTCGCTCGCGCTTGTTTTCTTTTGCACGAGATTGCTCTCCCGCGAATGAAAGAAACGACATGCAAGAAGCTGCAAGAGATCGGCGCATTCGCGCTGGCGGGGGGATGCACCCGCAAGCGAATGAAGCAAGTCGTGGAGATGATTCGCTCTGCGCGCGATTATCGTTGGGTCGCGGTTTACAAAATCGTTAAGGATGAATTCGTGATTCTCGCCGGCACGGGCAACGAGCCGCCGACCTACCCGCGTTTTCCCACCACCCAGGGGCTGTGCGCCGCGGCGCTGGACTCGGGCAAACCGGTCATCGTCGGTGACGTGCATCACGATCCGCGCTATCTGCCGACATTTCATACGACGCGCTCAGAGATCGTTGTCCCGATGCGAAATGAGCATCGGCACATTCTCGGCATGCTGGATGCCGAGAGCGATAAATTGAACGCCTTCGACGACGAAGATCGACAATTTCTGGAACGCGCAGGTG
>WNGB01011352.1_pt1 | contig 12213 bp, 13 predicted proteins | sample 5400681 | NCBI WGS metagenome assembly WNGB01 (sample SAMN13153367, study PRJNA577476) | soil metagenome | isolation source: 115 cm soil or saprolite under grassland replicate 2 | place: USA:California | collected 2016-06-15 | reverse complement strand
GGAGCTCGCCTTCGGCCTGCACGCGGCGGGTCGTTGACAGCACGCGGACGGTGACAACGCCGCACCAACAAGCCATGAGACAGCGTTCGCCAACAGCAGCAACTATCACCTGTTGGTGACAGTTGGTCGGAAAAGTGGACATGACATCCCAGAACGCGAACCGCCCACTCCAGGTCCAGGGACCACCAATCCACCTCTGACGAGCACAACCGCGCTCGACCAGCAGTCCGACGCAGCGCGGCGGTCGCCGGGTATTTCGCCGGATCTGGCGTGCGAGACGGCGCCCGTGGTGGCGCCAGCCCGCGAGACGGTCGCAGCGATGTGGCGCCATCCCCTGAGATTGGTGCTGAGAAGGGAGCGGGATGACATGACGGGCCCTGCGATGGTCACCTGCTCGGCCCACTGTGTCCCAGGCTGTCGGCCCCACTCCTGCAACCAAGCGCCCCGTGGGGTGACCTCCACAACGGCCTCATAGACGGTGCCATGGTCGGCTACTGCAAGTGCCAAGCCCCTCAGGATGCCGGCCGCCTGCCGTACCTCGACGTTGTGCGCCTGCGGAACAGCGCTTGACAGGCAAGTCGCTACTTGCCTATCCTCGGCGGGTGAGCGACCTGTTCAAAGCACTCGCCGACGACACGCGGAGAAAGATCCTCGATGAGTTGATCGAGAGAAACGGCCAGACCCTTTTCGAGATTTGCTCGCGCCTGGCCATGAAGTACGGCCTTGGCTCTTCCCGACAGGCGATCTCGCAGCACCTCGAGGTTCTCGAATCCGCCGGCCTGGTCACGAGTCGGCGAGAAGGTCGCTACAAGTTTCACTACATCAATACCAAGCCGCTGGAGCAGATCGTCGATCGGTGGCTGCGCGCTGACAAGGAGGAAACCACATGAGAATTACCGTTACAAGCGTCCTCGTCGACGATCAAGCCAAGGCGCTCCAGTTCTACACCGACGTGCTCGGATTCGTGAAAAAGACCGACATCCCCCTGGGGGAGGCTCGCTGGCTGACGGTTGTATCCCCAGACCAGCCAGAGGGACCCGAACTGCTGCTTGAGCCGGACGGGCACCCCGCCGCCAAGCCATTCAAGCAGGCGCTCGTCGAAGACGGGATTCCCTTCACCTCCTTTGCGGTCGACGACGTCCACAAGGAGTTCGACCGACTTCACGGCCTTGGTGTGCGGTTCACCCAGGAGCCGGTCCAGGCGGGCCCGGCGACCACCGCCGTATTCGACGACACGTGCGGCAACCTGATCCAGATCGCGAGCCACGGGTAGGTAGGTAGCTGCTCACCTTGATCGACGCCTACCACCTCGGCACAGGCAGGGATCGGGCTGCCAGCACCGCTGAGCAAGCCCGCCGCCTCCGACATCGTCTCCCGGTGCGCTCGGCGATGCCACCAGCGACCCCCAGGGGCGTCGGACCGCCTGTCGGGCCCGGGACCTGACTTCGCTCGTCGACAGGCCAGGGCGCTCCGCTATCACGTGGGAGCGCCCTGGCGCCTGCGATAGGCAGCCACGCAGTTGAGCCGCCGGGGTGGGGCCGCCAGGCCGGCTCGATGAGCCGATCCACCGGCCGCTCATGCTGCAGTGCGACCAGCCGCGCGACCGCGTGGCCATGGTCGGTGATGATAACGTCCTCGCCACTGCGGGCGGTCTCCGCGTAGTGCTTGAGCCGGTCCCGTAGCTCGCCGGATGCCGACGCGCACGCCACCCTCCTTTGGTACACGATTCGAAGGATCGAGTGGACCGGACGGGACCATCGCCGACGACCGCGAGCACCGCTGCCTGCACCCAAGTGTTCGTCCGCTATCCGGCAGCCTACGGCGAAACCGCAGGTCAGAAGGCATGGTGGACATGATAGCCCGACTAACTGCGGCCGTTGACCTCGAAGATGTTGCCGGAGGGATCTTTGAACCATGCCATCTTGACGACTCCGCTGTGGTGGATGTCGCCGTCGCGGGTCGCACCGGGAAGGTCGTCGTACTGCTGGAAGCTGCTCACGCCACTGGCCTTCAACTCCCGCACCGTCTCCTCGACGGCGCTGACGGTCCATACCGCCGTGGTTGCCTTGTTCGTACCTGCCAACTCCGACTCGTAGACGATGAGGTCGCTGGTGCCGCTCCGGTATTGGGCCCATCCGGAACTTTCATCAGTCCTCACGAGTCGCAGCTTCTCTTCATAGAAGGCCATTGCTTCGCCCAAGTCCTTCGCCGCCACCAGCGTCGTGATATCCGTGTCACCCAACATCTGGTTCTCCTTCACGTCCGGAGGTTCCTGTCGCCGAGCCGCAAGCTGATCGGCTGAACACGCGGGCGGAGGCGAAGAGCGCCCACCGACCTCTGCGCCCACGCGATCCCTTGCACTGGGCCGTTGGGCCTGTACCCGGGAGGCTTATGGGTCTCGATACCGCATGACTCCGGCTATGCCGCCGAACCCTCAGCTCGGCCGGGCCTTCAAGCGCACACACCTGCGCCACCCCAGGTGCTCGCGCAGCACGATCGCAACTTGACTGAGGTGCATCGTGGTGGTGGTCATCCTCACCCCCTTCGACCCAATAGCGGTTCCCTACCCTGTCCTCGCCGACGCCAGACGACGGACATCGCACCGGTCGAGCGATGGCGGCTCGCTCGCACCCGCGGAGGTCTCCAGTAGACCGGTTCAAGGCCCAGAGCTCATCGGTGACCGCTCACGCTGTGGTGTCATCGTGCTATCGACGACGCGGCGATGCCGACCGCCGCGTTGTGGAGATCCCGATCACGCATGATCACCGCCCGCCGCTACGGGGGCACGTACAGTGGATCTGCGGCGAGATACTCCCAGGCGAGGAGCATGAAGCGCGGACTGTACCTGGCACCGTTCGGTGAGTTGGCGAATCCGCGGCTCCTGACCGACCTCGCGAGGACTGCGGAGTTCCGTCGGCTGGGACGGCTTGTTTTTCTGGGATCGGATCGCCTATCCGCCTCGGGGACGCGCCGTGGCCGACCCGTGGGTGGCGCTCGGCGCCATCGCCTCCGTGACGGACACCCTTCGACTCGGGCCGATGATCACCCCGGTGTCCCGCAGGCGCGTGCAGAAGTCGCACGGGGGACGGTCACGCTGGACCACCTGAGCAACGGGCGTCTCACGCTGGGCGTCGGGCTCGGCAACGCCGACGATCTTGAGCCGTTCGGGGAGGTCATCGACGCGCGCGAGCGCGGACGCTTGCTGGATGAGGGCCTGGAACGGCTCGGCGGATTCTGGAGCGGGGGATTCAGGCCGCTTCCGGTGCAGCGCCCGCGGATTCCCGTCTGGGTGGTGGCAAACTGGCCCAATCGGAGGCCAGTCCGACGGGCGATCCGGTGGGACGGGCTGTTCCCGATCGATCTCCCCGGACCGGAAGGGCTCGCCGAACTCGTAGAGGAGGTCCAGCAAGCACGTGCGGGGAGCGATGATCCTTTCGACCTGGTCGTGGAGGTGCCCCCAGGAGCTGACGTCCACGCGTGGGAGGCCGCTGGAGCGACATGGGGCTCACCAGCATCGAGCCGCAACCACCAGCGCCCGAGATCCGTGAGGTGATCGAAGCCGGCCCCTGACGCCATGTCCAGACCGTGTCCGGCCGACGATGCGGATCGGACCAGCGGTGCCACATGAATGATGTCCCTGACCAAGCGGAGTAGGCGGGTGGTACGCGTGATGGAGGCAGACCACCAACACACGGTCGAGCCCGGCTCCCTTGCCGGACCTGCCGGGCGACCCGGGCCCGCAACCGCGAACCGGTTGGGCTCGGTCGACTACGACGCCGAGCTGCGGCTGCACAACGAGGTGCTGCGCCGGGCTTGTGGCATCCGGCGTCACGACCACGTCCTCGACGTCGGATGCGGGACCGGGCAGACGACCCGGGAGGCCGCGCGCATGGCCACCGCGGGCAGCGCGTTGGGGGTCGACCTGTCCGCGCAGATGATCGATCGTGCGCGCGAGATCGCCCAGGCAGAGGGGCTGCGCAACGTCACCTTCGAGCGGGCCGACGCGCAGGTCCACCGCTTTCCGCCGAAGCATTTCGACCTCACCATCAGCAGGTTCGGCACGATGTTCTTCGACGACCCGGTCGCCGCGTTCGCCAACATCGGGCGGGCGCTGCGCCCGGCCGGGCGCTTGGTGATGCTGGTCTGGCAGGACCACGAGCGGAACGAGTGGGACGTCGCGATCCACAGGTCCCTAGAAGGATTCGGGGACGCCGTAGCGGTCGCTCCCGAGGGGCAGAACCCGTTCTCGCTCGCCAATCCGACCACCGTGGAGGGGATCTTGGACGCTGCGGGGTGGGTCGACGTCACCTTCACCGATGTGCATGAGCCCGTCTACTACGGTCCGGACGTCGCCGCCGCGCTCGACTGGGTCCGCGGCTTCACCTGCACCAACGACGTGCTGAAGCGGCTGGATCCCCTCGCCGCGGACCGCGCGCTCGAGCGGCTGCGCGAGACGCTCGCCGCACACGCCAGGCGAGACGGTATCTGGTTCGACTCGCGGGCCTGGATCGTCACCGCTCGCCGCCGGCGGACGGGACACGGATCGTCCGCGTCGTCTTGTACCTCGCAGACCTGACCATCGTCGATCTGTTGGCGAGCCTTGGTCACGGTCGGTGAACTGTTGGCGACCGACGGCGTCTGTTTGTCGATCTCCGGCAAGCCAACAGCTCACCAACAAGGGATCTGTTGGTGAGCTGTTATCGACTGTTGGTCGGCAAGAGTGGACATGACATCCCAGAACGCGAACACCCCACTCCAGATCGAAGGGCCGACCGTCGGGCTCTGAGCGCCAGGTTCTGGCGTTGCCTGGCATGTGCACCAGGGTTTTGGCCGTGGGCGCCGCAGGTCACCGCGTTCGCCGAACTCATGTCCGGCGGCACGGCGAGCGCCTCCACGTCTGGACGACCGGGAGCCGGAGGGACGACCTGCCGTCGCACGTCCTGACTGGACGAGGGGTCAGGTGGTGTGGGTCCAGATGAGCCAGTCGTGCCAGGTGTCGTGGTCTGGGTCGTCGCTGGTCCAGGCTCGGCAGTGGCGGGGCAGGCGTTGTTTCAGGCGGTAGCTGGCCCGCTCTGCGAGCTGGAGCGATGGCGTGTTGTCGGGGTTGATCTCCAGCCAGATCCGGGCAAGGCCCACGGTGGTGTGCCCCACGCCGTCGCCGGCTACAGCTATCCCACCTGCCGGGCCCTGCTGCGCCGCCGCGGGATCGCCCACGCCATCCCCACCCGCCGCGACCAGCAAGGCCGCCCTGGACGGCCGTGTGGGTTCGACCCGGTGCGCTACCAACGCCGCAACGTGGTCGAAATAGTCTGTACGCAAGTGACAAAACCGCGTCTTGGTGCTGTGGTCGGTGGTCGGGATCACATAGCGGATCTCGACTTGGCCGTCGGTCACCAGCACCCGGTCGATCAGCAGCTCGACCAGTTGGCGGCGCTGTTCGAAGCCTGCCTGGCCCAAACCCACGCGGAGCTGCTGCAGCACCTGGGTCATCGACTGGGCGATGCCGTTCACCTCGGCCAGCCGCTCACCCTGAGCGGCGACCTCCCGCTCGCGGGCCAGCAGATCTGTCTCCTGCTGGCCGAGGGTCCGGTCTTGGCGCTGGAAGGTGTCGAGGTTGATCACCTCGGCCAGGTAGGCTTCCAGCAACCGCTGCCGTTGGCGTGCCACGCTCGCCCGCGCCTGCTGCAGGGTCGCCTGTCGGCGGCGCAGCTCCTGGGGCACCCACGCGCCGCTGCGCGCGCGCTCCAGCGCCTGGGCGACCTGCTGGGGCTGCTGGAGGACGGCGCACAGATCTGCCCAGACCAGCTCGTCGAGCTGGGTGGCGGGGATGAACCGCGCCGGGCAGCGGCTGGAGCGGCCGGAGCTGACCAGTGCCAGCTTGCCGCGGCAGCGGTAGTAGCGGTACCGGGTGTCGTTGGCGGTGCGGGTGACCCCGCTGCAGCTCAAGCGGCAGACCCCGCAGCTGACCAGCCCGCGCAGCAGGTAGGGGTGGGTGGTGTTGCGCCGGGCGTCGCGCTGGTTGGCGGCCAGCCGCCGGGTCACCAGGTCGAACTGCTCAGCGGAGCCTAGCGCGAGTTTCGGGGATGCGTTGATTGCTTCCGCGTCGGCCCAGGTCAGCGGTGGCTGATCGGGCTGGCGGATGTATGACCTAAGCCCGGGGTGCCCACCGGTCGAGGCTGAAGATCTCATATAGCTTCTGCTGGTCCGGGCTCATCTCGGTGAGCATGCGCCGTGCCTTGGGGCGCCCGCCGGTAGAGGGGTAGATCAGCACGGTCTCCTCGATGCCGGCCAGGGCATCGAGGAGGGCGCGGACCGACATGTGCATGCCGTGCCGGGCGGCGTGGCGGCGCATCAGGTGGGCGGTGACCAGGGCGAGCACGCAGGTGAACAGGTGGACCCGGATGTTGTGGTCGGTCCAGTGGTGCATGGGCGAGAACGAGACCACGTGCGGGTCCTTCATCTGCCGGAAGGAGGACTCGGCGTCGGACTGGGATCGGTAGGCGGCGACCACGTCGGCGGTCGGCCAGTCGTCGCGGCTGGTGATCAGCACGTGCTTGCCGAACAGCCAACGTCGCGGTCCTCGACTCCTATCTGCACCACAACGGCGGCGACGGGGTCATGATGGGCCCGGTCGACCACGGGCTCATCGACGGCAACGAGTGCGCCTACAACGGCCAGCTCCGCAACGCCCGCCTCGGCTGCTGGGCCTGGGACTCGCACGACGTCGTCATCCAGTTCAACGAGTCGCACCACAACCTCACCCCGCTGGCCGTGGACCAGTCCAACCCCAAGGCCCGCGACGGCGGCGGCTTCGACCTGGACCTCGGCTCCGAGGACAGCGTCCTGCAGTACAACTGGTCCACGACAACGCCGGCGAGGGCTACCTGCTGCTGACCTGGCCGATCGGGTTCGGCTACGCGCGCGGGGTCACCCACCACGCGCAGATGCGCTACAACGCCAGCGAGCGGGACGGCCAGAAGCTGGCGGGCGGGATCACCGTGTTCGGCGGCGTCGCCCCGGCCTGGATCTACAACAACACCATCTACTACGTCTCGGCGCGCCCGGCCGGCTCAGCGATGTTCAACGGCGAGGGCGCAGCGCTCACGACCAGCATCTTCGGCAAGTCCGGCAAGCCAGACGTGCGCGTCTTCAACAACCTCTTCATCACCGACGGCACCGTCAACCCGGGCGTCCCCAGCTACGGCGTCTGGTCGGACGGCTCCGGAACGTTCACCTTCGACCGCAACCTCTGGTGGCGGCCACAGGGCGGGGTCGCCTTCCGGTGGGGAGGCACCAGCTGCACGACCTCGCGTGCTGGCAGGCGCTCGGCTTCGACCCGAAGGGACCAACGCCGACCCGCGGATCGTCGGCTCGCTCGGCGGCGGCCCGACCGCCTACCAGCTCACCGCCGGCGCGCCCGCGGTCGGGCGCGGCGCGCCGGTCGCCTCGCCGCGCGGAATGGGCGCCCGCGACTACTTCGACGACGCGACCCCGCAAGGCGGCACCTACGACACCGGCGCCGACGAGCTCTCCGGCACCCTGTCCGGCACCAATTCCAACGCCGCTCCGGTCGGCCATACCACGGTCAGCCCCTCGGTCAGGGTGGCCGACATCTGGACCACCGACGCGAGCGGGACCCCGCGCCCGGTGTTCGCCAACAACACCACCGTCAACTACAAGGTGCGGGTCGTCGACGACCAGGGTCAGCCGGTTCCCGGCGTCACCGTGACCAGCCGCGTGTACGCGCAGGACTGGAGCTGGCTGACCCCGACGACGCTGAGCGACGTGACCGACAGCGCCGGCGTCGCCGACTTCAGCGTCCCCAGCGGCGGCTCGGACGGCATCCACACGATCGTTCCGGTCGATGTCGCGCCGCCGGCCTCCCTGTACTACGACTCGGCGCTCGACAGCGAGTCGCCAGGCCTTCCAGGTCCAGTGACCCAGGTTCAGTGACCCAGGTTCAATGAGGAGATGACCGTGACACGTAGGCCGAGCCTGATCGCGGCGGCGCTGGCGTCCCTCGTGCTTCCGCTGGCGCTCGTCGCCGCGGCGCGGAACCCCGCCGCGACCATCACCGTCTCCGGTACCCAGGTGGGGCACGAGCACCTGCTACCTCGGGGCGACCGAGGGCAACGTCCGCTTCGCCGTGGCGGACCTGCAGGACGCGGGCCTGTCGACGTACCGCGTATACGGGGGCATGTCGCGCTGGGAGTGGCAGGACGACGACGGCGTCTACGGCTCGCCCTCCATCGACCAGATCAAGGCGAACCCGAACGCCGTCAACTGGGCCTGGTGGGACGCGGCCATGACCAGCCCGCCGAACGGCAGCGACTACTGGTGGTCCGGGACCGACAACCTCTGGCAGGGCAGCGCCGCGACCATCTTCGGCGAGCTGCGGACGGCGGGCATCCGGCCCGTGCTGACGATCCGCAACCGGGACAACAACGGCAACCCAACCTGGTCCGCCAACCCACCACAGACGACGGCGGACTGGAACGAATGGTGGGAGCACGTCTTCGCCACCGTCTACTGGCTCAACGTCCGCAACGACTACCGCGTCGACGACGTCGAAGTCCACAACGAGCCGAACAACCAGGGCCAGGGCTGGGGCGGCACCCAGGCCGACTACTTCGCGCTGACCCAGGTCACCAAGGACACCATCGACTACGTCTACCGCACCTACCTGCCCGGGCGCACCTATCACGTGTACGCGCCGGTCACCACGGGCGGCAGCGACTGGCCGCTCACCGCGCTGCAGCAGGTCCCCGACGCCTTCGACACCATCGACATCCACAACTACTCCAGCGACATCACCGGCTACACCCGCCAGGTGCACGGCTGGATGAACAGCACCGGGCACGGCGACCGCGAGGTCTGGCTGTCCGAATGGGCCACCTACCGCGGCGGCTACGACCAAGCGACCACCGGGGTCAACACGGTGCTCGCCAACATGATCCGCGGCGCCCGGCCCGGCGACGACCACATCGACGGCAGCCACCTGTTCACCTTCTACGACTGGGACGGCTTCAGCGGCGGGTTCCAGAACTTCGAGGGGCTGGTCGGTCCCACCGGAGCGAAGCGGCTGAGCTTCTACGCGCTGCGCATGGGCACCCGCGCCCTCGGCGGCTGCCGGCCGACCTACCAGAGCGCCAGCAGCAGCGGCGACTTGCTGGCCATCACCACCAGAGACACGCTCGGCCAAACCTACCTGCTGGTGACCAACAGCGCCCGACGGACCTCCTACACCGTTGACGCCAACCTGTCCGCGCTGGTCACGACCGGCACGGGCACCATGTGGCAGTTCAGCGCCACCCAGGCCGACGCGGTAGCGGGCAGCCCAGCGCTCTCGAACGGGCACGTCACCTTCACCATCCCCGGCACCGCGGCGGTGCTGCTCAGGTTCTGACCTCATCGGAGTTCCACTTGGAGATCGCTCCCCGGCGAAGAGCGCAGCGGCGGCCCCGCCACGTCCCCCCGAGGGCCGCCGCTGCCGCCCTGCTCCTGGCCGCCGTTCTCGGGCTCACCACCGCCGTCTGGATCCTGCGTCACCCGGGCCCACCGGCAGGGGCGGCAGGCGCGGAGCGGTCGGTGCTCGTCGACTTCCAGCGCTCTCGCTTCGGCGCGATACCCGCCGAGCTCGAGTTCGACGCGACCCGCTCCGGCCCGCCCGCGTGGACGCCGCGCCAGGCGTTCGGCAGGCCATCCTGGCGTGTCCTCGCCGATCCCTTCGCGCCCTCACCGGAGCTCGTGCTGGTCCGGGCCGCGACCGCGCCGGACCACGACCCGATCGCACTGCTGCGCGGGGTGACCGTGCGCGACCTGTCGGCGTCGGTCTTCATCAAGCCCATGGGCGGCGGTCGCGGCAGCGGCGCCGGGCTCGCCTGGCGCGTGCATGACCCCGACACCTACCAGGCGGTCCTCGCCGACGCGCGCAGCCACCAGCTCCGCCTGCTCGCCGTGGCCGGTGGCCGGGCGCGGTTGCTGGCCACAGCCCCGATCCGCATCGGCATCGAGTACGAGCGGCGCACGCCCTCCCCCACACACGGCTGGTTCAAGCTGCGGATCGATGTCAGCGGCGAGCGGGTCACGGCCTGGTTCGACGGCCGCAGGACGATCGAGCTCGCCGACCAGTCACGCATCCGGGCAGGGGGCGTCGGGCTGATCACCCAGGCCGACGCCGTCGCCGCCTTCGACGACCTTCACATCCGCTACCTCACCCGGGGCACCGAGGGCCCTTGAGGCTCCCCGGACCTCCAGACCAGGAGGCTGGCAGCGATGAGACGACCCCGCCGCACGTCATTCGCCCTGACCATGCTGCTCTTCTGCGCCATCGCCGTCACCGCCCCGTTCGCGGCCGCCCCTTCCGCGCAGGCCGCCGGGAGGCCGAGCACCATCCCCGCGCTACGCGAGTGGACCGACGGCAGCGGCAGCTACACCTTCACCTCCGCCACGCGGATCGTCTTCAACGGCGCCAGCCTGGTGGAGGAGGCGACGGTTTTCGCCGACGACCTGCTCGGGATGACCGGGCTCACGATCCCGGTGCTCAGCGGCACCAGCCCCGGCCCGGGCGACATCTACCTCACCCTGGGCGCAACCGACGCGACCATCGGCACCGAGGGATACCTGCTGACCATCACCGACCGCGTGACCATCGCCGCGCGTGCCGACACGGGCGCCTTCTACGGCACCAGAACGGTCCTGCAACTGCTCAGGCAGAGCCACACCATCGCCGCCGGCTCGGCGCGTGACTGGCCGATGTACCGGCTACGTGGCATGCATGTGGACAATGGGCGCAAGTACTTCACGCCGGCCTGGCTGCGCGACCACATCCGCGAGCTGGCCTACCTGAAGATGAACACCTTCCACCTGCATCTGTCCGACCGCGAGGGCTTCCGCGTCGAGAGCACCTCCCATCCCGAGGTGCCCACAGCGCCGTACCTGACCAAGGCCGACATCGCCGGCCTGGTCGACTTCGCGGCCCGATATCACGTCACGATCGTGCCCGAGATCGACTCGCCCGGTCACATGACCGCGGCGCTGCGCAACCACCGGGAGCTATGGCAAGGCGGCACGAACGCCAGCCAGCTGGACATCGGCATCGACGCCTCATACGCCTTCATGGAGGATCTGCTGCGCGAGCTCATCCCGCTCTTCCCCGGCCCCTACTGGCACCTCGGCGCCGACGAGTACAACCTGGGCAGCTTCCCGGACTACGCGAGGTACGCCCAGCAGCACTTCTGCCCTCCCGGCACGACGGCGAGCAACGCCGACGCGCTGATCGGCTACGTCAACTGGGCGAACGGGATCGTGAAGTCGTTCGGCAAGCGATCGCTGGCCTGGCACGATGTCACCCGGGTTACCGGCAACACCTGCGTCACCCTCGACACCGACATCGTGATCGACTTCTGGAACAGCGAGCCGACCGCCGCGATCGCCCGAGGTCACACCGTCGTCAACTCCAACCGCTGGTACACCTATTACGTTCTCGGCGGCGCGAACAACACGCCGCAGGAGGTGTACAGCAAGTGGAACCCTGCGGTGTTCGCCGGCGCAACGATCCAGGACGCCCACCCGCAGAACCTGGGCGGCAAGGGGCTGCACATCTGGTGTGACAAGCCGGACGCCGAGACCGAGGCGCAGATCGCCGTCGCGGCCTATGAGCGCCTGCGCGGCGCGGCCCAGAACTCCTGGAACTCCCCCAAGCTCACCACCAGGTACAAGACCTTCCAGACGATCATCGCCGCAGTGGGGCGCGCCCCAGGCTACGGCGAGCACCTATGAGGGCGAGCGTGAGGGCGAGCGCTCTGACCGAGCCGCTGGTCCATCACGGCGAGGGCCCGATGTGGGCCGCGCGGGACAGTTCGACAATCGGCGACCGGTCGTGGAGATCGCCGAGGCGAACGGTGCTCCGGACGGGATCACGGCCGATACCGAGGGCGCTATCTGGGTAGCCTTGTGGGGCGGCTCGGCCGTGCACCGCTACCTGCCCGACGCCGACCCGACCAACCGCTCGCCGGCGTGGTATTCGTCGCCCACCCCGCCGCCCGTGGCCTCCCAGCACTCACCTACGCGGACTAGCCGCAATGCCGGGTAGTTAAGGTCCGGCGCTGGTTGTCAAGGGGATGGTCTGGTCAAGGATGTCGATGCTGAGGGTGGCTTTGTAGCTGGTCCGGTTGATGTTGGGACCGCGGGCGTTGTACTTGGAGATGGCGC
>WNGB01027544.1_pt1 | contig 12214 bp, 7 predicted proteins | sample 5400681 | NCBI WGS metagenome assembly WNGB01 (sample SAMN13153367, study PRJNA577476) | soil metagenome | isolation source: 115 cm soil or saprolite under grassland replicate 2 | place: USA:California | collected 2016-06-15 | reverse complement strand
GCCGCGCAGCCCCTTCTCGACCTGAGGGCCGGGCAGGGCCTCCGCGTCCAGCCGGTCGCCCTGGAACAGGTGTACCAGGACTTCGGCCACGGCGAGGCGGCTCCCCAGGCCATCCACGACTTCATCGCCTACGCCTATCACTTCTGGCAGGGTCCCTCGCCTCGATACGTGGTGCTGCTGGGGGACGCCTCCTACGACTACAAGGACTTCCTCCACAGCGGGACCGTGAACCGCGTGCCTCCGCTGCTCGTGAAGACCTCTTTCCTCTGGACCGCCTCCGACCCCGCCTACGCGGCGGTCAACGGGGACGACCTGCTGCCCGACCTCGCCCTGGGCCGTCTCCCGGCCTCCAGCCCGGAGGAAGCCCAGGCCCTCGTGGAGAAGGTCATCGCCTTCGAGAGCTCCGGCCTGACCTTGAGCCAAGGCCCCGCCGTCCTCGTGGCCGACAACCCCGACCTCGCCGGCGACTTCGAGCAAAGCGCCCAGGACGTCGCACCCCTGCTCGCCCCCTCCCACACCGTGGAGACGATCTTCCTCCGCGAGCTGGGAGGCGCCACCCGACCCACCATCGCCGCCGCGTTCGACCGCGGGGCGGCGCTGGTGAGCTATCTCGGCCATGGCGGCATCGCGGTCTGGGCCTCCGAGAACGTCTTCAACAACCAGGACGTCCAAACCCTCGCCCCCCAGCCCCAGCAGCCCCTCCTCCTCACCATGGACTGCCTCAACGGCTACTTCCACTTCCCCTTCCTCAACTCCCTGGCCGAGGAGCTCCTCAAGGCCCCGGGCAAGGGCTCCATCGCCAGCTTCGCCCCCTCGGGCCTCAGCCTCCATGGGCCCGCCGACCTCTTCCACAAAGCCCTCATCCAGCAGATCTCCTCCGGTCGTCACCAGCGACTGGGCGACGCCGTCCTCGCCGCCCAGGCCGATTTCGCCCAGACCGGCGCCTTCCCCGAGCTGCTCTCCATCTACCACCTCCTCGGCGACCCCGCGCTCAAGATCCGTTAGTGAATCCCGCTCCGCAGGCCGCCCGTCGCTCGCGTGCGGTGCGGCGCCTGAACCATCGGGAGGCCCGCTCTCGGGGCCTAGCCCAGGCGCACGGGACGGCGTATCAGGGGACCGGATTGACCCAGCGCAGGCCCGGGAAACGTCCGAAGTCAGCATCCCTCGAATGCAGCTCGGCCTGATGTTCGATCGCCAGCGCGGCGAGGTGGGCGTCCGTCGTGAGGTTGCCCGCCGTTCCCAGGGACTCGAATAGCCCGAACAGGATCTCGGCGTGGCGGCTGCCGGGCTGGAGGATGCTCACGTACGGCCTCTCCAGCCAGGCGCGGGCGTGAGCACATGCGGCGGCCGCGGGGAGCGGCCGCGCCAGGATCTGACGGTGGGTCGAGATGCGGATGAAGCCCAGGATGGCCACCCAGGCCAGCCCGACCGGACGGTCGCGGTTCAGCAGGCCCTCCCACCATCGGCGCGCGGCGGCATGGACGGGCGAGTCCTGGTTGTAGGCGTGGATGAGGAGGTTGACGTCGGGGACGATCACTGGACGAGCTTCCGAGCCGCCTCCTCCGCCTCCAGCTCGTCCGCGAGCTGATTGAGCCGGTCGAGGTCGACCCCCGGACGGAACCCGAAGGAGTGCGGCCGCACCTCGAAACGTGGCCCACGGGGCGGCTTGCCGATGAGGCCCAGCCCGAGCCTCAGCGCCTCGTTGACGACGGACTTCATCCCTTTGCCCGTCCGCCGGACTTCGGCCCGAACGCGTTCGGCGACGTCGCGCTCGAGGGTCAGCGTAGTGCGCACTCGAACATCATGATGACCTTCATGGATGATGTCAAGATGCAGGAGATCACCCGACCCGGATCGTCCGAGCGCAGGCCCGGGAAGCGTCCGTCGGTCCTGTCCAGAAAGCGGTCGTACCGCCTCGCCGTGCTTCGGTAAGCCGCGATTCCAAGCGGGAGAAATCCGCGCCCCTGGCGTCGAGAGTCTGGCTGTATCCATCTATTATTCAGTGAGTTAGATACACAGCCGTCTCATGCCGACCAGCGGGAACACGGCTTGCTGTCTCTCGCAGGGAGTGCGCCGATCCAGGGTGACCCTCCGGCGACCGGACGGTGTGACGACGGGCAGCACAAGGGGGCGATGAACAGGATGGCGCGGCTTGGGCGCGAAGGCTGGGCGGTGAGCGTCGCGATGATTCTCGTGCTCAACCCCTGGGTCGGCGCCCTCTCCGCGTCCTCGCGAGCCAGCGCCACGCTTCGTGGCGGGGGCCTTCCGCCGTCCGCTGGCAGTCCCGGAGCGGGCACTGCCTCCTCGGCCCGGCTGAAGGAGGCAGTGCAGCATCTCCCCTTGTACTTCGTCGAGAACCGCGGGCAAGCCGATCCCCGGGTGGCTTACTACGTTCAGGGAAGCCGCACGAGCGTGTACTTCACCCACGCGGGGATCACCTACGCGCTGAGCGGGCCCGCGAAGTCCGAAGCAGGCGCCGCCACCGCGCCCCCCGCGGAAGCGGGGCTTCAGGGTCCGGCCTCGGCGAGAGAGCGCTGGGCGGTAAAGCTCGACTTCGTCGGTGCGAATCCGGATGCGAAACCCGCCGGAGAGGATCGGACCGAGGCGGTGGTGAGCTACTTCAAGGGGTACCAGGCCGACTGGAAGACGGATCTGCCGACGTATGGCCGTGTCGCCTACGCGAACCTCTGGCCCGGCATCGACCTCGTCTACACCGGGGTGGGCGGCCGGCTCAAGTACACGTTCGTCGTGCGGCCGGGAGCGGATCCGAAGCGGATTGCGCTGGCCTACCGAGGGGCCACCGCAGTGCAGGTGAGTCCAGAAGGACGGCTTGCGGTGTCGACACCGGTGGGGCTTCTGGAGGAGGACACGCCCTACGTCTACCAGGAAGCGGGGGAAGAGCGCGTGGAGGTCGAGGCGGCCTACGCGCTCGAGGCGGAGGAGGCGGGCGGCACGCGTCGTTTCGGCTTCCGGGTCGGGCCCTACGACTCCAGCAAGCCGCTCTTCCTGGACCCTCTGGTCTTGGCCTACTGCGGCTACATCGGAGGCTCGGTCTCCGATTTTGGTTTCGGCGTGGCCGCGGACAGCGCCGGCAACGCCTACGTCACCGGCTACACGAGCTCGGACGAGGCGAGCTTCCCGGTCACCGTGGGCCCGGACTTGACCCTCAACGGCAACTCGACCACCGACGCCTTCGTGGCCAAGGTGAATGCCGCGGGCACGGCCCTCGTCTACTGCGGCTACATCGGAGGCAGGAGCGGGGACAGCGGGTGGAGCGTGGCCGTGGACAGCGCCGGCAACGCCTACGTTGCCGGCGAGACGCAATCTACCCACACCGGGGGGACGCCCTTCCCTGTGACCGTGGGCCCGGACCTGACGTTCAACGGCGGGACCGACGGCTGGGTGGCGAAAGTGAACGCCGCGGGCACGGCCCTTATCTACTGCGGCTACATCGGAGGCTCGGGCGTCGACAGTGCCCGCGGCATCGCCGTCGACAGCGCCGGCAACGCGTACGTTACCGGCTACACGAATTCCTCCGAGGCAAGCTTCCCTGTAACCGTGGGGGCCTGGGACACAACCTACGGCGGCGGCGGGTTCTACGACGTCTTCGTGGCCAAGGTGAATGCCGCGGGCACTGCCCTCGTCTACTGCGGCTACATCGGCGGCTCGGCCGACGATTATGGCCGCGGCGTGGCCGTGGACAGCGCCGGCAACGCCTACGTTGCCGGCTATACCGCGTCGACGGAGGCCACGTTCCCGGTGACGGGGGGCCCCGACTTGACCTACAACGGCGGGAGCGACGCCTTCGTGGCCAAGGTGAACGCCGCGGGCACGGCCCTCGTCTACTGCGGCTACATCGGCGGCTCGGGCGGGGACATTGGTTTCGGCGTGGCCGTGGACAGCGCCGGCAACGCCTACGTTACCGGCTATACCGCGTCGACGGAGGCCACGTTCCCGGTGATGGTGGGCCCGGACTTGACTTTCAACGGCGGCTTCGAGGACGCCTTCGTGGCGAAGGTGAATGCCAGCGGCGCCCTCGTCTACTGCGGCTACATCGGCGGCTCGGGCGACGATTTCGGCCGCGGCGTGGCCGTGGACGGTGCCGGCAACGCCTACGTTACCGGGGACACTTCGTCGACAGAGGCCACGTTCCCGGTGACGGGCGGCCCGGACTTGACTTTCAACGGGGGCACGTCCGACGCCTTCGTGGCCAAGGTGAACGCCGCGGGCACGGCCCTCCTCAATTGCGGCTACATCGGTGGCTCGGGCAACGACGTCGGCCAAGGGGTGGCCTTGGACGGTTCCGGCGGCCTCTACGTGACCGGCTATACCACGTCGACGGAGGCCACGTTCCCGGTGACGGTGGGCCCGGACTTGACTTTCAACGGCGCCACCGACGCCTTCGTGGCGAAGATCAACGTGGTCACGACGGCAGTCGAGCTTCTCTCCTTCGAGGCTTCGCCTCTCGACTCCGCGGTGGAGCTGCGGTGGCAGACGGGGTCGGAGCTGAAGAACCTGGGGTTCCATCTCTATCGGTCCTCGTCGGCGGAGGGGCCGTATGAGCGGATCACCTCCACGGTGATCCCGGGCCTCGGCTCGTCTCCGGAGGGAGCGAGCTACAGCTACGTGGGCGGGGGGCTCGCGAACGGGGTGACGTATTTCTACGAGCTGGAAGACATCGAGACGACGGGGAAGACCAAGCTGCACGGTCCGGTCTGGGCGGCACCCCAAGCCTCCTCTCCCGCCAGCGGCGGTGCGGGCGGTAGCTCCAGCGGGGACGTCGGCTCGGGGTCTTCGGGCGGGCTCTCGACCACGAAGACCGGGTACGGGGATCCCACGTCGGTGTCGCTGCGGGTCCTGGAGACGGACGAGCGCCACGCGCTGCTCGAGCTTCGGACCGGGGGTTTCTACGCGGTCCGGCAGGCCGACGGGAGCGTCCGGTTGGAGATCCCGGGGATGGAGGAGGTGCTGGACCCGGGCCTGCCCGGGCTTCCCGTGAGGCGGGCCTTCGTGGAGGCGGTGGTGGGCCGGGGGGTGCGGCTGGGCGCGGTCGTCTCCCACGACGTCCTCAGCTTCCCGGACCTGCGGCCCGCGCTCTCCGGCTCGCCGGAGATGGTGGTGGGAAGCGACGGGGTGGCGCGCGCGCGGGTGAAGCGGGCCAAGCTGGCGCGGCCCCTGGAGCCGGGTCCCTTCCCCGTGAGGGCGGCGCGGCTTGTGGGGACGGCTTTCCAGGGCGAGGAGAAGAAGGCGCTCGTGGAGCTGTGGCCTCTGCGGTGGGACGCCTCCGCGAACCGCCTCCAGCTCGCTCGGCGTCTCCTGGTGCGCCTGGAGTTCGCGGGCAAGGAAGAGGGGGAGTCTTCGCGCGGGGGTCTCAGCCGCGGGCGGCGCGTCCCCCGGCCACTGGGCCCCTCGACAGAGGAGCTTCTCGCGCAGCTCGTGGTGAGACAGCGGGGGCTTCACGCGGTGAGCTTCGAGGATCTGTTCGGCTCTCGAGGCCGCCGCCTTGACGTGAGCGAGCTGCGCCTCAGCCGCCAAGGTGAGCCCGTCGGCTTCCACCTCGAGCCCGACCGCTCCTCCTTCGGCTCCGGCTCGGTCTTGTACTTCTTCAGCGAAGGGGCGTCGCTCAACCCCTACGGGAACGAGGCCGTCTACGAGCTGAGCCTGAGCCGCAGCGGCGGGCTGACCATGCCCCTCGTTTCGGCCTTCCCCTCGGGGAGCGCCGCCTCCTTCGCCTGGGGCCTCAAGCGCTGGGAGGAGAACCGCAGCTTCCAGCCGGGGCTGCTCGAGGCCCCCGACCTGTGGCTGTGGGACATCCTCGTGGCTCCCGTGAAGAAGGGCTACCACTTTGCTCTCGACAGCCTCGTCCCGGCTTCCGAGCCCTCCCAGCTCACCGTCTTCTTGCAGGGGGGCAGCGATCAGGAGGGGGTCGCCGACCATCACGTGCGGGTCTCGGTCAATGGAACTGCGGTCGGGGAGGCCACCTGGGACGGCCAGACTCCCCAGGCGCTCCCGGCCTCGATCGGCCCGGGGATCCTCCGCGAGGGCGACAACCTGCTCGAGCTGGAGAGCCTCGGCGATGCGGGGGCGAGCTACTCGCTCGTCTTCCTGGATCGCTTCGAGCTTGCCTATCCCCGCTCGCTCTCCGCCCCGGGCGGGCTGTTCGAAGCCCGCTTCTCGCGCACCGGCGGCGCCGAGGTGGCGGGGCTGGGGGCGACCAGCCTGCTCCTCGACATCACCTCCCCGACCACCCTGCGCTGGCTCTTCGGCGCTTCGCCCACGCCGAACGGGATCGCCTTCCGCGCCGAGGACAGCCGGCAGTACCTCGCCCTCTCGGCGCAGAACGTGCTCCCCGCCGAGGTGAGGCTCCCCCTCCCCAGCTCGCTCGGCAACCCGCGGAACCGCGCCGACTACCTGCTGCTCGCCCCCCAGGCCTTCCTTGCCGCCGCGCAGCCCCTTCTCGACCTGAGGGCCCAGCAGGGCCTCGCGGTCAAGGCGGCCGCCCTCGAAGAGGTCTACCAGGACTTCGGCCACGGCGAGGCGGCTCCCCAGGCCATCCGCGACTTCATCGCCTACGCCTACCACTCCTGGCAGAGTCCCTCGCCTCGATACGTGGTGCTGCTCGGGGACGCCACTTACGACTACAAGGACTTCCTCCACACGGGAGTCATGAACCGCGTGCCCCCGCTGCTCGTGAAGACGTCCTTCCTCTGGACCGCCTCCGACACCGCGTACGCGGCGGTCAACGGGGAGGATCTGCTGCCCGACCTCGCCCTCGGCCGGCTTCCCGCCGCCAGCGTGGAGGAAGCCCAGGCCCTCGTAGAGAAGGTCATCGCCTTCGAGAGCTCCGGCCTGACCCTCGCCCAGGGGCCCGCCGTCCTCGTCGCCGACAACCCCGACCTCGCGGGCGACTTCGAGACGAGCGCCCTGCAGGCGGCACCGCTGCTCGCCCCCGCCCACCCGGTGGAGACGATCTTCCTTCGCGAGCTGGGAAGCGCCACCCGTCCCACCATCGCCGCCGCCTTCGACCGCGGGGCGGCGCTGGTGAGCTACCTCGGCCACGGCGGCATCGCCGTCTGGGCCTCCGAGAACGTCTTCAACAACCAGGACGTCAAAACCCTCGCCCCCCAGCCTCAACAGCCCTTGCTCCTCACCATGGACTGCCTCAACGGATACTTCCACTTCCCCTTCCTCAACTCCCTGGCCGAGGAGCTGCTGAAAGCCCCCGGCAAGGGCTCGATCGCCAGCTTCTCCCCCACCGGCCTCAGCCTCCTTCAGCCCGCGGACCTCTTCCACAAGGCCCTCCTCCAGGAGATCACCTCCGGACGGCACGAGCGCCTCGGCGACGCCGTCCTCGCCGCTCAAGTCGACTTCGCCCAGACCGGAGCCTTCCCCGAGCTGCTCTCCATCTACAACCTCCTCGGCGACCCCGCGCTCAGGATCCGTTAGGGCATCCGGCGGCTCGTGATATCGTCGCGCCGCCATGCTCTTCTTCGCGACGATCGTGATCTACGTGGCGATGCTCCTCGGGGTCGGAGTCTGGAAGAGCCGCACTACGAAGACCCAGGACGACTTCATGGTGGCGGGCCGCACGGTCTCCACCTGGTTCCTGGTGGGAACGCTCATCTGCACCTGGATCGGCTCGGGCAGCCTGTTCGGGGGGGCCGGCCTCGCCTTCCGCGAGGGGGTCGGCGACCTCTGGATGAGCGCGGGGGCCTGGGTGGGGATCGTGATCGTCTACTTCCTCGCCCACCGGGTGCGGCGCATCGCCCAGTACACGGTGGCCGACATCCTGGAAAAGCGCTACACACCCCTGGCCCGCATCCTGGGCACCCTCACCGTCATCGTGGCCTACATGGCGATCGCGGGCTACCAGTTCCGGGGGGCGGGGCGCCTGCTGAACCTCGTGACCCAGGATCTCCCGGGGGGACTGCCGCAGATCTCGGTGGAGCAGGGACGGCTCCTCTCCTGCGCCCTCGTGATCGTCTTCACCCTGCTGGCGGGGATGGTCTCGATCGTCTCCATCGACATCTTCAACGGGGCCCTGATGATCGTGGGGGTGCTGCTCGCCCTCCCCCTCGCGCTCTCCGCGGTGGGCGGATGGGGCCGGGTCGCGGCCACCGTCCCCGCCACGCACTTCGCGCTGTTCGGGCAGCACGGCCCGGTCTGGGCCTTCGGCGTGTTCTTCCCGACCTTCTTCCTGCTCCTCGGGGAGAGCAGCATGTACCAGAAGTTCTTCGCCGCGAAGGACGAGACCTCGGCGCGGCGAGCCGTGCTCGGGATGGTGGTGGGGGTCGTGATCATCGAGACCACCCTCGCCCTCCTCGCGGTGGTGGGGGCGGGAAAGTACTGGAACCTCGCCCCCTTCCGCGGCCCCGATGGCTCGCTGGACACCGCCGCCACCGAGACCATCATCCTCTTCCTGGCCCGCCACGACCTGCCCGTCCTCGCGGGCTGCCTGCTCCTCGGGGCGGGCATGGCCATCATCTTCTCGACCGCGAACACGTTCCTCATGATTCCCGCGACGAATCTCGCCCGGGACATCTACCAGCGCTTCCTGCATCCGAAGGCCACCGAGACCCAGGTCGTGCGCTTCCAGCGGATCATGATCGTCGTGGTGGGAGTCCTCGCCTACCTCCTGGCCACGAAGTTCACGACCATCCTGCAGATGGCCTTCACCGCCTACACGATGGTGGGGGCCGGCCTCACCCCCGCGCTGCTCGCCGCTTTCCTATGGAAGCGGGCCACTCCCGCCGGGGGTACCTCCTCGATCGCGGCGGGGATGCTGGTGACGGTGCTCATCACGTGGCAGCAGGACGCGCTCTCCGCCTGGCTCGGCGGTCTCTGGGGCCACCCGCTGGACGTGACCGAGTACATGATCTACCCGGCCGTGATCGCGTCGATCCTTTGCCTGGTGGTCGTGAGCCTGCTCACCCCGCCGTCGCCCGAGGAACGCTGGAAACCCTTCCTGTGACCGACCGCTACCCCGACCTCGCCCAGGACATCCTTCGGAAGGCCCGGGTGGCCGGCGCCGACGGGGCGGACCTGATCGTCGCGGAGGGGACCGAGTTCTCCGTCACCGTGCGCAAGGGCGAGATCGAGACCCTGAAGGACGCGGGCAGCAAGGCCCTCGGCCTCCGCGTCTTCGTGGGCGTCACCGTGCGCAAGGGCGAGATCGAGACCCTGAAGGACGCGGGCAGCAAGGCCCTCGGCCTCCGCGTCTTCGTGGGCCGGCGCACCGCGTCGTCGTACACATCGGACTTCTCCCGGACCGCCCTCGACGCCCTGACCAGTGAGACGGTGGCCATGGCCCGCGCCTCCGGCGAGGACCCCGCCGCCGGCCTGCCCGACGAGATGGTCCCCCCGGAGGCGATCGACCTGGGCCTCCACGACCCGTCGGTGGCGGAGCTGCCCCCGGCCGAGCGCATCGAACGGGCGCGGCGCGCGGAGGCCGCGGCCCTCGCCGCGCCCGGCATCACGAACTCGCAGGGCGCGTCCTGGCGCTCGGGCGAGGGCTTCGTGCTGCTCGCCAACACTCTCGGGTTCACGGGAAGCTACCGCACCTCCTCGGCCTCCTTCTCCGTCACCCCCCAGGCCGAGAAGGACGGCCAGATGGAGCGCGACCACTGGTACACGGTGGGCCGCGGGCTCTCCGAGCTGGACTCCCCGGAGGCAGTGGGACGGGTGGCGGCGGAGCGCACCCTGCGCCGGCTGGGGGCGCGCAAGGTGCCGACCGCGGAAGTGCCGGTGGTCTTCGACCCCGAGACCGCGGCCGAGATCCTGGGCACCCTCTTCAGCGCGCTCTCGGGGTACGCGGTCTTCCGCAACGCCACCTTCCTGAGGGACCGGCTCGGCCAGGCCGTGGCCTCCCCGCTCCTGACCCTGGTGGACGACGGCCGGCGGCCGCGCGGCCTGGGCTCGCGTCCTTTCGACGGCGAGGGCCTGCCCACGCGGCGGAACGTCCCCGTCGAGAGGGGCGTGCTGCGCCACTACCTCTGCGATTCGTACGCGGCCCGCAAGATCGGGGCGCGCTCCACCGGATCCGCCCGCCGCGGGGTGGGGGGCGGTCCGTCCGTGGGGGCGAGCAACCTCTCCTTCGCGCCCGGCCCGACCACTCCCGACGAAATCATCGGCGGCGTGGAGCGCGGCCTCTACGTGACCGACCTCATCGGGTTTGGCATAGACCTCGTCTCGGGCGACTACTCGCAGGGGGCGGCCGGCCACTGGATCGAGAAGGGCCGCCTCGTCCACCCCGTGCACGAGGTCACGATCGCGGGGAACCTCAAGCAGATGCTGCTCGACGTGGACGCGGTGGGGAGCGACCTGGAGTGGCGCGGCTCCGCCGCCTCCCCCACCCTGCGCATCAAGAAGATGACGATCAGCGGAAGCTAAGAACACGCGGAGCCGGACATGCAATGGCGGTCCCTCCCCCTACGTGGGGGAGGATAGGAGGGGGGGTCGATGAACGAAGGGGGTCGAAGAATGAAATGCCTTACGACTCGAACTGGGGCTCTTGCCGCCCTGGGCCTGGCCCTTCTCGCAAGCCCCGCCGCGCCTGCGGCCGAGGGGCCCCTCTTCGACCTCCAGCCGCGGAGGGAGTCTACGCGGCGATCGCGCGGCCGAGCACGCCCATCAACTGCAACGCGGCGGTCATCCCCTACGAGGATGGAGTGCTGGTGGTGGACACCCACTCCCGGCCGTCCTCGGCGCGGGCGCTCATGGCCGAGATCCGCAAGCTCACGAGCCAGCCGGTGCGCTACGTGCTCAACACCCACTTCCACTGGGACCACGCCCAGGGCAACCACGCCTACCCCGTGGCCTTCCCGAAGGAGGTGACGATCGTCTCCTCGGAAGCGACCCGGGAGAACCTGGCCCATCTCGGGCTGCCGCGGGTCAAGGAACAGATCGCGCAGGTCCCCCGCGACGTGGTGGAACGAAGGAAGCGGATCGCGGAGAGCCGGGACCCGGCGGAGCGGGCCAAGCTCGAGGCCGAGGTCGCGGACCTCAACGCCTACGCCGCCGAGCTGGGCTCCCTGGAGCTGACCCTGCCCGACCTCACCTTCGACCGCTCGCTCATACTCCACCGGAAGGAGCGCGACATCGTCCTCCTCTTCCTGGGCCGCGGCCACACCAGCGGCGACGTGGTCGCCTACCTGCCCAAGGAGAAGGTGGTGGCCACCGGCGACCTGCTCCACGGCTGGTGGCCACCGGCGACCTGCTCCACGGCTGGATGCCGTTCATGGCCGACTCCTACCCGCCCGAGTGGGTGGCCACCCTCGACGCGCTGGGCAAGCTCGACTTCGAGCGCATCATCGGCGGCCACGGCGAGGTCAAGCCGCGTTCCCACCTCCTGGCCTTCCGGGGCTACCTGGCGGATCTGATCGACGAGACCCGGCGGGCGCGGCAGCGGGGGGAGACCCTCGACCAGGCCAAGTCCTCGGTGGCGGCCGCCCTCAAGCCGCGCCACGAGTCGCTGGCCCCGGGCCGGTTCGACAACGGGGTGGGAGCGAACGTCGAGAAGGTGTACCGCGATCTGGAGGCCGGGCTCTACCCCTGAGGACCGGGCCAAGGGCAACGGACGGCGGGCGAAGCCGAATTCATTTCGGCACAGGCCGGAGCGCCTGGTAGGGGCCGAGGTCCTTCCAGGCGTAGTAGCGCCGGTCGAGGCACTCCGCGAGACCCGGCACTTCGCGCAGGCGGTGCTCGGTGATCACGAGGGCGAAGAAGCGGCGCTCGCAGTCGCGCACCACCCGGTCCGGCTGCAGGTAGCCCCTGCGAGTGAGCTGCAGGAAGCCGAAGGGCTCCACGAGCACCCGCTCGCCGTTCACGACCAGGAGGCTCAGGTTCTCGGAGAGGATCGGTCCCTCGGTCTCGCGGATCGCCTGCGTGAGGGCCGCGAAGTCGAGGGCACGCTCGGGGCTGCGGATGGCCTGGGGCAGCCGGTTCGCCTCCCAACGGGCGTAGCTCGCCGCGAGCACCACCGCCAGCACGCACGCGGGCGCCCAGGCGAGGGCGGCCGGGAAGCGCGCCCCCAGGACCCGCAGCACGAGGCCCGCGAGGAGCACGGTGGCGAGCCACGGCTCGATGAAGTAGTTCTGGGCCGCGCCGGCCTTGGCGATCGTGGCCAGGGCCAGGAGGTTCAGCAGCCAGTAGAAGACGAATGCCCGGCCGGGGCCGGCGAAGACCGCCCGGCCGGCGAGCACGAGGCCGGCCACGA
>WNGB01018440.1_pt1 | contig 12214 bp, 13 predicted proteins | sample 5400681 | NCBI WGS metagenome assembly WNGB01 (sample SAMN13153367, study PRJNA577476) | soil metagenome | isolation source: 115 cm soil or saprolite under grassland replicate 2 | place: USA:California | collected 2016-06-15 | reverse complement strand
GCGCTGGGTGCGGACCCGACCGGCGGGCCCGCACGCGTTGATCGGGCTCAGCGGTGCAGGAGCCGGGTGACCGCGTCGAGCAGGTCCTCCGCCCGGGGCGCTCGATGCGGCTGCGCTGCGCCAGCCGATATGGTTGTCGGGCCGGACGAGCACCGCGCCACCTGACTCGAGTCCGCTGACTTGGGCCCAAGTGCCGTCAGGATCGGTGATGGAGTCGCCGATGGAGATCATGCTGATCTCGATCCCCAGTTTGACCTGCACGGTCGCGGCGCTGACCCGGACGCACATGCGTTCTCGACGCGCGTCGCGGGCAGCCGGCCCAGGTCGGGGTGTGCCTGCAAGGCCAGGGACGACGGGAATGCCAGCGCGTTCATGCCTGCGTTGAAGTTGCCGAGGACGATCTCGTCGATGTCCTTCGGTTCGAGGCCAGCATGGGCGATCGCATCACGCACAACGATCGAGATGAGATCTTCGAGCGTGGCCTGATGCTTTCCGAAGGGCGTGTGGGCCCAGCCGCTGATGACGAGCTCGACTCCAACGTGGTGGGCGGGGGGCATTCGAAGTCCTCCTATGAGGTCAAGCGCAAGTGTCAGGGCGTGGAGGAGGTCACTGAGTCAGCTGATCGACCTGGAACCGTCGGACTTTGCCAACACTCGTCCGCGGCAGTTCGTCAATCAGGTGCCAAGCCCGCGGCCGGGCCGCGGGCGGAAGGTTGTCGCGCGCCCAGGCGTCGAGTGCGTCGGCGTGGGGCGGGCTGGACTTGTGCTTGGCCACGACATATGCGACCGGTACGTGATCGCGAATCGGGTCGGCCTGGCTGACAACGGCGACCTCAAGGACTCCGGGGGCTTGAGCCAGTGCCGCCTCGACCTCGGTCAGGCTGACGTTCTCGCCGGCTACCTTGATGACATCGTCGACGCGCCCGACGAATCGCAGCGTCCGCCCCGCGTCGATACTGACTAGGTCCCCGGTGTGGAACCAGGCCATGCCGCTTTCGTGATCGTTCTCGAAGGCCCGCGCGTTGAGGTCCGGCGCTTCCAGGTATCCGACGCACAGATCGCGACCGGGCACACCGCGGACAAGGAGTTCACCGGGTCGGCCCGGCTCCGTTTGACCGCCAGTGGCAGGGTCGACGACGCGGATGATCCTCCCTTCCAGGGGAGAGCCGATGACGTCGTGCCTAGGCTCCTCAGCGTGGTCGTAGGTCACGACCGACACAGTCTCGGTCATTCCATAGAGCTGTCGAGGCAGGACGCCAGCGAGGGCGGCGAATTCCTGGTGGTGACCGCGTGCCAGGCTTTGGGCGAACCAGACGTGCTCAAGAGCCAGCGGTTCTTCGTCCGTTGGGCGGCGGGCGAGGATCATTCGGATCGGGGCGGCGAACAGACTCGCGTGAGTCACTTCCAGTTCGCGGGCCTGGGACATCCAGCGCGACGCCGAGAACGACGCAGTCATGGCCACGCTGGCTCCGACGGCTATTGCCGGAGCGAAGCAGTAGTACTGAGCATTTGCATGGAAGAGCGGAAGTGTCACGAACCAACGGTGGCGGGAGCGGAGGCCGGCTGCCTTGGCCATGGTCCTTGCGACGTGGGCGTAGCACGCCTGCGTCAGCTCGACACCCTTGGGCTCACTGGTTGTGCCGGACGTGAACATCACCGCAAGACGGTCATTACACGCCGAAGCCCGGTCACGCAGCGGTTTGGCATCCACGAGGGGTGACCCGGGTCGGAGGTCGCGTGCATCCTCGGCCAGCTCGATGATCCTCACGACACGCCCGTCGGCCCCTTGCCGGTAGGTCGTCGACCGTCCGTCGTCGGCGTTGTCGGCAGCGATCAGCGCCACCGTTGGTCGTACCCGCCGTACCTGATGGCTGATGTCGCGAGCACTGGAAGCCGGGTCGACGGGCACCATCCAGGCGCCGAGTCTGGCGATGGCAAGCCATGCGGCAATGAACCCTGGGGAATTGCGCAGGACGATGTGCACGGCATCGCCTCGACCGACACCGGCCGATTGGAGCGTCCCTGCCACGCGAGCGACTGCTTCGTCGAAGTCTCGGTAGGTCCAACGATTGGTGGCGCCCGCGGCGCTTCGAAAGATCAGGAACGGCGCATTTGCGTGGTCGGCCACTGCCTGGTCCCACATCTGCCCGAAGGTGTCGGCAACTGCTCGCGTGTGAGGACTCTCTCCCTTTAGCACCGGGTCAGCCTCGCAGGCCTACGGTTTCGGGAGTATGTCGATGCTGCGCAATCGACCCCTCGACGTGCTATCGCCATCTACGCCGTGGTGTCGCTGCCAAATTGGCTTCCGTACGGAGCCACGTACTCGTCGTCGGTGACTTCCGGATCCAGGAACACGGCGGGGTCTAGGTGGGAGAACCGGTTGGACCGACGGAGCAAACGCGCCAGACCTGGTCAACGGTCGCTCCAAGAGCATCGTGCTCCGGCCGGACCAGCGACTCCTGATACGCCTGGTTGCGCGGGTCGAGCACATGGATGACTCGCACCACTTCGGCCGCCTCCTCGGGGTCGACCTCGAGGCGATGGGCGAGAAGCTGCTGCCGGACGCGCTGGTAGGACGGCTCGTCTTGGACCCGCTCCTTGCGAATGGAACCGTGTATCCGGAGCGGACATTGCCCGCCGACGTCTCAGGCGGCTTGAAGTCAAAAGGCCACCCTGTAGGGGCGACCGGGGTCTCACAGCATGTGATGGCGGCGATGCAGCTGACTGACACCGCCGGCGAATTGCAGCTCGAGAACGCCGGTCGTGCGGCTGTTCACAACATGGGTGGACTCGCCATCGCGAACTACGTCAGCGCTCTGGAGCGGCGGACCCGGTAGGTGGCATGTCGCCTATTCCTGGTCGCGACCGCAACGTGTGCGGAAGCCATCTTCCAGGTGTCGGCCCGGCCAGCCGATCGACACATGGCCGACACCTCAGGCATGCGACTCTCAGAACGTTCGAACCAGGCCGTGACTGCGAGCCGGCGAACGCAGCGGTCTCTCATCGTCTTGCGCGCGGTCTGCATGCGCGGCTCGGCCTCGCCCGAGATACCGCGACAGACGTATGAGATCGAAGCCCCACGCAATCGGAAGGACAGATTCGCATGACGCAGTTGCCCGAGACGCTGGAGCGCACCCTTCTGGCGGCCCCGCAGGCCGCCACCACCAAGGTCGAGGTCTACTCAGGTGTCGCTTCCACTGTCTGGGCGACCGAGGTACGGGCCAAGGGAACGCGACCCGAGACGGCGGTGATCTTTGCTCATCCGACAGCAAACTTCCTCGGCCACTACGCCCTGGCTCCGATGGCCACGCGCGGCGTTGCCGCGATCGGCCTCGCGACTCGCTACGTCGGCAACGACTCCAACATGCGCATCGAGAACTGCCTGCTCGACATTGGCGCGATGGTGGCCCACCTCCGCGAGCGGGGGTACGCCCGTATCGTCCTCGTCGGCAACTCCGGGGGCGCCTCGATCGCGCCCTACTACCAGGCACAGGCGGTCGCACCGACCGTCACCGATCCCCCAGGCGGAGGGCCTGACCTCACCGTCGCCGACCTTCCACCGGTCGACGCCGTCTGCATGCTGATGGCCCACTCGGGACGAGCAAGACTCATCACCGAGTGGCTCGACCCCGCCATCTACGACGAGACGAGGCCGTTCGACCGTGATCCGGAACTGGACATGTACGAGGGACAGAACGAGCCGCCCTTCAGCGCCGCGTTCCTCGAGCGCTATCGCGCGGCCCAGTTGGCGCGCAATCGACGCATCACTCGTTGGGCCGAGGCAGCGATAGCGAGCCTCGAAGCACGGGGACCAAGTGGCCTCGACGACCTCCCCTTCGTGGTCCACGGAACCTACGCGGACCCGCGAATTCTCGACGGTGCGATCGAGCCCAGCGATCGGGAGATCGGCGTTTCGCTGTGGGGTCCGCCAGCGGCGACCAACCACCACCCGGCTGCCCTCGGGCGCTACACGACAGCACGTGCCTGGCTGAACCAGTGGTCGATCGACCATTCCCTGGGTGATGCCCTCCGCTGGCTGCCGGATCTGTCCGTCCCTGTCCATGTCATCTACGGGACGGCCGACAACGCCGCCCTCCCGGCCCACTCGACCGACATGTACGCCGCGGTTCGGCAGGGTCCTCGACGGCTGACAGCCATCGCGGGCGCAACCCACTACTTCGCCGGACAGCCAGGGCTGCTCGATCAGGCCTGCGAGGCGCTGGCCAGCTGGGCGGATGATCCCGAGTCCCACTCGGATCATCTGACGCCCGCATAGGAATCAACCGAAGAACCGCAGAAGGGAAGCAATCATGACGATCTCTGAGAACCAACCTCTCGACGCCCGTCCGGCCCCTGCACTTCCGGGCGGCCCCAAGATGCTCAACCACCTTGCCTATGTCACTCACGACGTGGCGGCGACGGTCGACTTCTATGAGCGGGTGCTCGGCATGCCCATGGTCAGCACCGTCATCGGAGACCGCGTCCCCTCCACCGGCGACGACTTCCCCTACTTCCACGTCTTCTTCAGGCTCGGCGACGGATCCACACTTGCCTTCTTCGAGGCACCTGGCCTACCCCCGGCGAACCCTCGTGGCCACGCGGCCTACGCCATCTTCGAGCACTTGGCGTTCGAGGTCGACGGCCCGGACGCCGTCGACACATGGCACGAGTGGTTGGTCTCCAACGGCATCCCCGTCGTGGGGCCGACGGACCACAAGATCATCTACAGCATCTACTTCCAGGACCCGGTCAACAACATCCGCTTGGAGATCACCACGCCCATGGTCGAGAACTGGAACGACCGGGTCGACCAGGCCAAGCGGGATCTCGCCGGCTGGCTGGACGTCAAGAACGCCGCGGCCGAGCAGAACCAGGATGTGTCGGAGGCGCTGCTGAAGTACATCCAGTCCGAGCGCTCGCAGGCACACGGCGAGACCCCCGCCTGACTCATGACACAAGTCACGTATCCAGCACACGAACGAGACGCCGCCTCGGTGCATGCCGAGGAACGCCCCGGCGCAACCAGCGCGACCAGCGCGACCAGATCTGGGCCACTTGCCGGCTTGCGGGTCCTCGAACTGGGCTCGGTCGTCGCCGGGCCCTTTGCTGGAAGGCTTCTGGCGGACTACGGCGCCGACGTCGTCAAGATCGAGTCGCCCGACCGGCCGGATCCGCTCCGCGTATGGGGGCAGGCCACGTATCGCGGCGAGCGTCTGTGGTGGACGGTTCATGCCCGCAACAAGCGATGTGTGACCCTCGACCTGCGCACGCCTCGGGGACGGGCGCTGTTCCTCGACATGGTCGAGACCGCGGATGTGGTCGTCGAGAACTTTCGCCCGGGAACGCTCGAGCGCTGGTCGCTCGGTTGGGACGAACTCTCGCACCGCAACCCGCGCCTGGTGCTAGCCAGGGTGTCCGGATACGGACAGACCGGACCGTACACCGGGCGTGCCGGCTACGCGTCGGTCGCCGAAGCCATGGGAGGCCTTCGGGCCGTCAACGGCTATCCGGGGCAGGCGCCGCCGAGGATGGCGTTCTCGCTCGGCGACTCGTTGGGCGGACTCTTCGCTGTGCAGGGCGTATTGGCTGCGCTTTATGCCCGCGAGCGCACCGGTCGAGGGCAAGTAGTCGACGTGGCGTTGACCGAGGCATGCCTGGCGATGACCGAGTCGTTGCTTCCGGAGTTCGACCGAGCGGGCCACGTCCGCCAACCTTCCGGGACCCGACTGGACGGGATCGCGCCCTCCAACCTCTACGAGACCCGCGACGGCTGCTGGCTCATCGTCGCAGCGAACCAGGACACCGTGTTCGCTCGATTGTGTCGCGTCATGGGCCGTGAAGACCTCATCGACGATCCCCGGTACGTCGATCATGTCGCGCGCGGCCAACACCAAGACGATCTCGACGGGGTGGTCGGAGAATGGGTGGCGCAAAGGACCGCGGCCGAGGCAAGCCATGTGCTCGAGGCCGCCGGCGTGGTGGTGGGAGCGGTCTACACAGCCGCCGACATCGTCTCCGACCCACAGTTCCAGGACCGCGGGATGCTTGTCCCGCACCACGACGAGCGGCTCGGCGAAGACGTCCTCGGCCCGGGTGTCGTCCCGATCTTCTCCGAGACTCCTGGTTCCGTGCGCTGGGCCGGGCCACCGTCGCCAGGAGCGCACAATGCCGAGGTCTACGGAGAGTGGCTCGGCCTGGACGCCGACGATCTTGCCTCGTTGGCGGCGGGCGGCGTGCTGTGAGTGTCAGCAGCCCCGAGCCGTCGAGGATGACAGCGACCATGGCGATGCCAGTCACGCCATCCCAACTCGGCCTGCCAGATCGCCTGGACGTCCGAGAGGTTGGCTTGCGAGACGGACTCCAGATCGAGCGACCGATTCCCACCGAGGCGAAGCTCGAGCTGCTCGCGGCACTCGTCGAGGCAGGCGCCCGGCGCATCGAAGTCACCGGCTTCGTCTCACCACGGGCAGTGCCCGCGCTCGCCGACGCCGAAGCAGTGGCCGCTGCCGTCACGCAATTCCCCGGCGTCCGGTTCAGTGCGTTGGTCGCCAACGTCCGCGGCGCCGAGCGTGCGCTCGCCGCCGGCTTGCGAGACCTCGAGTACGTCGTGTCTGCTGCCGACGGGCACAGTCAAGCCAATGCCGGACGCTCAACCGCTGAGGCGCTCGAAGAGGTAGCCGCGATCGCCAAGATGGTGCACTGCCACGGAGGGTCGTGCGAGGTCATCATGGCCACCTCCTGGGACTGCCCGTTCGACGGTCCTGTCGCCCCCGAGCGGGTCATCGATCTTGCCACCACAGCGGTGCGGCTGGGCGCTGACCGGCTGTGCTTGGGCGACACCATCGGCACGACGACGCCCGGCCGAATGGCCACGCTCGTCCGAGGAATCCAGGTCGCGAATCACGGCATTCCCCTCGGCCTCCACCTGCACGACACCCGGGGGGCCGCGCTCGCCACGCTGCTGATCGGGCTCCAGCTCGGCATCACGCAGGTCGATGCGTCGATCGGCGGTCTTGGCGGATGCCCCTTCGCGCCGGGCGCGAGTGGGAATCTTGCGACGGAAGAACTCGCGTACTTGTGCCGTGACACCGGCATCGAGACGGGTCTGGACCTCTCGGCGTTGCTCAGCGCGGCCCGGTTCGCAGAGTCGGCGGTCGGACGACCGTTGGACACCGGCCTCCTTCGCGCGGGCGACCGACAACAAGCACCGTGGCAACCGCATCCTCGAGCTAACCCTGCCCCCATCCGTGCCGATTACACACGCCGCGGCGTCGAAGACCGGCCAGTCATAGAAGAGGAGGAGTCGTGAAGGCAGCAGTCGTGCACACGTTCGGCGTACCTCGCTACGGCGACTTTGAGGAGCCCTCAGTCAGCGACAAGTACGCCATCTTGGAGGTTGTCGCAGCGGGCTTGAACAACGTCGACGCCGTCACAGCCCGCGGTGGGCTCGCGGAGACGCCGACACTACCCTTCGTCGCAGGGCGAGAGGGCGTAGGCATATTCGAGGGGCGCCGAGTGTACTTCGATGGACCCGTGGCGCCGTTCGGCTCGATGGCCGATCGCACGCTCATCGATCCTGACAAGACGTTCACCGTCCCCGAACAGCTCGACGATGGAAAGGCGATCGCAATCGGGATCGCCGGGCTCGCCGCGTGGCTTTCGCTCAGTTGGCGCGCGGGCTTGAGCCCCAACGAAACGGTCCTCATCCTTGGCGGATCAGGCGTGGTCGGGCAGATCGCTGTTCAGGCAGCCCGGTTGCAGGGTGCCGGTCGCGTGGTTGTTCTGGCCCGAAGTCCGAGCGGCCGGGAGCTCACCGAACGACTCGGGGCCGACGCAACCGTCGCGCTCACCAGCGACGAGACGGCGGTTGCTCAAGGGCTCAAGGACGCGGTCGGGACAGGCGCAAATGTAGTCATCGACCTCCTAGGCGGCAGCCTCTTGAAGCTTTGCCTGCCAGCGTGCGCCCCTCATGCGCGCTACATCCAAGTCGGCAACCTCGCAGGCCCCCTGGTCTCGTTCCATGCTCCCCTCCTACGAGAGCGGATGGTGAGCCTGCTCGGATACACGACGCGGCACGCTCCGTTTGGTCTCGTCCGCTCCGCCTATGCAGAGATGGCTGCCCTCGCCCTCAGCGGCGATCTGCGCATCGACGTCGACGAAGTGCCGCTGACGGAGGTCGCGACAGCATGGCAGCGATTGGCCTCCGCTGGGCACCGCAAGATCATCTTGCGCCCGTGACATCACCCGAACCGGCGACTCGGACAAGCCCCAGAGGACCCGAACTCCCTCGCCGCCCAATATCGAAACCTCACCGACATGCAGGCCCCGGAATGATGTGCGTCACACCGGGCCCGCCGGTGGTGACCAGCATTTCAGGGCCTCGGGCCAGTAGCACGCCGATCGCATAGTCGCTGCCCACCCGTTCCCTGTCAGGCACTCAAAGGAGTCCCATGTCTAGCACGGCACAACGCGCCCAACCTTCGCGACTAACGAGGGCGGAGGGAAACAGAGTCCGCATGGCAACGCTCGTGGGCACCACGATCGAGTGGTACGACTTCATCACCTACGCGATGGCCGCGGGGCTGGTGTTTGCCCAACTGTTTTTCGCACCGGCAGGTAGTGACTCCGTCGTTCCACAACTGGTCTCCTGGGCCACCCTCGGCATCAGTTTTCTGGTTCGCCCACTTGGAGGCATCGCAGCGGGGCACTTTGGTGACCGCTATGGGCGTCGCGCCGTGCTGGTGGCGACCCTGCTCCTGATGGGCGGCGCCACGACCGCGATCGGGTTCCTGCCCACCTATGACCAAATCGGTGTATGGGCCCCAGTTCTCCTCGTGCTGCTGAGGATCCTTCAGGGGTTCTCAGCCGGGGGCGAATGGGGTGGCGCGGCGCTCATGGCGGTCGAACATGCCCCTCGCGATCGTCGTGGGGCCTTCGGCGCCTACCCTCAAATGGGCGTGCCGGCTGCCGTCATTCTCGCGGGAGGCGTGATCGCGGTTGTGACAGCAGCCACCACGCCGCAACAGTTCGTCGCGTGGGGTTGGCGCATCCCGTTCCTGGTGTCCGCCGTTCTCATCTGTGTGGGCTACTACATCCGCCGGTCCGTCGCCGAGAGCCCTGTCTTCGCAGAGATCGCCGAGCGTCGACGCGAGTCCAGGCCTCTCGCTGCCCTGTTCCGTACAGACATCAAGGGCGTGTTCTTGGTGGCTTTCGTATTCCTGGGTGTCATCGCGGCTGGATATATGGTCATAGCCTTCTTCGCCTCCTTCGCTATCCGGGCGCGGGGATTCGACAGCTCTTCGGTCCTGCTGGTGACCAGCTTGGCTGCCGCGAGCTGGCTCGTATTCACCCTGTGGGGAGGCCGGCTCTCTGATCGACGTGGCCGAGTCCGGACAACACAGTCCGGCTACGTCCTCATCATCGCTGCCACAGTTCCGCTCTTCGCGGTACTCGACACAGCAAACATCAGGCTCTTCGCCATCGGGATCGTCATCTATTCCGTAGGCCTCGGTATCGCTTACGGACCGATGTCCGCGATGTTCGCCGAAATGTTCCCCGCGGAGGTCCGCTTCTCAGGCATCTCGATCGGGTACGCGATCGGCGCCATTCTCGGCGGCGCCTTCGCGCCGCTCGTCGCTGAGAGCTTGCTGGAGGTCACCGGATCGACGTTCCCGATCGGGCTCTACATCGCTGGACTATGCCTGGTATCGCTCGTCACGGTTTCCTTCGTCCGCGAGCCGTCTGGTCGGGACCTATTCCAGACAACTGCACATGAGACGAGCAAATCGGCTTCGACACCTAGCCCGACAGAGGCCAGCACCGGCCTCGCCTGACGATCGCCAGCGTGACTCATCGCGCCGGCGTCGGTGAGGCGGGCCGGCCCTGAGGCCCGCCTCACGCGGGAGGGCCTGATCCCTCACCGTCCGAGCAAGTCATCGCCGCCGTCGTGGCCGCCACGCCCCAATGTGAAGGACCAACTCATGCAGGCCGCCGTGCTCAGTCCCCCAGGCGGGATCACTCTCCTTGACGTACCAGCTCCGGTACTGGGCACACACCAGGTGCGAATCAGCGTGAGAGCCGCTTCGGCGAACCGCGCCGACCTGGCCCAGCTGGCCGGAACTCACCAGACTCCCAGTGACGACGTGCTGATCGCCGGCCTGGATGCGGCTGGTGACGTCGTCGAGGTCGGGTCCGAGGTCGATGCCTTCCGTGTCGGTGACCGGGTGATGGCCCTGGCCGCCGGCGGCATGGCGGAGCAGGTCGTCGTCGACGCAGGCATGGTCGTGCCGATTCCTGCGCCGTGGACCTACGCCGAGGGTGCCGCCGCGGTTCTCGCACTGCTGACCGAGCACAACGCGTTGAGAACTGCCGGTCGTCTGCGAGCGGGTGAGCACGTGATGGTGCATGCGGCAGCTTCAGGCGTGGGGTTGGTCGGTGCCCGTGTGGCCAAGCAGATGGGCGCCGGGCTGATCCTCGGATCTGTTCGCAGCGACCGCGCGACAGACGTCCTCGCACGACACGGGGTCGACCATGTGGTCCGGGCCGACCAAGACACGTTCAGCGACACGGTCCTCGAGCTCACCGATGGTCGTGGCGTCGATCTGATCGTCGACCACGTCGGCGGTCCCTACCTGGAGGAGAACGTCCGGGCCGCCGCGATCGGGGCTCGCCTCGTGGGGGTCGGACGCCTAGGAGGAGTCCGCGGGGTTCTCGACATGGAGACGCTGGCGTACAAGCGTCTCGAGCTCATCGGCGTCACGTTCCGGACGCGATCAGTCGCGGAGAAGGTGGCCGTGGTCCAAGCGATGACCACGGAGCTCGACCTCGACGACCTGGCTTCGTCGTGGAGACCGGAGGTGTGGAAGATCGCAGAGCTGGCTGCGATCGACGAGGTCCACGCCGCCATGGCGGCTGACGCCCACGTCGGCAAGCTCGTGGTGACCGTGGGGGCCGGGGCATGAACGGCAACTTCGAGGTCGTCGATTTCGCCGACCTCGCCGGCTTCTCCCCGGCCGATGGGATCGTCGGGCGGGCCCTCTTCGGTCAGCACGCCCAGCTCACCTTGGTCGAATTCGAGCCCGACACCGTCGCTCCGGTGCACACGCACCCGCAGGAGCAGTTGAGCATCGTGCTTCGTGGGACCGAGATCTTCATGGTCGACGGCGTGGAGCACGTGCTTGGTCCGATGCAGGGCTACGTCGTGGCAGGCAATCACCCCCACGGTGCAAGGTCGGGCCCCGAGGGAGCAACCGTGCTCGAGGTCTTCTTCCCGCTGCGTCAGGACTACATCGACGCAGGAGCCGGCAGGCCGACCAAGGCGTTCAGTTGACCAGGCACCTGCCATGACGAAGGAACGACGGCGGGAGAGTAGGCGGTGGTCCGCATGTCGGAGCAGACGCTCGATGAGACGATGCTCGCCTGCGGATTCGACTGCCGGGAACATGGTCCTATGAATCAGGTGCCGCAGCGGTGTTGCCCCTGATGACTGCGCACAACGCGCTGAGCGCCGCCGGTCGGCTCGCCGCCGGCGAGTCCGTTCTGGTCGCCGCCGCTCGCTCGGGCGTGGGACAGGCGACTGTGCGGATCGGTCGCGAACTCGGCGGGGGCGGGGTGCTTGCGGCTGTGCGCTCGATGGGTGAGGAGACGCCGCTCCGCGACCTGGGCGCGGAGGTCATCATCGAGACCGGATCCCCTGGTTTCGCTGAGGCGGTGTTGGCCGCCACGGACGGCTCTGGGGTGTTGACGTGATTGTCGACCATGTGGGCGGGCCGTACTTGGCCGACCACGTCGCGACCGCGTTGAAGGGCCGCATCGTCGGGGTCGGTCGGCTGGGCGGCCCGCTCGAGACGCTCGACATGGACACCCTCGCCCGGAAACGTCTGGAGGTCGTGGGTGTCACGTTCCGCACCCGGGACGCTGATGAGAAGGCGGCCATCGCAGCCGGTGTCCGTTCGGCTCTCTCTGCTGGGCTCGCCGAGGGCCAGCTTAGCCCACTGATCGACCGGGTGCTGCCTTGGAACCAGGTGCTCGACGCTCAGAATGCCGTGGCCGCGGACTCGCATCTGGGCAAGGTCGTGCTGAAGGTTTCAACAGGCGCGTGACCAGGAACCGGGAGACCAGGGCACAACGCGCCGCTGCGGCGCTGTGGCAGCGCTGGCAGACCCAGTCTCCCGATGGTCCTCTGGCAACTGATATTCGTCCGGCCACCCTCGCCG